>WNFD01002682.1_pt1 | contig 17894 bp, 17 predicted proteins | sample 5400491 | NCBI WGS metagenome assembly WNFD01 (sample SAMN13153343, study PRJNA577476) | soil metagenome | isolation source: 120 cm saprolite under Douglas fir tree site 2 hole 2 replicate 2 | place: USA:California | collected 2015-04-18 | reverse complement strand
ACAGCGGGCACAAGCACCACGTGAAGATCGGCCACGACATCAGCGTCGAGGTCGAGGACTACACGCCCCAGGGGCTTGACCAGCCAACCCAGCTCGTGAACGTCTTCCATCCGTCGAACACGACACTGACGATCGCGCGACCGACCGAGTCGCGCATCAAGGCGTTTGGCATGGAGTTCCACAACAGCGGCAAGAGCGCGTTCTCGGCGCCCTTCCGCTGGTCTGCCTGACGGCCCGCATGCAGCAGGTCGCGCCGCTGCCCCGGCCGCTCGCCGCGGCGATCGTCGCCGCGCTGCTCGCGTGCGCGGCGGTGGCGTGGGTGTTCACCATCGGGCAGGCGAATTCGATGGCGGTGGGCGGCCTGGCCATGATGGGCGCCGGGCTGTTCCTCATCACGTGGCTCGTGATGATGGTCGCGATGATGTTTCCTTCGGTCGCGCCGATGACGCTCGCCTTCGCGTCGGTCACGCGCGCGCGCGGCGAAGGCGCCCTGCCGACGGCCGCGTTCGTCACGGGCTACCTGATGGTGTGGACGGCCACGGGCCTCGTCCCGCTCGGCGTGCTGCAGGCGCTGAACCAGCTCTTCATGACCGCGCCATCGTGGCTGCCGCGCCTGGGCGGAGCCGTGATCATCGTGGCGGGGATCTACCAGTTCACGCCGCTGAAGGACGCGTGCCTTCGCGCATGCCGCTCACCGCTTGGTTTCGTCATGACCCACAACTTCGGCGGCGGGCTGCCGGCGGCCGTCAGGGCAGGCGCGTCGCATGGCCTGTACTGCCTCGGCTGCTGCTGGGCGGTGATGGCGGTCCTTGCGGTCCTTGGCCTGATGAATATCGCGTGGATGGCCGTGATCGCCGCGGTCTTCTTCATCGAGAAGAACGTCCGCCGCGGCGAGCTGCTGCCGAGGATCGTCGGCGTCGCGTGCATCGCGGGCGGCCTGGCCGTCGCGGTGTGGCCCTCGTTCCTGTCCAGCCCCCAACCGATGTGACCTGGCGGGGCGTGTGCTGACCGCGATCTTGTAGGCCTCGTTCAGCAGCGGTTTGACAGTCTCGTCCGTCTGGGATCCTCCTCCAGGATGAGACCAAAAATCGGCCGTCGGGCCGAAGACAAGGAATCGTGACAATCCTAAGTTGGGCGGCATGAGAAAGCTCCCCTACGCAGGCATCGTCGGTCCGCTGCTCTTCATCGTCGTGTTCCTTCTGGAAGGCTTCACGCAACCCGGCTACAGCCAGTGGCGGAACTTTGTCAGCCAGCTGGCCACGGGCGACGGCGGCTGGGTGCAGGTCCTCAACTTCCTGGTCTGCGGCACCCTCGTGATCGCCTTCGCGATCGGGCTGCGCTATGCCATCCGCGGCAGGCGCGGCTCGATCGGCGGGCCGGTGCTGGTCGGGCTGTTCGGCGCATCGCTTCTCGTGGCGGGGACCTTCGTCACCGACCCCGCGCTCGGCTACCCGGTCGGCGCGGCGCAGGTGCACACGGCGCACGGGCTGATCCACGGCCTGGCGGGCCTGGCCGCCTTCACGCTCCTCCCCGCCGCTGCCTTCGTCATGGCGTGGCATTTCGCAGCAGAGCCGGGCGCCAGGCGCTGGACTCTTTACTCGGTGGGCGTCGGCCTGCTGATCCTCGCCTGCTTCATCGCGGGCAACGTCTTCTCAACCGCAGACGCGTCCGGTTCCATGCCCAACGCGCCGACCGGCTTCGTGCAGCGCGTCGCCATCATCGCCGGCTGGACGTGGCTGGCGATGGTGGCGTGGCGTCAGCTGCGAACCTCAGGGGCGCAGGATGCAGCCCTGCGGAGCGGTCCCCATGTCCTGGAATCGGTGGTCACTCGAGTTGATCGATGACTGGGGGCTGGAGATGTCGCCAAGAATCGACACGTTCCCGGTCGCGCCGGCCGGATTTGTCGCGGCCGTGGACAGGAGGACCTGGTGGAACCCGCCGCAATCGGAGATTGCCGTGTTCTGGATGGAGGCAAGTGGTCCGGACGCGGTCCACGTCAGATTCGCGGTGAAGGGGACGAATGGGGAGTTGGGGAAATCCGTGCAGGCGGGCGTGTTCTGGTCGATCGAGGCGTTGACGAACGCGCTCGAAAGGCCGCTGCCAAACGAGAACGTGTTGGGCGATTGAAGGACGTAGCAGTATTCGAAGAACGGAAAGCCGAAGGACACGACGGTCAGCTCCGTGTCTTTGAACGTGGTTGGTGGAATTCCGGTGGGCCTGGTGACCCTGCTCACCGTGGCCAGGCTTACGAAGCCGAAGGGGATGTTGGCGCCCGCATTTTGAATGGCCAGCTCGAACCCGCCGTTGCCTGTTGGCCCCGGGCCCGCGCCCTTTCCGCCCCCGCCCAGCCCTTCCGGCGAGCACGCATCCTGGGCGACTCCCTGGGCCTCCCACCGCTGGTCGTTGCTGCCCAGTCCGCCGCTCTCGCCTGGGATTGGGTCGGTGCCGAACAGCGACATGGTGGCGGTGTCGGTCGCGGGGTCGTTGCTGTTCAGGGTCTCCACCTGCGCGTTGTAGCCGGCGCACGAGTAGAGGCTCGTCTTCCGGGTAGTCCCCACCGGGCTCATCCCGGTCCAGGCGACGCTGAGGCTGAAGGCGGGCAATGAGACGGGGAAGTTCTGGCATGGCAGACTCGTCGCCGGGTCGAAGGAGGTCTTGAGCACCGCCGACGACAAGCCCGTGATCGTGAAGTCCGAGGCGCCACCGGCGATGAAACACCCTCCGCCGAAGAACGGGTTCGGGCCAGCCGATGCCTGGAGGAACACGTCCGTTTCATGCGTCGTCGTCGCCGGGCCTATAAGGGGATTCGCCACGGTGGTCGTATCGGTGACGCTCACGCTGAGGAAGGGGTGGGCCTGGTCCTGGCCACAGCAAACGAAGTAGTCGGCGGACAGCGTCGTGATGTGGTAGTTGCCCGCGGGAAGCAGGCTCTGGCCCGGCAGAAAAGCGACCGCGCTCATGGCGAAGACGAGTTGGGCGATGAGCACGATTGGGAGCGCCAGTCGGAGTTGCTTGAGCAGCTGCATCTTCCCTCCCCTCGGGTGTGCGGCGAACGGCGCGCCGTGACCTGGTAATTCAGCGCTTCTTAACGGTAAACAGGCGTGTGTTTTTAGCGGCCGTTCACTGATTGGTGGAAGTCAGCATCACGCGAGCAAGGAGCCCGACGACCCATATCCCGATACCCGCCGCATTGAGAACCATCCCGATCGTGGCCTGGGTTCGCTTCCACGGCAGCTCCTTGTAGGCGCGATAGCCCGCGAACAGGCCGAACAGAAACATCGGCCCGCACAGCAGGCCAAGCACCGCGCTGGCGATCGACTGGTTGGCGTAGTCGCCGAGAAACATCTTCCGAACGGGCGCCCAGGCCGCGCCCGTCCACCTGTAGCCCCCGTCAGGCGACAGGGTCGCAAACCACTGACGGCCGTCCCACCACCAGTTGCCGTCTCGGGAGAACTGAGGTCGGGTGCCGGACGGGCCTGGTTGCTGCATCGGTCTCGATCGAAATTAAAGCGCATGAAGGATCAAGCGAGCCGGGCCGGCCTCCACGGCCCCTGACGGCCCCTTCAAACCCGCATTTGCCCGCGCTCGGGGCCTCCGGTCATTTGGGACGAGGCCACGACGCCATCGTCATCGCGCGCCGCACCCGCTCGACTCGCTTTTCTGGGTGACGCACGTCCTCACGCGCCTGGAGCAGGGCAAAGAGGGATTGGGGAAGGAAGCGCGAGGCCAGCGTCGCCACGCTTATGGCCTGCAGCAACGGGTTGCCCATAACCGCGCCAAGAGCCGCCAGAGGCGTCGCCAGAGTTAGAACAAACAGGAGACGGCCAACCCACACGTGGACGACGAATTCGTGCGCGAATGCGTAGGCCCAGATCGCCGCCCCGCCGGCGCCGACGGCTGTCCCAGCGATCATCGCCGCCACCACCAGACCGGAGACATCCGTGCGAATCAGGTGAGCCGCGAACAGGACTGAGATCAAGCCGATTGAGGCGAAGAAGAGGCTGCCCACCAACCCGGACAGGACCGGGTGACGCTGGTCGAATCGCTGCGCGACACGAGTTGCCGCCAGGTCAAGGTCTTGCATGCGCGAAGCGTAGGTCGACGCCGCCCGACTACGTCCTCCTTACGGACGATAGAAAAGATCGCTCTTGGGGCTGACGACGCGGCGGTCCCGGAAACCTACCGTGATCGGCATGGAAAACACCACGATCGTCGGGTGGTGTGCAACTGTCCTACAAGCGAGTTGCGGGAGCGGGAGCTCGTCACGTGGGAAGCGAATCTAGGTCTTAAAACGCTGGACGTCAGTTGGGTCCAGAGGTCCGACCGGCGTTGCTTCCACGAGCTTGTCCATAGTGCATATTTGGACACGCCCACCTGTGTACATCGGGCCGTAGCCGAAGATCTCGGCCCGCAGTTTGGCCGAGCGCTCTCCTGGGCGGAGCAGTATTCTGCGGTGATGAAACTAACCGTGTTAATCGAAATGACTTAGCGCGTATGATCCTGGCGTTACCCTAAAACGCCCGGCCTCGTTAAGTGAGTAGGTTGCGGCGTCCTACTGCAGTTCTGTTGGTCACTTTTTTCGTCGCAAGTGGCTGCGGCGCAGTCCGATCCCGCCAGGGCCCAGACACGGCGTCATCGGCAGCCGTCACCTCGCCCAGCCAGTCTCCAAGTTGCAGCACCGCCGGTTATCCAGCCGCACGAAAGAGCTCGGCGTTCGCCTATATGGCAAATCGCCAAGAGGCGGTGTTATTTGGTGGATCGTCTGCGTCGGGACAATCTTTAGGTGACACTTGGACGTGGAACGCGGGCTGCTGGACTCAGCGGTCGCCCGCCCTGTCGCCCGCACCACGTGACGGCGCAACGGCAGCTTATGACCCGCTCGGCGGGGTCGTGTTGTTATACGGGGGTCGCGGTGGTGGACAGTTCCTTTCAGACACGTGGACATGGGATGGCTTCACTTGGAAGCAACTGGTATCCGTTGGCCCTCCGATCATGTTCGGCGGTCCGGCCGCGATATTTGACCCGGTCAGTCAACGTCCTCTGCTGTTTGGAATGGTCAGCGGAGGGATCGCTCAAACGTGGACTTGGGACGGGAGTAAGTGGCGGCAGCTCAACCCAAGTCATTCGCCCGACGGTAGACAGTCGCCTAGCCTCGCACTAGACCCTTCACGAAATCGATTGATTTTGTTTGGCGGTCTCAGCTTAAGTCACGCTCTCGTCGACGACACCTGGACGTGGAATGGAACGGACTGGACGCGGCTTTCGCCAGCCGCAAGCCCATCGCCACGTTTCAGGGCGGCGATGGCGTCTTGGGCCTCGAAGCAGACAGTCATTTTGTGGGGCGGCGTTGGAACGGTGGGCGGGTTGAACGATGCCTGGATGTGGGACGGTACAAATTGGAGGCAGATCTCATCGCCGGGCATGAGGTCCGACGAAGCGGCAGTTGACGCTGGGTCGGAAACGCTATTTTTTGGCGGTGATGGGCCGGGCGGTTATTACAACGATTTGCAGACATTCGATGGGACTAATTGGGCCAGTGCTGCATGAATCGATGCGCCGGCCTGATCCTCCTCACGTTAGTCGTGACGTCTTTCGTTTCGCTCGGCCGCCCAGCGCTCGCTGACACACACGGCAACACCGACTCCTACGAGGGGACGCTCGACCCTAACCCATCGACATCTCCCAAGCAAGTCTCCTCATCGTGGTGGTCGGGTTCAACAGTCGCAGCTACGCAGCGGTACGGCTGCACGCTCGAAACAGTAGAGCTAGACGCTGCTCCCTCGTTTTGTCCGTATCCGTACAACGCTGGGTGGCATCAAGGCATCGACATAGGCCTCGGATCAGGCACGACCCTGTATTCGAGAGTAACCGGGACGGTCGCGGCCGCCGTGACATCATGCTTGCTCTCGGGCTGTGCACTGGGTTACCTCGCCATCAAAACGTCCGGCGACGGCCGCATCGTCTATCTATTGCACGGATCACCGAACGCAAACTTCACGCAAGTAGGAGCCCCAGTCAATGTGGGTGATCCGGTGTACACGACCGGAAGTAACGGCCTCTCATTCGGTGCGCATCTCCACTTCGAGGTGCACAACTCAGTTGTCGGCGAGCTCTCGGTTGGCGTTGGCCCCGGGGATGACATCAATCCGGAGCTTTGGTTGAGCGGGTGGGGGGGCACGTCAATGGAAGCGATGGCCGCGATGGATTCTTCAGGCAACCAGGCGTTCTATGCGTTCGTCCCCAGGCCAGTCGACGGCCACTTGAAATTGAACTTTTACAGCGTCAGCACAGGTTGGACGTGGTTCGACGAGAGTTCGCCTGCAGTGAGCGCGAATCCTCCGTCGGTTGCCCTGGGCGGCCGGGTCGCGCAAATCAGCTTCATCGACGGTGGAGGCGTGCTAAGGCAGTACGCCTTTGTTAGTGGGTCGAACGACCACCTCTACGCTGATTTTTATTCGAATACTGGTTGGAGGTGGACTGACCAGAGCTTGTTGACCGGCGCACCGGCCTTCGTCCGGGAAGTTGTGGGAGCGGGGACATTCATCGACAATCAAGGTGCCCACGACTTATACGTATTCGTTATCGACACCTTGGGGTGCACTCTGGTTGAACTTCGGAAATGCAAGCACTGGAGCGCCACAGAACTGGCAGAACCTTTCGACACTGGCGACGCCGTATCCGGCTGGGTCACCGCCCCCTCCGTCCCTTTCAGCCGGTGTCGGCGCTGTGGCAGGTGTTACGACGACTGGCCGCGCGCTCTACGCTTTCGCACAGGGCAGCAACGGTCACCCCTACCTGTTCTTCTGGGGTGATCAAACGCATTGGTCAGTTGTTGACGAACACATTGAGACACCGTTTCCTGGCGTAACCGTTACCGGCAGAGTCGGTGTTGACTCATTTGTCGACGACTCTTCAATCTCGCGGGTGTATGCGTTCGTTATCGGAAATCTCGGAAGGGTCTACGTCAACTATTACGATGGGACTGGTGCGACGGGGTGGCACTGGGGTGACCTGGGGCTGCTTAATGCACAAGGCACCACGGCGTCGGTCGGCGTCGGTGTAACCCATTTCAGGAAGTCAGACCGAAGCCTCAACGTCTTTGCTGCCGCTATCGGCGCCGACAATTCCGTATACGTCGTCTACGGAGGTCTCTACCCAAGTGCGTGGTACGCAACTCCAGCCTATCCTGGCTTGACTCCGTTCACCGACGCAGGTACGACTGCTTACGTATCGCCGGCGAATGGGTCTCAAGGTCTCTACCTGATGACGACTGCTACGGTGGCTTGGTCGAACGTCGAGCGCGATCTGCAGCTTGATCTCTGGAGTTCGGCTAATCCAAACCAATGGCAAGCGCTGGACCAAGGCAGTCTCTGAACGACCTGGCGTTGATCGCTTATTTGCGAGTTGTTCTGGGTCTGAACTGCGTATCGGTCTCGCGAAGATAATTCATGTTTCACGCCACCACAGGATGCATGCCTCTGACGCGGCGAGAGCATGCGTCGAACCTCCTGTCCAGCCAACGTGATGGGCAAGCTCCACGCTCCGCCTCACGCCGCAGGTCAGATTCCTGGGGTCTGATACCGAGGCGGTCGTCATGTTCGTGCTTACTGGTGCGGCAGTGGAGCACCGCACGGGTCATCCTTGAGGATGACCCCAAAGATCGATCTCCCGGCTGACGACGCCGCGCCTCGCCAAACCTACCGTGATCGGCATGGAAAACACCACGATCGTCCGCTGGTGTGCAACTGTCCTACAAGGTGTGGTCGACGTGGGCCTGGAGGGCGGAAGTCAGGTCCGGCTGGGGTCGGGTGACGTGGCGGTCAACGAGGGTTTCGTGCCTACCCCATACATCCAGGTCTTGTCGGGTTTCTCGACAATCTGCACATCTGAATACCCGGCTCTCGCGAAAAGCTCCCGGTACTCATCGAGAGTCAGGAACGGTATGTTCATGGTCTCTGACAGCTTTTCTAACGCCTTCTCGTTTTTCATGCCCCTGTAACTTTCACAGATGATCATCAGCTTTCCGCCTGGTTTCAGCGCGCGTAGGACCTCCCCCATGTCAGCGACAAGATCAGGCCAGAAGAAGTGTGTCTCCACGGCGGTGACGAGATCAAACGTGTTGTCAGGGAACGGCAATGCAGCGACGGAGCTATTGCGAATTTCGACACGTCCCGCCTGGACCAACCGCTCGTTCGTCCTACGGGATGCGGCAACGCTCTCCTCAGAGTAATCGATCCCGTAGACCCTGCCCTCAGTAGCGATTCCGGCCAGCTTGTGAACGGTCCTCCCTCCACCGCATCCCACATCGAGAATCGTGGCGTCCTTCGCGATCGAGACGTTCTGCAATCCCCAGTCAGTCCCTTTGGAATGGTGGATGTTCATCGTCCAGATGATGAATGTGCCGAGCGGGCCCGTCGGCTTCCGGCATTGGCCCAACAGCTTGCTGAAGGCGCCCATCTTCCGACTCGATATTGAGCGTCCACGGTCAGATCCGCAAGGGCCTCGAGTCGTCCTTGAGGATGACCGGAAAAATCGATCTTGCGGCTGACGACGGGGCGCTAGATAAGACCTAGCTTGATGGGCATGGAAAACACCGCGATCGTCGAGACCCACGGTCTCACCAAGAGATATGGAAGCGGAGTCCTCGCCGTCGACTCCGTCGACATGAGCGTGCGGCGTGGCGAGGTCTACGGCTTCCTCGGCCCCAACGGGGCGGGGAAGACCACGACCCTGCGCATGCTCGTCGGCCTCATCCGGCCGACAAGCGGCACGGCAACCGCCGCCGGCCACACACCCGGCTCGCCCGCCGGCCTGGCCCGCATCGGCTCGCTCATCGAGTCGCCCGGCTTCTACCCGTACCTCAGCGGCCGCGAAAACCTGAGGGTCGTCGCCGACCTGGCGAGCGTCAGCCAGAAGCGCGTCGATGAGGTGCTCGACATCGTCGAGCTCAGCTCGCGCGCGGGGCGAAAGTTCGGCACGTACTCGACCGGCATGAAGCAGCGTCTCGGCGTCGCCGCCGCGCTGCTCAAGGACCCCGAGCTGCTCATCCTCGACGAGCCCACCAACGGCCTCGATCCGCAGGGCATGGCCGAGATGCGCAAGCTCATCAAGGACATCGGCCAGGGCGAGCGCACCGTGCTGCTGTCCAGCCATCTGCTCGGCGAGGTCGAGCAGATCTGCGACCGGGTCGGCGTGATCAGCGGCGGCAAGCTCGTCACCCAGTCGACCGTGCAGGAGCTGCTTGGCGAGGAGGGCGTGCTGGTGCGCGCTCAGCCGATCGACAAGGCGGAGGATCTGCTGACGAAGATGTTCGGGCCCGAGGCGATCAGCCGGCGGGACGGCGCCATCCACCTCAAGACCAAACCGGAAAACAGTGTTGAGATCAACCGCCAGCTTGTCGGCGCCGGGATCGGCGTCAGCGAGCTGCGCCCATTTGAAAGATCGCTCGAGGAAGTGTTCTTCAAGCTCACGGGAGAAAAGCAGGGATCATGATCGCAACCATCAAAGCCGAATGGCGCAAGAGTCGATTTCGACCGGCCTTCCTCGTGTCGTCAGGCGTCATCGCAGGCATCACGGTCCTGATCTACTCCGTCAACTGGTACCTGGCTCTCCATCCCGGAGCGACTGAGAGGGTGGCCAACATCCTGACCCTGTACCCGGACCAGGTCGTCAACTTCGTCATGGGCGCGGCTTTTCCCATTGGTGCCGCCATGGCGATCGTCGTGGGCGCGCTTTTCACCGGCTCGGAATACGGCTGGAGCACCACGAAGACCATGTTCACGCAGGGCCCGGGCCGCCTTACCGTCTGGGCGGGACGCGTGGTCGTCTTCGCTGCCTGGATGTTCATCATCACGCTGGTGTTGTTCGGCGTCGGCGCGGCGAGCAGCGTCGTGGTGGCATCGTTCCAGGGCCACGCGCTCACCTGGCCCGCGACCATCGACGTCGTGAAGGGCATGGCGGCGATCTGGCTCATCTTCTTCGTCAACGGCGCGATCGGCATGGCGATCGGCACCCTGCTGCGGCAGCCGGCGGCCGCGCTCGGCATCGGCCTGATCTACGTCCTCGCGGTGGAGATCGTCGCCGTCCGGTTCATCGACCTGATCAACGGCGGCGCGTACAAATGGGTCACCGAGCAGTTCGTCAATCAGAACGCGACCGCGCTTGCGCAGAGCTTCACGTCCCCGGCTTTCGGCCGGACCGTCGCGCCGGCCGTCACCGCAGAGCACGCTGTTCTCGTGCTCGCGGCCTACGGCATAGGTCTGGTCGTGGTCGCCGCCGGACTTCTCCGGCTGAGGGACGTCACATAGACCAGCAGTCTCGCGTTCAACCTTTGCGCGGCCGGCCGTGGTCATGGATCACGGGCCGGCCGCGGCTCATCGACGCGGTGATCGTGATCTTCACTTTCGCGGGCGGCGCTTTGAGCCTGCTCGGCACCTTCCATCGCCAGTCCGTCGTCGCCGCCCTCCTGTTCATCGTCTTCGTCCAGGCGTCGGTCCTCTTCTGGCGGCGCACTCAACCACTCGCCGTCCTGCTGGCCGTGGTGGTCACGATGATCGTGGCCTTCGCCATCGCGCCGGACCGCGAGCCGTCGACTCCCGCCCTCGCGTTCGCCGTGTACGCGGTCTCGGTCTACGACCGGGGCAGGGCGCGTCTCTTCGTCGTCGGCACGGCGATCGTGCTCGTCATCGGCGCGCTCGCGCTGCTGCTCTTGAACGATTTCGAAACCTCGCGCACGCTGCTTCCCGCGGGCGTCATCTCGCTGATCGCCTGGGTGGTCGGCGACTACATCCGCTCGCGCCGCCAGTTCTTCGCGGACCTCGTCGGGCGCCACAAGCAGGAGCGTGACCAGGCCGCCGAGGACGAGCGGCTGCGCATCGCGCGCGAGCTGCATGACGTGGTGGCGCACAACGTCAGCGCGATGGCGATCCAGGCCGGAGCCGCGCGCGTGTCGGGAAGCTCCAGCGCGGAGGCGCTGGAGTCGATCGAGCACGGCGCGCGCGACACCCTGGCCGAGCTCAACCGCCTGCTCGGCGTGATGCGCAAGAGCCCTGGCGCGCCGCTCGCCCCGCAGCCCACCCTCGACGAAGCCGAGGCGCTGCTCAAACCCGCGCGCGAGGCCGGCCTGGATGCCACCCTCAAGGTCGTGGGGGAGAAGAGGGCGCTGCCCGCGGCGATCGACCTGTCCGCCTACCGGATCGTCCAGGAGGCGATCACCAACGTGCTGAAGCACGCCAACGCGAGCCGGGTCGAGGTGGTCATCGAATACGAGCCGGAGGGCGTCACCCTGACCATCAGCGACAACGGAAGCGGCCCGAGATCGACCGAGTCGACCGGCCACGGCCTGGTTGGGATGCGGGAGCGGGTCGCGCTCTTCGGCGGCAAGATGGGCACGGGATCGACGCCGCTCGGCGGATTCACCGTGCACGCCAGGCTGCCGTACAAGAATTGATCCGCGTCGCGATCGTGGATGACCAGGCGATGGTGCGCGCGGGCTTTCGCATGATCGTGCAGTCGCAGCCCGACATGCAGGTCGCGGGCGAGGCCGCCGACGGTCAGGAGGCGATCGACCTGGTCCACAAAGAGCGTCCGGACGTGGTCCTGATGGACATCCGGATGCCGCGCCTCGACGGCATCGCCGCGACACGCCAGGTCACGAGCACCACGCGCGTCGTCATCCTCACCACCTTCGAGCTGGACGAGTACGTGTTCGACGCGCTCGCTGCGGGCGCCTCCGCGTTCCTACTGAAAGCCGCGCCCCCCGAGGACCTGATCAAGGCGATCCGCGTCGTCGCGCAGGGCGACGCGCTGCTCGCCCCGTCGGTCACCAGGAGGTTGATCGAGGAGTTCGCCAAACGCCCCGAGCCCGCGCCGCGGAAATCAAAGGAGCTGGAGACGCTGACCGAGCGCGAGCACGAGGTTCTTCGCGAGGTTGCGCGAGGCTTGACGAACGCGGAGATCGCCCAGCGACTCCACGTCAGCGAGACGACCGTGAAGACGCACGTCGCCCACCTGCTGGACAAGCTCGACCTCCGCGACCGTGTACAGGCCGTCATCCTGGCTTACGAGGCGGGACTGGCAGGCTAGGTGGTAACCGATGGTCGCCATCGGATCCATGTAGCAAAGACTCTCCACGAACAGCCGGCCGAACCTGCTCATTGCGCCGCCCCCAGTCCGCTCAGCTGTCGAGAGCTCTGCAGGAATGTGACAACTCGCTGCCACGCGTCCCTGCTCGCAACCTCGTCGGCCTGCGCGCTTCCACCGAAGTCGAATGAAAGCGCATTGACCGCGCCGGCGGGGGGCAGGAAATCCCGCTTGAGAAAGATGTGGCCGGCGCCGGGGTAGACGACGCTGGTCACGTCGGCGGCGCGTCCGTGGTCCTGCATGCGGCGCACGATCTCGCCTGCCATCCGCGCGGCGGGCCACATGTGGTCGTCGTCACCGGACAGGAGCAGGATCGGACCCACCGATCGCTCGACCGGGATTCGCGCCGCGTCGATTTCGGCCGGCTCGAAAGTGGCCAGGTCGTGATACGCGTCGACGCGGAGACCCCTTTCGTTGAACACCGGCGCAATGCCTGCCTCGTACTGCACGAAGGGCAGCGGGGCTCCCTGCCAGGTCCAGGCGGGACTCGTAGTCCGGCGGTCGCCCGGACCGGGGGCTTTGAGCCCGGGCCAGGCCACGTGCGATGGAGCAACCGCCACGACCGGTCCGATCGCGTCGCCCAGGTACGCGGCGAGGAGCAGGGCAAGCTCGGCGCCCCGGGAGATCCCGACCACGCCGACGCTCTGCCTGCCGGTAAAGCGATCGCGAAACAGCTCGATGCCTCTGGCAAGCGACTCGAGAGGGATCTCGACAAGGTCGGCTGGCAGCCCGGGCGCGCCGTGGTAGCCGAGGGCAAACGCCGTGATGCCGTTCTCGGCCAGCCTCCGGGCGGGAGCCTCGGGAATCCCGCCCGACGACCCGCTGAGCATCACCGCGAAGTGGTCGGAAGCCACCTCTGGCTCGAAGACGGCGCCGATTGCATCGGTGCCACTGACCTCGGTTCGCCTGACAGACCGGCTCATTCCCAACCCACCTTCGAGGCTCGCCCAAATTGGTTAGAGGCTGCCTCTGATTGATGGTGGTACCCTATCCGCAATGGCCCGGGATGTCAAGGTCCGGCGCAACTACAACGGCGCGCTGCGCCGGGAGCAGGCGGAGCAGACCCGCACCCGCATCCTCGACGCGGCCCGGCGGCTCCTGGTCAGCGGCACCTACAGCAGCGTCACCATGGAAGACATCGCGGCGGAAGCCGGCGTGGCCTACCAGACGGTGTACGCGATCTTCGGTTCCAAGGCCCGGCTGGCGCAGCGCCTGGTCGAGATCGGCTTTCCTCACGTCGCCGACGCCCTGAAGCTGCTCGACCAGATGGACCCGGCGGCCGACCCCGATACGGCGCTTCGGACGGCCGCCCGCGTCAGTCGCCTCATCTACGAGGTGTGCGCTGACCTGCTTCGCTTCTTGCGCGAGTCCGGTGACCCGGGCTTGCTGGCGCACTACCGCGACAGGGAGGAGCAGCGATTGAGCGGGATGGTCCGGTATCGCGTGGCCGAACGCCTGGAGAGAAGTGGTCGGCTGCGCACGAGCATCTCGGCGTCGGAAGCGCTGGCTGTCATCTCGGCGCTGACCGGCCCCGACCTGTACACCCAGCTGGTCTTCGATCGGGGATGGAGGCCATCCCGCTACGAAGAGTGGCTGGCCGACACACTGATCAACATTCTGCTGCGACCAGCAAAACAAAAAAAGTTGCCTGGCTAGCGGTCCGGTGACGTCTTCCCCGCTTGCGGGGAAGTACCCGGCGCAGCCGGGGGCTGTGGCTGCAGCGACTTTGCTCCGGCCTTCCAAGTCATCTGATGCGCTGCGTGATAGCATCAGGCATCATGCGCACCACCATCGACCTTGATCAGTCGGTCGTGAAGGAGTTGAAGCGCCGCAGCAAGGGCTCCGGCAAGAGCATGGGCCAGCTCGCGTCGGAGCTGCTGGCCAAATCCCTCAGAGAGCGCGATGGCCATCCCCCGGCTGCCGCCGGTTTCAAGTGGCTTGCCAAAGATCTCGGCAATCCGTTGGTAGATCTCGAAGACAAGGAAGCCTTGAGGGCGCTGCTTGACGGGCCTCGATGAGCGCCACCCTCGATGCGAACATCCTCGTTTATGCCAGCAATCAGCGCGATCCCGTCCACGCACAAGCTATTCAGCTCGTTCAAGACCTGGCGGCGGGACCTGATCTCTTGTACCTGTTCTGGCCGGTCGTGCTTGGTTACCTGCGCATCGTCAGTCATCCCGCGATCCTTCCAAGGCCTCTCAGTCCACGTGAGGCAACCGCGAACGCTGAAGCCCTGCTCCGACGGCCGCACGTGCGTGCACCGGGCGAGGCGGATGGTTTTTGGGAATTGTTTCGCGGTACTAGCCGTGACCAGGCGCGCGGGAATGACGTCCCCGACGCCCACCTGGTCACCCTGATGAGGCAACACGGCGTCCGGCGGATTTACAGCCGCGACACTGGGCTGCGCCGCTATGCGGACATCGAGGTAGTCGACCCGTTCGCGCCGCGGTCCCCCGGCAGACGTCGGGGATGAAGCCTGGCGGGCTGACCTAGCTCGGAGGGTTGGTAGGCTAACCCTCCCGGTGGCTATCTCGACCGAAGAGCGCCGCATCGTCACCGTCCTGTTCGCCGACATGGCGGGCTCGACCGCGCTCGGCGAGCAGCTCGACCCGGAGGAGATGCGCCGTCTCCTCGCGCGCTACTACGCGATCGCGCGCGAGTCGGTCGAGCAGCACGGCGGCACGGTGGAGAAGTTCATCGGCGACGCGGTGATGGCGGTGTTCGGCCTGCCCACCGCGCACGGCGACGACCCCGACCGCGCCGTCGCCGCGGCCTGCGCCATGCGCGACCGCATCAAGGCCGACACGCTGCTCGACGGCCGCATCGCGATCCGTTTCGGCGTCAGCACCGGCGAGGTGGTGGCCAGCCGCGACCAGTCCGCGGGCGACTTCCTCATCACCGGCGATGCGACAAACGTCGCGGCGCGGCTGCAGCAGGCCGCGGAGCCGTGGGCGATCCTCGCCAGCGACCGCACCGTGAGGGCAGCCAACAACTTCGAGTTCGGCGAGGAGATGGAGATCAAGGCCCGCGGCAAGTCCGCGCCGGTCGCCGCGCGACTGGTGGTCGGTCCCCGCAAGACCAAGACTCCAAGGCGCGACCGCCTGCCGCTCATCGGCCGCGAGAACGACTACGCCCAGCTGCAGCTGGTGGCGCGACGAGCCGTCACCGAGAAGCGGCCGTCGATGGTCAGCCTCATCGCGCCCGCCGGCGTGGGCAAGACGCGACTGGTCGAGGAGTTTCTCGACTGGCTGCCCAGCCTTGCCCCGGAGGCGATCGTCACCACGGCGCAGTGCCTGCCCTACGGCCAGCAGCTGACCTACTGGCCGATGCGCCAGGTCCTCTTCACCCTGACCGGCACCGACGAGGACACGCCGCCGGGCAAGGTGCGCGACGCGATCTGGATCTGGCTCAAGCGGATCGGCGTCGAGGACCCCGACCGCGACGCGCGACTCCTCGCGGCGACCATCGGCGCGGCCGGCACCGAGGGCGTCGACAAGGACCTGCTGTTCGCCGCCTGGCGCTCGGCGCTGGAGGCGACGGCGAGGACGAACCCGCTCGTCATCGTCTTCGAGGACCTGCACTGGTCGAGCGACAGCCTCCTCGACCTGGCCGAGTTCGTGATGCAGCCGCGCGGCGATGCCGCGGTCCTGATGATCGTGCTGGCCCGACCGGAGCTGCTCGACCGGCGGCCCAACTGGGGTGGCGGGCGCCTCAACCACCTCGCCATCGCGCTCGAGCCGCTGGGCAGCAACGCCACAGCCGACCTCGTGCGGTGCCTGCTCGACACCGAGGAGCCCGACGTGGTCAAGCTCGTCGCCGAGCGCTCGGAGGGCAACCCCTTCTACGCCGGCGAGCTGGCGCGGTCGTACCTCGACCACGGATCGCTCGAGCGGCTGCCCGACACGGTGCAGGCGACGGTGCTCGCGCGCCTCGACCTCCTGCCCGCAAGAGAGAGACGCGTCCTCCAGCTGGGCAGCGTCTTCGGCCGCGCGTTTCGGGCGAGCGGCGTCGGCGCGCTCGAGCCGGGCCTCGACCAGCACGCGCTCGGGCTGTGCGAGAACCTGGCCGACCGCGACCTCATCCGCCCCGCCGAGGGCGACAGCTACGCCTTCCGCCACATCCTCATCCAGGAGGTCGCGTACGGCACGCTGCCGCGCTCCGAGCGAGCGAGGCTGCACGCCGCGGCCGCGAAGTGGGTGGAGTCGAACGCCGGGCAGCGCGAGGTGGCGCTGGCCGAGATCCTCGCCTTCCACTACCGTGAGGCGGCGGTCCTGTACACGGCGCTCGAGCCCGGCTCCGAAGCGACGCTGCAGATCCGCGAGAGGGCGGCCAGGTGGCTGCTGCGCGCGGCCGACGTCGCGGTGGCCGCCGGCGCGACGCCCGAGGCGGTCCGCCATCTTCGCGCGTCCTTCGATTTCGTCGAGCCCGCGATGCGGCCCAACCTGCACGAGCGGATCGGCGACCTGACCGCGGGCGACAGCGGGCTCGAGGAATACCGGCTTGCCCTCGAAGGCTACGAGGCGGCCGGCGGGGCGGTCGACTCCCAGCTGCGCGCCCTGGCGGGCATGCTGATGGTGTCGACCCGGTGGTCGGGATCGGTCGGCGACCGCCCTTCCGAGGAGTGGATGACCGACCTCCGCGCCCGCGGCCGCGCGCTCCTCGAGCGCGCCACGGACAATCGCGCGATCGGGAGGTTCCTCGCGGCGGACGCGTTCTACCCGTTCTGGATCCAGGGGCTGCGCGACCCCAGCCCGGAAGAGATCGCGGCGGCCGAGGAGACCGCCAAGAAAGCGCTCGACATCGCCAACGAGCTGAAGGACGATGACCTGGCCAGCCTCGCCCTGGACGCGATCGCGGGCGCCGCCACGTCGCTCAACGATTTCCCCCGAGCCCGCGAGCTCGCCCTGCAGCGCACGGCTTTCGAGGACAGGCTGGGCCTGTACGAGCGGCTCGACGCGCACTCGATGGTCGCGTGGATGTCATACCTGATGGGCGACCTCGAGTTGGCGGAGCGCGATTCCGCCGCGATGGTCGCGCGGCTCATGCCCGGCCAGGCGCCGTACCCCGCGCTGCACCTCTACGCCTGGCGCGCGCTCACGCTCTTCACGCTTGGCCGCTGGACGGAGGCGACCGCGCTGTTCTGGCGCTGCATCGAGTCGTGGCACGACGCGGGCAGCCACGCCGCCGGCTACGCGCTGCGGGGGTTCGGCGTCGGGCTGGACATCGGACGGGCACGCGGCGATGCGCGGCTGAGCGGCGCCGCGACCGAGGCGATGGAGTCCATCCTCTCGCGATTTCCGCAGGCCAACCACTACCGGGTCTTGCTCGCCTACATCCAGGGCGAGCACGCCTTCATCGAGGAAGACCCGTACCTCCACGGCAACACGCCGGCGGAGACGGCCGAGCGCCGCCTGTCGCTGGCCTGCGATCGCCGCGAGCAGCTCTCGCAGTTCGCGCTCGACGAGTCGCTGGCCAAGGCGCTGCAAACGCGCGTGCCGCTGGTCGAGGCGCAGGCCCGGCGGGCGCGGGCGCTGGCCCACCACGACGTGTCCGAGATGTCGAAGGCGATCGAGATCTGGGAGCGGATCGGCGCCGTGCCGCAGCTGGGCCGGGGCAGGGCGGAGCGAGGCCTGTTGAACGGCGATGGGGCCGAGATCGAGGCGGGCCTGGCGATGCTGAAGAAGCTGGGCGACATGTTCTACGTCGACCACTTCGTCTCCCGAGTGTGAGGGGAGTTGCTCCTCCCCATTTAT
>WNFD01008321.1_pt1 | contig 17902 bp, 10 predicted proteins | sample 5400491 | NCBI WGS metagenome assembly WNFD01 (sample SAMN13153343, study PRJNA577476) | soil metagenome | isolation source: 120 cm saprolite under Douglas fir tree site 2 hole 2 replicate 2 | place: USA:California | collected 2015-04-18 | reverse complement strand
GGTGGCCTGCGCCATGGCCTGGCGCTCGCCGACGCACAGGCCGGGCGCCAGGCCAAGGCCGCCGACCAGGCCGGCGCCGATGTCGGTGAGGATGTCGCCGAACTGGTTGGTCGTCGCCACCACGTCGAACTGCTGCGGCGCGGTCACGAGCTTCATCGCGATCGAGTCGATCATCATCTCCTCGAACGCGACGTCGGGATAGTCGCGCGCGACCTTGCGGCATTCCTCGGCGAACATGCCGCAGGCGAGCCGATAGACCGGCTCCTTGTGTGCGGCGGTGACCTTCCTGCGCCTGCGGGTGCGGGCGATCTCGAACGCCTCGCGGGCGAGGCGGTTCGAGCCCTTGCGGGTGATCACGCGCATGGCGACGGTGATGTCGTCGTTGGGCCGGAATTCCGGCAGTCCGGCGACCACCGTCTCGGAATAGAGCATCCCTTCGGTCAGCTCGCGCAGGAAGACGATGTCGACGTCGCGATGGATGGACGGAATCGCGGCGTGCGACAGCGCCGGACGCACCGCCGCGAACAAGTCGAATTTCTTGCGCACCGGCGGCATCACCCAGGTCGGGTCCCCGCGCGGATAGGCCGCGTGCCCGATCGGCCCCATCACCCAGCCGTCGAGACCGCGCAGCGCCTGCTCGGTCGCGGCCGGAAGGGTGTTGCCGTGCTGCTCGTGCCCCCGCTTGCCGATCGGCAGCTCCTGCCAATCGATCGCGAGGCGCTCGCGCGCAGCGGCCGCCTTCATCACCTTGACGCATTCCGGGACGACTTCGAGGCCGATATCGTCGCCGAGCAGGATCCCGATCTTCACGCTCACTCCTCCACGACGATACCGGCATCCTCGACGTCGCGTTTCCAGCTCGCCATTTCCGCGCGCAGCCAGGCCTTGGGATCGTCGAGCGCGGAGCGGCGCGGGACCACCATTCCGCCGCGCGTGAACGCCTGCTGCATGGCGGGAACGGTCATCGCCTCGAGGAAGGCCCGGTGCAGCACCGCGACGATATCGGCCGGCACGGCGGCGGGCGCGAAGGCCGCGACCCATTGCGCGGCGCGTATCCCGGGAAACCCGACCTCGGCGAGGGTGGGCACGTCCGCATGCTGCGGCAGCCGCGCATCGGCCGCGATCGCGAGCGCGCGCACGCGGCCGGCCTTCATCATGCCGACCGGGTTGGTGATGTTGAACCACGACACCTGGATATCGCCGTTGACGAGATCGCGGAGGATCTCGGCGCCGCCACCCTTGAACGGGATGTGCACGAGATCGAGACCGGCGCGCGCTTTGAGGATCTCGGTATTGACCTGCTGATAGCTCCCGATGCCGGCGCTGCCGTAGCGGACCTTGCCGGGGTGCTCCTTGGCGTAGGCGATGAACTCGGCGAACGTCGTGGGCGGAAAATTCGCGGTGGTGGCAAGAAAGAAGACGGGAACGTCGGCCAAAGGCGTGACGACCTGCACGTCCCGCTCGTAGTCGATCTTCATCCTTTTCGCGAGCAGGACCGGGGTGAGCCCGTTGGTCGAGATGTTGCCGATCATCAAGGTGTGGCCGTCGGGTCGGGCGCGGGCCATCTCCTCGATGGCGATGATGCCGGAAGCGCCCGGCTTGTTCTCGACGAAGACGCCGTGCCCGAAGCGTTGCCGCAATTGCTCGGCGTAGAGGCGGGCCACCACGTCGGTCAGTCCGCCCGGCGCATAGGGCACGACGATCCTGATCGGCTTTGCTGGAAATTGCGTCTGCGCGAGTGCTTCAGCGGCGAGGAGGGCGAGGCAGAGCGCCTGGCACAAGACCCATCCGGGGCGCCGCATGTCGTCTTCCTCCGCCGGCGCTCTCGCCATCGGGCGCGCGCTGCCGGCGGCGGATTGTAGGAACGAGGCGCGGCATCGCACAAGGGCGCACGCCGGAGCGCGCGGTCATGATCCAGTCCGCGAGTATTGCGGGCGGCTCGCCGGCGGGAGCGGCGGCCGCATTTCGGAATTGGCCCGTTGCATCTCGGCCATGGCCTGCGCGGTCTCGCGCGCATGATCCGCGGTGTGCGCGATTCGCGTCAGATAGGGCAGCATCGCGTGGCCGAGCGCGGTCAGCGCGACGAACGGCCTGCGGTGGAAGAGCGATCCCGCGAGCTCGCGCTCGAGCGCGCCGATCGCGTTGGTCAGCGAGGGCTGCGACACCCCGCAGCGCCGGGCCGCGCGCGTGAAATTGAGCTCCTCACAGAGCGCCAGGAAATAGCGGATCTGGTGCATTTGCATGGTTTCACCTCGGCACGTGGGTTTCGCTCGCAGCACGCACCTTGCCATCGCCGTTGCATCCCGGCAGTGACGGACATCACAATTTTGCGCCTAATGGGCAGCCGCTCCGTTGCCCGCGGCGAGACGCCATTGAGAATGAAGAAGCGACGGGAGTGTGATGCGGCTCACATTCGAATCGAGCCGCTCGGGTCGCGTCTTGAGCCGTATCATCGTGTTGCCGGAGTGCGCTCGCGCGCGCGGCGGGGCACGCGCCTCCACGCCACGACCGAGAAGGATCGTCTCGCGCCCGGGATCAGCCGGGTTGCCGGCAATAGACCCGGTGCGCGTCCGACGTCTGCTCGAGCGGCGCGCAGTATTGCGCCAATTGGCTCGTTGCCGGGGCCCCGGCGGGAATCGGCCAGGAGGTCGTTGCGAGGAGGACGAACCCGATCCTCGCCGCACACCGTATTGCTGCGGATGTCATGGGCCACCTCGATATGCTGGCGCCGGAAACCTTCCGCGGCGGCGGCGGCGCGGCGGCCGCGAGACACCGGCCTTGAAGGTCGAACGGTTCACGGCGGGAGCTCCGCCCCGTTGCCGATCGAGCTCTACCAAAGGGCGTCCTGCCGGGACCATTCCGGATAGCCGCCGCCCCCGAAGCCTTGCTCCGCCTTAGGGAAGGGGTCGGTAGGCGTGGCATTCGGCGATCCGGTGGCAGTCGGGGCGGCGATGAGGATAGCCAGAGCCAAAGCGGTAATGAGCGTCTTCATGCTACGTCTCCATAGCGACGGACGATCGTCCGCGGTTCGTGCATCGGCGGGGGCGACCGACTGCCCGCGCTCGCGAGTGGACGGTGGCACGGGTCATTACGCGCCACTGTGAGTAAGCTCACACTTGCCGGGGCTTCATCAGAACGATTCAGATCGATTCAGATTTTGACTCGGAAAAATGCCGATAGCCTGCGCTTTTCAATGGGGAATCGTCAAACATCCGCATGTGGTGTGGAACATCGACAGGTTGTCCTTGGCCAGGCCGAGTCGGCTCATTTGGTGTTTTAGCGGCAAAACTCGTTGTCGATAGCATTGTCCCCGAACGTGATCTCGGCACGGCTTACGCCGCCCTCGTGCAACAGCGAACCGGCGGACTTGTCGTCCAAAGCGATCCCCTATTCTTCAATCTGGGCCGATGAGCTTGCCGCCCTAGCGGCGCAATGCGACATCTACGCCTGACGGCAGGCTCCGGTCGAGGTGTAAACCAACTGCGGATTTGATCGAACTTGTCACCGATGGACACCGCGAGAGGTGATCGAGCATGGCCGTGATTCGCGGCATTGTTATGAGGTTGTTATGAGGAGACGCGGACCATGAGCATTGTCCGGCTCTCGGATCGGGTGCGGCGCGAACTGACGTATCTGAGCTATCCCTCGCGGGAGTGGACGGTCCCGCACTATCGGGACGGCGCCCGGGTCCTTGATGTGCTGATCGTTGGCGGTGGCCAGGGCGGACTTGCGACCGCGTTCGGCCTGAAGCGCGAGCGGATAGCCAATATAAGGATCGTAGATCGCAATCCGCGTGGACTCGAGGGGCCTTGGCGCCGATTTGCCCGCATGACGGGGCTACGGACTTCCAAGGAGGTGTCGGGTATGGACCTCGGCATCCCGAGCCTTACGGCCCGTGCCTGGTACGAGGCGAGATTCGGTCGCCGGGCATGGGAGCGCATCCACACGTTTTCCCCAGAGGTATGGCGAAAATATCTCGATTGGTACCGCGATGTTCTCGAGCTTCCGGTCGAAAATGAGATCGAAGTAACATCGATCGAGCCGGCCGGCGACCTTCTCCTCGCCCGTCTCCGTCGGAGAGGCCGGATCGAACGCGTCCATGCGCGAAAAATCGTTCTCGCAACTGGCATTGAAGGCAACGGAGGCTGGCGGGCCCCTCGAGCGCTCGTCGCCGAGCTCCCCGCGCGGCGTTATGCGCATTCGACCGATGACATAGACTTCGGCCGGCTTGCGGGAAAGCGCGTTGGCGTGCTCGGCGTCGGCGCTTCTGCTTTCGATAATGCGGCTGCGGCACTCGAAGCCGGCGCCACAAGGGTCGACCTTTGCTTCCGCCGCGCGGATATGCCCCGGGTTAACCCACTCCTCTGGACGCACTTCGCAGGCATGCTCGGTCACTTCGGAGAGCTGACCGACCTGGAGCGCTGGCGATTCATGCGCCACATTCTGGATGAGCTTCCGCAACCTCCACCCCAAGATGCCTTTTGGCGTTGTCGCAGGTTTGGAAATTTCGCGTGGCATGCCAATTGCATATGGCGCTCCGTCCGCGACGAAGGAGACGTTGCGGCAGTTGAAACCGAAGCTGGAACTTTCAAATTCGATTTCATCATCTTTGCCACGGGCTTCGAGACCGACCTTTCGGTCCGTCCAGAGCTTGCCCCGATCGTTCACCGAATTGCGCTCTGGCGCGATCGGTTCACGCCTCTGCCTGGTGAGGAGAGCGATGTGCTCGCGAGGCATCCCTACCTCGGCCCGGCATTCGAGTTCATGGAACGGGAGCCGGGAACCGCTCCTTTCCTCAGCCGGCTGCACAACTTCACGTTCGGAGCGACGCCGAGTCTCGGGCTGACGGCCGCTGCGATCATCGGAATGAAGTATGGCGTGCCTCGACTGGTCAACGGTTTGGTGCGGGACCTCTTCCGGGAGGATGCCGCCGCATATTATCGGGACCTTCTCGCCTTTGCGGTGCCCGAATTGGAAACTCTTGAAAGCGCGTATGCATGGATCGACCGCCTCGGTGCCGAAGCGCTCAGCGCCTACAAGCCGATCGACCATCTCGACCAAGCCGTGCTCGCCAAGGCATTCCTAGGCGAACTCGCGTCGCAAGACGCGAACGATGAATTTGCCGGCATTCTGTTAGAGCACACCAGCGCAGAGCGTGCTGCCGCACCTTCGCGGGCCAAGCGCGGTCCCCCAAAATCAATGAAACGACGCCGCCGTGCCAAATGAGAGTCCGTGCCGCTTTGTATCGATTATCAGTCGTAGGCTTGAGGCTGCATGTCACGGCGAGAATAGGAATAGGGTGGTCCTCATGAGGCACACTGTGTACCGAGCCATGGCGCCGGCGGCACGCGATCAGACATGTCTACAAAGACCTCGAGTAGTAATGTAACATTGACCAAAAGGGGCGGCCCTTGTCGAAACTAGTCGAGCAATTGCACGGACCGGCAGGCAAAAAGGCCGAAAGCCGCGTCTTTCTGTGTCTCGAAGATCTTCTTGCCTACTATGGGCGAACGGCGCCCGGACGCAATGCCATCCTGGCGACCAACGATACCCAGGTGACTTTTGGCGCGCTCCGGGTCCTCGTGAACGAGGCGGTTCGCGAGTTGCGAGGTCTCGGGGTAGGCCCAACAGATCGAGTGGCGGTTGTTTTGCCGGCCGGAGCAGAGGCTGCGGTGGCGACCATCGCGGTCGCAGCCGGTGCCGTTTGTGTGCCGCTAAACCCGAGCTTCACCGCCGACGAATGGCAGCGTTATTTCGGCGATTTGCAGGTAGCGGCGCTATTGACGCGTGCGGATTTGGATTCGGCGAGTCGAGGCGTCGCGCATAACCTCGACATACCTGTAATCGATCTGTCGCCGCGGCCGAGCGAAGGGCCCGGCGCGTTCAACCTTCTCGGCTCGGGAACGCGCCGCGCCGCCGGGGACGAGGCCGCGCCCGGCGCCGACAACGACGCCTTTATCCTGCTGACTTCGGGCACCACGTCACGGCCGAAGCTGGTCCCCTTGACCCACGCGAGCGTCTGCATGTCGGCCTATAACGCGGGTTCGACTTTGCAACTTGGACCCCGGGACCGGTTGCTGAATGTGCTGCCGCTCTACCATGCGCATGGCCTGATCTCCGGGCTCCTGACCGCGTTGGCGGCCGGGTCGACTGTAGTCTGCACGCCTGGGTTCGATCCCGCCGCCTTCTTCGGCTGGCTGACCGAGTTTCGACCAACCTGGTACACGGCAGTCCCCGCCATCCATCGGGCGCTGCTCTCGGAGGCAACTCGCCACAAGCACAGCGTTCAGCGGAGCTCCTTGCGGGTCATTCGTTCGGCCTCTGCATCCCTGCCGCCCGACGTGCTCCACGCGTTGGAATCCCTGTTCGGCGTGCCTGTGATCGAGACCTACGGCATGACGGAAGCCGCCTCCCAGATTGCTGCAAACCCGCTGGGACGACGCAAGCCTGGTTCGGTCGGCCAGCCCGCCGGGGCCGAGATCGCGATCATGGACCGCGAGGGCCGACGGCTAGCAGCCGGCGAACGTGGAGAGATCGCGCTCCGGGGCCCCACCATCACGAGGGGATATGACAATGATATCGCCGCTACGGAATCCGCGTTCCGGGACGGCTGGTTCCGAACCGGCGACCTCGGATACCTGGACCGGGACGGATATCTCTTCATTGTTGGCCGCATCAAGGACGTCATCAAACGGGGAGGGCAGCAGGTCGCGCCCGCCGAAGTCGAAGAGGCGTTGCTTGGCCACCCCGACGTAGTCGAAGCCGCTGCTTTTTCCGTCCCCCATGGGCGACTGGGCGAGAATGTTGCCGCCGCCGTCGTACTGCGTCCGCACGCCGAGGTCAGCGCACAGAAGCTCCGGAATTTTGTCCGCGAACGCCTGGCCAGGTTCAAGGTCCCTGGCCTGATCCGGATTGTGCCGGAGATCCCGAAAAGTCCCAGCGGAAAGATCAAGCGCGGCGGACTCGCCGCCGCGCTTTCAATAACGCCCCCAAGCGCGCGAGTGAAACGCGGCGGCAAGATCGTTCCGCCCCGCTCGGAATTGGAGTGGCAACTGGCGAAGATCTGGGCGGACCTCCTCGAGTTCAATCAGATCGGTGTTGACCAGGACGTCTTCGCGCTCGGCGCCGATTCCCTCACGGTGACGCAGATGCTTTCGCGTCTGCGGACACACTTTGGCGTCGATTTCTCGTTCAAGGATATGTTCGATGCGCCGACCGTCGCGGCCCTCGCGGCCCGCCTCGAGTCATCGGAAAAGGATCCCACTGCCATATCGCTGAGTTTGCGCGACACGCTGACGGATCCCCGCAGCATCCGCCTTTCGTTCCAGCAACAACGAATCTATGTCCTGAGCCGGCTCGATCCGAGCGGATACAATTACCACGTCGTCGAAGCGGTTCGTCTGTCTGGGCCGCTCAATGTCGTCGCCTTGCAGGCGAGCATCGCGACGATCTGCGAACGTCACGAGGTACTGAGATCGACTTTCCTCGAACGCCTGGGCGAACCGCTGCAAATGGTGGGAACAGCCTCGCCGCGGCTCGAACGCCTCGACATGCGACCGTGCGCGAAGAGCAGGAGGGCGGCGGCGATTCAACGCCACGCACGGGAAATCGTGCGCCAATCGTTCGATCTTGAAAAGGAGCCACCGCTGCGAGCCCAGCTGGTGCGGCTTGACGAACACGACCATGCGCTGGTGATGAAGCTTCATCACCTTATCACGGACGCATGGTCGCAACGGCTGTTCTGGGAAGAGCTCGAGGCGCTCTATGCGGCGAGCTTGAACGGAGCCCCCGCCGGACTGCCTGAGCTTCCCGTCCAATACCGGCACTTCGCCGAGTGGCAGCGAGCGTGGCTGGGAACACGGGCCGCCGAGGAGCAGCTGAGCTACTGGCGTGCGCAACTCAAAGGGGTGACAGAACTACCACTGCGAACGGACTGGCCCCGGCCCGAAATATGGACCGGGCGCGGCGCCCGGCATCCATTGAAGCTCTCGCGGGCCTTGTCCCGCGCCATCAAATCCCTGAGCCGAGACCGCCGCGTCACCTTGTTCATGACGCTGCTCGCGGCATTTCAGTGCCTTCTGCACCGCTACACGCAGCACGACGACGTCGCGGTCGGATCGGTGATCGCCAACCGCAATCAGATCCACATCGAGCGCCTCATGGGGATGTTCGCAAATACGATCGTCCTGCGGACCGACCTGTCGGGCGACCCTCGGTTCAGCGAGGTCCTGCGGCGCGTGCGGCAAGTGACACTCGACGCCTACCGAAACCAGGACCTGCCGATCCAGGAAATCCTGCCGACCCTCCAGGTGTCGCGCAGCATGGATCGGAACACTTTGTTTCAGGTGATGTTCATTCTGCAAAACGGGTCGCCGAGAGCCGCGGCCCTCCCGGGACTGTCCGTGCGCTTCGTGGATGTGGACCCCGGTATCGCGCGGTTCGACCTGACGCTCGAGCTCACAGACGCCGACGAGGGTCTGGCTGGCTGGCTCGAGTACAGCACCGATCTCTTCGAGGCTGCCACGATGGCGCGAATGGCGGTACATTTGCAGACGCTGCTGGAGGCAATCGTTGCTAATCCCGAGGAGCGGATCTCTCGGCTGCCTCTGCTGCCGGCAGGGGAACGCAGGCGGGTCCTCATAGATTGGAACGACACCCAAACCAGTTTTCGCCGCCTCGGCACTTTTTCCGAACGGTTCGCCAGGCAGGCCGAGCGCACGCCGGACGCCATCGCGGTGTCCGCCGGGCGGGTTCGGCTCAGTTACCGGGAGCTCGCGCGTCGGGGCTCGGCGATGGCCGACCGGCTGGTCATGGAGGGCGTCGGCCCCGACGTTGTGGTGATCTTGCTCGCCGAGCGCGGCGTCGATTTGCTGGCCGCGATGATCGCAGTGCAGCGAGCCGGCGGGGCGTTTCTCCCCCTAGACCCGACGATTCCCGCCGCCAGGCTGGCCCAGATCATTCAACACAGCCGCACACCGCTGGTGCTGGCCGGGCAAGGCTGCGCCGCGGTGCTCGAAAAGGCACTATCTGGGATGCCGGCGCGAGGGCGCCCGCAAGTCCTGAGCCTCGCGGAACTAACTCAGGCCACGCCTCGGGACCCCGCCTCTCCGGTCCGGCCGGCGCCCTCGAGCTTGGCCTACGTGATCTACACGTCGGGCTCTACGGGCATCCCGAAAGGCGCTATGGTCGAGCAACGGGGCCTTATAAACCACCTCCTCTCTAAGATTTCGGACCTTGGGCTATCGGCCTCGGACGTGATCGCCCAGACGGCGCCCCAGAGCTTCGACATCTCGGTCTGGCAGTTCCTCACGGCCCTGATGGTCGGAGGGCGCCTCCACATTTGTGCCGACGAGGAGGTGCGGGACCCGGCGCTGCTGGTGCAGGTGATAGCGCGCGAGGGGGTGACAGTGCTGCAAATCGTGCCGGCGCTGCTGCGCGCGATCCTCGATCGGACGCCCAACGAGCCCACCTTTTCCGCGCTGAGCCGACTTCGCTGGCTGATTTGCATCGGGGAAGCCCTCGCTCCCGATCTCTGCCGTAATTGGCTCCGGCACTTCCCCGGCGTGCCGCTTATCAACGCCTACGGCCCGGCGGAGTGTTCCGACACCGTAGCAACGCATCGCCTTCCGGCGCCGGCGCCGGCGTCGCTCGCCACCGTGCCGATCGGCCGCGCCATTGCCAACACACGCCTCTATGTGCTGGACGCTCACTTGCAACCGGTGCCGATCGGAGTCGCGGGAGAGCTGTGCGTCGGAGGCACAGGCGTGGGTCGCGGCTACCTCAACGACCCGGAGCAGACCCGGCGACGCTTCCTTCGCGACCCGTTCTCGCACCGCCGCGGAGCTCGCCTGTACAGGACCGGAGACTCGGCCCGCTGGCGCGCTGACGGGATCCTTGAGTTTGTCGGGCGCGTCGACCATCAGGTGAAGATCCGCGGCTACAGGATCGAGCTCGAGGAGATCGAGCACGTCCTCGTGGAGCACCCGGACGTCCAAGCCGCCGTCGTGCTGGCGCGGGATGACCTCGGCGGTGAGGCGCGGCTCGTCGCGCACATTGTCGCCGCGGACCGCCGGGAGCCCGAGGTCAGCGAGCTTCGCGACTTCCTCAAGACCAGGCTCCCAGAATACATGATCCCCACGGGCCAAGGGCTCAAGGTCGCGGGCAGCGAGTTCGTGGCGCCGCGCGACTCCACGGAAGAAGCCCTGGCCAGAATCTGGGCGGAGTCACTCGAGGTCGAGCACGTCGGCGTCTTCGATAACTTCTTCGACTTGGGCGGTCATTCGCTGCTGGCGGGCCGCTTACTGGCCCGGGTCGCCAATGCCTTCGGGGTATCGTTGCCGCTCCGGGCGCTCTTCGAAGCGCCCACGGTCGCGGCGCTGGCCGGGTGGGTCAACGAGGCGCGCGAGACGCAGTCGAACGAGCCGGCGGTCGAAATCGCACGCGTGGAAGGAGACGGCCCCCAGCCGGTGTCCATTCTGCAGGAGCACGTGCTGAGGACCGAGCGGGAGCTCCCTGGGCTGCCCCGGTTCAACCTGCCCTTTGCCTATCGACTGCAGGGGTCGCTGAACGTGCCCGCGCTCGAGCGGAGCCTGGCCGAGGTCGTGCGCCGGCACGACTCGTTGCGCACGGGATTTGCCTGGGTGGACGAGCTGCCCGTCGCTCTCATCGCCCCGGCCGCCGACGTCGATTCATCCCTCGTCGTCGAAGATCTTGCAGCCGGGACGCCTACCGGAAACGATCGCGCCAAGGCGCTCCTGCTCAAGAAGGCGGAGCTGGAAGCCGAGCAAGAAGCCTGGACACCCTTCGACATGAGACATGCGCCGTTGTTCCGGGCGCGCCTCTTGCGGCTCGGCGCCGACGACCACGTTTTGCTTCTGATCCTGCACCACATCATTGTCGACGGCTGGTCGATGGGAGTCTTCATGGAGGAGGTCTCGGAGCTCTATGCCGCTTTCATGGCCGGTCGACAGGCGCAGTTGCCCGAACCAGCGCTGCAGTTTTCCGATTTCGCTCGCTGGCAGCGTCGGTGGTCCACCAGCGGTGCAGCAACCCTGCAGCTCGCCTACTGGAAGGGGCACCTGCGAGAGGTCTCACCGGTATTTCCCACCAATGGGGACCTTGCAGGCGCACTGCTGGGCTCGCGCATTGCCCACGAACCAGTTCATGTGTCGAATGATCTGGTCGCGCGACTGAGCGCGTTGAGCCGTAGCCGAGGTGCAACCCTGTTCATGACGTTGCTGGCGGGCTTCAAGACGCTGCTGCTGGCCCGGAGCGGATGCAACGACGTTTGCGTCGCAACCGCAATGGCCAACCGCTCTCATCTGAGGACGGAGCGCGTGATCGGCCCTTTGGAGAACACCACGGTCGTCCGCACCCGCATCGATGCGGATCTGTCGTTTCAGGAAGCGCTCAGTCGCGTGCGCGACGCGGTCTTGGAGGCCTATGCCCGGCAGGAGCTTCCCTTCGATATCCTTGCCGCCCGACTAGCGGACGAAGAAGGTCTGGATCCCGCATCGCTCATTCAAGTGTTTTTCGTCCTCCAGAATGCGATTCGCCGGCCGCTCAAACTCCCCGATGTGGCGGTCCGACCGTTCGCTTACCGGGAAGGGCAGCCGGTCATGCCGATCGATCGCACGTGGCTCACGGTCACGCTCCAGGAGACACCCTCGGGCGTTACCGGCGCATGCAGCTACAAGAACGACCTGTTCGAGCCCAACACTCTCCAGCATTGGATTGCGGATTACAACACGATCTTGGCCAAAGCGGCCGCAAACCCCGAGACGCCCCTCGGCCGGCTGGCCGATCGTTGAGCGATGAGGTGGGACGTCAATCGCGCAAGCCGACAAAGCAGAAATGCGCTACGAGGCTCCATGCCGGTGCCTCGCCGCGTGCAAAGTCCGAGCAGCTGAGCAAGCCTTCCTGCCAACGACCATGATCCGGGTAATATTCTACTTGATTATCCTCTCCATATAGCTGACATTCCGCGGCATCAGTCGCGAGTTCGACCTGCGATTGATCAAGTTCGGAATGGGCCACTGAGGTGAAAGGGGGAAGCAATGATTCCGGAAGCCCTACAACACATCGATTTCAATGACTTGACTCCCGAGCAAAAGAACGCGCTGAAGGCAAAATTGCAGGAGCGCAAGCGACAGCTTCAAGACGCGATGAGGGCCATCGACGAAGCCCTGCAGCGCTGCGGGTAATGCCGAAACCCTGAATAGGGCGGCCGGAATAATCCTGGCATTATTCCGTGCTTGGCTTGTCGGCCTCGGGGGGCTTTACCACGAGCGGCCGTCGAGTCTCTAGGGCGTTGCGCGCACGCGCGCGCGAGAATTCGATGGCGCCCGTCTCAGCAGGTGACCTGAAAGTCATCGGCATGTAGATCAGGTCGCCGCCGGAGGTACGTTGCTTTCCCGCTGGGGCGCGGCAACGGCGATGCCGCCGATCACGCTGCCGCCGCCGTTGCGGCTCGGGCTGGATTCGCAGGACCAAGGCAGAACCCGGCACCTCTGCGCGACACGGTTCTCCGCTGGCTATTTCGGGCTGTCGCTTTAGTTTTCTTTCGTCCACTTGCACTGATTTCGTTAGTGGCCATCGGAGGTCACGGGTGCCTGGGCGGCCGTGTGCGCTGCCAGCATGCGAAAAATCCGGGGTTCGGCACAGCTCTGGAACTGCGGGCGCGGGTGTCCAGCGCTTTTCGATCCAGCTACGCCGCTGGTCAACATCGCCCTCGACGTCGACCACTCCACCGACACGAGTTTGTGCAGCAAGCCACACACCGGCGCAAGATTTCAGTTGAGAAATCCGCGCAGCTTTGTCTCTGCTTTCTCGATGTGCTGAGCCTCAGAATGCCCGCCATCGCCGTCGAGCTCAAATAAGTCTACATCCTTTCCCATACTCTTCATGAGCTTGTAGGCTTCTCTGCTAAGATCGGGAAACATGAGCAGGTCCGATTTTGAAGGAATAAACAATACCTTCGCCTTTATTTTTGCAATTCCGTCTTGAAGAGTCTTCTGGTGCCCGGTTTGAAACAGATTGAGGGCCTGGGCAATATAGATCCATGAATTAGCGTCAGCCTTCTTTGCCGCGTTCCGCAATGCCCGGTCGAAAGAATCCTGGACGGCGAATTTGTTGTCCCAGGATTCCGCGGGATTCTTAAGAGGGTCGGCCCAGGTGCGCCCAAACTTTCGCTGGAGCGGCTCGTAACTGGTTGCGCTCATTTGGAAAGCCTTTAGGGCTACGAATAAGCCTTCTTCCGGCTGCTGTTTCTGTTCATAGTAATTCCCGTTGTTCCAGTTGGGATCCAGCTTAATTATGGACATAACGATGTCCTTAAGCTCGATATTGTACGGTCCCTGCTCGGCCTGGGCGACGACGGGGATCGCTCGTGCGACCATGTCCGGATACCGTGCCGCCCATTCCAGTGTCTGCATACCCCCCATGGAGTAACCCATCACTGCGTGCAGTTTGCGAATGCCCAATGAGTCCAAAAGCTGTTTTTGTATATTGACGAAATCGGCGATGGTAACCATCGGAAAAGTCATAGCGTAACGTTTTCCGGTAGCCGGGTCGATCGACGCGGGACCTGTCGTGATGACATGGGGATCATTGGCAAAGACATTTGTGAGAGAATCCGAGGCGATCACGAAATATTTGTCAGTATCGATGATCTTTCCCGGACCAATCACATGGTCCCAAAAGCCAGGGGTCAGGTCGGAAAAATCATATCTGCCGGCGAAATGAGAGTTGTTAACAGAGCCGTGGCATAGAAGTATCACGTTGTCCTTATCGGAAGACAATGTACCATAAGTCTCATAACCGACCAAAACCTTCCTGATTTTCCCGCCATTGATCGTCGTATAATGATCCACGAAAAACGCTTTCTTTTCGACAATTGCATCATATCCCCGCGCCACAGGGGCGGTAAGCAACATCAGACAATAAGCGATGCTAGCGACTAGTCCAATTCTCACAGTGTTTCTCCCTGGAAAGAGCCTTAGGTCAACCAAAAGTAGCATATCTGAGGCACGCTAGTAAAGTCTTCAATGGTGTCAAGTGGAAGCTGGGTCAATGACTGCCGGGGGGCTCCTGAGGCGATCGGCGAAAGCGTTGTTTTTCTGGATCATTTCGACGATTTACCGGGCCCCCGCCAGCGTGGCAAAGCACTTAGGTCGCTCGCCGAGGTGCTGCTGCTGTGTCTGCTCGCGGCTGTGCGGAGCGGAGGCGTTCGTGGATATCGGGCGGTTCGGCGCGAAGAAGATCGATCCGGGAACGGCATCCGGTCACGCCGATCGATCGCACTTGGCTGACGGTCGCGCTCGAGGAGACACCGTCGGGCATTACCGGCGCATGCAGCTACAAGAACGACCTGTTCGAGCCCAACACCCTCCGGCATTGGATCGCCGACTACAACACGATCTTGGCCAAAGCGGCTGCAAACCCCGTGACGTCGCTCGGTCGGCTGGCCGATCGTTGAGCGAAGAGGTCGGACGTCGATCGCGCAAGCCGGCAAAGAAGAAATGCACTGCGCGACTCCATGCCGGTGCCCCGCCATACGCAAAGTCCGAGCGGAAAGACTTCGTGCCAACCAGCCAGATCCGCGAAATATTCTGCTTGATTATCCTCTCCATATGGTTGACATTTCGCGTCATCAGTCGCGAATTCGACCTGCGATTGATCAAGATTGGAATGGGCCACTGAGGCGAAGGGGGAAGCAATGATTCCGGATTGCCTAAAACTGATCCACGAGGTGACCGACACGCAAAGGAACGCGCTGAAGAAGACATTGCAGGAGCGCAAGCAACAGCTTCAAGAGGCGTTAAGGGCCGTCGACCAAGGCCTCAAGGCCCTTGCGAAAAAGCCGAAAAAGACAACTGCGAAACGGAGACGCAAGCGCTGATTGGTGCGGCCGCCGATCCTCGCGTCTCGTTCTCCGTGCTTGGCTCGCTGCTTTACCGCCCACGCCCAAGTGTGGTCGGAGATTGGGTCCGGGCTTAATGCCCGGAAGTAAACCGGGACGTTTGAATGGACATCAACCGGGACATTCGAGCGGTGGGTTTGAGGTCTTTGGCACCGCTACAAGCGCGCGCGAGTGTGGGCCGGCGCTTCCATCGTTCACCCGCGGCCTGCTTGAGTTTGCGGGCCTGACAGATCCCTCAGCTCGTCCAGGAGCGCTTTGGCATCTTTCAAAGATGTTGTGTCAAAACCCTCGATGAACCAGCTGTAGACCGGTTGCAGGAGGGAATAGGCCTCTTGGTCTTTGCCCTCGTCGTGCCAATGCTTCGCGAGGCTGGTGGCGGCGCGCAGCTCCCACCAACGGGCCTGCTGTTGCTGTGCAATCGTCAACGCCCGCCGCAGTCCAGCCTCCGCCTCATCTCTCCTGCCCAGCGTCAAGAGCATCGTGCCGCGCAGACGATACAGTTCAGCTTCAAAAAACCTCTCGTTTGTTGTTTCTGCTGTTTGAATTGCTTCGTCTAGCAACTCGAGGCCAACCTCAGACTGGCCGAGGCTCGCATGGGCAGCGGCGACATGGCCAAGATACAGCGTGCGGCGGTTCCGACCAGCGTTGCTCTCGGCCGCTGCAATAACGTTGCGCATAAGCTCGATCCCGTGTTGGGGATCACCGCTTTGGGCCAGCAACGCCCCCTGAGTGAAACGTGCCTCGTGCTCGGGACCTGCGAGCCCATGCTCGACGCTGTAGTCTATCGCTTCGTCAGCGTGAGCTGCGGCCCCTTGTGGATCACCACCTAAAGTTCCGAGGAACGCCACGTGGCTCAAAGCCAAGGCGGTCGTGAACGCGAGTCCCATCGCTCGCGCACGAGCGAGGGATTGTCCCGCTACAGCAGCGGACTGCTCCGGATAGCCAAGGAGCAAGAGTGTGGAGGCGAGAAATGACAACGCCCTGACTTGGTCGTCGGTGCCGAATCTCCGATAAGCGATGATTGCCTCCTGGTTGGCATTGCAGAGCTCGAGGGTCCGCTCCAGGTGAAGGCGCGCGTCAGCGAAAGCGCCCATGAAGCTTAACGTCTGGCCCATGAATCGGTTGGCCAACGCTGACATCCCGGGGTGCTCATGCTCTGCGGCGAGCGCCAGGCATTGTCGTGCCACCTCGAGCGCGGCGATATGCTCCGCCCGCATGCTGTGAGCCAGGTAGGCACCCCAGAGGACCGTCATCTGCTCCGTCAGAGTGCCACCATCGCCCAGCAGGTCATGGGCGTGTGAGAAAACCTTCAGGGTTTCCGGCGCGGCATAGCCCTCGGTTGCCGCCATCGCCGGCCCGAGGGCCAGGTAGAAATCGAGCTCTTGGCGGGCGCGCTTGGCCGACGGGGCTTGCGATTGCGTCAGCTCTATCCCCTGCCGAAGATGCTTGACGGCCTCAGCGTTCGCTGAGCGGCTGAGTGCGAGATTACCGGCCTTGAGCCAGTAATCGATGGCGGGGTCAACAAGGCCGGCTTCCGTGAAGTGGTGCGCCACCATTTCCGGCTGGCTCGCCACGATGTCGGCAAACTTCTCCTCGAGTACGCGCGCAATCTGGCCATGCAATTGATGCCGGCGGCTCTTGAGCAGGCTCTCATAGGCCGCATCCCGCACCAGCGCGTGCTTGAAGCTGTAGACGGCTTCCGGCGGTTCGCCACGGCGGAACACGAGCCCCGCCTGCTCGAATTGGGCGAGTGCATGCTTCAAAGCGGTCTCGTCGCGTCCGACCAACGCGCGCACCAAGGAATAGGAGAACTCACGCCCGATGGCGGCGCCGATTTGGCCGATCTCCTTCACCGCCGCCAGGTGGTCGAGCCGCGCCATCAAAGAGTCTTGAAGGGTCTCCGGAATGGCGAGCGGTGGCAGGGGCCCGTCGAGCCGATAGCCCTCGGCGTCCTCGACTAGGATGCCCGCTTCCAGCACCGCTTTGGTGAGTTCCTCGACGAACAGCGGGTTCCCGTCGGTCTTGGCGACGATCTGTTTCATCACTTCGGCGGGCAGCACGCGGCCGCTGGTCACCTGGGCGACCATGCTTTCAACGTCGTTGCGGTCGAGGCGACCGAGCGTCAAAACGCCGACGTTGGAGAGACCAACCCAGGGCGGCTCGAACTCCGGTCGGAAGGTGAATAGTGCAAGGACCGCTAGTTGGCGCACGCGCTCGACAGTCAGATCGAGTAGCTCGAGGGAGGTGGCATCGGCCCAGTGTGCGTCCTCGAACAAGAGCAGGATCGGGCGCTGGCGGGCGAGATCCTCGAATTGGTCGAGCAGTGCCGCGAGCGTCCGGCGGCGCTGCTGCGTCGGGCTGAGCGCAAGCGGCGGATACCGCTCGCCGAACGGGATCGACAGCAGCGCAGCAAAAAGCGGCGCCACGGCTTGAACCCGCGATGCGACCTTGGCGAGGACCGCTTCCAGCTTGTCGAGCCGTTGCTCGGACGTATCGTCTGCCTTGAACCCCGCCGCTCGCTCCAACTGGGCGATGACCGGACGAAGCGCGCTGTTGGCGTGGTGGGGCGAGCATTGATAACGCAAGCGCGTGTGCGGTTCACCGGCAATGCGCTCGGCGAGGGCCGCCGCAAGGCGGGACTTGCCGATCCCCGGCTCGCCCGAGATCAGCACGATCTGCCCTTCGCCCTTCCAGGCGAGGCGTTGGCGTTCCAGCAGGAAATCGATCTCGTCCTCGCGGCCGATGAGATCGGTCAGACCCGCCATGCGGACCGCCTCGAAACGGCTCTCGGAATCCGATACGCCCTCGACCGCCCACGCTGCGACCGGCTCGGCAATACCCTTGACCTCGTGCCGGCCGAGGTCGCGCAGACGGAACAGATCGCCGAGCAGCCGGCGCGTGGAGCCGGCGATGACCGCCGTCCCAGGCTCGGCCAAAGCCTGAAGGCGCGCGGCAAGGTTCGGCGTGTCCCCGACCACGGCG
>WNFD01007527.1_pt1 | contig 17902 bp, 20 predicted proteins | sample 5400491 | NCBI WGS metagenome assembly WNFD01 (sample SAMN13153343, study PRJNA577476) | soil metagenome | isolation source: 120 cm saprolite under Douglas fir tree site 2 hole 2 replicate 2 | place: USA:California | collected 2015-04-18 | reverse complement strand
ATACGAAGGTGCGTTCTACGGATAAGGTTTTGACTCAATCGTGCAGAACTATGTTGAGCAGCGAGCTGTGGACCTGCAACCCGCCTTCTAACCCGCCGTTGTAATGAATAAAACCCAATTTCCTAAACCGGTTCATGAAAAAGCTTACCCGGGAGCGTGTGGTTCCGACCATCTCTGCCAACGTTTCCTGACTTATCTTGGGAACCACGGTCTCGGGCACACCTTCCTTGCCGAAATGCGCGAGCAATAGAAGAACGCGGGCCAGTCTTTTCTCACTGGAATTAAACAGTTGGTCGACTAAGTCTTCCTCGTACCGGATATTCCGCGCCAGCAAATACGCGACAAACAAATCGGAAAACGCATGTTCGCGGTGAAGCGCATCCATCATCGCCGTCTTTTCAATTCGCAGAAGCTCGCAGTCCGTCATCGCGGTGGCCGACCCCATGCGTAAAGCCTGTCCAGCAAGGCTACCTTCTCCGAAAAAGTCACCGTCACCCAAGATACCCAGGGTCGCTTCTTTGCCAATCTTGGATACGACGTTGAGTTGAACCTTGCCTCCCTGGATATAAAACACTGCGTCAGCCGATTCCCCCTGCGTGAAGATTGTTTGTTTCCTCGAAAAGGACATGACTTGCCGGCCTGTGCTGATGGTGGCAAGGAATTTTTTCGGGTCGAAGTCGCGCGTTTTCTTAGCCAACGCAGTTGCTGCCATCAATAGCTTCTCCCGGTGGAGTGACACTCTTAAATATTTTGCCCTGCTCCAGACCTCATCCCCGCTGAAAACGACAAAACCCCAACCGGAAAACTCTCATTCGGATTGGTACAGCAAATGGGGGCACGTCAGTAGGACTCAAATCGACCTGAAAACTTCAATACAACGATTTACAGAGCACGGACGGCACTCTAAAGGGCGTGGAAGTTACCCCGTAGTTCACGTTAAGTGATTGCAAAGTGATTGCAGCAATCTTACTTTTGTCCCGCAGGCGCGACAGCACATAGGTTCGATAGTGGCCCGTTTCTTTAAAATCCTCAATAGTGGCGCGAATCCCATCGGGTTGAGAAACTGTTCATAATTACTCACACTCGTCTTCTTGGCTGTGCCGTCTCCGTGGTTTCTATTTCATCGACGATTATGTCTCGCCGTCCCATCTGCGATCTATGAACGGCCACAGACAATCTGGCGGCCACTGGAACGTAGCCTTGGGTCTGGCGGTTAGAAGTTCAGACTTCCTCGGTTCGTTAGGGTGCTGGTCTGGATCGGGCGAGGGATCGTTAAAGGGATCGTTAAATGGTAGTTTGTTCTTCATGCCAGCTACGCTGCCCCTGCCTTCCGCATAACGTTCATGTAGCTATCCATCGTCTGTGTCAACTGCGCATCCACCTCGTCCGCAATGGTCATGACATCAGGTAAAAGCAAACTAAAATCCAGAAAGCTCAGATTGCTCTGCAACGCCCCGAAGAGGGTCACCTGGAGTATTCGTGATTCGTGCACCAGCATCGCGGGAGTGTAGCCTTGCAGGTATCGCAGCTTACCATGGGCTATGGCGGCGGTGGAAAAAACGGCATCGCTGTCCTTCGCGGTAGCAGTGGGCTTTCTCAGGCGGACAATTAGGTCTTCAACCAGTTTAGGAAGATGTCCAGTGCGCTCATCGTCGCTAAGTGGAAGGTGGTTGAGTTCATTGCTCTGTTTTACCCGTGCCAACCAGTCTTTAACGATACCGGTCATACAACGCTGCAGTATCTCGCCCACTCTTTCCTTTTCCGTCTGGGCAGCAGGTTTGCGAGTGAGCATCTTGTCGCGGAGGAGTTCGGCGAGTTTCCCGGCTTCGAATGGTTTCACGATGATTTCGTCCGCTTCCAGAAGGATAGCGGCCATGGAGCTCTGCACGTCGGGGTAGCCGCTGACCAACAGCGTAAGTGCATCCGGTTGGGAGTGGCGCATCGCCGTAACCACCGTAAAACCATCAGCGGGGTTCGGCATGTGCAGGTCAGTGATGAGCACGTCGAAGCTCTCCGTAGCGATAAGTCTCAGAGCTTCTGTCACACTGGCGGCAGCGACTACGTCAAACCCCTTGCGTTCAAGAGTCACACTCATCATGTCGCGAACGGCATCGTCGTCATCCACAAGCAGGACCTTGTGGGTAACGGGTCGTTCGCTCGGAGTCGTCCTCGGAAATGTAACAACGGGTCGTTTGGGCGAAGTCATACAGCACCACCTCATATAACGGACAATGACAGTAGTACTCAGGTGTATCCTCGGGAGGTGTACAAAACTGAGGTCCAGAAACTGATGCACACCAGCCTTTCGGGGTTTGTCTTGTCGGAAAGGGTAAGAAAGTCGACAAAGCCCTGGGGCGGCTGATGACTGGACTGAAAATAACGAGTACATCGTCTCACGAGGCACGATTTTGCTTTTTTTCGGTGTACCATGCTGATTTTGGTTCACGGAAGAGCTCTCGAATTTTCGTCGCTAGCTCTCGGAGAAGAAACGGCTTCGCCAGGAAAGCATTGTTCGGATCGACAGCGTCCTGCACAAGAGTCTGGTCAGCAAAGCCGGACACGTAGAGAACCCGCATGTTGGCGTAAAGGGGTCGCATCTGCTGTGCTAACGCTCGACCGTTCATACCTGGCATCACCACGTCCGTTAACAGCAAGTCAATTTTCCCCGTGAACTGCTGCGCAATCTGAATGGCCTCTCCCGGAAGACCTGCAACCAGCACCTTATATCCCAGCCCTTGCAAAAACTTATGAGTGAGGGTACGCAATTCGCTATGGTCCTCTACTAGAAAGATGGTTTCCGAGCCCCGCAGAGATTCGTCGGCGACTCTCGACGCGGCAGCCCGCTCTATGATTTCCTCCTTCGCCCTGGGCAGATAAATCCTGAATGTCGTACCTTCGCCCCGCTCGCTGTTTAACAAAATGCTCCCGCCGCTCTCCTTCACGATTCCATAAACTGTAGATAAACCCAGGCCCGTGCCTTTTCCTAGCTCTTTCGTCGTGAAAAATGGATCGAAAACACGGCTCTGGATCTCTGGCGGCATCCCTGCACCCGTGTCACTCACAGTTAGCGTAATGTAATGGCCCGGAGCAACGTCAGTCGGTTCGCCACTACCTTGTTTCATTTCATAATTGGCGACCTCGATGGTCAGCTTGCCTCCTTCGGGCATGGCGTCACGAGCGTTCGCCGCCAAGTTCATCAGAACCTGCTGGATTTGGGTAGGATCGGCCAGTACCGGGGCCTGCTCCCCCGAGAGAACAATACCAATCTCGATGTGTTCTCCAATTACTCGAGGGAGCATGCGGCCAGTTTCCCTCACTATCGAATTGAGATCAAACACCAGTGGCGAAGATACCTGCTTGCGACTGAAGGTGAGGAGTTGTTTTGTCAAACTTGTGGCCCGCTGAGATGCGGCGGTGATAGCCTCGACATATCTTCTTCCGGAGTCGTTAGCACCAAGATCATCTAGCAAGAGTTCCGAACTTCCCAGAATTACACCCAAAAGGTTGTTGAAGTCGTGGGCCACTCCACCAGCCAGGCGGCCGACGGCTGCCAGCTTGCTTGCCTGTTGTAATTGCTCTTCCGATCTGCGCAGCGCCTCCTCGGCGTGTTTGCGCCGGGTGATGTCGCGGATGTTGCACTGGATGACCCGGGTGCCGCCCACTGTATAAACATTGCTGACAAACTCTACCGCAATTCGGCGACCGTCTCTGGTTTCAAGGGGCAAATCGTCGTAACGGATAACGCCCTTGGTTTGTAAATCAGCGAAACTTAAACGGCTGGCGGAAATGTCCTTAACAGGGCCGATTTCCCAGAGATTCTTCCCCACTAACTCGGCATGCGAATATCCCAACAGGTTGGTCAAGAACGAGTTCACATCCACCACTTGCCCGGTCGCAAAATCGAGGATCAATATGCCGTCTTGGGCAGCTTCAAACAGCCGCCGGTAACGAATTTCGGCAGCTTGCCGCGCTTCCTCGACTCGCTTGCGCACCGTAATATCGCGAATGGCACGGGAAACCAGCACAGCCTCCTGCACCTCCACAGGGCCCAGGCTGATCCCTGCCGGGATTTCGCGCCCATCCTCGTGCCCCAGCTTGTGCTCAACCATGGCTTGCCCTTGTGTTATCGTGTGACGTTGTGGAGTTGTCTCTGGATGTCGCACCCTCTTGTAAGTGCGTTCTTAGGTCGTCGCTCTGAGTTGACGTTAATGCCATTTTTTATTCTTGGCACCCTCTTTAAGGTGATTCTGCAGGGGCTAAATTGGCCGTGCCAGGCCGCGGATAAGTTTTCGAGCACGGCTTCGTCTCTACTGATCCGTGCCGGCGCTATCGCAGCTGCCCACTCAAGCTGCTCTGCCGACCGCAATGTGATGCGCTGTTGACGCGCTAACCGTAAACGTCTTCAGCGTCGGAGGAGACTCCAAGACTGGCTTCAACATGTCGGTAATCGTGTCATAGTGCTGGCGGTGATATTCCTCGGCATCTCCTCGCGAGGTCCAGAGACTGATGCACACCAGCCTTTCGGGATTTATCTTGTCGGAAAGCGTAAGAAAGTCGACAAAGCCCGGCTGCTTTTGCAGAATCGGTAGTACGTCGTTCTCTAACTTGTTGCCGACTTGGTCAATTCGGCCAACTTTTGATTGGCATTCCACAACGCGAGCAAACATAGAGGTGCCTCCTTCTTCCTATAGTTTTTCGAGATATGGCGTAACTCTGCGTACTGCTTCCTCGAAACGCCTCTTCCAACGTCTGGTGATCTGCATCCCAAAGAAACTCCAGCAGACCACCAGACCCTCGAGGCGCTCCCAAGGGGGAGGGCAAGCGTGTGCGACGGTGCTTCTTGAACGCAAGGGGGGCGCCTGGATTCACTGACCCGCCTGCGACGATTTCGCGTTAAAGAATGTCACCCGTCCACCGTTGCTCCACTTCGCGTTTGTTGCTGTCAGGCAGTGCATGTAGCGGTCCATCTCCGAGTGATAGTTAAGTCATAGAAAACACGGCCTCGGTATCTCAGTGGCAGAGTGTCAACACTGTCACGAGACAGACGATTCGACGCATCCGGTCTCAACTAAGCTGAGATCCCACTAACCTTCGGTGCTCTAAGCCAGGGCTCGTCACTTCACGGGCAAAGGCGATGCGTCCACACATCGTTTGCCTCAAACATGAAGATCTTTCCACTGCGAAAATAGCGGAAAGGTACGTTGCAGGCTGAATTAGCAATCATGGCTAGAGCGGGCAGGCCACTTGAAGCGCTGCTTTGAAGGCCGAGTCCAGCTTCGCTATCGGCTATCCGGTGTTTCGAATATCTCCGGTGCAGCGTAGCAGGACCACCGCGGTCATGCCTGCGACACATAGTGCTTGAGCCTACGGTAAAGCGTCGTTTTGCCGATGCCCAATAGTCTGGCCGCTTGCAACTTGTCGCCGTTGAGTTCGGCGACGGCACTCAGGATGGTTTGCTTCTCGATTTCTGCTATCGGAATGATCTTGCCGGCGTGGCCGTTTCCGTTCGATGCTTCAGGGCTTGGGAAATTCGCAATCTCCCGTGGCAAATCTGTGGTGTAGATCAGGGGACCGCTGGTAAAGGCGCAGGTGCGTTCCAAGCAGTTTTCCAGTTCGCGCACATTGCCGGGCCAGTCGTAGGCCAGCATGGCCTTAAGCGCTTCTCCGCTGAGGATTTTCCCCTGTCCGGAATCGCGCACAATGCGTTCCAAGAAATAGGCAATGAGTGGAGGAATGTCCTGCCGCCGCTCGCGCAGGGCGGGAATGCGAAGGCTGAGTAAGTTGAGACGTGCAAATTTCCTTTTCCTGGATGGCACGCGACAGCTTGCCTTGCAGATCGGCGGGAAGTTCACCGACTTCATCGAGAAACACGGTTCCGCCTTCGGCGATGGCCGTCAGGCCGTCCTGGGACTGGTTGGCGCCGGTGAAAGCACCTTTGACGTAGCCGAAAAGCGCACACTCGATCAGAGCGGGCACCAGTGATCCGCAATCGACCGGAATAAAGGGCTTGTCGCGGAGAGGACCGGAATAGTGGATGGAGCGCGCGACCATCTCCTTGCCAGTGCCACTTTCGCCCAGGATGAGAACCGGGTGCGTGCTGTTAGCTGCTCTCGAGATCATGGGGTAGAGCTTCTGAATTTCGAGAGCGCGGCCGACGCCGCCGGATCCTTGTTTAGATCCACCTTCTCCCGCAGCATACGGTTCTCCGACTTCAGCGTCAAATCGCTGGCAACACGCTCCAGCAGCAGCTTCACTTCGTCCACGCTGAAGGGCTTGGTGACGTGGTCGTAGGCGCCGACTGTCAAGGTCTTGCTGTGCCTGCCAATCCAGGTAGGCCTTGGCAGTCCCCATCGCTTGTTCTAGGCTTTCTTTCTGTTTCCTCATGACCTCGTTCCCCTGCGGAAAAACCGAAACGTGGTAATCTATTCGGTCTTTCTTTGTTCATTGTGGGCACGACCGCTACCAAGGGGTGTCGCCCGGTACCGGTTCATCTCCGAGTAATAGTTAAGTCATAGAAAACACGACCTGGGGATCTCAGTGGCTGGTGTCAACACTGTCACGAGACAGACGATTCGACACATCCGCTCTCAGCTAAGTTGAGATCCCACTAACCTTCGGTGCTCTAAGCTAGGGTGTTATTCTTAGAGTCCCAAGCGGATCAGAAGGCCGGGGAGATTGGCAGATAGTGACTGCCCCGTCCGTTGTTCGCATCAAGTGCATGGCCGGGGCGCATTCCCCACAAAACCAAAAGTACTCGATTCTGCGTTTCGGAGGACCGGTTCTCGGTCTAGGGTCCGCATCGTTTGCCTCAAGCATGAAGCTCGTTCCAGTGCGAAAATAGCGGAAAGGTACGTTGCAGGCTGGGTTAACACACGTGGCTATCATGGTCCTCCCGGAGACACAGTTGCCGCGGCAGGCCCATAGAATTCGGACTCTTCGAGGCGGGGGGCAAACCACGCCGGTCGCGGAGGTGTTCACTCTGACCGATGAGCGAAACGGAGCCCAGTGACAATGGGGTCGAGCGATCTGTCGGCGTCAAAGTGTCGCTTCGGCGAATGAGGTCTTCTCCGGCGTGGCTGATCCCGCACTCCTGCCTCGGGGGACCTGAGCAAATGGTCCTCCGTTTGGTGTCGACTTGTAAGTTATAGAAACTACGGGTCTAGCCTGTATCGGTGGCCTGCCGAGTGGCGTCGGATGACTTGTCGACCATGTTCCGCGGACTCGACACTTCGACACGGTCTGATGTCAGACATTGGTACGCACAGTGGCAACTAGTCCCGGAACTCAACGGGACTAATGTTCAGCTTTTTCATCTTCGAGTAGAGGGTCGTGCGTTTCATCCCAAGTCTATTGGCCGCACCCGATGCGCCACCTATCACTCCGCCCGCCTCTTTCAGAGCTTGAAGGATGATCTCGCGCTCGACCTCTGGGGACACCTTGCCAGAAGACGGCTTCGCGTTACTTCTTAGTTCGCCAAGCGGAACCCTCAGGACTGGTGAGTTCGTCAAAATCACGCATCGCTGAACCAGGTTTTGTAATTCTCTGATGTTCCCCGGCCAGCTCCAATTCAGAAGAGCGTCCATTGCTTCGGCAGGAATAGTCGCAATCGCCTTCTTCGCTTCCCTTGCGTATCTGGACACGAAGTAACGCACAAGGGCAGGAATGTCACTTTTTCTCTCCCGCAGAGGGGGAACGTAAATCGGAAAGACATTGAGTCTATAAAATAGGTCCTCGCGGAAGCGACCTTCGGCGATACTCCGATGCAAGTCCTGATTTGTGGCAGCGATCAGCCGGACGTCGACCTTTACAGTTAGGTTACTGCCGAGCCTTTCGAATTCCTTGTCTTGAAGCACCCGTAACAACTTTGGCTGAATTACACTCGCAAGATCCCCTACCTCATCCAATAGCAGAGTTCCTCTGTCAGCTAGTTCCAATCGACCGACGTGTTTATTGATGGCCCCAGTGAATGCCCCCTTTTCGTGTCCGAATAGCTCGCTTTCCAACAACTCTGTCGGAATCGCAGTACAGTTGACGCTAACAAACTTGCTGTCGGCCCGCGGGCTGAGCCGATGAACGGCGCGCGCAACTAACTCCTTGCCGGTGCCTGTTTCGCCCAGCAGCAGCACCGTCGCGTCCGTGGGAGCCACCGTCCTCACCTGTCTTAGCAGTTCTTGTTGAGGAGCGCTATTCCCCACCATTTCCTGAAAAGCTTCATCCCGACTCGCGTAATCCCGCAGGTCAAAATCCTGGGGTTCTGGTTCGAGCCTTGGTGTTACGGCGGAGGGGGTTTGGGAACAAAGGGTCGGCGCTGTAAACCCATCGGAAAGTGTGGCGGCCAGGAGCTGAGCGATTGTCGCAGCCGCATGGCGCAAGAACTCAAGCGTCGCATTCGTCTTGGCAATGACATGCAAACTGCCAAAGCCTATTGCTCCCAGCTTGTGACGCCTTGCAGTCAAGGGAAAGACATAGTAAGTACGAATGCCGAGTTGGCGAAGCGACTGCAGGAAAACTGGCAACTTCGGTTCGGTGTCCAAATCTTGGATAAGTACGGACCGTTGATTCTTCCAGGCCCATCCGCTCGCACAAGCGTGCACGGGCAGGCACTCGCATCTCCTCTCCGCCTCACCCGCCTTCCAAACGTTCAAGCGGATGCTTTCCGCACTTGAGTCGTAAAGACCCAATGTGACAACGTCAAAATTCAAGGCATGATGCAGGCGGAGTGCCAAGCTGGGGAAAAGAGTATCTATCGTCGTCCGGGTGATTGCTAGCTGCGCCAGATCAAGTAGATTGCCATACTGGCCGACTGTCAGATCTGAGAGATGAACGGAATCAAACGCAAGCCTTTGCTCCGGCATACTCTCTCGCACCTATGGTTTAGCTCTTCGGATTCGAACCGCGTTTCACAGTGTCACCTTTCGGGACAGCGACAAAAACCACAACACCTTGTCCCGGGAATCTTCTATATCACTTTTGAAGTCGATCTTGACAACGATCCGTGTGAGTGCCATTAACAGGCTAATCATCTGGGGCATCATGGTCCAGTCACTATGTGGGAACATCACGAGGAACGCTGCTTGAAGGCGGAGATCCGAATGACAGAGCTGTGCCGAAATATCGGCACTGGTGACAAGCAGACGGCACCTATACGCCATGCTCTTGTTGGCGAGGCAGGAATTGTCGCATGGCAGTTGTCGTGCGGTGTTTCTTAGTAACAGCGGCGGGCATGCGCAGCATACCGATCTGCCGCCCTGAACCTTCGTATAGGTTCGCTTTACGAATTGTCAGTTGCTCTCGTGGTAGTGCGCTGCGAGAGTTCACAATCGTGTCGGTCAGCCTGTGAGGGCCGCTCCCACGAGATAGCCCATCTCATTGCTGGATTCGGCTGCCGTTTGGTCGTTCGTATGGATCCTGTAAATCGTGAAAGCAAGTCCTGTTAAGAGCACGGTTATTTCTACTCGCAGTGTCCGGGTTTTGTAACGGGTTAAACTCCGCTCGAAATGGGTACGTTCGATCTTCATCGATCCTGCCAATGCGTGGATAATGAGATCGACGACGTCAATCGGTTCGGAATTCGGGCGATTTCGCATTTAATTCCTGAAATCTTAACAAAAACAGTAAACAAGTTTGGCCAATGCCGTCAGGCGATACAGTCCCCGCACTTGAGAACGTTTTGTCGTGAGGCATCAGTGCAATCGCCTCTGCCACAAAACGAAAGGCCTCGTCTCGAAAGTCTTCGTAGCTTTCGAATTCTGGGAACAGCCTGCGAGCAAGTGTTCGACGACATTGCTCGTCTAGCCGCTCTTATCTGCGACACTCCATTCGCCGTGATCGCTTTCATCGATGAGCAAAGGGTATGGTTTAAGGCGAAAATCGGCCTTGAGTTGGATGGGATCCCGCGAGATGGCTCGTTCTGTACCTATGCAATCTTGCAATCCGACGTCCTGATCGTCCCGGATCCGCTCTCTGACGAAAGGTTCATGAGCAGTTTCATGGTGAAGCAAATCGGGATTCAATTCTACGCAGGGATACCGTTAATTGCCGATGACGCCCACCCCCTAGGTACCCTAGCCGTGATGGACCGAGTGCCACACCTCTTGACAGCGGAACAAATAGATTCCCTGCAGATTCTCGATCGAAGGATCATGCATGAGCTGGAACTACGACAGACAAGAGAGGCCCAATCACCGCACCAGAGACTTCACCTCGCGCCCAGCCGTAAGCCTTCTGCCACCATCCTGTTGGTCGAAGACACCGACAACCTTCGAAACCTTCTGCAGAGGGTACTCGAAGGCAACGGGTTTTCCGTTCTTCCTGCCGCCGATGGTGCAGAGGCACTCCGCTTGTGCCAGCAACACGATGGCACAATGGACCTTGTGGTGAGTGATATTGTCATGCCTCGGCTCAACGGCCTTGAGCTCTCAGAGCGAATTCGTGCGGCTCGCCCCGAGACGAAGTTTTTGTTCATAACGGGCTTTGGTGACCAGTTTCCTGAATTGTGTGAAAGGATCAAGTACGGCGCAAACATCCTGGAAAAGCCCTTCCTTCCTTCGGAACTCCTGCGTAAAGTGGAAGACACGCTCAACCAGGGGAAGGCAGCCACAGGTACCGAAGGATAAGCCGTTCTACAAGTTTAGACAGCTGGGCCTTATCGACTACAACGATGGGTTGGAAGTGCACAGTTCGCTGCTCGACATCGTGCACTCGATAGTCATCGCACTTGACGCGCACTATGTTCGAACGCTACACGGAGAAAGCACGGCGCGTCATCTTCTTTGCGCGCTACGAGGCCAGTCAGTTCGGTTCTCCTTACATAGAGACGGAGCTGTGGTTCGTCATAACCTCACGCGCTGATAATACTTTCTTCCGCGTGGCGTGTCAGCCCACTGATTCGTGATTCGTTACTGGGGCCGATGTTACTCCAAGCGACAGGCTCGGTCGCGACGAAAGCGTCACGCTCGGTTCTGATCGGGACAACAACGGGGCGACCCGATAGTCGGAATTGTCGGAAACCTAAGCCACAATGGCGTAACGATGGTGCAGTCCGCCGAGTCGAGGACAGGAGTGAATCTTGCTTCCCACCGCAGGACATGTCGCTGTTGGCCGACCTGTTGGCGTATCCTTCGCGAGTCCGAGGTGCGTCCGATCTTCATGGTAGTAGCGAACGTACTCGGAGATCAGCCGCTTGAGGTGCTGCTCATTTAGGACGATCACGTGGTCCAGTAGGTCTCGTCGGCAACTCCCGACCCAGCGCTCAGCGACACCGTTCTGCCACGGACTGCGAAAGGGAGTTCGGATGGGTTGGCTTCCCAAGTCTCTCACGGCCGAAATTACCTCAGTTCCGAACTTTGAGTCGTGATCGAACAAAAGAAATCTGTGCGCCGGCGCATGACCGGCGAAAGATTCTGCGTTTCAACGTGACACGAAATCCTAATGCTCTCTGGATTGTGCAGCAGATGCGGGAAGCATGGCCGTACGTGTTCAAGCTCGTCTCCAAGTCATTCATTCTGCGAGTGCACGAGGTTTTGACGAGGGACAGGCGTGACCAGCTGCCAGCTTATCGAACTCGGCATCTATCTCCTTCCAGGTGAATGGTCGAGTAGCGGCCCCAGCGTAGTCTGAGATTTCGTGCGTGAACGACTGGCCGCTCTTGAGCCGGACTGTCACCCGGCTCGGGAGTTCGGCCGGGTAACGCGCCGTTCGGAACGTGATGGCGACGGTGGTGCGTTTCGCTGCGACCGATTTGAGCTGCGTTTGCCGGACAAGAGTCAAGACCGGGAGCGATTGCTATGGCGATCGCTCCCTCTCCGAGTGGTCTTCTTCGCGCGTTGACAGGCGGCAATTGGACCGCCGAGGCGGTTCTGAAGCAGCTTGCGGTTGTTGTGTGAGCGCCCTCGCGTCTAGCCGTTGCTGCCAAGCTTTGCGGTTTGAAGCCTTCGTCGCTAAAACGCTAGTTCGGTTGCGGGAGTTTTCAGGAGGAATCTCATGAAAGCCATCGTGTTGAATGAGTGCCACCTAGTGGAAGTCCAGAAGGCGATTCAATCTGACTTGCTTGATTTGCGCGGATCTTGTGTCGGATCCACGTACTCCGTCGAAGATGGACCGAAACCGGTAATCTGAACGACAACAGGTTCATCTCCAGTTTCTGCGAAGTGATTCCGAGCAGACGGTTCGGTGTAGAAACTGGCTGGCGGCAGAGCCTTCAGCTTCGCCTCGTCAAACTTATCGCCGTATCCGATATGCCACGTGCCTGAGATGACCGTCGCAACCCTGTCATCGCGATGCGAGTGCGCAGCGATGCGCGTATGTGCTGGCACGCGAAGCATAATGGTGTAGATGCCCGCTTGATCTGGATTGCCCTTTAGAACAACGGTCTGGATTCCGCCTACGCCCGAGCTTCCAGTCCCCGGATTGCCGACTTGCGGAAACTTGTACTCCGCAGGAGTTAAGCGTTCTTCGCTGGAGTCGCCGTCACTGCTTGCGGCCGTACGAGCAACCGCGGGGCCGTCAAGAAATTTACGAATCAGGCCCACCGTGTACTCGGGCTTCTCTTCCATCAGCCAATGTCCTGAACCTGCGACGACCTCCTCCTGGACGTTAGTCGCAACGCGACGCATGATCACGGCCTGGAGGGGACCGAAGGACTTCTCTCCACCGACTGCCATCACAGGCATCGTCAGCTTGGTTTGTTCGAAGATCTTGTTGTCCTTCGCATCCTGCGAGAACGCGGTGAACTGGGCGAATCCGGCTCGCATCCCACCCGGTTGCGCATACGTGGCGGCAAAGAAATTTCTGGTAGCCTCGTCTGGTTTACCCGGATCGGCCGTAAAGTCATTCCAAATCCTGTCAAGGTAGATGCGCTCCCGGCCTGCCACGAGCCGTTCCGCATCCGGTCCATGAAAGTTGAAGTGCCAGACTCCTGGATTTTGAAGAATCTCGCTCCAGGAATCGATCCCGGGAATTGGTGCGTCCATAACAACCAGCCTCTCAACCTTATCGGGGTACATTGCGGCGTAAGCATATGCGACCATGTTGCCGATATCGTGAGCGACAACAAATGTCTTGTCGTATCCCAACGAGGTCACAACGGCGCGCATATCTTTGGCCTGAGTCTTCTTGTCGTAGCCACCGGCGGGCTTGGAGGACCGCCCAATGCCGCGGAGGTCCGGCACCACTACCGTATGGTCCTTCATGAGGTCGGCGGCGAGTGGAGCCCACGAATCGCTGTTTTCCGCGTATCCATGGATGAGAAGCACCACGGGTCCGCTTCCTCCCCAACGTACAAAAATGTCCGCCCCTTCAGGGCTGTGGATCATTCTTGCCCGAAAGCTCGACGGCAAGGAGGGCTGGGCTTGACTCAAAATTGCCGCGAGGGTGAAAAGCGTCACAGCAAGGAAACGTCGAATCATGGATATCTCCGTATTCGCCAACAATCGGCTTGTTCGGGGAGCGAATGCAACTCCGAGTGGCGACACGGATTGTAGACCCACACAGGTCACCATGTGAAACAGGCAAAGCAAGTCCGAGCCTCTGCTTGGAGATAAACAAGGTTTCAATAAGGGAATAAAGTGAGATAGCCTTAACGAATCGGTAGTCATCTCGTGATTACGGATGACCCGCCTCGGGCCTTCTAATCGACCGTAATCATGGTTCGGCCCCCACCGGAAGAAAATAGGAGAGAGAAAATTGGAGGCCGTCGCGGTAAAAACAAGCTGTTCTCAAGACGGTCTCGAACACCGGATGCATGGCTTCCAAGCCGACGCTATTTTCTGCTGACTTCTTTGATGAACAAGAGCAGCGGATACATGCTCACCGGTTAGCGTCGATAGAATCAGCGACAGCAGTCCGGGTTCGAAAAGCGGTCCTTCTGGAGTTTCCAGTGAGGAGGCTTTGGGCGGTATGGGCGTCCTGGCAGTTACTGGATCGCATGACGCGCCTTCTCGAGGAAGGGAAGGAGGAATTCGGCTTCCGAAATCTTCCCTTGTGAAACGCCGCTCGTACCGCCCGCTTGGATAAACGTAACGTCCGAAATACCAATGAAGCTCAGGATGTGCCTCAGATAGGTTCGGCGAATAGGCCGATCCACCCTCCAGGAGGATGATGCGGCGCGTGCCGTCTTCGCTGAGACGGTTTGCCAGAACAGCGCCGGCTGAACCGCCGCCGACGATCAGCACATCGAATGTTTCAGACATGTCTTTACTACCTGCTGATAACCACCACTCTGAGGATCGAACCTACTTGCCGAACGCTTGAGCGATCTGGCCGACGAGCTTAGCCCAGCTCATGTCCATAGCCCCGTAGACCTCGCCGGCCTCCGGTCGCGCATTGTCTTTGAGGATTTCCACCATCAAGGTCGTGTAGTCCGAGACAATGACGCCCGCCTGTAGCATGCGCAGGAGTCCAGCTTGCCGCTTGGTCTCGCTGAATGTTCCGGAGGCGTCAACCGCCACATAGGCGTCGAGCCCCTTTCCCACGGCAGTGATGGCCGGAAAAGCCGCGCAGACTTCGAGCGAGATGCCGGCGAAGATCAGCTTCTTGCGCTTGGTCGCCTCGATCGCGCGAGCTACGCGCGCGTCGTCGAAGGCATTGACCGATGATCGATCGATGATTTCAATGCCTGGCAGCGCTTCCACGAGTTCGGGGAATGTCGGACCCACATGCTGTCACGCGCAGTCGTGGTAACGACGATTGGGAGTTTCAGTGCTTTCGCAGCTTTGGCCAGAGCCACCACGTTGTGTTTGAGCTCGCCCGTGGAAATGTCCCGGACGCCCGTCATGAGACCGACCTGATGATCGACGAGCACGAGCGCGGCATTTTGGGAAGTCAGCGGTTCGTACGCACGCCCTTGATTATTCATTGCATTCTCCTTTTGCGTTGATACTGGTTTCAGTCATATCTGACCGATAATTTAATTTACTTTACGTTCCGTTTGATACTAGAGCGACATCGATGTCAATTGAATTTACGCTACGTTCCGTTAAACTTAGTTCCATGAAGAAGAACGTGCTCCCCACTGCGCGCAAAGGCCGGCCACCAAGCGAGATGGCGGCATCGCATGCCGCCATCATGGATGCGGTCTATACCCTGCTTCAGGAAAAGTCGGTCCGAGACTTGACCATAGAAGAGGTCGCCAAGCGGGCCAGGGTCGGCAAACCCACCCTGTATAAATGGTGGCCGACCAAGGCAACCTTGGTGTTGGCCATGCTCTGCGAGCGGATGGCTCCCAACCTGGAGAAGCCGACGGTCCTAACCGCGGAAGAGTCTCTGCGCCTTCGGGTGCGGCGCTTGATCGACGCCTTCAACGGGCCGTTTGGCAAGATCGTGGCCGGGCTGATCGCTGAGGGCCAGAGCGAGCCAGCTATACGTCAGGCGTTCTTCGACCGATGGGTTAGTCCTCGGCGGACCGCTACCATCGCCGATCTGCAGCGGGGCAAGAATGCAGGCGAGTTGCGGTCAGATACAGAACCTGACCTGCTGAACGACGCGATCTTTGGCGCGATCTATTATCGCTTCTTATTGGGCTCTGGTCCGTTTACCAAGCGGTTTGGCGAAGAATTGGTCGAGCAAGTCATCCGTGGGCATCGCTCGGGAAATGCCCGGGGTTGATGGAGACGAGATACGATGCCGCGGACGACAGGTGCGTCCCCCAACAATGATCAGGTCGTTCCTGGATTCAGTTCTTGGTCCAATTGGACCAAAATCCAGTTAAAAGATCTTGATCACTGCATTGACGGCAGAGTTTTCGAGCAGAATTTCATGGTCCAATTACAGTCCCCAGCTCTTCCCAACCGCTCCAAAACTGACTTCGGTGCCACCCGTGTCGCCGGTTTTCAATCACTTACAATCGATTTCAAAGCTGTCACGACACTTTTGGGAACTTTTGGCGCACAAAGGTACAGGGGGAACAAGTAAGGAAGCGGATGTTGTTATGCGGGGCGTAGTTCAGCTGGTCAGATGTCTGCCTGTCACGCAGGAGGCCGTGGGTTCGAGTCCCGTCGCTCTCCCTGTGCACAAAAAAGTTCACCTGTGGTCTTCACCTGTGGTGTTTCCGTTTTACAGGACTTACGACGTAGTAAGGCAGTCCTCGGCGGCTTGTAAAGCGTTGTAAGTACTCAAAAGCGGCGTTCTGAAAAGGCTTTCAGTTAGCGCTCAGAGTCCATCGTTACGACTAGATTTTTCAGTAACTTAAGGAACCTGTCCGAAATTTCTCACCTGTGGTCTTCACCTGTGCATCTCCCATCCTAAGCAGACGATGTTTTGAACTGCGTGGATGTGGGACTGCTCTTGCTGCTAAGTGACGTTGGCGCCGGACAGGTGTATCTTGTTGACAGCCCACGAGATTCTGACGACCCATGGCTGAGACAGGTTGTCAAATTCGCGCCGCCGGGAAGTGATGAGCGAGACGGTCCAAAGCGCGGCAACTGAGCGATACGAGTCTCTCTTCCGCGTTTCGCAAACCCTCATCTCGATCCGCTCTTCGGAGGAACTGTTCAGGCTTCTGTCTCTCTTCCGCGTTTCGCAAACCCTCATCTCGATCCGCTCTTCGGAGGAACTGTTCAGGCTTCTGGCACGCGAGTTGCGCGCGGTGGTGAACTTCTATGTCATGGGTGTCGGCATCTACGACGAGAAGGCGCACGAAATGCATACCACCTCGTATGGGGAGCCGGGTGTTCCCCTGCAGGCTCCACAATTCGCGCCGGAAGAAACCTTCAGCTGGTGGGTGTACCAGCATCAACAGCCCTTGATAATTCCCTCCTTGGACGCTGAGACCCGATTCCCAGCAGTAACCGAGATGCTCAAGAACCGCGGGGTTCGGTCGGTATGCGTGCTTCCTTTGACGACTGCACATCGGCGCCTCGGGGGACTCGCTGTAGGCAGCACAGAACCCGATGCCTATAGCAAGGAGGAAGTCAACTTTCTCTCGTTCGTTGCTAACCAAGTGGCGCTGGCGGTGGATGACGCGTTGAACTTCGATTCGTTGCAACGTGCCGAGGAGGCGCTGCGCGCGAGCGAACAGGGTTTTCGCCTTATCGTCGACAGCATTCCTGGGCTCGTTAATACAACGACTGCGGAAGGCGAGTTCGAATTCGTCAGTCAGCAAAGCCTCGATTATTTTGGCACCACTCTTGAAGAATTGAAGGGTCAGGAGTCGAAAGGTTGGACAACCTCAAACATTGTTCATCCTGATGACTTTCCTCGCATGTTGGCCACGTGGAGACGCTCGGTCGAAACTGGCCATCCATACCAGTCTGAGTACCGTATCCGTCGTGCCGATGGCGCATACCGCTGGTTCCATGTACGCTCACTCCCCTGGCGGGACACGGCGGGACGTATCATCCGCTGGTATACCCTGCGGACGGATATTGACGACCGCAAACGAGCGGAAGACAGGTTACAGTTGCTCCTCGATGTCACCAATCAGGTTGTCTCAAATTTGCAGCTCCGCGACCTCCTGGGTGCAATCTCGTCTAGCGTCCGGCGCGTCATGCAATGCGATCTGGTGAGTGTCTGCTTCCCTGACTCTGAGATGAAAAGATTGCAAACGTTCGTGATCGATTTTCCAGACAGCAAAGGATTTATTCGAGAGGAGCTTATTTCGATAGAGGGGTCGCTTGGTGGTTTTGTTTTCCGCACTGGCAAACCATGGGCGGGCAATGCTACAGACCTGCTTCAGTCAGGACTAAAGAATGAGCCGGCCATTGCCGAGGGTCTCAAAACCGGCTGTGTCCTGCCACTTATTAGCCGGAATGGCGTTCTCGGCGTTTTGGCGCTTGGCCGGCGCGAGGACCATCCTTTCAGTCGAGTCGATATTGGGTTTCTTACGCAGGTGGCGAACCAGGTAGCCATCGCGGTAGAGAACGCCACTGCCTATGGCCAAATCGAAGAAGCTAGGGCCGAACTGGAA
>WNFD01006898.1_pt1 | contig 17914 bp, 15 predicted proteins | sample 5400491 | NCBI WGS metagenome assembly WNFD01 (sample SAMN13153343, study PRJNA577476) | soil metagenome | isolation source: 120 cm saprolite under Douglas fir tree site 2 hole 2 replicate 2 | place: USA:California | collected 2015-04-18 | reverse complement strand
ACAACGTGGTGAAGAAGGTCCTCGAGGAGATCCACAACACGGCGAAGTCGGGCGAGAAGAAGGCGCTGCAGGAGTACCGCGACGCCACCGCCAAGCGGCACAAGATCCTGAACGGCATGGCGCCGATGTTGAAGGAGCTCAAGGAGAACGCGGCCGATGCCGGCAAGTCGGTCGGCGCGGCGCTGGAGACGACCAAGCGCATCGACGCCCACATGACGACGTACGAGCAAATCCGCAAGGGCGAGGACAAGGCGGTGCGCGCGATGGGCTGGCAGTCGACGCAGCTCTTCGTCGCCTCGCTGCTGGTGCTCGGCGTCGCCATCGGCGGCGCGTTCGTGAACTTCAACCTGATCGCCCTCCCGATGTCCGAGCTGGTGCCCGCCGGCAGCCGCATCGGCGGCATGCCGGTGTCCACCGTCGCCGCGCTGGTGGTGGTGCTGATGGAGGTCGCGGCGGGCATCTTCGCGATGGAGATGCTGGGCATCACCAGCTTCTTCCCCAAACTGGATCTCCTGCCCGCGTCGCGCCGGCGCATCATCCTCGCCGTCTCGGTGGGCGGCCTGTTGCTGCTCGCCTGCATCGAGTGCTCGCTGGCGGTGCTCCGCGAGCAGCTCGTCGAGTCGGCCACCGCGCTGAAGCAGTCGCTGGCCGGCGTCCACGAGAAGGCCGTCGCGGATCCCGCCGCCTCGCGCATCCCGGTGGTGGGCCAGGCGGTGCTGGGCTTCATCCTCCCCTGGATCCTCGCCATGGTGGCGGTCCCGCTCGAGACGCTGATCGCGACCGGCGGCCACATCGCGCTGACGCTAACGGCCGGCATCCTGGCCCTGATCGGGACGGTCGCCCGGCTGCTCGGGCACGGGTCGCGCTACCTGCTCGAGGGCGCGCGGCACTTGTACGACATCTACATCGTGCTGCCGCTGCAGATCGAGCGGCTGGCGACCGGCGCGCGGCCCCCGATGTCGACTGCCAAGCAAGGGGCCCGTCCATGAAGAAGCTCAGCCTTCTGAGGTGGTGAACGTCATCAAGCGCGGCATCCTGCCCAAGCTGCAGCCCGGCGACAGCCTCTTCGTCATCCGCATCGACGACGAGAGCTACAAGAAGGCGAACGTCGAAGGCGGGATGACGCTGGACGTGCGGCCCTCCAGGGCCAACGCGCAGAAGCTGGCGTTCGCCACCAAGATGGATCAGTTCGCGGCGAAGCACCAGCGCTCCAGGCACACGGACATCCGCGGCGCCATGATGCTCGCCTCCGAGTACCTCAAGGAGACCGGCGCGGGGTTGCGCACCATGGTGGTGTTCAGCGACATGGAGGAGGACCTGCCCAAGGGCGTGAAGCGCACGCTCGCGCCGGACGAGTTCGCCGGCATGCGGATCCTCGCCATGAACGTGAAGAAGCTGAACGCGGACAACGCGAACCCGACCGCGTACCGGCAGCGGCTCGCCTCGTGGCAGCAGCAGGCCAAGTCGCACGGGGCGAAGGAGTTCCAGATCGTCCTGGAGCCGGAGAAGCTCGACGAACTTCTGGAGCACTGAGCGCCAGAGCCAACTTCGACCTGCCGCTCCTGGCGGTGCAACTCGCCCCGGGGCCCCGGGGTAAGCGGCTGGATCTTAGTGCGCGTCCACGAAGCCGCCGTGCTTCTCCAGGAAGGCTTCGTAGTCGCCGGGGAAGTCCTCCAGCTGGCCGTGGGTGAAGGCGAAGATGCGGGAGGCGGTGGAGCTGATCAGGTCGCGATCGTGGGCGACGAAGAGCACCGTGCCCGGGTAGTTCTGCAGCCCGTCCGCGAGCGCGCTGATCGACTCCAGGTCGAGGTGGCTGGTCGGCTCGTCCAGGACCAGGATGTTCGGCTGCACCAGCATCAGCTTGCAGAAGAGCAGCCGCACCGCCTCGCCGCCCGAGAGCGCCTTGGTGGGCTTCATGCCCTCGTCGCCGCGGAACAGCATGCGGCCCAGCAGGCCGCGGATCTGCTCGTTGCCGGCGCTCGGGTCGATGTCGTGCAGGTAGTCGAAGCAGGTCGTGTCGTTGGGGATGATCGGCCGCACGTCCTGCGGCATGTAGCCGATCTGCGCCTCGTGGCCCCACGCGGCGGTGCCCGCGTCGGGCTTCAGCTCGCCCAGGACGGTACGCAGGAACGTGGTCTTGCCCACGCCGTTCCGCCCGACGATGGCGACCTTCTCGCCCTTGGTGATGAGCGCGCTGAACCCCTTGAACAGCGGCTTCTTCTTCTCGAACCCCTTGGTGAGACCGTCGACGGTGAGGGTCTGCTTCCCGCTAGGCCGCTTCTGCTCGAACTTGATGAAGGGCCGGGCGATGTTCGACTTCTTGATGTCGCTGAGCGAGAGCTTCTCCAGCTGCTTGATGCGGCTCTGCACCTGCGAGGCGCGGGTGCCGGCGGAGAAGCGCGCCACGAACTCCTGCAGCTGCTCGCGCTTCTTCATCTTGTCGGCGTTCTCCGACTCGATGCGCGAGCGGACCTGCGCCTTGGCGCGCACCATGTCGTCGTACGCGCCGACGTACGTGATGATGGTCTCGTAGTCGATGTCGGCGATGTGCGTGGAGATGGCGTTGAGGAAGTGCCGGTCGTGGGAGATCACCACCAGCGTCCCCTCGTAGGCCTCCAGGAAGTCCTCCAGCCAGTGGATGGAGTCGATGTCCAGCGAGTTGGTCGGCTCGTCGAGCAGCAGGGCGGTGGGCTTGCCGAACAGGGCCTGCGCGAGCAGCACCCGCACCTTGTCGCCGCCGGTGACCTCGCGCATCAGCCGCTGGTGATCGCTCTCGAAGACGCCCAGGCCGTCGAGGAGCGTGGCGGCCTCGGCCTCGGCGGAGTATCCGTCCTCCTCGGCGATGACGCCCTCCAATTCGCCCAGGCGCGCACCCTCCTCGTTGGACAGCTGGGGCTTCGCGAGCAGCTTCTCCTTCTCGTGCATCGCGTCCCAGAGGATGCGGTTGCCCATCAGGACCACGTCCAGGACGCGCTTGTCCTCGTAGCCGTACTGGTCCTGCTTGAGCACCGAGAGGCGCTTCGGCCGCGACACGGTCCCCGTGTCCGGCTCGAGCTCGCCGGAGAGGATCTTCATGAACGTGGTTTTCCCCGCGCCGTTCGGCCCGGTCAGGCCGTAGCGTCGGCCGGGCGGAAAGGTGGTGGACACGCTCTCGAACAGCTTCTTGCCGGCGAACGCCTTGGTGACGTTCGTGACCTGGATCATCTCAGCACGGTTCCTGCAAAGCGGGGGGTGTTGCGTCTAACACGACGCGGCGCGCTTTGCATGCCAATCGCGCCGAGTTACATCTAGGTCATGGAACGGTCGAGCGAGCGCCACGTCGACCCCGTGATCGAGGCGTACAAAAAGGACGTGGACCGGACGCTGATCCGGGAAAATTTGCGGCGGAGCCCGGAGGAGAGGCTGCGCGCGCTGATGGACATGCAGCGATTCGCCGTCGAGCTTCGCCGAGCTGGCCGGGCCGACCGATGATGCCCACCCGCTTCCCACGCTCGAGATCGGAGAGGTCCGTGATGAGGATGCGGCGCCCCTGGTGGTCGTCGAAGCGCACCCGTCCGGTCATCGTGCCCCTCCGCCGAGCAGGTAGCGGTCGAGGAATGCGTCGGTGGCGCCGTAGGCGCGCAGCATGCTGTCGGTGCGCGAGAAGCCGTGGCCCTCGTTGTCCAGCACCAGGTATTCCACCGGCACCTTCCGCGCGCGCAGCGCCTCGACGATGCGATCCAACTGGTCCTTGGTGACCCGGGGGTCGTGGTCGCCCTGGACGACGAGCAGCGGCCGCTTCATCCGGTCGACCGCCCCCAGCGTCTTCAGGTCCGAGACGCCGAAGTAGTCCACGTTGGCCGCGAACTCGTCCGGGGCGAAGGCCTCGGCCGCGAGGGCCATGTACCCGCCGTAGCTGCCGCCCATCACCACCACCTTGTCGTCGGGCACCGCCGCGTTGCCAACCAGCCACCACTTGCACGCCACCACGTCCTGCAGCGGTCCGCCGCCCAGGTCGTGGCTGTCGAGCCGGGTCCAGGACTTGCCGTAGCCGGTCGATCCGCGGACGTTCGGGACCAGCACCGCGTATCCCTTGGAGACGAGGTACTGGGTGAAGGCGCCGAAGGTGCGGCGCGATTGGGAGGTGGGACCGCCGTGCACCAGGATGATCGCCGCGACCGGGTCGCGCGGCGGCCGGTAGGCGAACGCCGGGACCGGCTTGCTGTCGAAGCTGGGGACGCGCACGGATTCGCCCACCACCATCGAACGCCCTCGCAGCGAAGGGGTCAGCGGCTCATCCAGCTTGCGCGCCTCTCCGGTTTGCAGGTCGAGCGCGTACGGCGTGCTCGGCGTGGCGTCGGTGCGCAGGAAGACGCCCAGGTACCGCTCGCCGGGCGAGAAGTCGGACGGGAACCAGCCGCCGGCGAGGGGCGCCTCGGGCAGGGCCACCGCGTTGCCCGACTGGAGGTCTTGCACGGACAGCCGGGTGGTGCCGTCCGCATTGATGGCCACGTACCGGTAGCGGTGCCGGAGCGACTCGGCCGCCGAATCCACGTCCCAGGGCTGCTGCGCGAGAGGAGAGGCGCGCTTCGTCGCCAGGTCCATCGAGTACAGGCCCGTGTACTCGCCCTCCTGGTCGGAGGTGAAGAGCAGATTGCCGTCCTGGGTGAAGTCCAGCGGCTGGTAGAGGACGTCGCCCCGGTGCCGGGTGAGCAGGATCGGCTGCTCTTCGCCGCGCTCGAAGAGCCACAGGTTGCTGTCCTTGTCCGAGAGCGTCTCCCGGAGCACGAAGCGAAGGTGCGCGCGGTCCGCCGCGCCGAACGCGAGCGAGCCGGTCGCGATCCAGAGCAGATGCGAGCGGCCGGAGGCGAGATCGTACTCGTAGAAATCGAGCAGCTTCTCGTCGCGCAGGTTGGACAGGTAGAGGAACGTCTTGCCGTCGGGCGCCCACTGCACGAACCGGGTGCGGCGGCCCTTCGGGTAGTCCGCGGTGACGTCGCGCGGGGCGCTGCCGTTCGAATCGGTGAGGAACAGGTGGGGCAGCTCGTCGCCGCCCACGTCCGCCTCGTAGGCCAGCACGTCGTCGGCCGGGGAGAAGGCGAACTTGCCGATGAAGCCTTCCACGCGCGTGACCTGCCGCGCGGGGCCGCCGTCGAGCGGCTTCACCCACAGGTCGAGGCGGCCGCCGGCGTCGCTCTGGAAGGCGGCGAGCCGGTCGTCGTGCGAGAAGCTCATGTCGAGCGACAGCGCGCCGTACCGGCGGGCCTTGAAGTACTCGTCCAGCGGCACGGGAGCGCGCGGCGCCTGCGCCGCTTGCGGGGCCGGTTTCGCGCCGGCGCAGCCGAGGGCGAGCGCACACAGGGAGGCGGCGGCGATGCGCATGGGCGTCCTCTGTGGTCAGACCTTGGGCGGGTGCTTCTGCAGTTTCCGCTGGAGGGTGCGGCGGTGCATCTTCAGCCGCCGCGCGGCCTCGGAGATGTTGCCGTTGCAGTCCGCCAGGATGCGGTTCAGGTACTCCCATTCCTGGCGGTCCAGGGAAGGGACCTCGTGCACTGGCGGCGGCGGCCGCTTCCCGAGGAGGGCCGCCTCGACCTCGTCTGCATCGGCCGGCTTGTTGAGGTAGTTGATGGCGCCCAGCCGGATGGCCTCGACGGCGGTGCCGATGGTGCCGTAGCCGGTCAGCACCACCACCTCGGGCGGGCTGGGGAGCGCGCGCAACGCCCGCACCACCTCCAGGCCGCTCGGGCCCGGCATGCGCAGGTCCACCACGGCGTAGTCGGGCGCCTCCTTTTGCAGGAGGCCCTGGGCCTCGTCGGCGCTTCCGGCCAGGGACACCTCGTAGCCGCGGCGCAGGAAGGCGTTCCGCATCGCCACGCGGAAGGGCTCGTCGTCATCCACGATGAGGATTCGCGGCATCGCGCCGTGTTTAAGCGCCCGCTTCCGGGACCGTCAAGGTGACCTCCGTGCCGCGGCCCTCGGCCGAGGCGACGCTCATCTCGCCTCCCTGCCTCTCCACCACGTGCCGCGCCAGGTACAGCCCCAGCCCGGTGCCGCGGCCCGGCTCCTTGGTGGTGAAGAAGGGCTCGCCGATGCGGCGCAGGAGCGGTTCCGGGACGCCCACGCCGTTGTCGCTCACCTGGATGCGCAGGTCGCCCCGCCCCCGCGTCAGCGAGATGCGCACGTTGCGGGCGGAGCGGTTCTCGGTCGCCTCGGCCGCGTTGTCGAGCAGGTTGGCGATCGCCCGCTCGAAGGCGTGCACGGGCAGGCGCGCCCGCGCGCGCGCCGCCTGCGGCTGGATCTCCACCACCGGCTTGGGTCCGGGGCGGCCTTCCTGCCAGCGCTTCACCGCGGCTTCCAGCACCGGCGCGACCTCGACCTCCTTCGGCTCCTCGAGGTCGGCCCCGCCGCGCGGCGCGAGCATGCCGGTGATGATCTGCTTGCAGCGCTGCACCTGGTTGCGGATCTCCTCGGCCTCGGCGCGGCGGTCGCCGTCGAGCTGCGCGGCCAGCTCGCCGGCGAGGATGGCGATGGTCCCCAGCGGGGTGTTCAGCTCGTGGGCCGTGCCGGCGGCCAGCGTGCCGAGGGCGGCGAGCCGCTCGGCCGCCTCGGCGTCGGAGCGCGTGCGCTCCAGCTCCGCCTCGCGCCGCCGGAGCGAGGCGCTCATGCGCAGGGTGAAGGTCCCGATGAAGACGGCCGCGACCACGAAGGCCACCCACCGGCCCCGCGCGTGAAGCAGCAGCTGCTCCTGCCCGCCGAGCGAGAGCAGCGGCCCTTCCGGCAACAGCTGCAGGAGCGTGTACGCGGCGATGCTGGTCGCCGTCAGCGCCAGGCTCCAGCGCGCGGGCAGCACCACGGCCGCGATGGTGATGTGCACCAGGTACAGCACCGCGAACGGGTTGTAGGCGCCGCCCGAGAGCGCGAGCAGCGCGCTCAGCGCCAGCACGTCGCCGAGCAGGTTGAGCCCGCTGGCGCGCACGCTGGGGTTGCCGCCGCGCAGGAGCCACACGTGGGTGGCGAGGTTCGCCAGGGCGAGGGCGCCGCAGACGGCGAGCAGCGGCTTGACGGGCAGCGCCTCGTGCACCATGCGCGCGGCGAACAGGATGGTGACGACCTGCCCGACCACCGCCCCCCACCGGAGCCGCACGATCCAGCGCAGGTTGATCCGGGAGGCGGACTCGAGCGAGGGGGCCATCGCGCGGACGATACTCCAGGCCGGAAGCTGCCGCCGGGGCTTGACGGACGCGCCCGGCGGCAGCAGGGTCGGCGGCCATGCGCGCGCCGTGGATCGCCGCCGCCTTCGCCGCCGCCTGCGCCACGCGGCCGATGCCGCCGCCCGCGCCCCTGTCGGTGCCCGCGCCCGCGCCGCACACCGCGCAGGGGGCTTCCGCGCAGCTCGACAGCATCGCGCGGCGCTACTGGACGGCGCTGCTCGAGACCGCGCCCCTGCCGCAGCTCGGCGGGGGCGGCATGGGCGGTCCGCTCTTCGCCACCGCGCTCGGCGACCACCGCTTCGACGCGAAGCTGGATGACCTCTCGCCCGATGCCCACCGGAAGGTGATCGACGCGCTCGCGCAGCTCCGGGCGGAGCTGACCACGCTCGCCCCGTCCGAGCTGTCCGTCGAGGAGCAGCTCACGCTGGAGATGCTGCGGCGGCAGCTCGCCGACGCGGACGCGGTGGAGGCGTGCTCCGCGCCCGCGTGGGTGGTGGACCAGATGGGCGGGCCGCACGTGACGCTGGCGCAGACGGGCCAGCACTACCCGCTCGGCACCGCGAAGGGTGCCGCCGACCTGGCCGCCCGCTACGGGCAGGCCGGGCGGTACTTCGATCAGATCGTCGCGAACCTCCGGCGCGGGCTCGTCCAGGATCGCACCTCGCCCCGCGTGAACGTCGAGCGGGTGATCGCCTCGCTCGACGACCTGTTGAAGCAGGACGCGTCCAGCTCGGTGCTGCTGCCCGCCGAGGAGCGCTTCTCCGGGCTTCCCGAGGGCGGGCGGCGCGCGGCGAGCGAGCGGATCCGCGCGGCCATCGTCGAGCAGGTGCTGCCCGGGATGCGCCGCTACCGCGAGTTCCTCGCCGGCGAGGTGTTGCCGACGGCGCGCAAGGACGTGGGCCTGTGGGCGCTGCCCGGAGGCGAGCCCTGCTACGCGGCGCTGGTCGCGCACCACACCGGGACCAAGCGGACTCCGCAGCAACTGCACGACCTGGGGCTCGAGACGCTCGCCTCCATCGAGGCCGAGATGGAGCGCATCGCCCGCTCCGAGGGGGCGCGCAACGCCAAGGAGTACCGCGCGAGGCTGGACGGGAGCCGCGAGCAGTTCCAGAGGACCGCGGCGGCCCTCTTGAATTGGAACCGCGCCACGCTGGCGCGCGCCCAGGCGGCGCTGCCGCAGGCGTTCGGCCGGCTTCCGCGGCAGGCGATCGAGACGCGCCCCATCGAGGCGTACCGCGCGGCCTCCAGCCCGCCGGCCTTCTACCAGCCGGCGGCGGGCGACGGCTCGCGCCCCGCCGTGTACTACGTCAACACGCTGCGTCCGGAGACGCGGCCGCTCTACAACGAGGAGGCGCTCTGCTTCCACGAGACCGTCCCCGGCCACCACCTGCAGATCGCCCTCGCCCAGGAGTTGCGCGACTTGCCCGACTTCCGCCGCTACACGGGCGAGACGGCCTTCGTCGAAGGGTGGGCGCTGTACACCGAGCGGATGAGCGACCAGGACCTGCACCTGTATTCGGGCTCCCCCGCGCGCTTCGGCATGCTGGGGTACCAGGCCTGGCGCGCGTCCCGGCTGGTGGTCGACACGGGGATGCACGCGCTCAAGTGGGACCGCGAGCGGGCGCTTTCGTACCTGCGCGAGCACACCACGCTCTCGCCCGACGAGGCGGCGAACGAGATCGACCGCTACGCGATCCACCCGGCGCAGGCGCTCGCGTACATGGTGGGACAGCTGGAGCTGTTCCGGCTGCGCGACGAGGCGCGCAAGCGCATGGGCGACCGCTTCGACCTGCGCGCCTTCCACGACGCCGTGCTCGCCCACGGCGCGGTGCCGCTCTCCTCGCTCGAGCGCGTGCTCCGCGAGCACGCGGAGCCGCCGGCCGCCAGCACGGCACGGTGATGGAGCGCGCGGCGTGAGTCCCGGCGAGCTCTTGGCTTCCTCGCCGGAGCAGCTCGCCCTGGCCAACCGGCGCGACATGGAGCTGGCCCGCGCCCGCGTGGCGCGGCTCAAGGCGATGCCCTCGCCGCGCACCGTCGAGGAGGGGCTCGGAGCGTACGACGAGGCGGTCTCCGCGCTGTCGGACGCCTCCTCGCGCGCCAGCGTGGCGCGCAACGCCCATCCTTCCGCGGCCATGCGCGAGGTGGCGGAGCGCTGCGAGCAGGAGGTGGACGCGCTCTCCACCGAGCTGTCGCTGGACCGGGGGATCTACGACGCCCTGCGGGAGATCGACCTCTCCGGGGCGGACGCAAAGGCCCGCTTCTACCTGCATCGCGTGCTGCGCGATTTCCGCCGCGCGGGCGTGGACCGGGACGACCAGACGCGGGGCCGCATCCGGGCCCTCAACGACGAGCTGGTGCGCATCGGGCAGGAGTTCAGCCGGAACATCCGGGACGACGTCCGCTGGATCGACCTGGACCCGGCCGAGCTGGAGGGCCTGCCGGACGACTACGTGCGCGCGCGCCCGCCGCGAGCGGACGGGAAGGTGCGCATCACCACCGACACTCCCGACTACGTCCCGTTCCTGAGCTACGCGAAGAGCTCGGCGGCGCGGGAGCGGCTCTGGCGCGTCTACCGGCAGCGCGCGCACCCGCGGAACCTGGACACGCTCGCCCGCATGCTGGAGCGGCGCCACGAGCTGGCCGACCTGCTCGGCTACCCTTCCTGGTCGTCCTACGCGACCGAGGACAAGATGATCGGCAGCGCTCAGGCGGCGGCCGACTTCATCGCCCGTATCTCGGCGGCCGCCGAGGCTCGGATGAGGAGCGATTACGAGGCGCTGCTCGAGCGCCGGCGGCGCGACGACCCGGCGTCGGAGCACGTGGAGGCGTGGGACTCGCAGGTCCTCACCGAGGCCGTGCGCAAGGAGCGGCACGGCTTCGACGCCCAGGAGGTGCGGCCCTACTTCGAGCTGTCGCGCGTCCAGCAGGGAGTGCTCGACGTGACCGCGCGGCTCTTCGGCTTGACGTACCGGAAGGTCCCCGACGCTCCCGTCTGGCACTCCGACGTGACGTGCTTCGACGTGCTCGAGGAGGGGCGCCTTCTGGGCCGCTTCTACCTCGACCTGTTCCCGCGGGAGGGGAAGTACAAGCACGCGGCGCAGTTCACGCTCCGCTCCGGCCAGGCGGGCCGCGCCCTTCCCGAAGCCGCGTTGGTCTGCAACTTCCCCCGCCCGGGCGAGCTGCTGGAGCACGGCGAAGTGGTCACCTTCTTCCACGAGTTCGGCCACCTCCTCCATCACCTCCTGGGAGGCCGGACCCGGTGGGCCGGCCTCTCCGGGGTGCGCACTGAGTGGGACTTCGTCGAGGCGCCCTCGCAGATGCTGGAGGAGTGGTGCTGGGATCCATCGGTGCTGGCGGAGTTCGCGCGCCATCACTTGACCAACGCGCCCATCCCCGCGGAGCTGGCCGCACGCATGCGGGCCGCCGACGAGTTCGGCAAGGGGCTCCGCGTCCGCCAGCAGATGTACTACGCGGCGGTGAGCCTCGCCTTCCATGGGTCAGAACCGCGCTCACTGGACACCACCTCGCTCATGGCCCGGCTGCAGGAGTCGCTGACGCCGTTCCGCTACGTCCCCGAGACCTATTTCCACGAGTCCTTCGGGCACCTCGAGGGGTACAGCGCGCTCTACTACACGTACATGTGGTCGCTCGTCATCGCCAAGGACCTGTTCGGCGCGTTCCGCAGCGAGGGCCTGATGGAGCCCGCGGTGGCGCTGCGCTATCGCAAGGCGGTGCTGGAGCCGGGCGGGAGCGCCAAGGCGGCCGACCTGGTGCGTGACTTCCTCGGGCGCGAATACGATTTCCGCGCCTTCGAGGAGTGGCTCAACGCCGGCTGAACGGCCGGGCGCCGGGCGGGGGATCCGGCTCCCACACCGAGGAGAGGTAGCGCACCGCGACGGAGTGGGCCGGGGAGTCTCCGGCCGTCGCGGTCCATTGCGCCAGCACGAGCAGGGCGGCGATCGCGAGCGCGAGCCAGTGCGCCCGCCGCGCGCCGGCATCCATGCGCAGCGGTGCGGTCAGGAGAAGCGCCATCCCCGTGGCGAGCGCGGCCAGCGCGGGCAGGGCGCTCCACAAGCCGGGCACTCCGGCGAGCTGCAACGGATTGCGGGGGACGTACCCGTGGGAAAGCAGCGGGGCCACGACCTCGACCAGCGGGTTGTAGACCTCGAGCGGGAAGGCCTGGCAGACGATCGAGGCGAGGCCGGTCGCGGCGATCGACGCCGCGCCCGCGCCGCCGAGCAACGCGGCGGCCCAGGGCCGCGCAGCCCGGCCGACCTGCGCGATCGCCAGCCCGACCGCAGCGGCGGCGAAGGGCACCACCGGCGTCATGTAGCGGGGGCCGACCACCCAGCCGCTCCGCCACAGCGAGTGCGTGACCTGGAAGACGAGATAGTACGCAACCACGGCCACGGCGGCTGTCCCGGCGGGACGCCGGCTCCTCAGGAGCAGCGGCGCGGCGCCGAGCGCGAGGGCGGTCCACGGCGCCCAGAAGAAGAGGCCGAGGTAGGGCGCGAAGAGCGAGCCCTGCACCCGCTCCCAGGTCGGGAGCGAGATGCCGAGGAATCCGGGGGCGATGTCCTGCACGAAAGCGGGGTTCTCCAGGTGCGAGTAGGGAGTCGACCAGGGAGCGCCGAAGGCGGCGGTATGGAAGTGCGCCAGCGCGAGCAGCGGCCCCGCAGCGCCGAGCGCCGCGAGGGCGAGGGCCTTCGGAGTGGCTCGCCCGGACCACAGCCAGACGCCCGCGAGCAGCAGGGCGGCAGGGGCGGAGGGGTACTCGCAGCAGATGGCCAGCCCGGCGGCGACTCCGCTGCGCAGCAGGAACCGCCGCATCGCGATCCAGAACAGCGCGGTGGGCACGATGCAGAAGACCCAGCGCAGGACGAACACGTCCGCGGTGCGCGACGGCTCGCGTCCGAGCGCGAGCTTGAGCGCGCCCAGCACCGGTACGGCGAGGAACGACGGGCCTGGGGCCTTCGCCGCGTAGAGCTTCCCGCCGCACGCCGGCGGCCGCGCGCGCGGATCGTCGCAAACCAATGCCTTGTCGTTGATGTAACCCCAGTCCGAGTACACCGGGCCGCCGTCGCGGAACCCGCCCGGAACGGCGCGACGCTCGCCGATCGCGTAGGTGCCGTGCTGGAGCAGGGCGCGCGCCATGTAGATGCGCACCAGCTCGTTCGGGTTGTTCAGCTTGTCGAAGTAGACGAACAGCCAGCCCGAGGCGACCAGCAGCAAGGCGAGCAGCTTGCGCTCCGTCGAGTCGAGCACCCTCAGCCCTTGACGGCCTCGGCGATCGCCAGCCGCGCGGCGCGCGCGGCGGGCAGGACGCCCCCGAGCAGACCCATGGCGACGGCGAAGACGGTCGCCTTCACGGCGATGTCCGGGGCGAAGTGGAAGCTGAACTTCATCTCGGTGAACGAACCGAAGTTGGTGGTGGTGAACGAGACCGCGCCGAGCAGCGCGGCGAGCACGCACCCTCCGGCGGCGCCGATCAACGCGAGGATCACGCTCTCGACCAGGAAGCTGCCCAGCACCGAGCGGCGCCGGAACCCGAGCGCGCGCAGCGTCCCGACCTCGCGCACGCGGTTCGCCACCTGCGCGTGCATGGTGATCATCGCTCCCAGCGTGGCGCCAAAGGAGAAGAACACCGCGATGAAGGTGCCGATGATGCGGACGAAGGTCGCCATCGGGCCCGAGGCCGCCTCGTAATAGCGGTCCTCGCGTTTCGCCTCCAGGGTCCAGCGCGGATCCGCGGCGACGGTGTCGGCAAGCGCCTTCAGGTCCGAGGGACTCTTCAGCCGCACCGTCAACGCGGAGTAGCCGGTGCGCCGGCCGGCGTCCGCGATCTGGTCCACGTCGGCCCACACTTCGCTGTCGAAGCCGCTCCCTCCAGCGTCGAAGGCGCCGACCACCTGCCACAGCCTGCGCGCGATGGAGATGGTCTGGCCCACCTGCGCTCCGGTGTACCGGCCGCGCGCGCTGTGCCCCACCATCACCTCGCTGGTGGCCCATTGCGGCAGCCGACCCGCCACTAGGCGCACCGAGCGGGATCGGAGCAGCTCCCATCCTTCCCTGGTGATTCCACGGAAGGCGACGTTGGCGGTGCCGTTGCCGTCGGAACGAGGGAGCTGGAAGATCATGAATAGCTCGGGCGACCCGACGGGCCTTCCGCCCTCGACCGCGACGGAAGGATCGGCCATGAACGTCTTGGCGGCCTCGCGCGGCAGGAAGCTAGTCAGCTCGGTCGTCGAGCCCTTGCGCAGCAGGATCGCGTTCTCGCGCGAGCCGGTTGCCTTGAGCGTCTCCTCGACGCCGCGAGCCAGCATCAGCACCGCGGCGAAGACGAAGACCACCAGCCCCAGCCCGAACGCGGTGGCGGTGGCCGAGAACCTGCGCCGCAGGATGGAACGGACGTTGTAGGAGAGGGGGATCACTCCTGCCTCCGCAGCGCCGTCACGACGTCGAGCCGGCCCGCCTGCCAGGCCGGAACCATGCTCGCGATCGAGCCAATCGCCGCCGCCGCGGCGACGGTCGCGACCGCGATCAGCGGGCGCAAGGGCAGCGGGAAGCCGAAGCCGAACAGGATCAGCACCTCGTGCGTGGCCGAGAGCGCCAGCGGCGCGATCGCCACGCCGAGGCCCCCGCCCACGATGCCGAGGAGCGCGCCTTCCGCTAGCGAGACGAGCTGCACCTGACGGGGCAGGAAGCCGATGGCGCGCATGGTTCCGAGCTCGCTGGTGCGCTCGCGGAGTCCCATCGCCAGCGTGTTCCCCAGGATCAGCGCCATGATCACTAGGATCACGCCGCTGACCACCTCGAGCGCCGAGAGAATGGCCGAGGATCCCGCGACGAAGTTGAGCCGAAACGCCTTCTCCGTCTCGGAATGCGTCTCGTTGTCGCTGTTGGCGAAGAGCGCGTCGACCTCGCGGATGACGCGCGTCGAATCGTTCGGATTGGCGATCTTGATGGTGAACAGGCCGACCGTGTCCTTGCGCGACGGCGGGAGACCCTCGTTCAGCCGCGCCCACTGGAAGAAGAGGTTGTTGGCGACGGTCTCGTCGTCGGGCGAATGGACGATTCCGGCGATCCGGAAGCGCCAGTCGCCGGGATAGATCTCGCTGATGAGCGGAACGACATCCCCCATCTTCCAGCCGAATCGCTGGGCCAGTCCCTTGCCGACGATGCAGGAGTTGCGGTCGCCGATGAAGTCCTCGGGCCTCCCCTCCACGAACCGGAGATCGAACACGTCCAAGGCGGTCTTCGGCTCGATCGCGAAGTTGGCGAAGAAGTTCTTCCGATCCTTGTAGTAGCCGCCGAACCAGTTGGAGTACGTCACTTCGGTGACCCCCGGGACCGCGGCGATGCGCCCGCGGTAGCTCAGCGGGAGGGGGTTGATCAGCGACACGGCGTTCCGGGTGACCACCCGATCGGCGGCGGACGCTTCGCTGCTCGCGTACCACGCCGTGAGGATGGAGCGCAGGAACACGAACGCGAGCGCCGCCACCACCGTGCCCAGCACGGTGAGGAAGGCGCGCGTCTTGTTGCGCAGGAAGGCGTTGCGCAGCGCCAGGCCGGTGAGGGTCACGTCAGCAACCCCTTGTCCAGCCGGCGCTGGATCTTCGCGCGCTCCGCCGCGTGCGGGTCGTGGGTGACCATCACGATGGTCTTCCCGAGCGTCTCGTTGAGCGTGGTGAGCAGCCCCAGCACGTCCTCGGCGCTCTTGCGGTCGAGATCGCCGGTCGGCTCGTCGGCAACGACGATCTGCGGGTCGGCGATGATGGCGCGCGCGATGGCGACCCTCTGCTGCTGCCCGCCGGAGAGCTGCCGCGGCGTGTGATCGGCGCGGTCCGACAGCGAGACGAGCTTGAGCGCCACGTCCACGCGGCGCCTGCGCTCCGCCTTGGAGAGCGGCGTGAGCAGGAGCGGCAGCTCCACGTTCTCGGCCGCGGTGAGCACCGGCATCAGGTTGTAGAACTGGAAGATGAACCCGATGTTGCGCGCCCTCCACGCTGCGCGCTGCGTCTCGCCCATGCGGCCGATCTCCTCGCCGGCCACCCGCACGCTGCCCGCGGTGGGCTGGTCGATGCCGGCGATGAGGTTGAGCAGGGTGGTCTTACCGTCACTTCCTGCTTGTCGCGGACGTACACCTTGCGCAGCCCGCGGATCTCGACGATCGGCCGCGCGCCGCGCGGGGCCCTCTCGGCCACCTCCGCCATCTTCTCCTCCCTCACTGCTTTTCCTTCACCTTCATGCCCGCCCGCAGGTCTCCGTCGGGACGGCGCACAACCTTGGTGCCCGGCGGCGGCCCGTCGCGCAGCGCGACCAGGCCGCCCATCGGCGCTCCGGTGACCACCGGCACGGTCCGGAGCTGGTCCTGCGGGTCGACCACCCAGACCACCTTGTTCTCTCCGCGCTCCACCACCGCGTCGGCCTGGACCGCCGGGATCGGTTGCGCCTTCGCCGCCGCCTCGTCCAGCTCCTTGTCACCTTGGCGCCCATGTCGGGCAGCACGTCCACCGGGTCGTCGACGAAGCCGACCTTCACGGTGACGGTCGCCTTGGCGCGGTCGACGCGGGGGCGCACCTCCGCCACCTTGCCCCGGTAGCGGCGGTCGGGGAAGGCGTCCAGGACGATTTCCGCGGGCGTGCCGATCTTGAGCTTGGCCACCTGGCTCTCCGACACGTCGGCCTCGACCTGCAGGGTGGAGAAGTCGGCCAGCGAGGCGATGCCCCCGCGCCCGCCCGTCCCCGCGCTCAGGGCCCCGAAGACGATCTCGCCGATGTCGGTCAGCTTCTGGGTGATGCGCCCGTCGAACGGGGCGCGCACGTAGCAGTTCTCCAGGTTGACCTTGGCCACCTCGACGCGGGCGCGCGCCGCGGCCGTGTCGCTGCGCGCCGCCGACAGGCCCGCCTTGGAGCCCTCGAGGCGAGCTGTGACCTGGTCGAGCACGGCGGGGGTCGAGACGCCCTTCTCCTGGACCACCTTCTCGCGGTCGAAGGCGCGCTGCGCGTCGCGCAGCTCCACCTCGGCGCGCGTCGCGCGCGCCGCCGCCGAACGCGCGTCGGCCTGGGCCTGGAGCACTTGCGCCCGGTAGTCCTGGTCCTCGAGGACGGCGATGAGCTGTCCCTTCTTCACCACGGTGCCGTCCTCGACGAAGAGCTTCGCCACGCGGCCGCCGATGCGCGGCGAGATGTTCGCCTGGCGCTGGGGCACCACGTATCCGGTCGCCACCAGGAGTTGCTGCGCCTGGGCCGGGCTGACCAGCGCCACGGCGGTGGTCTCGACCTCCGGCACGAACAGGCGCGGGGCCAGGAGCTTCCAGCCGGCGAACAGCGCCGCGGCCGCGATCACGAGACCGATGACGGGCGGGGCCCACGCGGGCAAGCCCCGCCGCTGCGGCGTGCGCTCGATGCGCAGGCTCTTCAGCTCGTCGGCGACGGACGGCGGGGTCGGCACGGCCGGTCTCTAACACAGGACCCTGGGCCGCGCCTCGCTGCCGTGGCCTCGAGCGCGCGTCGCCGCGACGGCGTGGATGCGGACCTCCGCCTGCCGCGGGTGCGGGCGCTCCAGGGTCGCGATCAGGGCCGAGAACCAGAGCGCGAGCCAGGCGAGCACCACCACGGCGGCGCGGAAGGCAGCGCGGGTCGAGCGGGAGAGACCGATGCGGGCGAGAGGCAACATGGCGGGCTCCTTCGCTTCTAACCACCACAAGCGGCAGTTGACGGTTATATACCACCGCGCTATCTAACCTGTCAAGTGCTGTTTTGGAGGTTGAATGCCGGAGACGATGCACGCGGAGCCCTACCGGTTCGAGTTCGTCGGCGGGGAGCCTTGCCTGGACTTCACCAACACCGTGGGCGGGGACCGGCGCACGACGCCCACCGAGCACCTGCACGGCTACGGCGACCTGGTCGCCTGGGCGCGGCAAGGGGAGCTGCTCGCTCCCGCCCAGGCTCGCGCCCTGCTGCTGCGCGCGCAGCGCGAGCCCGAGGCCGCGGCCGAAGCGCTGCGCGCCGCCGTGGAGCTGCGCGAGGCGCTGTTCGAGACCTTCTTCGCCCTGGCGGAAGGCAAGCGCCCCTCTCCGCAGCACCTCGAGGTGCTCAACCGGGCGCTCGCCGAGGCCCTCCCGCACCGCCGCGTGGTGCAGAGCGGCCGGGGCTTCTCGCTCGGCTGGGACGGCTCGGACGACCTCCGCCGCATGCTGTGGCCCGTCGCGCTCTCCGCCGCCGAGCTGCTCGCGGGCGACCACGCCGCGCCGGTGAAGCTGTGCGGGATGTGGGAAGCCAGCGGGTGCAGCTGGCTGTTCGTCGACGAGAGCCGGAACGGGTCGCGGCGCTGGTGCAGCATGAAGGACTGCGGCAACCGCGCCAAGGCGCGCCGGCACTACCAGCGGGTGAAGGGACGCTAGTCTTCACGGTGGTCGGTCCTCGAAGATGGATTCGCCCGCGGCGGAAAGCGTCCCTCCCCGCTGCCGGACAGCGCCGCGGCGGTGTCCGCCATGCGCGCCTCGAGCGCCTCGATGACGGCGCGCACCCGGCTCGTGCGCTGGACGTCGGCGTGCACGACCAGCCACACCTCGTCGAGCTCGGCCGGCGCCGCGGAAGGGACGCGCTCCAGGCTGGGATCCGGGAGCGCGAGACAGCAGGGCAGGGAACCGATGCCGATTCCCAGCCGCACGGCCTGCAGGAGCATCAGGGTGCTGTTGGTGCGCAGGACGACGCGCGCGT
>WNFD01003725.1_pt1 | contig 17925 bp, 11 predicted proteins | sample 5400491 | NCBI WGS metagenome assembly WNFD01 (sample SAMN13153343, study PRJNA577476) | soil metagenome | isolation source: 120 cm saprolite under Douglas fir tree site 2 hole 2 replicate 2 | place: USA:California | collected 2015-04-18 | reverse complement strand
TGCTGACACCGTCCCGGGCGATGGGCACCCCAGCCCGGGCGAGCCCCATCTCCACACCGCACAGCGCGCCAGCCAGCGAAAGGTCATTGAGGTCCCCGAGGTGGCCGATGCGGAATACCCGTCCGGCCAGGCGGCCGAGCCCGGCGCCGAGAGACATGTTGTAGCGGTCAAGTATCAGCTGGCGCACGAAATCGGCGTCGTGCCCGTTCGGAATCATTACGGCAGTAAGGGTGCTGGAGTAGTCGTCCGGCTCCTGGCACAGGATTTCCAGTCCCCATCCGCGGACCGCCCGGCGGGTAGCCTCCGCGTGCCTGGCGTGCCGGGAGAAAACGGCAGGCATTCCTTCCTCGCCGAACATGGCCAGTGCCTCGCGAAGCCCGAACAACAGGTTGGTGGGCGGCGTATAGGGGAACAGGCCGGTCTTGGCGGCGGTCAGCACCGGCTGCCACTCCCAGTAGCTTCGGGGGAGACGGGCCCGCCGTGACGCCTCGAGGGCCTTCTCGCTGATGGCGTTGAGCCCGAGGCCCGGGGGCAGCATCATGCCTTTCTGCGAGCACCAGATAGTGACGTCGACGCCCCATTCGTCGTGCCGGTACTCGACCGACCCGAGCGAGGAAATCGTATCGACGATCAGCAGCGCGGGATGGCGCGCGCTGTCCATTGCCGCCCGGATCAGCGGGATCTGGCTGGCAGCTCCGGTGGAGGTCTCGTTCTGGACGATCGTGACCGCCCTGATCCGGTGACCGGGGTCCGCGGACAGTCTTTCCTGCACCTGGGCGGGGTCTACGCCACGGCGCCAGTCACCAGGCACGAGGTCGACATCCAGGCCCAGCTTCCGTGCCATCGCCGACCAGAGCGTGGCAAAGTGACCGTTATCGAAGGCGAGTATCCGGTCTCCGGGTGACAGCGTGTTGACAAGCGCAGCCTCCCAGGCACCCGTGCCCGAGGAGGGATACAGGGCGACCGGCCGGGTGGTGCCGCACAGCCGCCCGACGCCGTCGAGTACCTGGCGTGCCAGCGCGGCGAATTCGGGTCCGCGGTGATCGATCGTGGGCGCGGCCATCGCCCGCAGGACCCGGTCAGGGACATTTGTCGGCCCGGGGATCTGAAGAAAATGCCGGCCGCTCTGATAGGCCATCTACCTGTCCTTTCGCCGCCAACTACCATGGTGACGTGAATCCTGCCGCCGGGAAGAATGCTTCTGGCCATGAGGCGGATATCGCTCATGCGCTGCGCGGCGCGGTCGGCGGCGAGGTCCGTTTCGACTCCTATAGCAGGCATCTGTATTCACGCGACGCGAGCATGTACGCGATCGAGCCGATCGGAGTGGTCCTTCCCCGCGATGCCGACGATGTTGCCGCCGTGGTGGCCACCGCCGCGGAGTTCGGCGTTCCGGTGCTGCCGCGGGGGGCCGGCACCAGCCTGGCCGGCCAGACGGTCGGGCATGCGATCGTGATGGACCTGTCCCGGCACATGAGCAGGATTGTCGAGATCGACCCGGAGCAGCGCACGGCCCGGGTACAGCCCGGCGTGGTCCAAGAACAGCTGAACCTGGCGACGGCTCCGCACCGGCTCATGTTCGGCCCCGACACCTCCACCAGCAACCGGGCGACGCTCGGCGGGATGATCGGCAACAATTCGGCCGGCAGCCAGTCGGTGCGGTACGGCATGACGATCGACCACGTGCTGGCGCTCGACGTGGTGCTGGCCGACGCGAGCCGGTCCTCATTCGGTCCGCTCGCCGACCACCAGCTGCGTGACCGCGCTGGACGGTCCACGCTGGACGGGGTGATCTGCCGGGAACTGCCCCGGCTCGTCGAACGCTACCGGGAGGCCATCGCCACCGGGTTCCCCCGGTTCTGGCGGCAGTCGGGGGGTTACCGGTTGGACCGGCTGGCCGGATCGGCCGGGCTTGACCTGGCGAAGTTCGTGGTTGGCTCGGAGGGCACACTGGTCAGCGTCGTCGAAGCGACCGTCAAGCTCGTGCCGGCGCCGCGCCACCGGGTCATCGCCGTGGGCCATTTCACGTCCGTGCCGGCCGCAATCGACGCGACTGAAGACGCCCTGGCCTGCCAGCCAGCCGCCGTCGAGCTGCTCGACCGCACCATCCTCGAATTGTCCCGCAAGAAGATCGAGTACCGGACGCTCGGATCGATCCTGCACGGCGATCCCGATGCCCTGCTGTTCGTGACTTTCTCCGGTGACACTCTTGCCGAAGCCGTGGCCGGGCTCGACCGGCTTGATGACCTCTGGCGGGCCCATGGCCACGGCTTCCATACACTCCGGGCGGTTCGTGCGGCCGAGCAAGAGGCGCTGCTCAAGGTCCGTCAGGCAGGTTTGGGCCTGCTCATGGCGGCAAGCTCCGGTACCCGCAGGCCGCTGGCGTTCGTCGAGGACACCGCGGTCGAGCCGGCCAGGCTGGCCGCGTATGCCAGCCGGTTCCGTCAGATCCTGGACGGCCATGGCCTGACGGCAGGCTTCTACGGCCATTGTTCGGTCGGGTGCCTGCACATCCGCCCATTCGTGGATCTCACCGCACCCGGGCAGCCTGAGCTGATGCGCGCGGTCGCCGAGGAAGTGCGCGAGCTGGTGATCGAGTTCGGCGGGGTCAACTCCAGCGAGCACGGTGAGCCGATCCCGGGGCCGCTCACGACGCGGCTGCGCTTCGACGCACCGGGCGGAATGCGGGGTGCCGCTGACCGGTGCATGAACATCGGGCTGTGCCGGAAGACCGCGACCGGGGTGATGTGCCCGTCGTATATGGCCACCCGCGAGGAGGAGCACTCGACCAGGGGCCGCGCGAATGCCTTGGTGAAGGCGCTGTCGATGTCGGACCCGCGTGCCGCGCTCGGGGGCGAGCGACTGCACGACATTCTTGACCTGTGCCTGGAGTGCAAGGCATGCAAGAGCGAGTGCCCGCTCGGGGTCGACATGGCTGCGCTGAAATCGGAAACGCTGGCCGCCTACCACGACCGCCACGGCATCCCGTTGCGCTCCCGCGCGTTCGGCTCGATCCGCGCGCTGAACCGGCTAGGCCACGCCACCTTCCCGCTGTCCAATCTAATCAGCGGGTGGCGGCCTGCCCGCCTCCTGGCGGAGCGCTGGCTGGGCATAGCCTCCGCCAGGCCCCTCCCGCAGTTCCAGCGCCACGACCTGCGCGGCTGGTTCCGGCGGCGGCCGGCACCGGCACAACCTGCGTCCCAGGGCGAGCTGATCTTCCTCGCTGACTCCTTCACCACGTTCACCGAGCCATCCGCCGGACAGGCCGTCATCGAGCTGCTCGAACTTGCCGGATGGCAGGTCCGGTTCGAGGCCACCGGGTGCTGCGGGCGGGCAAGCCTCTCCAAGGGATTGATCGAGCAAGCCAGGCAGATGGCGGCAGGCATGGCCGAACGCCTCGGTGAGGCAGCTGCCCGCGGCGTACCGATCGTCGGGGCTGAACCGTCCTGCCTGCTGACGCTGCGCGACGAATACCTAGCCCTAATCCCCGGCGACCCGCGGGCGCGGGCCCTGGCGGCGGCCACCAGGCTGCCAGAGGAACTGCTCCTTGAGGCCATCGCCGCCGACAGGCTTGCGTTGGCGCAGGACAGCGCGATCAGCGGCCGCCGCGTCCTGTTCCATGGTCACTGCCACCAGAAGGCGCTCGCGGGCACAGCCGCGACGACGGCCCTGCTCCGTGCCATCCCCGGCGCCGATGTCATCGAGGTTGACGCCGGATGCTGCGGCATGGCTGGCTCCTTCGGCTTCGAAGCGGAGCATTACGAGCTGTCCATGCGCATCGGCGAACTCCGGCTCTTCCCCGCCATCCGGGCCGAACCCGAGGACACGATCATTGCGGCGACAGGTGTCTCCTGCCGTGCGCAGATAGCGCACGGGACCGGGCGGAGTGCCAGGCACCCCTTGGAGATCGTCCGGCAGGCACTGACCTGACGGACACCAGAGGGCTGAGCTGTAGCCAGGTGTCCTGCGACCATTACTGACGTCATGACCGTCTTCGCAGGTCAACGGCGGCGGTGGAGGTGGGATTTGAACCCACGGAAGGGTTGCCCCTTCACACGCTTTCGAGGACTGCGAAGCTCTATCCACCACCGGCCGAGAGCGTCCTTGACCTAGGCGGACAGACGGTCGGCCTCCGCCCGTGAATAGCTCCGCACGGGGGTGAGACCAGAACTGAGCCCATGCGCTAGAACGGCGGTCGGCCGGACCGTGCTCGGTGCGCGTCGAGGCCATCTCCTGGGCACTGCGCCTGGCCTCGGTCCAGGCAGACCGGGCCGGCAGCCGTCGAGCGAATGACATTCGTGCTCGCCGCCAGGCAAGCTCGCCACCGACAGCTACTCACCGATAGCGAGAATCCGCACGCCGCCGCTACCCGCTCCCAGCCGGTCGCCGACACCAAGTGCGATCAATCGCGCGGTGATTCCGATAGCGCCCCAGAACTGGCAAATATGGCCGGTCGCGACGACCAGTGAATCAACTGGTCACACGGAAACCGAGTCGGCCGCCCTGGAAGACGACATCTTCTCACACCGGAAATTGCCGTTGTAACGGGATCGACGCCGATTACAGAAAGTGACCAGTAGTCATCGACAGCGGTCAACCTGTGCATTCTGCGCGCCGGAGCGTCTCCACGACTCGTTCCACGGACGCGATAAACTGGACAGGAATTAGTTTCGAAATTAGCCTTACTACCTGCGAGCCCCCTTACGGAATCGAACCGTAGACCTTCTCCTTACCATGGAGACGCTCTGCCGACTGAGCTAAGGGGGCACGGCGGGTGACGACCCGCACGACCAGCGCCGGTGCCAACGGTAGACGACCACCGCAGCGTCCGCGCGCTAGGCGAGCATACACGATCACGCTCCCGCCAGGTTAACCCTGCTCGGCAGCGGAACCGGCCAGCACCCATCAACCGCCGACGCGCCAGAACGCATCCACCACCTGCGGCCACTCCTCCGATAGCGGATCGATCACCTCGAAGTGCCCGGCCCCCGGCAGCAGCAGGCAGGTCGCCGCCGCGGCGCGCGCTCCGGCCGCCCGGGCCCACCTGGCGTAGTCCAGGCTCATCAGGTACGGAACCCGGTCGTCGGCCATGCCGTGCACGAGCCACACTGGCCCGCCAGCGGGTACCAGCCGCGACGGATCAGCCTCCAGGTACCTGCCGTCACGAAAATCCCCGGGGCCGCCGCCCATCAACTCGGCCGCGGCCCGCCGGCCCAGCGCCTTCCGGTAACTCCCGGCCAGATCGCTCACCGCCGCCAGCGCGACAACGCCACGCCACCCAGAGCGCCCGGCATGCCACCTCGATCCCGGCGGCAGCCGATGCCTGCTCGCCGCCCAGAGTGCCAGATGCCCGCCAGCCGAGTGCCCGGCAAGCACGACACCGGCCGGGTCGGCGGCCACGAGTCCGTCAGTCGACTCGGCGACCAGCCCAGGCAACCGGTCCACGGCCGCCGCGACATCATCGAAGGTGCCGGCCCAGCCGCCACCAGCCTGTCCCGTCCTGCGGTACTCGGGCGCGCACACGACGAATCCGGCCGCCGCGAGAGCCTCAGCGAGCGGGCCGGTGTGCTCGCGCCCATACTCGGCCCGCCAGAAACCGCCATGCAGAAATATGGTGAACGGAACCCTCGCGCCGGTCCCGCCACGTGAACCGACGGCCATTGGCGGCAGATGGACATCAGCCACGTGCTCGGCGGCGTCACCATACCGCAGCACCAGGTCAGGGGCCCTGGCTGTTCTGGTCAGCACGTCGGTCGAGTCCCGGCCACCGCCCTCCGGCCGCCGCTCACTGTTCATCTGGCCGCCATCCTGAGGACGCTTATGGTGCCCTGGCGAAACACGATCATTATGAGCGGGAACTATTGTGATTCGGCCGCCGGCCACTTCAGTAAGACAGGCAGTCACCTTATGCTCGAATGCATGGCCCATCAGGCGGACGGTTAGAGTTCCCTATCATGCTCATAGACGACATCGGACGTCAGACGGCAGAGCCGGCTTCGGCCGGCCCGACGATCGGAGCGCCGCGGTGCCGCTAGGGACCCTGCGAGCTGGCCGGATCGCTTTCTGCCTGGCGGCGGGTTCGTTCCTCGTGTCAGGCTTCGTAATCGCCCCGGCACTGGCAACATCAGCCCGCCCGATGGGCTCGCCCTGCGGCCGCAGTTCTACCGCGGTCGTATCCGCCAAGCTGCTTGGGGCGGTGCAATCGCGTAGCGCGGCGACATCGCCCAGCGCTAGCCCGTCGAAGAGCACGAGCCCCTCGCGCACTGCCAGTCCGACGCCGAGTCCGTCACGGAGCCCAACGAGTTCCACGAGCCCAAGCCGGACCAATAGCTCGTCTCCCTCGCCCAGCCACAGCCCGAGTCCGTCCAGGTCCAGCTCGCCCAGCCCCTCGCCAAGCCGGTCCTCTTCGAGGTCTCCGAGCCCGTCGCCGTCACCCAGCCGGTCACATCACCATCGGGCAGGTGCGCTCTGCGTCACAGCCCAGCTCGTGCAAGGCTCAAGCACCGCTCCTGGCGGCACCGTGACCTACTCGATCTGGGTCTGGAGCACGGCCACCGCGAACAAGGTGACCGCGAGCGCCGCATCGAGCGCGCAGGCGATGCGGCGGCCGCGATTCACGCTCTGCCCGGCCGCACACAGGACAACCTGCTCGATCGGCAGGCTGCCGGCTAATCAGGCGTTCGAGCTGATGATCACCGACCGCGTCCGGGACACCGCGACCGCCGGTGAGCCGATGACCCTGACCGTGAGCATCAGCGGGTCGTCGCTGTCTCCGGCCGTGGCGACAATCACGACCATCGTCGGTCAGACGTCGGCATTCAACCCGGCGCCCCCGCTGCCGCCGCCGCTGGCCCCGATTCCTGGCACGACGATCAGCCCGGCTGGCCTGTCCGGCCTGTTCCCTGTCATGACACCGCAGACGTCGCCGCCCGCCACGCCAAAGCCCAAGCACACGGGCAAGCTCGCGGGGATCACCCAGACCTCGTCGGCGCTCCCGCTTGATCCGCGGCTTATTGGCGGGCAGCTCGCAGGCCTTGCCGTCCTGGCGGCGGCGATCACGATGGTTGTGGCCCGCCTCTCGCTCCGCACGCCGCAGACGGCAAGCCCGGCCCCGGCTGCGCCAACAGCTGAGGCGGAGAGCGCTAAGAAGAACGACAGCGACCAGCCAGCCAGCTAGGCCAGGCCGCTTACCTCACGACATGCTCGACCTGCGGACGCATCTGGCGCATCACGTCGGCCAAGCCCGCCGAGTTCATCGTGGCGGAAACGACAACGCCGAAGGTGTCGTTGTCGGCCCAGGCACATTCGGCGGGACCGCCATTTGACCCTGGTGCGCAGGCCGCCCGCCCGCCAAGGCGCCCCGCGTTGGTCGTGAACGCCCCGGGCAGCCTGGTCATGTAGGCGCTGATGAGATTGTCCGCCGAGGCGCCGCCAGCGAGGTTGCCGCCGATGAAGACGACGATCTGCGGCCCCTTCTTCGTGCCAGGGCCCGTCGTTCTTTGGTAGACGGCGGCGACGACATTGCTGACGGCTCCTCCGGCGGCCGCCACGATCCGGTGGCGGAGGTCGTTGGCCGTGGCATTGGCCGGCTGCCTGGCATAGCCGCTCTGGCTGGCCGGTGCGGATACAACATGCGAAGCCTGCGGCCTGAGCACCACATAGCCCACCACAGCCAGCGTTGCGATGATCGCCGATCCAAGCATGACCATAACCTTGACCGGCACCCGACGGCGGGTACCGGATCGTGCCTGGCCGACCGCGGGCCGACCCTTGCCCGCGCTTGGCCGACCCTGGCCGGACTTCGGCCTGCCGCTCTTCCGCGGCTTGCGGGCTGGCCTGCCCCTGCCCGGCGGCTGGACCTGCGGCATGATCTGGGGCGCTGCGACATCGCCGGCCGGCTCGTCGAGCGGATCAGCGAAGGTGCGCTGCGACGAGCCCGTTGGGCTGAGCCCGCTGACACGCCGTTGCGGGCCGGTGCGATCAACCCGGTCCGGCAGCACGGGCGATGAGCCGGACCGTACCGCGGGCCGTGGACCGCCTGGGCTGGCCGTCCGGCGGCCGCCACGAACCGGCTGGCCTCCCGCATCGGTGTCCGCGAGCGGATCGTCGTCGGGCCAGGATCGCGGCGGCCGGCCGCCGGTAGCCGGGGCGGCACCGACACCAGGGTAGAGCGGCTGGGCGTACTCGGCGGTGTCCAGCCGCCGGGGCGGGAGCAGCTCCCGCCGGGGCGGGAGCAGCTCCCCCCGCCGGGGCGCCGGCCGGTCCCCGGGCTCCCAGTCTCGCTGCCAATCTTGGTCCGGTGGGATAGCTCGCCGCTGGCCGTCGTCCGTGGCCGGGTAAAGCGGCTGTGAGTAGTCCTCAGCCTGCGGATTGAACAGCAAGTCGGTCGTGCGGCCCGGCCGCACCTTGACGGCGCGACCGGTGACCGGCCCCGATCCGGGCCGGGCATCGCCCTGGCGAGATTGACGGGCGCCGTATCCGGTGTGCTGTTCTTCCGAGCCAGCCGACTCAGGCCCACGGCGGCGCCGGCCACCACGGTCAGGACCGCCACCGCGGACCCGTTGCGGGAGCGGCTCAGGCCGCGCGGCTGGCCGCGCCACGGTCTGCGCAGGTGACCGCGGCGGAGGCTGCGCAGGTGACGTCGGCGGAGGCTGCGCGGACGTCGCGGACGAGGACGGGGATCGTCCTTCCCCCAGGTACTTGATCCAGTCGTAATCCTCATCGCCGCCGAGAGCGCCCGCGAGATCGTTTCCGCGGGCCTCGTCGCGACCTGACCGCCGGTTCTTGCCGTCTTTCGGCATCCGGCCAACCTCCCGTATCCCGGCAGTCTGCCGACCTCTCGTCCGCCGCTGCGACGGGGTTCTCAGCGAAGCCGAGATTCATACATCATGCGGCAAGATCGGTGCGCCCGCTACACGATCGGCGCGTCCCGGTAACCGTCCGCGCTGATGGCTGACCCTTGCGGTTATGCCTCCGCACGTTGGACGATTCAGTCCGAGACCTACAGTTTGGGGGCAATCCATGCAGGACGGCCTGTCCGCACCCGTGATCGGCCCGTCGGCGATCCTGCCGCGCGGTTACTTGTGGCTGGCCCCGATCTGGTACCTGATCGTGGTCGGCGCGCTGGCCCTCAGCCGGTGGCCGCCGCTCTGGTTCAGGCTGACCGCAGCTGCCGGGCTGCTCCTCGCGATGATCGTCTTCGTGCTCGTGCTCAACTCGATCACCACGCATGCCTTCACCGCGACCCAGGAAGGCGTCGACCTCGGGCTGCCCGTGTTCAGCCGACGGCGCGGGCGGCAGCGGCGGGGCGTCAGGCACCTGCCGTGGCGGCACATCGAGCGGGTCAGGCTCGCCCCGCGCGCGTATGGTGCCCGGATAGACCTGATTCTGAGCCCGAACGCATCGCTTGCGCTGCGGGGATTCAGGCACGGCCGGCTACGGCGCCTCGGGCGCTCGTTTCTGCTGCTGATTCCGTTCTGGTACCTGCTCCGGCCGACGGCGCTAACAAGCCCGCTCGATGGACCGCCCAGGTATCAGGTGAATGTGCGCGGCGTCACTGTCGACGAGTTGCGACATCAACTCCGCGCGTTCGCGCCGCCTGATGTGACGATAGCGCTACTTGTCCGCAAGCGCTGATCCGTATCATCAAGCGACGTCGGCGCCAGAGCGCAGACCGGCGCCCGAGTCTTGTTATGCAAAAGAAAGGCACAAACCCGATGACACATGAGGTCACAGGCGTAATCGCCCGCGCGAAGGGCGCTCCGGTCGAGCTCACCACGGTAGTGGTCCCAGATCCCGGCCCTGGCGAGGCGCTGGTCAGGATCCAGGCCTGCGGCGTCTGCCATACCGACCTGCACTATCGCGAGGGCGGCATCGGCGAGGACTTTCCGTACCTGCTCGGGCACGAGGCAGCCGGTGTAGTAGAGCAGGTGGGCGAGGGCGTCTCCGGCTTGGCGCCCGGTGACTTCGTAATCCTGAACTGGCGGGCGGTCTGCGGTCAGTGCCGTGCCTGCCGCAGAGGCCGTCCTTGGTACTGCTTCGCCACCCACAACGCGACCCAGAAGATGACGCTGAGCGACGGCACTATCCTGTCGCCGGCCCTGGGCATCGGCGCGTTCGCCGAGAAGACGCTCGTGGCCGCCGGGCAGTGCACGAAGGTCAGCCCGCAGGTCAAGCCCGAGGTCGCTGGCCTGCTTGGCTGCGGCGTTATGGCCGGTCTCGGTGCGGCCCTGAACACTGGTCAGGTGGGCCGGGGCGATTCGGTAGCGGTGATCGGTTGCGGCGGTGTCGGTTGCGCGGCTGTGCTCGGCGCGCGGCTCGCGGGTGCTCGCAAGATCATCGCGGTCGACATCGACGATCGGAAGCTGGGTTGGGCCAGGGAGCTCGGGGCTACCGACACGATCAATTCGCGCGAGACCGATCCGGTCGAGCAGATCAAGGCACTGACCGAGGGCAACGGCGCTGACGTCGTGATCGAGGCGGTGGGCCGGCCTGAGACGTACACGCAGGCGTTCTACGCCAGGGATCTGGCCGGGACCGTGGTGCTCGTCGGCGTGCCGACGCCCGAGATGCGCCTCGAGCTGCCGCTGCTTGACGTTTTCGGCCGCGGCGGGTCGCTGAAATCGTCCTGGTACGGCGACTGTCTGCCCGACCGCGACTTCCCGATGCTGACCGACCTGCACCTGGGCGGCCGGCTGCCGCTGGAGAAGTTCGTGTCGGAGACGATCGCGCTCGATGCGGTGGAAGAGGCATTCGCCAAGATGGGCCGCGGCGAAGTGCTGCGCAGCGTCGTCACGTTCTGACCCTGTGCGCGAGGTCGCCAGGATCGCGATGTGGTCGGGGCCGCGGACGCTGTCCACGGCGCTGATGCGCTCGTTCGAGAACCGGCCGGACACGGTGGTGGTCGACGAGCCTCTCTACGGCTATTACCTCACCGAGACCGGCATTGCCCATCCGGGCCGGGACGAGATCATGCGGTCCATGCCCACGCGCTGGCCTGAGGTGGTGGAGCAGCTCACCGCCGGCCCGTTGCCGGCCGGACGGACCGTGTATTACCAGAAGCACATGACCCATCACCTGCTGCCCGGAGTTGACCGGGCTCGGCTCTCCGGGGTGCAGCACGCGTTCCTGATCCGCGATCCCCGGCGGCTGCTCGCCTCGTATGCCAAAGTCAGGGAAGCACCCACGCTGGCCGACCTCGGCCTAGAGCAGCAGGTCGAGATTTACCGGCTGTACGGCGGGCCGGTGATCGACGCCGCCGACCTCGCGGCCAGGCCACAGGCGACGCTGGAGGCACTCTGCGCGGCGCTGCGGATCCGGTTCGATCCGGCGATGCTGTCCTGGCCCGCTGGGCCGCGGCCCACGGACGGGGTCTGGGCCAAGCACTGGTACGCGCGGGTGTGGGCGTCTACTGGTTTCGCTGCCGACCGTGAGTGCGGCGGCGGCATGCCGGAGCTGCCGCGTGAGCTAGAGGGGCTGGCAGCTCGCTGCCAGCCTTACTACGAGGAGCTCGCGGCCGCGGCGGCGCCGGACTAGTCCTGACCGGAGAGGAGCGGCGGATGTTGCAGCAGTTCGACGAGCGGAACCGGGACATCATCGTCAGCGTCGGCGGGCGGCTGACGCACAGGGATCAGGCGGCTGTGAGCCCGTTCGACTCGGCCGTCCAGGGCGGCGACGCGGTGTGGGAGGGGTTGCGGCTGCATCACGGCCGGATCTTCCGGCTGACCGAGCACCTGGTTAGGCTCCGGCGGTCGGCGCAGGCGCTGGCCTTCGATTCGGTTCCGTCCGACGCGGAGATCACCGCGGAGATCAGGCGGACGCTCGCGGCCAACGCCATGACCGACGGGGTGCACATCAGGCTGACGCTGAGCCGCGGCGTGAAGATCACCAGCGGCATGGACCCAAGGCTCAACCAGTCTGGCCCCACGCTGATCGTTCTGCCGGAGTACAAGCCGCCTGTCTACGCCGCGACCGGGATCACGCTGATCACCTCGGGCATCAGGCGGCCGCCGCCAGATTGCCTGGATCCCAAGATCCATCACGCCAACCTGCTGCCCTCGATCCTGGCGAAGATCGAGGCCAACGTGGCGGGCGCTGACGACGCGCTGATGCTGGACCAGCGCGGCTTCGTCGCCGAGACGAACGCGACCAACGTGTTCTGCGTGAACGGCGGGGTACTTGGTACGCCTGCTGCCGCCGCGTGCCCGGAGGGCATCACCCGCGCCGCGGTGCTTGAGCTAGCCGCCGGGGCTGGCGTCGAGTGCGTTGTCGGTGACCACTCGCTCACGCAGCTCTACGCGGCGGACGAGGTCTTCGTGACCGGCACGATGGGCGGCATCGCGCCAGTCATCCGGATCGACGGGCGGCTGATCGGCGACGGGCGGCCCGGTCCGCTGACTGCGAAGCTCACCGATCTGCTCGCTGACGTTGCTGCGACGAGCGGGACGCCAATCACCTGAAAGAGTCAGCCTTACAGGGTCGCGCGCAGGGCGAGGACCCGCTCGACGGCCGCCTTGAAATGGGCCTGCGCGGTGGTATTGGACGCCAGGAAGAAACTGCGCAGCGCATCCCTCGCTGTGGCGCCCTGAGTGGGGTTCTCTGCGGCACAGAGCAGCAGGTCCATGCCGGCCTTGGCGGCCAGGGTCGCCCGTTTCCCGGTTGCGCCGAAGTTCTTCAGCGCGCCTGCCTCCAGGGCGTCGGTGATGGTGACGCCGGCGAACTGAAGTCGGTTGCGCAGCTCGCCGTGCACGATCGTGGACGACAGGCCGGCCGGGAACTTCTTGTCCAGCGCCGGGTAGATCGCCCACGACACCATGGCCAGCTTGACCTTGGCCGAGACGGCCGACCGGTACGGCAGTTCGTCAATCGACCTGATCTGGTCGAGCGTCAGGTTCAGGGTGACCGGGCGCACGTCGGTGTTCTGCGTCCTTGTGGCAGCGCCCAGGCCAGGGAAGTGCTTCACGGTCGCGGCAACGCCTTGGTTCTGCATGGCGGTCGCGAAGAGCTGGCCGAGCTTGGCAACCTTCGCGGGATTATTGCTGAAGGACCGGCCGAACTCGTCGATGAAATTCCCGGGCGTCCTGAACACGTCAAGCACCGGCGCGAGGTTTACGTTCACGCCTAGGCCGTGCATGAATTTGCCTGCCGCCTGGCCCTCCGCAGTCGCCGTTTGCTGCGGGTGGGCGCTTTGACCAATCTGCTTCGCCGAAAGTGTAGGCGGGCCGTTCAGCCGGCGGACGACACCGCCCTCCTGGTCGGTCATCAGCAATAGCGGCAGGCGCACCGGGTTGGTAGAGGCGGCGTTCGCCTGCTGCAACTGCTTGGCGACGGCCTGGATGTGCGCATTTGATCCGACGTTGCCCTTGAAGAAAATGACTCCGGCGACCCGGCCGTGGCTGATCGCCCACAGCAGGCTGGCTGGCGGGGTCAGCCCCGAATAGCTGTAGATCACGCGCTGGCCGGCCAGCTGATACGCGTCGAGCTTCGGCAGCAACGACCTTGCTTCCGCTATCCCGGCCGCGCTCGGCGAGACAGCACCTGGGTTGAGCCCGAGGGAGGCCGGCACCGCGGCCATGCCGCCGGCCTGCCCGGCATTGCTGGCATTGCTGCCGCCAGCCTGGCCATGGTGGGAGCCATGCTGTGAGCCTGCAGTGGCGGACGTCACATGGTGAGACGACGACAGGGACCGGCGCGCGGCCGAGTTCGCCGCGAATGCCACCACGGCGGCGATAGCGAGCACCACGCCGGCGAGAAGTATCAGGAGCTTCTTCGTCGGACGCACGGTTGGAAGGGCGCTACGGAAGCGGGTCGTGCGTGTCGCGCGCGCTAGCTCGGCTCCTGACGGCAAGGCCCGGTGGCTACCCATGACCGCCATGCTACGGACTGTTTACGCTCCTCGCAGGACTAGCGATTTCCGCCTCCCGCAATGCGGCCGGATCGGCCGACGGCCGGATGTGGCGAATTTCACAACCGGCTGACTGACAGACCGCGGCTAGATACGCTGCGTAAGCAAATCGTCACAGGCTTGACGGATCGCAGACGCCATTGCGCATTCGCCGAAAGTAGAGCCGTTCGACGGGCTACCAAGTCATCTGCATGGAGGAGCAATGGTGCAGCGCGACACGCCATGGCCGGCCGGCACGCCTTGCTGGGTCGACCTGGGGACGGACGACGTGGCCAGGGCCACGACCTTCTATTCGACACTCTTCGGCTGGGACACGGAGGTCGGGCCGCCGGAGACGGGCGGCTACGTCATGTGCGAGGTTCAGGGTCGGCCGGTCGCGGGAATCGGGCCCAAGATGGGGCCCGCTGAAGTTCCGACGGCCTGGACGACCTACCTGGCCTCTGACGACGCGGACGCCACCACGAATAAGGTGACGGCGGCGGGCGGTTCGGTGCTCGCCGATCCATTCGACATCACCGATGTCGGGCGGATGAGCGTCGCCGCAGACCCAGGCGGAGCGGTATTCGGCATCTGGCAGTCACGCGCGCACAGCGGGATGCAGCTGGCCAATGTGCCGGGCGCCGTCTGCTGGAACGAGAACATGAGCCGGAGTTTCGACGCCAACAAGGCGTTCTATCAGGCCGTCTTCGGCTACGACTATGACGACATGAGCGGCGACGACTTCCACTACGCGACGTTCAGGACCACGGGTGATCAGATGGGCGGGATCGGCGACCTGGCCATGGCGCCGGCCGAGACGCCGGCCCATTGGATGACCTACTTCGGGGTCGAGGACGCCGACCAGGCCTCGGACGTCGTGACCAAGCTGGGCGGCAGCGTCATGCGGCCAGCCTGGGACACGCCGTACGGCCGAATGGCCATCATGACCGACGACCAGGGCGCCGCCTTCGCCATCATGGCCATGGCACAGACAGGCGACCAGTAGCTGCTCGTGCTCGCCGCCCACCGGGGGGCCAGCCGCTAGCAACGTGGGCGCCCTGTTGTTGTTCTGGCGACAGCGCGGCGCCCCCGTTGCTCCGGCTCGGGCGGGGGTCAGGCGGCCGGCTCGATCTCGGTGCCGTCACCGGCGCCTGGCTCGCGGTGCCCGAACGCGGCCGCGACCAGGTCCGCGGTGCGCCTGGCCCAGGGACCGGTCGTGATCACGCCAAGGGTGAGGACCGAAAGGCCGCAGCCGGCGATCACCCACCAGCCGGCATGACTGGCCGGAGCGAAGCTGGTCTTGATCGGGCCGGTCATTGCGGATACGACGACCGACCCGATCACCGCGACGCCCAGCGACGACCCAACCTGCCTGCTGGTCGTGGCTACAGCCGCCGCCACCCCGGCCTGGGCCCGTGGCATGCCGGCCATTGCCGTGTTCGTGATGGGCGCGTTGACAAGCCCGAAGCCAAGGCCGAACAGCAGGTAGCTGACGACCAGGCTCGCCGGCGAGGTGTGAGCCGTCAGCCTGGTCAGCGTGATCGCGCTGATGGTGATCGCGATCCCGGCGCCGATCAGCGGCAGTCGCGGCCCGCGCGCCCCGACTATCCGGCCGGACAGCGGGCTGCAGATGGCCGTCATCGCCGCCATCGGCAGCATGTACAGGCCTGCCCGCACGGCCGGCAGACCGCGCACGTCCTGCAGGTAGATCGTGCTCAGCAGCAGGAACCCGGCGAGGCCGGCGAAGGCCGACACCGCGATCATTGTCGCGCCGGAGAAGGGGATGCTCCGGAAGAACCTGACGTCAAGCAGCGAATCTTCGCGGCGCGTTTCGTAGCGCGCGAATGCCGTCCCGGCTACGGCCGCCACCGCGAAGCATCCGATGATCACAGGCGAGGACCAGCCATGGCCGGGACCTTCGATGACCCCGTAGACGAGCCCAGCCAGCGTCATCATCACCAGCAGCTGACCGGCCGGGTCGAACCGGCGCGCACGCGGTGCCTTTGACTCCGGCACCACGATCGCGGTCAGGATGATCGCCACAATGCCGACCGGGATGTTGACCCAGAAAATGCTGCGCCAGCCGACCGAGCTCACGAGCACGCCGCCGACCACTGGTCCGAATGCCATGCTAAGGCCGACGACACCGCCCCAGATCCCGATGGCCCTGGCCCGCTCGGTCCGCCCGGTGAAGGTGTTCGTGATGATCGACAGGGCGACCGGGTTGAGCATCGACCCGCCCACGGCCTGCAGCATCCGGAAGACGACGAGGGCGCCGAGGCTCGGCGCCAGGCTGCAGAGCAGCGACCCGAGCGTGAACAGCGCCAGGCCGACCTGGAACGTGCGGCGGCGGCCGACCCGGTCGGCCGTCGATCCGGCGAGCATCAGCAGGCTGGCGATCACGAGGGAGTAGGAGGCCACGACCCACTGCAGGCCTGACACGCTGGCATGCAGCTCGTGCTGGATCGAAGGCAGCGCGACGTTGACGACGGTGACGTCAAGCCCCACGATGAACAGGCTCATGCAGCAGGTCGCGAGCACGAGCATCCGCCGAGAGCGACTCAGCTCGCCAGCACGCACTAACTCATTGTAATTTTCAGGAATTTTGCCCGGTCAGGGCGCTAGCCGATGTCGCGCCTGCGCAGAGCGGCCAGCCCGGCCGCACCGAGCGCCAGCGCGATGAGGCTGAGCCAGAGCAGCGGCGGGGCGGTAACGGTTCCGCCCGGCAGCTTGGGCAGGTGCTGGAACGGCGATATGTCCAGTACCCAGTGTGACAGCTTCAGTGCAGCGCCGAGGAAAAGAATCAGCACGACCACGCCGAGCGCAGACCAACCGCCCGCGACGCTGGCGCTCGGAGCGAGGCCGAAGAGCGCGGCGGCGAACCCGGCGATCACCAGCGCGGCTGGAACCTGGGCCAGCGCGGCAACAAGGAGCGGCCCGATTTCACCCGTGCCTCCAGACCGGAGGGCGTAACCAAGCCCAGCGCCGAGTCCCGCCACCACCAGAATCGTCAACGTTCCGGCCACCGCGATGAGCAGGTGCGGCATGCCCCACCGCAACCGACTCACCCCAGTGGCCAGGACGGGGTCGGCGTGGCCGGATGTCTCCTCGGAGCGCAGCCGGAGCACGGCGGAAACCGCGTACCCGGCTGCGATCAGCCCGCTGAAGCCCATGATGGCGCCCAGATAGGCATTGGTGATCGCCGAAGTTCCGCCGAGGGTCGTCACGATGTGCCTGATCTGACTGCTGCCGAGCAGCCCGCCAATGCCCTTGGCGGCCGATCCGACGATCACTCCGAAGATGAGCGCGCCCGTCAGCCAGCCGGCCAGCGTGCCGCGGTGCAGCCGCCAGGCAAGCCCCAACGTGCTGCGCAGCCACGCGCTGCCGCGAGCCGGGCCTGGGCGCTGCGGCAGCATGCCAGCGTCATAGTCCCTGCGGACGGCCAATACTCCGGCCGGAACCGCCGCGACTACCGCGACGAGAACCGGCAGTGCAAGCACCCACCACCGGATCGCGCCGAACGACCTGATCAGCTCGGCCCAGCCGATCGGCGACAGCCACGAAAGCCAGCGCGGCCCGTGCGGACCGGCGGAGTCGCCGATCGCCCGCAGCAGATAGGTCACGCCGACCACGCCGATCGCGAGGCCTCTGGCGCCGCGCGCCGTCCCAGCAATCTGCGCGCAAGCCGCGGCCACGGCGGTGAAGACGAGGCCTGAGCCCGCGATGGCTAGGGCCAGCGGCAAGGATCCGGCTATCGGCAGCCCGAGGAGGGTCAGCGCGACGGTGATAAGCACGGCGAGCCCCAGGTTGGCGCCCACGCCGATCACCAGGGCTGCGGCGAGGGCGGCGTTCCGTCCAACGGCCGCCGACCCGACGAGCTCGAGCCGCCCGGTCTCCTCATCGGCCCGCGTGTGCCGGATGACGATGAAGATGCTCATCAGCCCGGCGCCCAGCGCGGCGAAGCCGCCATACCGCCAGGCGGTCAGCGAGCCGATTGAGTTCCCGGATAGCGGCCCGTACAGCGAGAGCAGCGCAGGGTTGTG
>WNFD01004567.1_pt1 | contig 17932 bp, 19 predicted proteins | sample 5400491 | NCBI WGS metagenome assembly WNFD01 (sample SAMN13153343, study PRJNA577476) | soil metagenome | isolation source: 120 cm saprolite under Douglas fir tree site 2 hole 2 replicate 2 | place: USA:California | collected 2015-04-18 | reverse complement strand
TAACGATCAGTATTCTGCAGGCATGTAACCATTGATTTCGAGGCCGATGCAGATTTCGACGAGAGTTGGAGTTGTCCAAGACATGATCGATTTTCCTTCCTGGTTGTGGGGATTGACCCCTGTGTAATCGAATTCCGACGCGCCGGTTTCGCCCGGCGCGTCGGATCCCTTTCCGCTGCAGCGAGCCTTTAGCTCAGCTGCCGGGCAGCGCGAACACCGTGAGCTGGCCGCCCAGTGCGGTGTAGTTGCGCAGGGCCGCATAGCCGCCCACTGCGCCGAGGCCGTCGGTCGGGTTGGTCAACCCGGCCGCAAGGCCGATGCCGGCCCAGCCGCCGACGCCCGACAGCACCGCCACGTACTGCTTGCCGCCGTGCTCATAGGTCATCACGTTGCCGATGATGCCGGACGGGCTCTTGAACTTGTAGAGTTCCTTGCCCGTCTTGGCGTCGACCGCCTTGAGATAGCCTTCGAGCGTTCCGTAGAACACCACGTTGCCGGCGGTGGCGAGCGCACCCGACCAGACCGAGAACTGCTCCTTGTCGGACCAGACGATCTTGCCGGTCTTGGCGTCCCAGGCGATGAAGTTACCCATGTGGGTATCGCCGGGAGGCGGATACATCGACAGCGTCGCCCCGACGTAGGGCTGGCCGGCGGTGTAGCTCACCTTGAACGGCTCGTAGTCCATGCAGACGTGGTTGGTCGGCACGTAGAACAGCTGCGTGTCGGGCGAATAGGCCGCCGGCTGTTCGTCTTTCGATCCCAGAGCCGCCGGGCACACGCCCTTGGTGTTCTTGTCCTCGCCGTTCTGATCGGTCGAGTACTGCGAGACCACCAGCGGACGCCCGTAGGTCTTCGAGGACTTGTCCATGTCGACCTTGGTGGCCCAATTGACCTTCGGGTCGTATTTCTCGGCGACCAGCAGCTCGCCGTTGGTGCGGTCGAGCGTATAGCCGAAGCCGTTGCGGTCGAAGTGGACCAGGATCTTGCGCGCCTGCCCGCCGATGTTCACGTCGGCGAGGATCATTTCGTTGATGCCGTCGTAGTCCCACTCGTCGTGGGGCGTCATCTGATAGACCCACCGGGCCTTGCCGTCGTCGGGACTGCGCGCCCAGATGGTCATCGACCATTTGTTGTCGCCCGGACGCTGCTTGGGGTTCCAGGTCGAGGGATTGCCCGAGCCGTAGTAGAACAGGTTGAGCTGCGGGTCGTAGGAGATCCAGCCCCAGGTGCAGCCGCCGCCGATCTTCCACTGGTCGCCTTGCCAAGTCTTGACGCTCGAGTCCGCACCGACCGGCTTGCCGAGTTCGGTGGTCTTCTGCGCGTCGATCAGGGTCTGATCGTCGGGTCCTTCCGAGAACGCCCGCCATACCTGTTTGCCGCTCTTGAGATCGTACGCGGTCACGTGGCACTGCACGCCGAACTCGCCGCCCGAGATGCCGACCAGAACCTTGTCCTTGATCACCGCCGCGGCCGACGTGCCGGTCTGACCCTTGGCGGGATCGCCGTTCTTGACCGACCAGGCGACCGAGCCGTCCTTGGCATTGAGCGCGACGAGCGTGGTGTCCGCCTGATGCAGGATGATCTTGCCGTCACCATACGACAGCCCGCGGTTCACGGTGTCGCAGCACATGACCGGGATGACGTTGGGATCCTGCTTGGGTTCGTATTTCCACAGGATCTTCCCGTCGTTGTTGAGATCGAGCGCATAGACGATGTTCGGGAACGGCGTGTGGACATACATCACGTTGCCGATCACCAGCGGCGCGCCTTCGTGGCCACGCAGCACGCCGGTCGAGAAGGTCCACGCTACCTGCAGCTTGCCGACGTTGCCCGAATTGATCTGCTTGAGCTTCGAGTAGCGAGTGTTGGCGTAGTCGCCGGTCGGCATCACCCAATCTTTCGGGTTCTGCGACATCTTGATCAGTTCGTCATTGGCATTGGCGCCTCCGGCGGCGAACACCGCCAGTGCGCCAACGCAGGTCGTGAGTAGGTATTTGCGCATCACGAGTCCTCCCTGCGACTTCTGCGTGGGTCTTGCGAGGTGAAGAGGCCCGATGTGCCGCGCCCCGGCACCGACCCTGGCAAATGGGATGCGCTTCCGGCAGCGTGTCACAGCCTCGACGAGGCAGGGCGAGATCCACGCCTCGCGCGACTTTCGAAGAAACGCCAGCAATCCCGGTCAACTGGCGCCCTTGAAGCCGGAAACTCGCAAAAGCTTATGCCGGGGTTTCAGGGCGCGCAAGAGAAAACCCGGATCGGATGCATCGCTCCGGTCATGAATCGCCATTCTCTGAAAATCGGCGACCGGCCCGGCGTCGGCTGTCGATATTTGCTGAAACTTTGTGCATGGTCCGCCGGATGTGCGCGACTGATGCAATATCAGCCTTCGCGGGCTCCCGGCCGCCGGAACTTTCGGCCGCTAGAAGCAGCGGACTTCGGCTTCGGCCTGGGCCCGGCGCAGCTCGGTGACGGCCGCTTTTGCCTCCTCGGGCGAGCGGAACATCGCCCCGAACCTGCCGGGCACCTGGGAGAGCGAGAGCACCGTCTCGGCGCTCACGTATCGCTCGTACGGCAGGATCGAGGCGATGATGTCGATCGAGCAGGAGCACTGCTCCAAGACCTGGTGGGTCTCGCCATTGGCCTTCATGCAGGCGAAGACATAATCGGCACGGGCCGACGTCGGATAATCGTTGAGATCGGCCGCGCGCGCGGGGCGATCGGCAGCAGCGCTCGCGAGCGCCAGGACGGAGATGCACGCCAGGCGGAATGCTGCCATCCGCGCCGCTCTCAAGACTTCTTCCCGTCCGGACCGAACTGCTTCAGATAGGCGATGAGGTTGTCGATATCCGCCTCGTTCTGGAGCCCGGGAAAGATCATCTTGGTGCCGGGAATTTTCGCCTTCGGGTTTTTCAAATATTCCTTCAGCGTGGCCTCGTCCCAGGTCAGGCCTGAATTCTTGTTGGCCGGAGTGTAATTGTAGCCCTCGACCGACCCGGCCTTGCGGCCGACGATGCCGTTGAGAACCGGCCCGACGCCGTTCTTGGCGCCCTGGCCGACCTGGTGGCAGACTTTGCATTTCGCGAACACCTTTTCGCCTGCCGCAACGTCTTGGGCGATTGCCGCTCCGTCGAGGGCGATGAAGGCGACCAACGTCAAACCGAGTGATCGGATGCGCATCTCATGGTTCCCAGAATCATTCGACCAAATGCGATGGTCTCGACCGGAACCGCCCGGCCGCGCGCCACAGCATTAGCCAGCAGATCATGCGCGGGCAAGGACCACGGCCGGCCGGCTGCGGTCCAAGCGCACAGGTCTTGAACCGGGCGCCGCATTGGCGCTGAATGCAAAGCCCGAGATAGGGACGGCATCGAGGACGGCGACGATGATCGCTCGAGTGCGCTGGATGCTGGCCATCGGTCTCCTGGCTTTGGCCTCGACGGCCCTTGCCCAGGACATGATGCGCTACGTCGACGTCAATTCGCCCGAGATGACGAGCGCGGAGATGACGCGGGCCGAAGTCGAAGCCGCGCTCGCATCGGCGAAATCCGGCACGCCGGTCGATTTCAGCGGCAAGAAACTGTCCGGCCTCGATCTGTCGGGGCTCGATCTTTCGCGCGTCGTGCTGCGCGCCGCCAAGCTCAACAAGACCAAGCTCGTCGGAGCCAAGCTCGACGGCGCGATCCTCGACCAGGCGTGGCTGCTCGAGGCCGATTTGAGCGGCGCGAGCCTGAAAGGGGCCAATATCTTCGCGGCACAGATGCAACGCGCGAAGCTCGACCGGGCCGACCTTTCCGGCGCCCGCGTTGCGGCCGACCTTTCCGGCGCGAGTCTCGTCGGCGCCTCGCTCGCCGGCGCCAATCTTGCCGCCGACATGAAAAATCAATCCATGGGGCTGATGCGCGCCGTGCTCAGATCGGCCAATCTCGAAGGCGCGAACCTGCGGGGCGCGGATCTCGCCCGCGTCGATCTGGAATTCGCCTCGCTCAAGCGCGCCGACCTCACCAGCGCCTCGCTCGTGAGCGCCTCGCTCGGCGGCGCGGATCTGAGCGGCGCCACGCTCGCGGGCGTCCTCGCTGCCGCGGTTGCGGCGCTGTTCTCGAACCCGAGCCTGGCGGCCGACGGCAAGGGCAAAGGCATTCGCTTCTGGAATCTCACCTCCTCGACCATGACCAACCTGCAGCTCTCGCCGGCCGGGCAAAACGCCTGGGGCGCCAATCAATGCGCGAACGATCCCGACGGAGCGGTCGATCACGACGAGCGGCTGCGCATCGTCGGGATTGCGCCGGGCCGCTATGACGCCAAGCTCGCCGACAAGGCCGGCCGGACCTGCACCGTGCACAACCTCGACATCAAGGAGAACGGCGTCTTCTCGATCGAGGACAAGGACCTGACCGAGTGCGGGAGGTGAGGCGCCGTAGGGTGGGCAAAGCGAAGCGTGCCCACCAGGGATCAGGTCAGAAATCAGAAATCAGATTCCTGACCTCTGATTTCTGAGCTCTGATTCCTGGTTGCGGAGGTGGGCACGGCGCGTTCCGCGCCTTTGCCCACCCTACATTCCGGGAGCGAGCTTCTATCGCGGATACGCGCCGCGGATCGTATCGAACACCTTGAAGGCCGCGACGTGCTCGGCGACGTCGTGCACGCGGAAGATCGCGGCGCCGCTCGCCGATGCCGCCAGGTTGGCGGCCAATGTCGCGATCAGCCGTCCCTCGACGCCGACTTCGACCAGCGAACCCAGGAACGATTTGCGCGAAACGCCGATCAGCACCGGCAGCCCGTAATCGCGCAATGCACCGATCCGGGCCACGGCCTCGACGTTTTGGCGCGAGGTCTTGCCGAAGCCCACGCCCGGATCGAGGATGATGCGCCCTCTGGGGATGCCGGCGGCTTGCGCCAGCGCCAGCGAGCGATCGAAGAAACGGCGGATGTCGGCCAGGATGTCGATCGCCGCGTCCTTCTGCGCGCGATTGTGCATGATGACGACCGCGGTTTCCGTCTCCGCGACTGTATCGGCCATGCCGGAATCGTACTGCAGTCCCCACACGTCATTGATGAGGATGGCGCCAAGCTCGGCGGCGCGCCGGGCGACCGCCGCCTTGTAGGTATCGATCGACAGCGGCGCATCGAGCCCGCGCGCCAGTTCGGCGAGGATCGGCTCGACCCGCCTGAGCTCTTCGGCTTCCGGAACCGGCGTGGCGCCGGGCCGGGTGGATTCGCCGCCGACATCGACGATATCGCAGCCCTCGGCGACCATCTTCTTCGCCTGGGCGAGCGCCGCGTCGAGACTTTGGAACCGGCCGCCGTCGGAGAAGGAGTCCGGGGTCAGGTTCAGGATTCCCATGATGATCGCGCGCGAGCCGATCTTGCCCAGAAAGGCGTCCCGCTTGGCGCGCGCGTCGTTTTGCATCAGCTCTTCTCGTTGCGGCCAGCCGGATCCTCACAGCGCCAGCGCACCGCCGTCCATTTCGGGCGCTCGCCGACCCATTGGGCAATATACGGCTGCGCCGCGAACGCGCATTGCCGCAGCGAACCGCTCCATGCGAACTGCAGGTGCTGCTCCTCGCAGACGCTCATGTGCGCCGTCGCGCAGACCGTCACGATCAGCTCGATCAAACCCATGGCGGCCTCCCGGAGAATCGACGTCGCATGGTCGGCCTTAATCCGTGCGTCCTTGTTTGCGTCGGCTAAAGATTGGAGCCGCGAACGACCCGGACAAGCCGGCCATGATGCCGAGGCCCTAATCTCGATTCTTCATGAACAGCTCCCCTTTGCCCAGCACCGCCATGTCGCCGGCCAAGCGTCGCAACCTGCCGCTCACCAAAGATGCGGCGCGCTTGCTGTACTGGCCCGCGAATTGCCCCATGAGCCGCATGGCGATGAGCCCATGAGTGCCGCAATCGACGAAGGTCGGCGAGAGTTCCTCGCAATCACCCGCCAGCACGATCGTGCCCCGGCTCATCAGATACCCGGGCATGGGGCCGCAGTTCCGGCACAGGATCAGCGTCCCGGCGATCATCCGGCTGCCGGCATGAGCGCCCGCATTGCCCTCGATGATGATCGTGCCGCGGCGCAGGCGGTCGCCGGCGCGATCGCCGGCCTTGCCACGCACGACGACGACGCCGCCCCGCATTCCCGCCGTCTCGCCCGGCAGCGGGCCGCCGAGTCGTTCTCCCGCCGTCCCGGAAATCTCGACGTGCCCCCCGCGCATGCCGGACGCGGCCCAAGCGCCGGCGCCGCCTTCGATCGCGAGCCGGCCGCCGCGCATCCCTCGGCCGGCCTGGATGCCGACGTCGCCCTCGACCCGGATCTCGCCGCCGTCCATGTCCTGCCCGATCCGGTCGAGCCGGTCGCACGCGCCCTCGATCCGCAGCCGGTCGGCGTCGCCGATGCGGAGTCGAAACGCGTCGCCGACCGTCACGCGATGCTTGGTCGTCTGCAGTTCGATCCGCTCGATTTCGGCCGCCGCTTTGCCCGCGAGCAGATGCGGCACCAATGGGGAAAGATCGAGCCGCTGGTCCGGCCGCTGCCGCAAGGCGAGCACCAGCGGCCTCACGGCAACAGGTCCTTCAAATGGAAGTGATGGGGCCCGAGCTTGCCGCCGTAGTTCCCCGCGCCGATCCGCGCGACGCCGCGCTTGGGACCGAGCCTCACCACCGCGGCAATGGCGGCGCGCATCGCCGCGGCGACCGCCGCAGGCGTGAGCCCGTCGATGACGATCTCGAGTACCGCGGCGATGTCGGGATCGAGCGCGCTTTCGACCGCGCCCCTCAAGGTCGGGCAATACGCATCGTTGGTCGACGCCGGCACCTTCTTGTATTTCGAGCCCACCTTGGAGCCCGAGCGCGCGATGCCGCCCGGAAACGGCGCGATGGCGTCGGGCACGGCCCGGATCGCCTTTGCGGCCGCCTCGGCCGCCGCCAGCGTCCGGCGCGTCTCCTGGCCCATGAGGATCAAATTGCCGCCGCCTACCGCATTTTTGGTGAGGCCGGTCGTCGCCTCGCAGACGAACTCGCCGTCCATGACCGGCAGGCGCCAGTAACGTTTTTCCCCCAATCGCTTGGCGACCTGCCAGCCGTCGCCGAAATAGCGCAAGGCATTGCCGAGCTTGAGCGTCTCCTCGCCTGCAAGCCCCGCGTAACAGGCGGATCCGGGGCTGGTGAGCACGCATTGCGCTACCCGGGTCTGCAGTTGCTTTTGCAGTTCGGCCGTGGAGACCGCGAACAGCAGCACGCGCACGCCGGGCCGGCCGTCCGGCGTTGCACCGGCGGCGAGCTCGTGGTCGATCGCCGCCTCGCACCCGCAGCCGATCACCGAAGTGGCGAAGCCGGTCATCGTCTCCGCCGCCTGGCGCGCCCAACGCGCGCTGTCGGCGGTGATCACGATGGCGGTCGCGCGCATGCCGAAGGCTTCGGCGAACGTGTCGTCCACCCGCACGCCGTTTGCGATCAGCCGTGGCATGGCACCAGCTCGAACGGATCGGGCCGCTGAATCGCGCCGTCGGGCACCTTCATGAAATTCGGGGGCAGCCCATAGCGGTCCCCGTAATGGTCCCTCATGCGCCGATCGATGCCCGCGTCGTGGTCGGGGCGCACGTAGAGCGCCCGGCCCCAGCGATAGCGCGTCACCCGACCGTCGCGCACGACGAGCTCGCCATCCTTGAACACCAGCGCGGCGGCCCGGAACATTTTGGCCCGATCGCTCGCCTGCGAATAGACCGCGACGTCCGCAACCGCGCCGGGCCCGAGATGTCCGCGGTCCGCGAGACCGAGAAGCTTCGCCGGCGCGCCGCGCGTCATCGTGGCGATCTCCGTGAACGAATACTCGCGCTCAATCGAGCGCAGATTAGTCACCTCCAGCACTTCCGCGGGCAATTTCGCCATCCATTCGGCGCGGAGGTCGCGGTTCATCAGCAGCGCAAAAATTTCCGGATAGGTCGTGAACGGCGCGCCGTTGGGATGATCGGTGGTGAAGAATACCCGTGCGGGATCCGTGATGAGCAGAAACAATTCGAGGCCCACGGCCCATTGCACCGCGTTGTGGAAATTGCCGGGCCTGTAGTTGTACGGCACGATCCCGCCGCCGTTGCCCTCGGCCTCGAAGATCGTCCATTTTCGTGGGCTTGCCCCGGTGCGGGCGTTGAACTGGCGCAACACGTCGGACGAGATCGTCACCGTCTGCCCGAACATGACCTGGCCGACGTCGATGGTCAGGCCGTCGGCGGCGTTGACCGCCTCCGCGATCCGCGCGGCGGCGGACGAGAATCCGCGCGGCCCCTCGTTGCCGTAGCCGTAGAACTGCAGGTGGGCCAAGTGCAGCGGCAGACCTTCGGCGGCCGCGATGGTGGCCAGCGCGGTTTCGGAATTTCCCGGCAGGCCGAGGTTGTTGCAATGCACGTGCAGCGGATGCGGCACGCCGAGCTCGTCGACCGCGCGCTGCAGCGCCTTGACGATTTGCCGCGAGGACACGCCATAGGACGGCACGACGTCGTCGAGCGAGAATTCCCGCACATTGGCCTTGAATGCGGCGGCGCCGCCGGCGTTGATGACCTTGATGCCGAGCGCGCGGGAAGCCTCGAGCGTCCAGGCCACGTAGTCGCCGATGAGCGAAGGCGTCTCCTCTCGGCGCAGCGCCTCGAGCAGGAAATCGTCATTGCCGAGAACCGCCAGGATCGCCTTGTCGATGATGGGAACGTCCGCGAGCTCCAGATGCGCGTGGAGTGCCGCGTCGGGGGCGACCGCCGGCTCGACCACGGTGGTGAAGCCCATGCTCGCATACAGGCACCCGGTCTCGAACGTGGAGGAAGGCGCATTCGACAGCGGGGCTGCCGCGGGGTTCGGCGCGGAAGCGCGGTGAAGCTCCGGAAGCAGCAAGCGCGCCCGGTTCACGTTGTCGCTGGCGATGTGGGAATGGATATCGATCGCGCCCGCCATCACGATCTTGCCGGTCGCGTCGTGGATCTCGTCGGCACGGGTATCGCCCGGCGGCGCCCCCACGATCCTGCCGTCACGCATCCACACGTCGCCGACCGCGTCGCGGCCATTGGCGGGATCGATGACGCGGCCGCCTTTGATGCAGGTCAGCAAGGCAATGCCCTGTCGCTCGCCAGCGCCAACGCGATCTGGCCGATCGCCTGCGCGACCGAAATCGCTTCGCTCTTGTGCTTTGCCGAGGTCCACGCCAGCGTTGCGGTCGGGACGAACCGCTCGACCGCGTCGTGATCGAGCCCCGGCCTGCCGACCGCGATATGCACCCGGGGCGGCCGCCGGCGGAATTTCGCGTCGGCGCCGGTCAGGGCGATGGTGGGCAAATTCCCGTCCCAATCGGGCGCGGCCGCGCGATAGGCCGAGATCCACAGCGCACAATCGGCCTCGCCGCTCGCGATGAGGCGGCTTGCCTCGAAGCGCCAGGGATCATGCTCGGGGAAGCCGCGGCAAAATCCGGTGCGCATCGGAAATCCGGTCATCCAGCCGCAGACCTCGAGCACGCCCGCGGCGTGATCGCCGGGCGTGAGTGGTAATCCGGAGAAACGCGTAGTCCCGTTCAAGTCGTTCACCAAGCCGCACAGCATTTCGATCGTGAGCACGTCGAGCGCCGCTGCGGACCACAGCGCCACGCCGAAGCGCGCCGTGCGAAGCTCGGCCGCAAGCCGATCGATGGCCCGTGCATCGCGCAACTTTCGGCGTGGCCGGCCGGCCAGGCTCGCGCGCAACGCGGCGAGCACCGCCGGCAGATCCTTCGGGGTGTGGCCGATCGCGGCCTCCTGCTGGTGGCGCGATCGGGTCTTCGTTTCCGGGCAGAGCCAAAATACCCGGCGACGGAATGGATCGGCGGTTTCCGGCGCCGGTGGACGTTCGATCAGCCGGGCGTCGAGGTCCGGCCATGCGGTCTTAAGTCCGGGACCGACCATCAGCAGCGTGTCGGCCCGCAAGGCCGCTTCGTTGGGCGTTATCACCATCATGCCGGCCTCGCGCGCGACGTCGAGATCGCGCAGCAGCGCCTGAGAATGCATATGGTCGATCACGCCGCCGAGCTGCGCGGCAAGGCCGATGGCGGCGCGCGCGCCGTCGACATCGGTCCCGAGCCCCGCGACCAAAGGCAGCCGGCTTGCTTTCAGCAATTTCGCCGCTTCGGTCGCGGCAGCGCGCAACGCCACGGGTCTGCCGTCGATCCAGGCGTCGGCCATTTCCGCTTCCTCACCGCGCGGTTCGGCGCTCAGGCGTCATATTTGACGTAGGCGAAGCGCTGGTCTTTCTCGGGAGTTCCCTCGAGCGCGCCACCTTGCTTGCCCGGCTGCCAGTGCACCACTTCCTCGATCTTCTTCGCGAGCTCGAAATCCTTGTCCGTGATGCCCTTGGCGGCGTGATTCTGCAGACGCACCTCGACCCATGCATAGGATGCGGTGATGTCGGGATGGTGCCATGCGGCCTCGGCCAGATGCCCGACCGCGTTGATCACCATCAGGGTGCCCTTCCAGCCGTGGGTTCGGTAGCGACGCCGGATCCAGCCGCCCTCCAGGTACCAATGCGGCAAGTCCTGCTTGAGCCGCGCCTCGACCTCCGCATCGCTGTACGTGCGTTCCTTCTTGACTTCGTTCATGTGGACCAACCTTTGCCGACCCGCCCCCGTGCCGATCGCTTGTACGGCTTGTCTCCACTATCCTAGCAAAAACCGTTTGGCGGAAGAACACCGGGAGAAACCGATTGGCCGGCAATTCTGCGCCGACTGCGGCAAGCGTCACCGTCACGGCGCCGGCGCGGTTGCATCTGGGTTTCCTCGATCCGAGCGGAGGTTTGGGGCGGCGTTTTGCCAGCATCGGGCTGGCGATCGCCGAATTGGGCACGCGGATCAGCCTCCGCACCGCAGCTTCGGCGGGCATCGAGGGCCCGGAGCACGCGCGCGTGGCTCGGCACCTCGAGATTATGCAGCGGCATCTGCGACTGAGCGGCGCCCATGCGGCCAAGATCGAGCAAACGGTTCCCGCCCACGCGGGTCTGGGGTCCGGAACGCAGATCGCGCTGGCGGTCGCCGCGGGCATCCGCCGCCTGCACGATCTGCCGCCCGATCTCTACGGCGACGCCATCCGGCTCGGGCGCGGCGGCCGCTCCGGCATCGGCATCGGGGTATTCGATCGCGGCGGCCTCATCCTCGACGCCGGGCGCGGCCGCACGGCGACACCGCCGCCGATCATCAGTCGATTGCGGTTTCCGGAGCAATGGCGCGTCATCCTGGTGCTCGATCCGAGCCGAAGCGGTGTGCACGGACCGGAGGAAGGCGCAGCCCTCGCAACGCTTGCGCCGTTTCCGGAACGGGAAGCCGCGCACCTTTGTCGTCTCATGCTCATGCAGGCGTTGCCGGCCGTCGCCGAAGGCGACCTGGCGAGCTTCGGTGCGGCGATCCGGGAGCTGCAGTCCCGCGTCGGCGATTATTTTGCGCCGATCCAGGGCGGCAGCCGTTTCACCAGCCCCGATGTCGCCGCCGCGCTCGCGCGCCTCGACGAGGCGGGAGCCTACGGCATCGGACAAAGCTCCTGGGGACCGACCGGGTTTGCGTTCGCTTCCTCGGCGGCGGAAGCAAGCCGGCTCGTCGCGCTTCTGCGTGACGACGCGCGACTGCGGGCACTGGACATCCGCGCCTGCACGGGGCTCAATCGCGGAGCTCAGATCGACGTCCATTCTGCGCTAGATTCGCGAAGCGGATGAGGTGCCAGGAGAACGGGATCATGGCCGAAAAATATATTCTGCACATGGTGACGCCGCTCAAGCACATGAGTCCGTTCGACGTGAACATGGCGGTGGACGCCGGTTGCGACGTCGTCATCACCCATACGGACGTGAGCCTCGGCGAAGTTTCCGGCCTGGTCCAGGACGCCATTTTCTCGCGCCCGCCGAAGACGGGCGCGCGGACCGGGATGTTCTTCGGCGGCAAGAACGCCGTGCTCGCCCTCGACATGATGGCGGCGGCCAAGAAGGCGCTGGTGACTCCGTTCGGACTGTCGCTGTTCGCGGATCCGGCGGGATCGTTCACCACGGCCGCGGCGTTGGTGGCCTGCGCGGAGAAGACGCTGCGGCAAAGGAAGAACCGCGATCTGCGCGGCCTGAAGGTCGCCGTGTTCGGTGCCACCGGAGTGGTGGGCTTCTCGGCGGGCGTGATTGCCGCGTTCGAAGGCGCCAAGGTCGTTCTCGTCGGCTATGACGGAATCCGCCGCGTCAGCGACGCCGCCAAGGAGATCAAGACGCGGTTCGGCGTCGACGTCACGCCGGCGGATGGCAGCGACGATGCCAAGAAGGCGAGCATCCTCGCCGATGCCGAGGCGATATTCTGCGCCGGCCGGGCGGGTGCCCGCGTGCTCTCCAAAGCTCAGATCGAAGCGGCGCGAAACCTTTTGCTCGCCGCCGACGTCAATGCGGTGCCGCCTTCCGGCACCGAAGGTTTGGAAGCAAACGCCAGCGGCACGCCACTGACCTCGTCGGGCGCGCTCGGCATCGGGCCGCTCGCGATTGGCGGCGTGAAATACAAGACCGAATTCGGTCTGTTCCAGAAGATGATTTCCGCGGCCAAACCCGTGCATTTCGATTTTCGCGACGCCTTTGCGCTCGCGCGCGAGCTGAATGCCTGAACCAGCCGCAGTGCTGATCGCCGCGGTGTCCGGGCGGGCGCTCGCCGCCTCGGCACGCCGGGCCGGCTTCGTTCCGCTGGTCGCCGATTGCTTCGGTGACGATGACACGCTGGCATTGACGCGCGCCCATGTATGTCTGCGCTGGGGTGCCGGGCGCGGGATCGATCCCGAGGAGCTGCTTCCGGCTTTGGAGCGGCTCGCCGCGCAGCATCGCCCGCTGGGTTTCGTGTACGGCACCGGCTTCGAGGATCGGCCGAAGCTTCTCGGGCGTATCGCGGGGCGATGGCGGCTGCTCGGCAATGCGCCGGAAACGATTGCGCGGCTGAAGCACCCCGGCTCGTTCGCGGCGCTGTGCCGGGACTGCGGCGTTGCGCATCCGCACACGAGGATCGGCCGCCCCGCCGACATGGCCGGCTGGCTCGCCAAGCGCGCGGGCGGCGCCGGCGGCACCCATGTACGCAGCCGGATCGATCGCGAAGCGGGCCGCGGCACGACCTATTACCAGCGCCGCGTCTCCGGCAGTCCGGTCTCCGCGCTGGTGCTGGGCAATGGCCGCACGGCGATCGTGCTCGGGTTCAGCGCGCAATGGGCATCTCCCGCAGAGGGCCGCCCGTTTCGTTACGGCGGCGCGGTACGGCCCGCCATGCTGCCAGCGGAATTGAGCGCCGCCTTGACGGGCGCGGTGGAGCGGCTCGCATCGGCGCTGCCGCTGATCGGGCTCAACAGCTTCGACTTCCTGGTCGAGGACGACGCGTTTCGGCTGCTCGAGATCAATCCACGGCCGGGCGCGACCCTGGACATTTTCGAGCCGAGCGAGGGTTCCCTGCTCGGACTGCACGTGGCCTCCTGCGAAGGCGCGCTTCCCGAGCAAGCGCCGAATTTGCCGGGTGCGGCCGCCGCCTGCATCGTCTACGCTGATCGAGACGTCGGGTCCGTGCCGGTGATGGATTGGCCGGCCTGGGCCGCTGATCGCCAAGGCGCCGCGAGCTCGGTCAGGACCGGCGACCCTTTTTGCACGGTGTTTGGCCGCGCACCGACCGCGGCCGAGGCCAGGCAACTCGTGAAACAACGAGCCGCGGCCGTTCTCGCAATGCTGGATGCGCGTCTTAAATGATGAACTCGCCGCGGATTAGCGTGAATGCCCGGGCGGCGGCGCTGATCGAGCGATTGCGAGCGGATCCGGCCGAGTTCCGCGTCGCGATCGACAAGGGCGAGCTCGGCGAAACCCGGATCGATGCGGGGAGCCGATGTCAGGGCAGCATTGCAGCGGGGCTGAGCCTGGCTCAAATCTGCATGGGCGGGCTGGGAACGGTCGAGATCACGGCCAGCGCCGCCACGCCGAATTGGCCTTGGACGCTGGTCGTGCGCTCCTCGCAACCGGTCACGGCGTGCCTTGCCAGCCAATACGCTGGCTGGAAATTGTCGCACGGCGCCGGCAAGGACGCGTTCTTCGCGCTCGGCTCCGGGCCGGCCCGGGCACTCGCGCGCAAGGAGCCGCTGTTTTCCGAACTCGATTATCGCGACGAGACGGAAACGGCCGCGCTCGTCCTGGAGAGCGCCCGCCCGCCGCCGCCCGCGATCGTCAGCAAGGTCGCGCAGGATTGCGGCCTCGCGCCGGACCGCCTCACCTTCCTGTATGCTCCCACCCAAAGTCTCGCCGGCAATGTGCAAGTGGTGGCGCGGGTGCTGGAAGTCGCGCTGCACAAGGCCCATGAGCTAAAATTCCCGCTCGATCGCATCATCGAGGGCATGGGGGCGGCACCGTTTTCACCGCCCCATCCGGACTTCGTCGTCGCCATGGGCCGCACCAACGATGCCATCATCTACGGCGGGCGAGTTCATCTGTTCGTGAACGGGCCGGCAAGCGACGTGCGTGCCCTTGCCGAACAGCTGCCGAGCCGGCGCTCACGCGATTACGGCCGGCCGTTCGCGGAGATCTTCGCGAGCTTCAATCGGGATTTCTATGCCATCGATCCCATGCTGTTCGCGCCCGCCGCGGTGATCGTCACCGCGCTCGAAGCCGGCGAAAGCTTTCACGCCGGCGGTCTCGACCCGAAGCTGCTCGATGCCGCATTCCGGTGACGCGCTCGCCGCCGTCGCCGGCGGCACCTCCGCGCTGTCGATCGCACTGATCACGGACCGGCGCGACTGGCACGCGCGCGAGCTCGGCAAGGTGCTGACCGGCTTCGGTGCGCGCGCGGTTTGCGTCGAGCTCGCGGCCTGCGGGTTCGACACAGAAAGCCCGTCCGGGCTGAACATCGCCGGGTTTGGCGGCCGGCTGCCGAGCGCGGTTCTGGTGCGCTCCATGGCGGGCGGAAGCTTCGAAGCGGTGACCTTGCGGCTCGGGATCCTGCATGCGTTGCGCGAAAACCGCGTCCCGGTGATCAATGACGCGCGCGCCATCGAGCGCTGCGTCGACAAATCGACGACGAGCTTTCTGCTGGCCCGGGCCGGCATCGCGACCCCGGCGACCTGGGCGGTCGAATCGCATGAGGCCGCCGCCGCGATCGTGCGCCGCGAGATCGGCGCGGGGCCGCTGGTGCTCAAGCCGTTGTTCGGATCGCAAGGCCGCGGCTTGCTGCTGGTCCGCTCCGAGCAAGATTTGCCGGATCCCGGAGCCGTGAAAGGCGTCTATTACCTGCAACGCTACGTCGGCGTCGAGCGCGACGGTTTTCGCGATTTTCGCCTGCTGGTGTCGTACGGCCGCGTCATCACCGCGATGATGCGCCACTCGACGAGCTGGATCACCAACGTCAAGCGCGGCGGGCGCCCGGTGGCTGCCGTCGTCGATGCGGACATGAAGGCACTCGCGCTCGCCGCCACGGCCGCGGTCGGCGCGGATTTTGCCGGGGTCGACGTCGTGCACGATGCGGGTGGACGTCCGACCGTGCTCGAGGTCAACAGCATGCCGGCGTGGTCGGGACTGCAGAAAGTTGCGAGCGCCAACATTGCCGCGATCCTCGCCGCCGACCTCCTCGCCGCTCTCGGCGCCCGGGCGGGGCGGGGAGCGGCCGGGTGAACCTGCTGTCCGAGCGCATTGCGGCGGCATTCACGGCTTCCTGTCGCGACGAGCTCGACGCCCCCAAGCCGGGAAATGTGCACGTTTCATCGCCGGCCGGCCGCAAGACCCCGGACGATTTCCTGCGCAGCGCCGAAGCGGCGGCGGCGCCGCTCACCGTCGCGGGCGCGCGGGTCGGCCGACGCATTTTCGCCGCGGTCGAAGCGACGCGGGCCGCGGTCGGCCGCAACACCAATCTGGGCATCATCCTGTTGTGCGCGCCGCTTGCAGCCGCGGCCGAGCAGCCAGCACCGGATTTGCGCGAAGCACTGGCGCGCGTGCTCCGGGAGCTCGATGTCGCGGACGCCGGGCTCGCGTTCCGCGCGATCGTCACGGCCGCTCCCGGCGGCCTCGGCCGCGCCGAGCGGCACGACGTATCCGCGCCCGCACAGGTGACGTTGCGGCAGGCCATGGCCGGGGCGGCGGATCGCGACCGCATCGCGCGGCAATACGTGTCGGATTTCGACGACGTGTTCACGCTCGGCGAACCGGTTCTCGAAGCGGCGCTGGCGCGCGGGAGCGAACGCAAATGGGCGACGCTATCGATCTTCCTCGGCTTTGCCTCGGCATTTTGCGACAGCCATATCGTCCGCGAGCACGGCGCCGAAACCGCCGCGGAGGTTCGTCGCGCCGCCGCGCATTTGCGCGACCGGCTCGAGGCCGCACGCGACCCGACCGAGATCCTGCCGGAGCTGCTGGCGTACGACCGATCGCTGAAAGGGCGATCGGTCAATCCCGGCACCAGCGCCGATCTGACCGTCGCGACGCTGTTCGCAAATCGGCTACGGAACATCTTGCCGTCCGCCTGCAACAATGATTGACTTTGCCGAGCGGGACGCGCTTCCGCAGCTATCCGGCTAACCGGTCCGGCATCTCCTGCCGGATGCTGACAACAAGGGTAGTCATTCTGCCGGTCGACGGACTGATGGCCGTCGGCGAGGCGTCGCTTTTCCTCGGGAGGAGTGTTGGCAAATGGCAAAGATCACGAAACTCTGCGTCGGTGAATCGCTCGTCGGCGAGGGCAACGAAGTCGCCCATATCGATCTGCTGATCGGACCGCGCGGCAGCGCAGCCGAAACCGCGTTCGCGAATGCGTTGACGAACAACAAGGAAGGCTTCACCTCGCTGCTTGCGTTGGTGGCCCCAAACCTGGCCTGCAAGCCTTCGACGATTCTGTTCAACAAGGTGACGATCAAGGGTGCCAAGCAGGCTGTGCAGATGTTCGGGCCGGCGCAGCATGCGGTGGCCAAGGCGGTGGCCGACAGCGTCGCCGAAGGCGTCGTCCCGGAATCCGAGGCGGACGATCTCTTCATCTGCGTCGGGGTGTTCATCCATTGGGATGCGACCGATAACAAGAAGATCCAGGATTACAATTATCGCGCCACCAAGGAGGCGCTGGCCCGCGCGGTGGCCGGCGAGCCCAAGCCCTCGCAAGTGGTTGCGCAGCGCGACAAGGTCAAGCATCCGTTCGCCGCGTAAGCGGAGGCCGGACGAGATCGGCCGTATCCGCCAACGTGCCGCGGAAGGGAGCTATGGCTCCCTTCCGCGCGCGTAAGTGCGCGCGCCGCTCAGCGCGGCAATGTCCTGCGCGGTGAGAGCGCCGTCGTGAAGGCAGGAGGCGACGAGCGCGCCCGCGACGCCGGCGCGCGCGAGATCGGCAAGGTCCGCGGCGCCGCGAATGCCGCCGGCGGCGTAGAGTTTTCTCGGTCCCGCGAGGGCGCGGATCGGGGCGATGCGGGAGAAGTCCGGTCCCGCGCCGCTGCCGACGCGCGCCAGCGTCATGACGATCACGCGATCGGGCCACGCGTCCGGCTCGCCGAGCAGCGCCGGCGGCCCCAGGAAATCCTCGCCGCGGAAATCGAGCGAGAGCACGACCCGCGGGTCGCCGCAAAGGCGGCGCACGAGCCCGGCGTCGGTTTGCGTCTCGCTGCCGAGCACCAAATGGCCCAAACCCGCGTCGAGCCAATCGCGCGGCGGCGAGATCGGCGATGCCGCCGTCGACCCATAATGCCAGGTCGAGCTCGGATCGGAGCCGGCGCAGCACGGCGCGATGGTCGCCCTTGCTCGCGATCGCGTCGAGATCGGCCACGTAGAAGCGCTCGAAGGCGCCGATGCGCAACAATCCACGCGCCACGTCGAGCGGATCGCTGCCGGGCGACAGCGGCGTCGCGATGGGCCGGTAGTGCGCGCGATCCCCCATGCGGGCCCGCACGACCGATCCGCCCATCAGATCGAGAACCGGAATGACCTCCATGGTT
>WNFD01010083.1_pt1 | contig 17935 bp, 20 predicted proteins | sample 5400491 | NCBI WGS metagenome assembly WNFD01 (sample SAMN13153343, study PRJNA577476) | soil metagenome | isolation source: 120 cm saprolite under Douglas fir tree site 2 hole 2 replicate 2 | place: USA:California | collected 2015-04-18 | reverse complement strand
TATGGTTTCCCCGCCCAGCGATTGCGGACGGCGGGCAACGGTCCGGACAAACCGATCGACAGCAACACGACGCCGGAAGGACGCGAAAAGAATCGGCGTACGGACATCAAGGTCTACGCGAACCCGTCGAGCTAAAAAACATTTTTTGTCGGAAACCGGTTCTGGGAAGGGCACGGCTTTCAGAGGCTGCGGAAAACTCAGGGTTTGACATTGTTTTGAAGGGGCGCGGCTTCAGCCGCGCGGTAACGGCTGAAAAACTCACGATTTGTATCAGGGCATCGCTTTAGCGATGCCGTAAGTACAGCAGAATCAGTTGCGGCTTCAGCCGCTGCGCAACTCTGCAGGCAAGAAAATGAGTTTTTCAGCGCTGTTTAGCCGCCGAGGGTGCGCTGTAGGCCGCTCAAGGCGTTTTTCCGCAGCCTCTTCAGCCGTTCCACCTCGACGCATTAACGATAGGGACTTTATAGCCCCCGAGGGACGTGCCTCCGAGGGCGGAAGAATCTATGAAACACTCTCGAATGACAGCTGGCAGCGAAAGGTCACGATGAGCGATTGGTTCACCATTCGCAAAGAAGTGTCGCCCTGGGTCCGGTGGGCGGCCCCGTTTTTCACTTGGGGCGTCATCGTATTGCTCTGGATCGCTTTGCCTTACTGGCAAGGGCCACATTTTTCGCTGCTACCCCGGCCCCTGGGAGTGGTTCGATCCTTTGGCATGCTGTGGTCGGAATACGATCTGCTCGGAAACGTATTCATGAGCTGGTGGCGGATTGCCCAAGCATTTTTCTGGTGCGCGGTTGTCGCGATTCCGCTGGGCATTATGATGTCCAGTTACCGCTGGCTGTTCGAACTCATCAACCCCGTCGCCGCTCCCATGCGGGCCATGCCGCTCACCGCGTTTCTTCCCGCGTTCATCGCTCTGTTTGGGATCGACGAAACCGAGAAAATTGCATTCCTGTGGTTCGGAATGTTTTTCTACTTGTTGGCGGTGGTCGTCGAAGAGGTGAATCGGGTAGATAACGCCCTGCTCGAAACAGCCTACACACTCGGAGCCAAGCAGCGGCAAGCTTTGTGGCTGGTCTTTCGCGCGTCGTTTCCCGCGATTTTCTCGTCCTTCCGAATCCTCTATGACATCGGCTGGACCTACGTGATCCTGGCCGAGATGTTGAATGCTCGTAAGGGCGTCGGTTACATGGTCGAGGCCGCTCGCAAAGTGCTGGATTTCGATCGCGTGTATGCGGGAATTATCGCCATCGGCATCGCCGCGTTCCTGTTCCGCTTTTTGCTGACGTCTCTGGAAGGCATCCTTTTTCCCTGGCGCAAAGCGAGTTCCGCGCTGGCCGGAGGGGGGGCGGGTGTTCCGAGCGCCACCGCGCACCTGAAAGCGGCCAAACGCCGAGCGTAACAATATGGAACCTAAGAAATCGAAAATCACGGTGCGCAATGTCAGCCGCACATTTATTTCTGCGGACGGCGCGAAGGTCGATGCCCTCGAGAACATCAATTTCGAGATTGAGGATGTGTACTCCCGCGAGGGGCGCGACCTTGGCGAGTTCCGCGTTCTGCTCGGGCCGTCTGGATGCGGCAAGTCGACCCTGCTCCGTTTGATCGCCGGATTGGATCGGACCGACGCCGGCGAGGTTCTGGTCAATGATCAGCCGGTGCATGGTCCCGGCAAGGACCGTGGCATGGTATTTCAGAAATACACTTCGTTCCCCTGGCTGACGGTGGCTGGTAACATAGCCTACGGGATGAAGATCAATGGTGTCCCGGAAAAGCAGCGCAAGGAGACGGTGGCGCAGTTAGTGCAGGATGTCGGACTCAGCGGTTTTGAGAACGCCTATCCGGAGACGCTCTCGGGAGGTATGCAGCAGCGAGTTGCCATCGCGCGCACCTTGGCGCTCCGCCCCGCGGTCATCCTGATGGATGAGCCTTTTGGCGCGCTCGATGCGCAAACGCGCAGTGAGATGCAGCAACTGCTGCTGAAAGTGTGGGACGAAACTGCTAGCACAATCTTGTTTGTCACGCACGACGTTGAGGAGGCGGTTTACCTGGCCGACAGGATCTTTGTGATGAGTGCGCATCCGGGCACGATGATCGAGGATGTTCAAGTACCATTTGAGCGCCCTCGCGATCTGGGATTAAAAGAACGAAATGAGTTTCACGAGCTGCAGAACTACGTTCTCGGCCGGTTGCGCCGCGCTCCTGGGAACGGACAGGTACGGGTGAGTGTCTAAATGGGTCCTCCCGACTTGCAGGATCAGCCCCGTCCTCAGACTCCGCAACAAGACATCGACTACGTAAGAGCGGCCTTTCGTTCCCAATACAATTGGATTGCAATGGCGGGGGCCGGTGCTTTTGCCCTGCTCAGCGGCACATTTCTGCCCATAATTCTTGGGGCAGGACTGGAGATGATCTACCTGGCCATCGTTCCGCAGAGTTCCCGTTTTCGGAGGTTGATACGGTCCTTGAAGTTCGCCGAGGAACAACGGAAACATCAGGAAAAACTGGACGAGATGCTGAAGAACTTGCCCGCCGAAATGCAGAGCCGCTACGTCCATGCGGCGCAGGTCTGCGCTTCGATCCGCGCCAATTTTGCTCAGTTGTCGAGCGCATCCCAGATCTTTCTGCAGCAGATTGATACCAGCCTTCAGGGATTGCTCACCGGCTACGCCCGTTTGCTGCTCGCGGCGGCTCAGCAACAGCAGTACGTGAAGAGCACCGAGCAGGATGGCATCAAACACGAGATTGCGTCCCTGCAGAAGGCGCTGAGCAGCGATCCCCCAAAGGTGCAGGAGATCAACCAGAAGCGCATCGAGATTCTTACCAAGCGGCTGGAAAAGTTCGATACGATTTCAGAAAATCGCAAAGTGGTCGACGCGCAATGTTCCGCCGTTGAGGATGTGCTGATGCTCGTGCGCGATCAATCAGTCACCATGCGGGACCCGCAGCAGGTTACTGAGCGCCTCGACAGCCTTGTGCATGACGTCGAGCAGACGGAGCAAACCGTGCAGCAAGTGGAGGCGATCTTCAGTGGCATGTCGCCCGACATGGACGGATTGATGTCGCTGGACGATGGTTCCACATCCTCGCGGCCAAACCGCGTGCGGATGTCAAACTAATGTCCTCGAATACAACAACGAATACGACAACCTCAGGAAAGTATCTGGACGCGCTCCCGGCGTGGGCGCGCGAACTCTCCGAAAAATACTACTCGCGCTCGTTCGCGCTGTTTGTGCTCTACGGAAATGTGCGCGACCTGGTGCCACTGCGTACTCAGGACGCAACAAAGTTCGTGCCGCTCGACGAATTTCTCTCCGGAGCGCTCTTTGGCCAGCGCGACCTGGTTCTGCACTACGACCGCGGCGGATTGAACTTCGGATCGGCCGATACCCAAGCCGACTTCCGCCGCGCGCTCGAAGGCTACGATAGTTTTCACGGCACCAGCTACTCGCAAGGGGGACTGCCGCGCAATCCAGACGCGGTCTTGAACCTGCTCGACAATTATTTGCGGCTGCGTATCGCTGATGGCAAGAAGATCGGGCTGGTCATTGATTTTGCCGAGACCATCGCTCCGGCAGGCGATATTTCCAGCATGTCCGCGGACGATCGCAATGCCCTGGTCATCCTCAAGCGCTGGGCGCGCAATTCCGCTTTTCTGAATGCGGACGTCACCATCTGCCTCGTGTCGGAAAACCAGATCGAATTGAATCAGGGCATCGTGCAAAACCCGGGCGTTTCTTCGATCGGGATTCCGTTGCCCGATTATGCCGAGCGGCGGGAATTTATCCGAACGCAATTGAAGAATCAGGAACTCCCGGCTGGCTCTGAAGTTAACGATGAGACCTTGGCCAAACTGGGCGCTGGTTTGAAGCGGGTTCAGATGCAGAGCCTGATCTCCCATGCCGTTCAGAACCGGCAACCACTCACGCTCAAGTTTCTCTCGGACCGGAAAAGAGATCTGATTGAAGCAGAATCCGGCGGCCTGCTGGAGTTCGTGCAGAGCCGGTTTGATCTGTCGTTTGTGGCCGGCAATGACCAGGCAAAGCGGAAGCTGCAGGATGCCGCCAAGGCAATTCACGCCGGGAACACGGATGTCCTGCCCATGGGCTACATAATCTGTGGGCCGGTGGGTACGGGGAAAACTTTCATTACTACCTGTTTCGCGGGCGAAGTCGGGATTCCCGCCGTCACTCTGAAAAACTTTCGCAGCATGTGGCAGGGGGTCACGGAAGGAAATTTGGAGAGGGTTTTGACCCTGCTCAAAGCGATGAGCCCGATTGCGGTCATCGTAGATGAAGCCGACGCTCAATTAGGCGACCGCTCCAGCTCCGGCGACAGTGGTGTGGGCAATCGCGTGTTTGCCCAGATCGCGCAATTCATGGGGAACACCGAACTGCGCGGCAAGGTGATTTGGTTTCTCCTCACCTGCCGTCCTGATCTGTTACCCGTGGATCTGAAGCGGCAGGGCCGTGCGGAAGAGCACATTGCTTTGTTTTATCCAGACACGCAAGAAGAACGCCTGGCGCTTTTGCGCGCCATGCAGCGAAAGGTCGGCATGCAGGCCTTCCCGGAAGACACAGAAAAGTTCTTTCTGGATCGCGCCGGAACCCTGTCGGGAGCCGATATTGAGGCTGTCCTGGTGCGCAGTCACATGCGAAGTAGCCTGCAAAACAAAGCCGCAGTCGACACAGAAGACCTGAAGGCCGCGCTCGAGGATTTCATCCCGCCGTACTACCCGACCGAAATCGACCTACAGAATCTGGTTGCCGTACTGGAATGCACCAGCAAAAGCCTGCTGCCGAAACAATACCGGGATATCGACCGCAGCGAGCTAATCCGACGAACCAACGTACTGCTGGCGTTGTCACGACAGACAGCGGACTAAAATTTGGAGAGACGGTCATCGCCACCAGTGCATCCATTCAGATCACGATTCCATCCATGCGGAAGGCCCTGCGCGTCGGGGTGAAGCGTGGAACAGGTCGTGGTTTTATCGGTGGAGCGTCAGCGACCCAAAAGCTGCGGAAAGCACGCTTCTCTCCGGTGCGATAGAAGTGCCGCAGATAGGCTTGATCGCAGGAGGTGTAATCGGAAAACCAGGGATCAATGTCCGTAATAGCGATCTCATGGAGCATCGCGAGCCCGTAGCGCGCAGCTTCGAGTTCGTAGGTGATGATTGCGGGGATTGACTCTTCACTCACCGGAGGCTGGTTCTGTCGGCCAATTTCGAACGAAGAAGCGTCAATATTCCATTGGACGGTGTGCCCGAAAAGATGCACCAACAGAAAGAGGCGCTGTTCCGGAGTGACCTCGTGATCAATATGGATTTCCGATCCGTCGAGATCCCCCGTGAGTGGGTCGGGAATATCCCGAGTCACCACCCGGATTCCGTAGAAACGCTCCAAATGGTCCTGGACTTGCGACGCGTAATCGGCAAACAGGATCTCCATCGCTCAGATGTGCGTGAGCACAGTCCTTTCTTCTCTGTGTTAAAGCCCTTCCATCCTACCGCAGAAAGCAGCGCCCACACCTTGGTCACTCGATGGTCTTCTGGCGATACGACTGGAGGGCGCGGCCCATCATCCCGAGCCCTCCCACAAACAGCGTCAGAAAGGGTCGGCCGAGAGCACGATGTCCTCCCAAGAATTCCAGGTTCCGCTGTGGAGTCAATGGGATGCTGGCCGAGATGGATCGCGATGCGACAGTGGCCCGGCTTGCTGCTGGTAAGGCGTTCTGGCGCGGAAAGAAGCGCCTAGAGGGCAATACCATTACGGGGAGCATCCGCCTAGAGAATACGATGCCGGACGTGCTGTCGTAGCCAGGATCGAAGCTTTGCATTTTTCGATGAGCAGTTACGCCATCGCCAAAATGCTGAACAGCGAAGGTATCAGGACACGACACGGCAAGCTGTTCGATACGACACGGAAAAATCCTAAAACGACTCAAACGATGATGCCGAAGTTGCAGAGCCAACCGGCAATTCTCAGACGGTAATCTGCCCGATGGACAAGAATCAGCGCGATTCGGCAGCGGATCGCCGAAAAACATGAAAGAGACCGTCACAATGAACGGCGGGTCACGAACCGGAAGGGCGGTGTACCAAAGACTTCTGGAATAAGGCCCGCGAATTAGGTTACATTGCCATTGAGCCCCGGGGGAGTAACCATGAAACGCTCTCTGATTGCAGTAATTTTGTTTCTCGCCTTTAGCTGGAATGGCCTGGCCCAGCAAACCGATGCTGACGGCCCGGCCACAAAAGAAGATGTCCAGAGATACCTCGACGTCATGCACTCCCATGACATGATGAAGCAAATGATAGAAGCTATGTCGAAGCCCCTGCACAAGATGCTGCATGAGGACTATCTGAAGAACAAGGACAAGCTCCCTCCCGATTTCGAAGCACGAATGAACCAAATGATGGACGATATGCTGAAGAGCGTCCCCTTTGACGAAATGATTCAGGCCATGGTGCCGACCTACCAAAAGCATTTTACAAAAGGCGAACTTAATGCTCTCGTCGTATTCTATGGCTCTCCTACTGGGCAAAAGATATTGCATGAAATGCCCGCAATCTCGTCGGAGGCAATGGAATCCATGATGCCGATCATGCGCAGGAATATCGGACGCATAACGCAAACCGTGCAGCAAGAGACCGCTGAAATGCTGAAGGAATCGGATCGGAAGGGTGCCCGGAACACGCCAGTAATGCGAAACGACTAATCGTTCTATTGGAGCGATCCGTATCGCAATGACGCTAATTCGTCAGGTTCTAGCCCTCGACGCGGTTATTTGAACCAAAACAAGAGCAAGCAAACAATCGCTGTTGGCAAGAGCAACCGGCGCGTGTAGATGCGATGTTGATGTAAAATCCATGCCCATGCCAAGATGGGGGAAAAAATCGGGTAAGCCAGCCCCACTACCAGTAGATTATGTGCTCATTCGCGTCATCAGTGCGCCGGGAAAATACGCGACACTCAGCGGTAAAGGCGATCTTCTGGTAGCCCCTAAAGCACAGGCCGCCGAATTTCCAGCTAACGAAGCGCCGCGCAGGCAGAAAGAACTCGAACGGCGCGGATTCAAAACGAAAGTAGAACCAGTATAAAGCTCCGCTTTACACTCAGTTCTCTGCCAGAAAATCGACGTTGGCAAGAGCAACCGGCGCGGGACACATGGTGCGCTATTTTTGGTAGTGTCCTAACTTGCCGACCTCTTCGCTGAGAATGGTGCGATAATCGCGTGTGACAATCCCAGACCACAACCTTCTGCTCTGGAGAACCTATTGCCAACACTTTCAGGGCCGTGGAAACGCAGCCAGTTCTTGGCTACATTTGTGACCGCCCTCCTTCTTCGGTGTGGTCCTCGATAGTTCGCCCAAGAGCGCAAGTGCGGGGCCCGCGATGCCGCCCCGTGGAATGGCCTACCGGAGCTTCCGGAGCTTACGGAGCTTCCGGTCAACTCTTGACTTCTTGCTTTTTCCAACCCTCGTGAAATATGAAGAGCGAGTGCGCCTGCCGAGGCGCACTCGCTCAAGAGAGTTAAGCCGACTCGGTCATACGCAGTTTCCGTGCAGCGTCACGCACAATCTGACTGCGGACGATCATGGCCTTGGCGTTGACCGCCAGCTCATTGCGGTACGGGAGCAGTTGCCTCTCCGCGATGAGCTGTTCGGTGTTGTTGAGGAACACCGTCAGGGTGTCTAGCCCAGCCTTCAGGCGCTCGAATTGCTCGCTCTGGGCTGGAGTCAACGGGGGCTCCATCCGTTCGAACCGAGAAACCAGGCTCCGCAGAGTGCGGACCTGATCCGCGAGATAAGCCGTTTGAGCGGCGAGCGTCCTCCAGTCCACAGAACTGTTCCGAAGATAGGCTTCCATCTCCTCGGACTGGTTCTGGGCTTCTGCCGCAACGCGAGCGATGTCAGTTAGATAAGAGCCAGTAGGACCGGTGACCACGCACTTGGTCTCCATCGCCGAAGCTGTGACGCAGACCAAGGCCACGAGCAACAAACTAGCGAGCCGACTACGAATCATCGGTTTTTACCTCCTCCTCGTCAGACTGAACTTAACTTGGGGTCAGTTTCTTGACCCCTCGGCAAAAATTGATGCACGTAGCCCCAAAAAAGTTTCTTCACCCTTAGGTTCACTCTAAGTACTTCCAGGGAAATAATATAGGGAACTTCACATCCAGCTAAGAGACACGATAACGACTACCGCATAAAGACTCGTGGTGGAACAGGACGTCGGGCCTTCATTGCTCATCAAGCGGGCAGGAGCTACGGTCGCCCGAAGACCAAAATGTGGATCGAGATCGAAATCAGATCGAAAGGCGTTCGCTCTGAGCAAAGAGGATGCTACCCTACCGTTGAACGGTGAGAAACGGCAAATGGCGAGGACTTGAACGATGTCCAAACGGTGCTTGGCGAAAAATAGAAACGGTAAACGTTGTGGCGCGTGGGCGGTCATAGGAAAGGCGAAGTGTGCTCTGCATTTGGATCCCACACGGGCGGCGCAGATGGGGTCCAAGCACGGAAGCAGAGCTGTACTTCCCCTTCACCCCGACGCTGTACCGATGGAGCCGCCGAAAACTGCTTGCGACGTCCGAGACCTACTCGCCAACACGATGTCACAGGTTCATGCGCGCAAAATGGACGTAAGGATTGCCAATAGCTTGGCATACATATCCACCAGCCTCTTGCGTGCTCTCGAAATTTCAGACTGGAGAGGCGGTTAGAAGCACTCGAGCAAGCACAGAAATCCGAAGTAACACCGTGAGGAGGGCGGGTACATTGAGGCTAAAGGCACGCGTGGCACGGCTAGAGTTAGCAACCAGGGCGCAAATGGCCGGACATTTTCCAGAAGCCTGCCTGTGTTTTCCGGTTGATGAGCAACCCGAGTTCAGATGGCGGGCCGAGGCTTGTTCGAGCCGTCGCGGAGCGGCTGGGTGAACGCATGGTCGAAGCAAGAACGATTTGGATTGGAAAGGGGCTGGATTGACCTCCTTCTGCCTGCCTACCCTCCGTCACCGGGACAGCCTGGTGCAGATGGCACGTGCAGCACATGCAAAAAGCTCTGGATCAGATGAACGGTTTCCCAGCGAGGCCCACTTTGCTTCCTTCCTGGGCTTGTGCCCGGACAATCAGATTACCGGGGGGTGCTCCGCCGGGGCACCAGGCACGTCTGGTGCAGTAAGACCTACCTGGGAGCCAAGTTCCGCCGTTTGCGAGCACGTCTGGGTGCACCGAAAGCCATCACGGCCAGCAAACATACTCGCCCGGCTCGTCTACCGCATGCTGAGATACAGAGAACAATACGTCGACAAGGGGATTAACTATTACGAAGACAAATATCGAGAGCACGAAATCCGAAGCATTCAGAAAGAGGCTAAGGACCTCGGCTTCGTGGTTACTCTTTCCCCCGCCGCCGCATAGATTAAGTTTCTGAGGAGGAGGTGCCTGCAATGAAACGAGACCTAGTTCGCGACGGACTTCGGTTCAAACTTGCCCAGCGATACCAGACGGAGCCGCCCGCTCCGGGCGTCGTCCACGTGGCTACCGCTCTGAACCATTTGACGGTCCTGGAATTTCACGAGCCGGTCACTATGGCTGCGGCGGGCAGCTCCGACTTTCAGATCGAGCGTCAGGAGAACAAGGTTTTCGTCAAGCCGATGAAGTCAGGTGCCTCCACCGACCTGTTCGTCTGGACGGCTTCGAGACGATTTGCCTACGAGCTTGAAACCACAGCAGAGGCGAAGAATATGAACTTCGCGATTGATACTTCGCCCCCGGCGCCGCCCGCTGTCCGCACACATGTAGACGAGTTCACGGACGTAACGCTGACGCGCGCCTTTCTAGGAACGGAGCAGATAAATAATTCTCGCGCACGCGCGCCCAAGGACCAAGTGAGCGTGCGCTTCGAGCAGGTCTTCAGGACCAGAACCAGCGTTTATATCCACTACACGATTGAGAACAATAGCAAGAGCTCCTACCACGTTGCTGCCCCGAGCGCATACCAGTTGCACGCGGATCATACGTCCGTTTTCTTACCCAGCCTGGCGCGTACTCAGCTAGACCAGCAAGCACTCCAAAAACTCGGCAACGCACATGAGTTCCTGCTTCCCGTGGCTCACGCGGAATGCGAAGCGCAGGACCTTGGGCCCGGCGAGGCAACTCAAGGAGTCGTTGCCATACGGCAGGATCTGAACTCGCCGGCAATCGTACAACTGGTGTTTGACGGCGGGGTGAAGGCGACGCTCGTACTCTAATCATGAAGGAAAACGCACAAGCCGAACGAATGCGCGAATGCCTCAGGGAGGTCCATGCGCGAGACCCGGAGGCGCGCCTCTTCGCCAGTCTGCTGCGGCAGATTGAAGACCCGCTCAGGCCTCTAACTGAAAATGGGCGCTTTCGCCTTAACCCAATTCTCCTTTTACTGGTGGTAATCCTTGCGCTTGCGGCCGGCACATTCCTGTTCTTCAGTTTTGGTGGTTTGTGACTTCAGAAAACGAATATCGCCTGGGCCGGCGCGCCTATCATCAGGACCGCGAAGAAAGCGTTGGCGCTATCCTGGCCGTCGTCGCAATCATCGTACTTGCCGCTGGCTTTTACATCCTGGTGCATCGCTTTCACATGCGCATCGCGCAATTGGTTGAGAGCTTCCTTTATCTGCTCTACGCTTTGGTTGCCGCGATCGCGGTCGCATGGTATGCGCTCAACTTGCGCAAGCGCCGCGAACTCAATTGGCCTCACCCTCCTTTGTTTATAAGCCAGGCGGAGGACCGGAAAGCCGTCAAGGACGCGAATGAACAGAACGCGATCGTGCTCGGCTATGACGTGCACGGCAAGCCCTGGCTCTGGCCCGATGCGACACGTGTGATTGTGATGTCCCGCTTGGCGGGTGTGCAGTTGTCGCATGAGTAGAATCGTCATTGCTCTGCGATAATGGCCAAGTCCCAAGGCTTCAGCTTGAGTGGTTGCCCTTCCTGATCGCTATCGACGTCAGCAAACGCCACCGCCAGGCTGGTGCCAATACGTGTCCCAACCGTGCCAGTCGACATATTTTCGCGCATTGCTAAGCCCTCAGAGAAGACTTAAGCCAGCGTCCCGACTTCTGCCAACTCCTAATTGGTCGGGCGGGGATGATTGGCTACTCGTCCCCGGGTGCGCGACATATAAATGAGATTTAAGCTCGGCGGGCTTCCCAGTAGTCCTCGAACCTTCCACTGAGCCGGCAGCAGCGCAGGGCGATGATGGCGTTGGCACCGCGGACGGTCCAGAACATGCCGGACCGTTTGAGCCGAGTCCCGATCAAGGTTTTGCAGCCGGCTTCGATCACCCCCGTACCGACAAACAGTTTCTGTCGTCGGAAGGCGGGATAGCGCATGCGCGCCGCATTCTTGTGGAAATAATCGGCTTCGGTGCGGATCGTCTCCGCCCACTCTGGATGAGAGGTGGCAAGAGAGCGCAGAGAGGCCACCAGGCTTTCGATCCGGCCGTTGTCCAGCTTGTCTTGCCGCGTCATCACCCAGCGATGCTGGCGGGGAGAATCGTTGGGGTAAAGCTTGGCTGCGAGCTCCCACAGGTGTTGGCGCGCATGATACAGATCCACGATCTGGATAGCGTCCGGGAAGTGCTGCTCCACGATGTTCCAGATCCATTCGGCCCCATCTCCCATCGCCACTTTCTTCTGCGCTCGAGTCCAACCTCGGTGCCAAGCCTCAGCATAGATGCGGGGCCCGAATTCCTCGGCGGTCTCGATGGCCCCGACGTAGGTTGTGGAATCTTGATCGCGCACGGGGCGGCCTTCCCCATCCACCGTGGTCTGCGTGAACACACAACCCAGCTTGGCTTCGCGGGTGTGAGCGGGCTGTCCTTCCACCTTGCCGGTTCTGCCTTGGGTTTCGGCGGACACCACCGGAACCCCAGTGCCATCGATCTGTACATAGATCACCGGAAGGCAGGGCCCCACGACCAGGGGCAGGTCTAATTGCATGGCTTGCCTAATTGTTTTCGCCTGCTGAGCCGCCAGGTCTTCTCCGATAGCCTCAGCCGTGCGTTCTACCGCCTTGCTGGTGACGGTCAGATCTGCCAGCAGGTGCATCTGCTCCCGGCCCTGGTCAAACGGCGCCTCGCTCCCCACCACCGCCAGCATGCGACGTACGCCGGGCGAGAGTTCCGTAAACTCGACGTCCAGTGCGGCATCGACCGGAAATTGCCCTTGATGGCAATGCCCGCACAGGTAGTAGGGGCGGAGCAGCTCGACCTTGCCGACCACGGTGAGGACTGGCTTGGATCGTAACTCTAGATACGGAGCGGTCTGGCCGCAGGGGCAGGGGACGGTTCGTTGGCCCGCCTCCGGCGGATCGTACTGCAACAGTTCGCTCAGCCCGGCGGCGGCAGCATGGTGCATCAGCGAACGAATGGCTATCTCTACCGCTTCCAGATCCAAGTGGCCGGTTTTGCGCCGACCGGCAAAGATCACACGCAACAGATGGTCGACCTCGAGGGTCATTTCCCGATGGATCGCATCCGCCGTTTTTTTTCCTGCGGCGTGAGCGGTTGGGCGGAATCCTCCTCCCCCGGCCGCAAGCGGCAGATCTTTTCGCTGAGTTGCACAAAGCTATGGCTCAGTTTCTGAAACTTACGAAACTCCTCGATTTCTCGTTCGGCTTTGTGCACCGCACTGGGTGTGGGCAACGCCTCGGTTACGGTCTTGCCCTCGGTCTTAAAGGTGAGCCGCAGATTCGGTCCGTGCCCGGGGTCACTGGCACGAGCACAGTGACAAGTGGGCTTACCACAACGTCGAATGGTACCTGTGATTGATCCCGGGCGCAGGTCGCCGAGTTCGGTGATCTGGCGTAGCACTTTGCTCCGCTGTGCTTCCAGCCCTGGCAGCGTCTCGGACATAGGGGATACCTCCTCCACTCTGAGCGTATTATATACGTTCAGACAAGAGGCACAAAAAAAGGCAACACCCCACATCCTCACTCCTGTGTCGCGCGCACCTCGTCCCCTGGCTACTTGACCGCAGCTCTGGCCAGGCGTAACTTCAGGAGGTTGCGCATGGTCTCTCTCACCGCCCTTTGGCTCCCGATTCTGCTGTCGGCCATCATCGTCTTCGTCGCCAGCTCCATCATGCACATGCTGCTGCCTTACCACCGCAGCGACTACCAGCGGCTCCCCGATGAGGACAAGCTCCTCGCCGCACTGCGCGCCGCTGGCCTGAAGCGGGGCCTCTATATTTTCCCTTTCGGCACCCATAAGGAGATGAAGTCGCCCGCCTTGATCGAAAAATACAAGCAGGGACCGGTTGGCATGATGACCGTGTTTCCTAGCGGCCCACCCGTCATGCCGAAGTTCTTGGGCATGTGGTTCGCCTATTGCCTCATCATCGGCTTCTTCGTTGCCTATCTCACGGGGCGCACGGTGGCGCCCGGCGCGCACTATCTGGCCGTTTTTCGCGTAGCCGGCACCGCGGCGTTCCTCGCCTACGGTCTGGGACACCTGAGCAACGGCATCTGGAAGGGCCAGACGTGGAGCGTGACCCTCAAGGAGGTCATCGATGGACTCGTCTACGGCTTGCTGACCGCAGGCACCTTTGGCTGGCTTTGGCCCAGGTAGCACACACCATTTGGTGTTTGCCTCCTCAGGCTGAAGGATCTAGAGTACGAGGCTCAAGGCCGAATGCTTTGTTACGGCACCTATCCCTCCTGGACCGACGTGCAGGCCCGATTCCTCAAACTGCGGGAAATCCTCTAAAACACCATTTTCTGGGTGGCGGGATAACTGCGTTGTGGGAAAACCGAGATTCGTCCTCTACGGAACGCGCAATGTGTTTGCCGCTTTGCCGCAGCGGTGCGGCAACATCATCTGTCCCTCTGCGGCACTCCGCGCCCCGCCGCTGTGTGGAGCTCTGATTGTCGCTCCATGTTGTAGGAGCAAAAGCAACGCTAGTGACGGCGGTGCCGCGGAGAGTTCTATCCCATCTCACTCGTCATGATGAAGAGTGGCTTGCTTTCAAAGCTCTTGTAGTGAGGCCGGAGTCGGTCAGTGTTGTAGTGTTCCTTCACGTTCACCACCTTTTTCGAGGCGGTAACCGCGTCAATCGGCACGTTGTCGTAGCGCCCAGTCTTGAGCACGACCAGCCTACCGTAGGCCTTATTCAAGATCAGATCGAGAGCCAGATTGCCGTAGGCCATGGGGACGATCGAGTCGATCGCATCAGGGTCGCCACACCGAACGAGGTAGCCCAGTTTCTGGTTGATCACATCGACGGTCTTGCCGTTGTTAAACTTCGGGGAGAGTTCTTTCAGCTTTTCGGAAACCAGATCTCCCATCCCGCCTAGTTTCTTGTGCCCGAATGCATCTGTGGTCTCACGCTCAAAGGCCATCTCCGCGCCTTCGAACATCGCTCCTTCGGACACCAGCACAACGGAGTATCGACTCGGGTTCTTGCTGCGGTCGGCCACCAGCAACTCCGTCAGATGCTCAATGTTGAATTTGAATTCCGGGATAACGCACCGATTTGCTGCACCGGCCATGGTCGGCAGCAACGCTGTGAAACCTGCATATCGGCCAAATACCTCGAGCACCAAGAAGCGCTCGTGGGAGCCGGCAGAGGTCCGCAGACTGTTGGTCATCTGAATTGTGCGCGTGACGCAAGTGCTGAACCCGATGCAGTAGTCGGTTCCCGGAACGTCGTTGTCCATGGTCTTGGGAATTGCTACCACTTTCACACTTTCCCGGTGGAGGCGAACGGCATAGCTCAGTGTGTCATCGCCCCCGATCGGGATCAGGTAATCAATGCCGAGCCACTCAAGGTTTTTCAGCACTTCCGGTGTCAAATCGTTTCTCTCTTCCGTGTACGTTTTTTGCAGTAGGTGGGGGACGTCGGATTTCTTTACCTGACTCGGATTCGTGCGTGAGGTGTGCAGGAACGTGCCCCCGGTGCGGCCTGCGCGATTGACAAGTTCTTCCGAGAGGGGCTGGAAGTTATTGCTGTTGTCGTGGTCATTCTCGCGGACAATGTCGATCAGGCCTGCCCACCCTCGCCGCAGGCCTATGACTTGGTAGCCCTCCCGAAGCGCCCTGATGGTGACCGCTCGAATCGCCGGGTTCAGACCAGGCACGTCGCCTCCGCCGGTCAGTATTCCGATTACACCTCTGCTAGTGCTGACTTTAGCCATCTTGCATTGTCCATCGCTGTGCGGGGAAATCTGTCGTGCTCATATGTGGCTCTCGGTCTCACCCTCCGATCGGACCACGGCAAACGCGAGCATGTTAGTACTAATGCCAATGAATCCAAACAATTCTCTCGCATTTGATAAGTAAGGTAAGCAGAGGTTGTCGCCTTGCTGTTCCAGCGCCGCCCACTAACATCGCCACCCATACATTCCCCCGAGAATGAGGACTCGAAAGAACAACAGCCGAATTAACAGCCTTCTGTCACTTCTCTCACGGTCTGGGCAGCGGCTTGGTTCAGGTCCTCGCGGGTAGTTTTCTTTTTCTCGATCTCGTCTGGACGGCGGTCTAGCCTTTTTTCCAGTTGTTCAGTCTGCCGCTGTAATCTGTCGGCTTTGGTGCGTTTTTTTTGCTATGCGAACAGCTTGACACAAACCTGACGCCAAAGCGAGGAGGCTAAGGTTCAGACTGCACGAGTACCGGAGACAAGCCAAATTTAGACAAGCTGTTCCAGAACGGGAACCACGCAGCTTTCCGGAGCAGGTCAGGTTGAAGAAAATCGTGTCGGAGGAGCAATCGAGATGCCAGAATTGATGTAGAGTACGCAGGAACAGGCGGAGGATACTTTATGGCCCAGGAAGACCAAGATGCAGTTCTCCCCAGGACCGTCCTGGAACACCGCGAGGCCAAGGAGCACGAGGCCGACTTGATAAGGAAGCTAAACGCATTGCCGAAGCGATGGCTGAAGTTTGAGGAAACCGAAATCAAGCGCACGCAGGAGTTCATACTGCGGTGGTCACCGGACGGCGGGCGATCTTATCGAGAGATCGTGCGCCAGCAATGGAATTTCAGCCCGCCCGAGACGGAGCGTGAGACACAGGACTACGCAGTTGAGCTCTCCGATGTCACAGCACTTGAATTGAGTATTGTGCCTGACAAGAGCGGCGGCGAGGTTCGGGCGTCGCTTGAGTGCTTGCGCTTAGGTTGATATAGCCGTGGAAGCTATCTAGGCCCTCCCTCAGGCAGGTTGGGCGAGGGAGAAGAAGGAAAGGTCTCAAAATGGTTGAGGAGGTAGTTCGCTGCCCGTACTGAATTCTGGGCGATCAGTTCAGGGCAATGCTGCAAAGGCCCGAATGGTCTATCTGCGAACAGTGCGGCCATGTAGTGCTTCCCGAAGATCCGGGCTTCAGGTGCTCCTGCGGTAGGTGCCTGGAACTGAACCGAGCGGCGTGATTTCACGTGCCAACTCACGAAGAGCACATCCTGCGTATTCTCGGCGAAGCGAAAGAACCGCTGTTCGCGTCTGAGATTGCTGAACGCTTGAACAGCGAGCTGAGACCAGATAGTGCGTACTCAAGGACTGAAGTCGCCAAGCGCCTGAAAAGTATGAGCGAGCAAGTTGCGCAGTTGCCGGACGGGCGGTGGATGCTCAAGCGATTGATGCTCTGATCACATCGAGGCGTCTTGCCTAGGCGGGAGCGATGCGGCTGACCGGGGACAACAAAACCGACCTGATCGTTCTGATTACGGTAACGGTCGGTGCCTGTTTCGTGGTGTGGCTACTTCTTAGGTAGTTGCTGGAACCCATGAACACAACCGTACATTGCCAATCCGTTGGGCCTTCGCTTGGGCGAGGCGCAGAAAGGCCTATAACTCGGAGATAGTCGGCTGCTCGGAGACACTTGGCCCCCTCGCAAGCATCTCTGGCGCTGTGGAGTCGTAAGCATTGGAGTAAAATCAACTTTTCCCCAGCAGTTTTCCCAGGAGGTTGCACTCATGGACACGCCCAAAGTGCCGGATACTGCCCGCTCGGAAATGAGCCTCATCGGCGAGTCGGTCGTCATTAAAGGGGAACTCTCGTGCAGCGAAGACCTTTATATAGGTGGCCAGGTGGAAGGCGCCATCGAGCTGAAAGGAAACCGTCTGACCGTCGGGCCGAACGGGCGCGTTAAAGGCAACGTCAATGCCCGCGCTGCAGTCGTGCAGGGTAAGCTGGAGGGCAATATTCATGCGAGCGATCGGGTCGACTTAAAGCAGTCCGCCGTCGTCGTGGGCGACATCGCGACTCAGCGCATCTCCATTGATGAAGGCGCGTACTTCAAGGGAAGTGTCAACATCCAGAAAGAGGCACCCAAGAAAGAAGTACTGGGTGTGACTGCTCTTTCCCTAAATGAGGCTGCTCAGCCAAGAAAACGATGATCCCTTGTACTGTTCTAGTAAATGATGAGTTCAGTGTCTGGCACGAAATTCCCGTAAAACTTTCCAGAATCGGAATAAAAAGACCGGGTTAGCGGTCTTGGTAGGTGTGGCTTGACGGTATTTGGGGTTTCAGCATGTGGCTGGGTCGCGGATTTTGCGTGCCTTGGGTCGCTGGTTTAATGGGACTTTCTTCAGGCAAGGGCGGGAAGCCAGGACATAGATTCGTTGGGATGGACAGATCGTGAGTTTTCATGCCTGGACACGATTTTGGATCACAAGCGGGAGGGGCATCAAGGCGAACGCTGCCCTAGGGATTAAATACGATTCAGGGGTACTAGCGGAGCCTTGAAATGCCATGCTTACTTTGCCGGTCTGCCGTGATGGAGGCATAGTGTGACCAGATCCGAGACATTCGCCTCGCCCACGCACATGACCGTGTCTGCGCCACCCCAATAGATTTTCACGGTTCCATCGGACTCCAGAACGGCACCACAGGTGAAGACCACGTTGTGGACATATCCAGTTATTTCCCAAGGATCCTCCGGTTGCAAAATCCACGAGTCG
>WNFD01013210.1_pt1 | contig 17942 bp, 33 predicted proteins | sample 5400491 | NCBI WGS metagenome assembly WNFD01 (sample SAMN13153343, study PRJNA577476) | soil metagenome | isolation source: 120 cm saprolite under Douglas fir tree site 2 hole 2 replicate 2 | place: USA:California | collected 2015-04-18 | reverse complement strand
AGCCTTTGCACGACTATTCCCGGGTCCGCCAGCTGAGTGGCAGGCTCGGGCCGCTGATCCGGCGCCAACAGCCCCATTTGCACCGCCTCCTGTTTTGAGACCCGATGACCCATGGCGCTCTCGAACGCCTGGCATGGGGCAAATAGAGTGGCCACAGACGCGGCCGACGGCGGCGGGCAGTAGTAGTCCGATTGGCTTCTGACGAATTGGATCACGGCGCCGACGTAGAGGGCGAAGGCTGCTGCGATTGCGATCCCAACCAGGTACCGGCTCTTCATGGGCGATGCTCCTTCATCGCCCCCCACTGACAACGTTGGGGTGGCCTCACCGGTTCCGCATTGATGGATGTGGACAGCCGGGGTCTTGAGAAGCTTGGCAAGGCGAAGGGCGGTGAGCGGTATAAGAAGTAACCCACTGGGACCAAAGTGGGACCAGTGGCCCCCACCAACAAAGAGCTTGGCCTCGGCAAGAAGCGGGCCACGCGGTCTCTCGAATACGACAAGATCAGATGCCACCGAAACCAAAGCCGAAGATTACGACAATGTGGCGGGAACGGCAGGACAAGGCCGGAAACCCCCGTCTCAACGAGCAGATCGCCCGCATGCAATGTGTTCGAAGACGGCCAAGCGCCGGCTGTCTAGATCGACGGTCTGGTGCCCGCGACGCGCTCTGTGCGACTCTCCGGGAAGGCCGCTGGTAAGGGTTTGGCCGGCGGGCTCCGGAGTGCGGGCCGGTCCAGAAAACGAATCAGGCCGCCCGGCGTTGAAGCGAGGCGGCCCTGCACGACCGCATGGTGTGATCAGATTTCAACACCGGCGGAAAATCAACTGCGGTTCACCGTCCCAAGCACTGACACCGTACTTCTCCGGCTTTCTTTGGTGTCGACGAATCGGCATGATGCGGACTGATCACCTCTTCCGGAAAGGCTTGGCAACAATGCGCAACAGGCCAACCAATGATCGCGAGCAAGCTTGAGCGGTAAGCGCCGGCCTCGCATTCCACGAAGCCGGCTTGTCATCGCTGACGCCCGATGGCGTGCGCCTGGCCAGGGAATGGGACCTGTGTTCGCTGTATGCGCGCCGCGATCGGCGCTGGTACTTGAAAGTGCGAACAAACCCGCGTCCTGAGGGCGCAGCGGTCAGCCACTCGGAATCAGGCGCCGCCGTCCGGTAGGATCGATCCGCGCCAGCAATCGCCTTCCCAGACTCAGGAAATGGCCTTCTGCATTATGCGGTGCGTGCATGACTCGCCGGCGCTTTATTTGGGGACGGGGGTCCACCTGGAATAGTCATAAACACCGGACCATTTGAGCACATTGGTTTTGCAATTTTTGCAATCGAAGCTGCCGGAGCTTTGGTCAGAGGAGTGCTCCTGCGTCGCTTGATAATTCAAGCCGCACTTAGGGCACGAAAACACGACCGTGGTCTGTGTTATGGCGGGCATCCTGAAAATATGCGCTGATGGCTGGCAGGTTCTATCCGTTATTGCACGGGGTTAAGACGGGACCCGGACGCCGAACGGATGGCCGCCGCTGGCGCCCCGGATAGGAACTTGCCATCCTGGCCAGTACGCTCAGGTGTAAGAAAGTTTACACCTGATGCTTTCCTGGCCTGACCGACGGTCATAGCGCTAACGCCGATGTCCGCAGCGATGGCGCGGGCCCGGCGCTCACATAAATGACCGCGGGATGGTGCTTGAGACACCCCGCGGCCGATCCGGCTCAACCAATAAATTCGGTGATTTAAATAGCCCCGGTGTTCCTCTTGTAGAACGCCCCTGTCCGAAAATGGAGTCCGGGAAACTACGGACCATCCCCCTCCGTGCGATCGCTGATGCGCACGCCGGAGGAACGGGCAGCGAAGGAAGCGGCACAAGCCGCGGCAATGCCAGGGCCAGCAAGCGTCGTTACCCTATCCCGCGATCAGGCCATCCCGCCGATCGTGGACCAAGCGGAGCGGATTGTCGCGAAGTACAATCAGCTCGACCCGGACCGGCAAGCCTGCATCACCAAATTCGTCGATTATCTTATCGCCAAGCAGGACACGGAGTAGAACGCGGCTTAATTTTTAGCCGGAAACCTAACGTGACCACCATCCCGGGCGCCAGCGGTCACACGTTCGGCGCCCGATCATTTGAGGAAATCACCCTTCCGGCCAGTGAACGCAGGGACTTAAGCGCGAAAATGGCCTCGGAGGGAATCAACCGATCATCGAGCGGCGCAGGCCATCAAAGCAAACCCGGGGAAATCAGATCGGGGCTATCGCTGCAGAACTTGGCCGTTCTTTGATCGGCGCGGCTTTCGGGAATGAACGCTCCTGGCAACGTTGTAGGGGAATTTGACGACGTTGCTCATGACGCATCGCCCTTCTCGACGTCGCAGGCAAGGTGCCAGAGCTCCCCGCGTGTTTCCTGCAAGCACTCGATCAGCTCGACGAGTGTATCCGCCACGCCAAAAATGCCCTCGCCCTCGTCGGGCGGCATATTCTCGCCGGACGACATGATGAGCAGCGCCTTTGCCAGATTGCAGGCCTGCCTGATCGGGGTTTCGAGATCGTTCAGCCCGCTCGCTACCATCTCGATTTTCGATTTGGCTTTCTTCTTCATGACAGCACCGCCATGACGTTCGCGATGGATGCCGCAAAGCCTTTGAGCAGGCGGGGCGCACTGTCCTCGCGATCGTTGAACATCCACGCGTTGTGCTGCGCGATCTCTTGAAGATAGGCAAGCTGGGCCACGATACCGGGAACCGTGGTAGCCGCTGCCGAGAGAAGTTCATCGAACGCCTTGAATTCGGCATTGCAAGGCGCCTCACTCACTAGCCAAGCCGCGGCATTGTCGCCGATCTGTTCAAGGCGTGCTTGCTCGACAAGTGCGGCCTCATGACCGCAGCAAGCTTCTCTGTGGGCCTCGATCAGACCAAACACCAGATCCGGCGGCCTGCTGTGCCTGGGCATGGTCACGGCCGCAGGGACGCTCGGGTCCATCGCAGCAGCAGCGGCAAGAGTGCCGGCGCTGACGGCGCTGGCGACAGCCGCCACGGCGAGGGAACGACGCCGGGTCGGATCGCGTGGTGGGAACATCATTGGGTGGTCAATTGCAGACGTGTTTGTGGGTGGCGTGCTAAGCACGCTGTCAGCTTGGGTCATGGATTTCTCGGGTCCTTTGGCTCGGGTTAGAGCCGGGGCGGAAGTTTGCGCTTCCCCTCGGCTTGCATTTTCTGTAAACTGAAAATATGAAGAAATCAATTCCTGTAAACAAGAAATCACGTGGTCGCCCAAAGAAGAAGGGCGGCGTGCACCCCGTGAGCGCTGTTAGACTGGCACCTGAAATTTCGGTTGCAGTCGACGACTGGGCCTCGAAACAATCCGATGGCCCTGGCCGCTCCGAAGCCATCCGCCGCCTAGTCGAGTTGGGGCTGAAGGCGAAGGGGAAACCATGATGGAGATCGACTATGCGGGAAATAAGCGCAACCTGGTCGAGCTCGGGCTGAAGGCGAAGAAATGAGGGTGGCGAAACTGAAAGAGCTGGCGGAGATGGCGGCGAATCTACTAGAGACCGCTCGCAGGCTTCCACCGGGCCAGGACCGCCATAACGCGCTTCAGGAAATCGGGAGACTTCGCGCGCGGATAGCAGGTCTTGAACGCACTGACTTGCGATCGGCACACCGAGGGCTGAAGGCGAAGGGAAAGTGACTACAGCCGACTGGGCCTTGGTGATCAGCATATGTTCGGCGGCCGTCTCGCTGGCCGGCTTCGTCTGGAACGTCTGGTCGAAATTTATTTATCCGAAGCCCGATTTGAGAGTGCATTTTTCGATGATGGGATTCATTGGTGACGGTCCATGGCGGGATCCATTTTTGAGTCTTTCGATCACAAATCACGGCCCGATCGGATGCACCATTACACACGCGATAATCGATATCGACGACCGAGCGCAGCGCAAAAAAAGACGAGGGCTTATAAACCCACTCCGGGACATTTCCGCCAGCATCGAACATACCGACGGACCATTCACAAACCTCCCGAAAAAGATCGATGTCGGCGAAGAGTTTTCATTGCGGTTTTGGTCTGGGGAAAATTCGTTTCTCGAGGAGGAAGTCGACCGAGTTGGGGTGATCGATACGTTCGGTCGCCACCATTGGTGCGCGTGCCGACACGTAAAGAAAGTCCAAGCCGAATATTTTAAGATGAGAGATGCTGGAGACTTACCGAAACTAAGCCGCGGTCGAGGATCGAGTGTTGATGAACGTCAGGGTGTGACAATCCGCCGCCTCGTCGAGATCGCACTCAAAGCTGAGATGCCATCGAAGCCGGCCGGCAAGGCATCGAACGAAATCCGTGCTGCGGAGTTGGCACCGAAGGCGATCGAAAAGATTATCGATCCCGCTGCGCCGCCCGAAGAACGCGCCCAGCGCCGACGCCGGCTTACAAAGGGACCGCCGGAATTCCGGGAGGATCGGGTCGATCTGCCGAAGGCGAAGGGAAATTGAGTGAGCCGAATATGTTCGATCCAACGCCGGAGTTACCAGACGATGCGCTGATCAGCGATGTTGAATTTCCGTCAAGGATTCGCAACGTGTTGGTGGCCTCAGGCCTGCAGACCGTCGGTGAGGTCCGCGAGACATCGGACGAAACACTGCTGAGCTTCCAGGATCTCGGCAAGGGCTCTGTCACGCATCTTCGTGAGACTTTGGGCCTTCCCTCAACCGATGGCTCTGATCAGCGTGCCGCTTCCTGACGCTTCGTCGCGGTCGGATACTCCAGCGACATATCCTCAAACTCTTCGATTGGGAGCTTATTTACGCCGGCGGCGGTGTGGAGCTCCTGCATCGAGGGCATAGCAGTGGTTCCGGCGGATAGCTTGGTCGAAGGATGCCACACCATGGCGGCCGCGGCGGCGATCAGAGCGACAAGCGCAAACACAGGAATCATCAGATGCTTCATCGAAGCCTCCTGTTCTGTTCCGATTTAGCTAGCTCCAACCGCTACGCACGAATGTGAGCTCTCTCACGTCTCACGCTCACTTGATGCTGAGGGAGACCACGCGTTGGGTGCATCGCAGCGCACTGTGCAAACAGCGTACTTCCCTTGTGGAATTCCCCGTGCGGGGAAACGTGATCGCATGCCGGATCATTTTCGGCGCCCGGTGCTTAGCCATCATGTTGATGTCCCAGTACCCGGTGCCGGCCTCCGTAGAGAGGCGGTCGAGAAGCGTTGCATTGCCGTCTTCGAAGAGACGAGCATCCAAGGAAAGCGGACCGAACTTGCCGAATTGGCGAAATTGCGCCTTGATGAATTCTCGCACGCGGCGGCGGACGTCGGTCGTTTTGAGTTTCCCGGAGTTTGTGCGCCCATCCCGAGACGCTATCTGGCGCTCCCGAGCCAGGCACTCGCCCCGATCCCTTGCCTAAAGGTTGTCCCTGCATTCCCCGCTAGTCACCGCGTTGGATGCAGCGCGGGATAATCGCTGGCTTGTAGAGCTGGGCCGAAGGTGAAGGGGAACCGGCCAACATAAAGTTGTCCACACCTGCGACGATTGCCAAGCCCTGACTGACGGCTTTCGTGCGTCCGCTATTGCTTTCGCCTTTCGGTTGCGCTTGGGTCACGATGGTCGGGGGACAACCAAAATGCGGATTCTGGGAATCGTGGCGCTTGGCGCCGCTCTGGGCGGCTGCGTTTCGACCGGCGACACCATCGCGTTTCGGACTTCAAATCCACAGCAACAGACGATGATGCGTGACGGGCAACCAGCCCTAGTGTCGCGACAGAAGAGCTCGCTGGTCTTGGTCCGGCCGGCGTCTCGACAGCTTCAGGGCAACGGTCGGCCTGTATTCGTCGTCGGCATCAACAATTTTGGAAAACAGCCGATTGATTTTCGAGTCGCCCAGGTGGAGGCTACTCAACATGTCAGTGGCTCCGACTACGACATGCAGGTCGTCACGTTCGAAATGCTGGCCCAAGAAGAGAAGAACCGCCGAGTGGCGGCGGCGATCCTAACTGGTGTCGCGGGGGCTGCGAATGCCTATAGCGCTTCGCGCGCTGGGTACGGCACGTACACCACACCCAGCGGTCGCACCGGGACGTTCTATAGCCCGACGGCCGCGGCGATCGCGCAGGGCAACGCCGCAGCACAGAACGAAGCGATGTTTGCCGCGACTGTCGAAACGGGACAGCGCAATATGGCCGCGCTGGAACAGTCGGTCATTAAAGATAACACCCTGATGCCGGGCGAATGGTACGGCGGCCAACTGCACTTGGCGCCACCAACCGATCAGGCCGGCGGTCAAAAGACGTACACGATTGTCATAACCGTTGGGGCGGATCGTCACGTTGTCGACGTAGCGCAAGGTCCAGCGGGATCATGAAGAAGGCTAGGTGGGCGGCTGTCGCTCTTTGCATGGCGCTGGTGCTTTGTCTCGGGAGAACATCCGTCGCGAACCCCTCCGACTGCCAAGACGCGATCTCGCAATACAATTCCGCGATATCAGACATCTCGAGTGCCTTACGCCGTTACACAAGCTGTGTTTCCGGCAGCAGCGGTCACGATGACTGCTCAAGCGAATTTAGAAGGCTTAAGTCAGCTCAGAGTGACTTCGAGGACGCTGTCTCGAAATACGGCTCGGAATGCAACTAGCTCGACTCCGTCACTGCGGCCGGGAATTTTCGAATGTTCGCAATCAAATACCTTGTCCTGATGACTGGGCTCTTTGTCGGATCCTCTTTGGCCGACGCTGAAACGGTCGACGTCAAGTACCGCGGCGCCGTCGATCTGAAGCCGTTCGCCTGCACCGACACGCCGCGCAGCAGCTTCATTCAGCGAGTCTGCTATGACGAGCAGAGCTACATGCTGATCAACTTACGGGGCACGTACTATCACTATTGCGAACTACCTACGCCGACATTCGACGCGTTCGTGGCCGCGACATCGATGGGCCAGTTCTATAATCAGAACATCAAGGGCTCGGGTTCGGATGGTCCGTTCGATTGCCGGACACACAAAGTCCCACAATATTGACCGCCAAAATGCATAGATTTCCGCTCTTTCAGAGGCTCAGTGCAATCCTTCTATTTGGCGCCGTTGCATCTGCACCTGCGAGGGCGTGCGAAGATGGCCATTGGATAGACGAGGTTGTCGCTGATGGACAAATTCTGAAGCTCGAGGACGGTAGTCTTTGGAAAGTAGACCCTACCGACACGCTCACGTCGTCGCTCTGGCTTCCCGTTTCGGACGTCATTGTTTGCGACACAAAATCGTGAACGTCGATGATGGTGAGACAGTTCAGGTTCGAAGAATACGCTGAATGTTGACTGGTCTCATTCCTTGCAAAGTCACGGCGATGGATGCAGCGCAGGTTGCGAGAGGCTTAATGCGGGGGAATGGATCATGCGTCTAGCCCGGTCTTGTATTTTTTGCGCTTTTTCGATTGTTGCGGCAGGATTGGCGGGCTGGGAAATTCCTCTGGCCCGTGCGGCAACCGATCAGGATTTTGATTTGGCTTGCGCCGTAGTCAGCGCGGCTGAAATAGCTACAACGAAGGCCGGAAGCGACGAACGAAACATGGCCCTTCAAATTCAGTTTTTTTATCTCGGCCGGTTAAGTGGCCGCGATGATCGAACCTATTGGACAGCGGTGGTCAAAGGTCGACTTGCTGAACTAAAGACAAAAGCTAAAGCGCCGGATCTTTACGGCTCATGCGCAGCGTTTGTCACCAAAAATATCGATTAATCCGCCGCCTGGTCGAGCTGGGGGCTGAAGGGAAAGAAATGACCGAGCAGGAAGAGTTGATTCAGGATATCAGGGAACGTCTAGGCGAGATGCCAAATAATCTGCTGGCGTTTACCACCACTATAGGACAGCGCTACTCGATGACGGAGGACAAAATCATGCCGCTTGTTATGAAAGAAGCCGAGGCCTTAGGCGTCAACTACCGCATCGGGTCGAGCTCGGGCTGAAGGTGAAGGAGAAGTGAAGCTAGGCCAAGCATGGACGCCCGCGGATGACGCGCAACTTTTGACGTTACTCAACTCGAAATGGACAGAGCTTTGATCGCCTGGAATTTGAAACGAACCGTCTCGGCTATAAGCAAACGAAGGGCCACCTTGAATAAACGTCGTCTTGCAGAGCTCGGGCTCAAGGCAAAGGGAAAATAGCAGTTAACATGGCCAACCAGTGGACGCCACAAGAGGATGCCCTCTTTCGAGGAATGGCGGAAGCGAACACCCGCCCTGAAGTGATCGCTGCAAAACTGAATCGATCGGTTCGCGCCATCAAGGCGCGCGCCTACATGATCGGACTGCCGTTGAAATGGTCTAAGCTGATGGCGAAGGGGAAGTGACCGACGACGACCCCAACGAAGCCTATGAGGTTGTGCCGATAGAGTCCGGACCGCATGGCCCGCCCAAGGGTTGGTGGACCGTCAAACGAAACGGTCTTCCGGTCAGACACTTTCCCGGCAAGGAAAAGGCCGAGCGATACGCGACCGATCCTGAATATCGAGCAAGTCTTGTCCCCAAGAAGGCTCGGGAGAAGACCAAGGGGAACCGGCGACGCTAGCGAAAAGCCCGGCCCGAAGGCCAGGCTGATCGCAAGTATTTCTTAAGGTCAGTGAATGCCCGTGGTTAAACTGCATTGCTCCGTCCGTCTGTGCACTAAGTAACAGAGGAACCCTTACCCGGAATACTACGGGGCTTGAAATTAGTGCACGGGCGCCTGGACCGCGCTTCAATGGGACTGCCCGAACTCACCCGCCGTCGTTGTCCTGAAGCCCGCGAGGAATGCTGGCACATTTACTACGGCGATATCGATGCCGGAACGATCGCGATCCGCACCGGCAACCCTCATGATGAGAATCCGTGGGAATGGCATTGCGGTTTCTATCCGGGATCGGAGCCGGACGAGCAACAGAACGGCATCGCCGCCACCTTCGACGAGGCCCGCGCTGATTTTGAGCGCGCATGGCAGGTGTTCCTGTCGAAACGCACCGAGGCCGATTTTCAGGCATGGCGCGATCAGAGAGATTGGACCGCGAGGAAATACGCGCTGTGGAACGCGGGCGAGAGGTTGCCTTCGCAAAGCCCAGCTCGATGATGCGCTGTCCCTGCGGCGAGATGTTTGTTAGCCACCTCCTCGAGAATACGCTGATCCACGTCCCCCACATCACCGCCGAGCACAAAGCCCGTGAAGTTCGCCGAGCCCAGACCGTTCGGTGATCCGGAAGCCGCCGTCCGAAAGCTGATCGAGATCGCCAATGCCGCGGAAGCCGTCCAGGACGGCCGCATCTATATTGAGCGGGTCAATGGCCCCTTTCTCGCCGCCGGCGGCAGTCCGGCCGAATACCGCGCCGGCATCGAGCGCGCGATCGCGAAGGGCTGGCTGTGGCGACACGAATCCGGGACCTACGTCAAATTCACCGACGCCGGTGCCGAGCTGTTCGCCTGATGGCGGTCAAGGGCTGGTCGACCCCTTTTGACGATCCAATACCATTGCCCCGCGGTCGCCAACTCGTCACTCTCGAGGACGCCGCCGGCTACATCATGAAGCTGCCGAAGGCTAAGCAGGATCTTGAGGAATGGCAAACCGCAGTGGCATTCACGCACCGGGGTGTTGCGGGCGTTGAACGGCCACGTCGAACGGGTGTTCAATCCTGACCACAAAGACACGCATTGGGGGAAGCGCAAGCTCAGGAGAGACCAATGACGACCGTCTGGGTCTACACCAACACCAGTAAAGAGGTCGGCGATATCGACCACGTCAAGGTATTCGCGACCGCCCGTGCCGCCGAAGAATGGTTTGAGGAAAACGATCCGCTGGGCGTCGCTTTCGAATATGAGGTCCTGGAGTGAACCGGATCGGGCGCCGCGCCAGCATGTGCATGCTGCTCATCGCGGCGCTGGTGGTGATCTTGAACATGCTAGGCCACTGAAAGCCAGTACGGGGGCTTCTATCTGAAATACCTATGCAAGTCGTCGTTCCGTCTGTTTCGTGAGCCGCTACGCCACATGGACGCGGCGCTACTATCACCGTCGACACACCGTCTGGTCCGGGCCTGGCTAGCCCGATCGTCGATAATGGCGCCTCCTCTGCAACGCCTTGGACTGAGTTCGGCGCCGTAGCACCAGTGACGGATGGGGATTGGCTGCCTAAGGCCGCTGGCGAGGGACCGCCAGGCAAAACGGGCGCGGACGGGACGCCCGCAGAACCACCGATAACGCCTCCGGTGGTCGTGGCGCTTGTTATCCCCGGTGAAGCATTGGTGCCACTTCCGAGGGAGCCGCCAGCATTTCTGCTTGGGTTGCCCGTTCCAGCCGCTCCGTTGCCGGCCGGGTTGCCCGATCCCGGCGATCCACCCCCCACCGCGCCGGCCGGGGGGCCACCTCCAACGGCTCCCGCCGGCGCTCCGCCTCCAACGCCGGCGCTGCCCATACCTGCTGCACCCACTCCGCCGCCAAGTGCTGCACCGCCCCGGCTGCCGCCAGCGGCGACCGCAAATCCCATGGGCAGTGCCGCTATCAGCAGTGCGGAGGCCAAACTTCTCGGATTGCAAATAATCACGACGCGCTCCTTTCAGTGAATTCATAAACTTTGTCGGAGTAGCGGGAGTGACCGATCGGCATCATAATCCTCATGCGGCTGGTCGGCTAGGGCGGCGCTCATTGTTGAGGGCATGGGTCAGGCCACCCCCGACGCATTGGGGTGCCGCAAGCTGGCGAGGGACCGATGACAACCGTTTGGATCTATGTCGACACCAGATACCGTGTTGGCGACCCCGGCCATCTCAAAGTTTTTGCGGACGAAGAAGCTGCAAATAGATGGCTCGAGGAAAATGACCCCGAAGGCGCCGCTTTCGAGTATGAGGTCCTGGAATGAACTAGATCGGCACCGAACGATCCTTGCCATGCTGTTGATCGTGGTCTTGGCGATCCTGTGGAATTTGTTGGCTCTATAATTTGCCAACGTGAAGGCCCGCATGAGGTGTCGCTAGCGCTCGCCATCGGCGATAAGCACAGCCCCTTTGAACAAATCCTCATGCCCGGATGCCTTGCGCATTCCCTAAGCGGACGCGCCACCACGCAGCAGGTGCTTGTAACCATGCTCCGTCATCCATTTGGCGCGCGATAAATGGCTCTCAAACGCCCTCCGAGCGCGATCGGAGTCGCGTTTCGGGTCAAGATGCAGCACTATTCGTGCGACTTCGCTCCAGTCAGCACCTTCCGCATCCGCGTCGAGTAGGCGCAGATATGTGATGATGTGTTCCTCGTCGTAAACGGTCAACGCGGAATCAGATGGCGCGGTATCGGCGACATCGGGATCAAGCGGCGGCTTCTGCATGGGCTTCCTCGCAATAGGTTGTCGATCGACCACCTTTGCTTTGGACTCCTGGCATATTGATGACTGCGAAGCCTTCGCACCCCACTCGCATAGGTCATTGCGGGACTTGCGCGCGCAAATGCCAGGTCCGCTTTACCTCGATGAGCCGCCACGAATCCCGCCGTCGCGCAGCACCGTGACGCCGCTATTCCCGCCGTCCACGCCATCCAGCGCTTTCGACCCGTACGAACAAAATCCGTTCTTGATCATTGCAGTTGGCCCTTCGAACGCGCACCAATCACTGCGAGCTGAGATCGACTAGGCAGGGCTTAAGGGCAAAAGCGCGCTCCGCAGCGTCGCACTTGAAATCCCCATCAGCCCCGTGAAGGGGTTGTCCAGTTCCAGAACCAGGAAAATCGCGCCCGCAAACGACAGCGCGCATACGAACAGGGAGGCCATGACGATCAGATTGGTTTGGGAGAACAAGGTGAAGCTTACGAAGATCGCGCTAAGCCAAAAGATCAGGATTATCAGAAACGGCGTCGGGATCGAACCGCCGGTGTGCGTGAACAACTGCAGCCGGATCTGCGCTCCTTCCGTGAAGGCCTGAATGGCGCGGGACTGCAAGGAACGTTGCGCATCGTTGTTGGGCGACAGGCGTTCCAGTTGGTTTTCGAAAGTCGACGATTGGGCCGTCGACTGGAAAGCGACAGGCTTGCCCGCCGAAGGCGCACCTTCGTGCCAAATGCGATTGGCCAGCGGCGGAACGCTCTGCCGCAGAAGAGTCCGGACAGAAGTCGCCTCCGAACCATATTGCCCAAGCAGATCGTCGAGAAGGATCATCGTCGCGGTCATTTGCCTGACCTGGCCGGTTTTCTGATCGAACGAACTTTTCGCAGACGAGATCAAAAGCCCCAGCACCAGTGCGGCCAACGTGCCGACCAGACCGGTCGCCATTTTCACGACTTCCCTGGAATCCGGGTGCACATGCTTCTCCAGGAGCAAAGGCCGCACTGCCGCCCCGGCCAAGGCGCCGGCGAACATCAACACGAACACAAGGAGCGAGATCGACAAGGCATACATGACATCTCTCCGCGCTTTTCGGTGGCGCCCGCTGCGTTGTATTGCGCCTCGCCCGGTTGCCGGGCGGGGCGGGTCTAGAACTGGTGCGCGAAGTCAGTACACCCTGCGGCGGACGACGGCCCGCCGTGGCGCGATGACGGCAGCACGGGCGACGGGACGTCCGACGGCCACGGCCCCGGCCCCGGCCCCGCCTGTGGCGACGCAGCCTGCATGGTAGACGCCGCGCGCGCAGACGATTGCGCTCGATTCCATCGTGCTCAGTGCCATGAAGCCTGCCGCCAGCGATAGAGAGATGATCAAATGTTTCATTGCCGTTCTCCTGGGGTCGAAACCCTATCTTCCGTTTCGCAACCGGCTCGTTCTGCGGGCCGGCACTGCGTCGCCTGGGCCGCGGGGACTTGCACCGGCCTCTTCCCGAGCGTGGTTCGTCGATCGTGCGTCAAGCTCCCCAGCCGATTGGGCTGTCCGGTTCAAGGTGCGCCTGCTACCCGACCGCACGCGTGCATTCGCGCCTTCCTGCTGGCAACTTCCGCAGGCCAGCGCGCACGATTGATGCTTCCAAGGGGGGTGCTGTCCGGTGTCGAATGTCCGGTGACATCGAAATAGGTTGCATTGCTCTCTTCCGGCCCAAGCCGGGAGTGCGGCAGGAGAGTAAGCCGCGCGACCGTGTGGAAGGGCGCTTCCGCTTCGCTCCACTCGACGCTGGCGTTCTCGATCCAGAAGCTGGCGTCCCGATGCTTGCCCCAATACGTCATCCTGTCGGGATCGAGAAACTGAATGCCAAAATCGAAGCAGCCCATCGTGCGATCTTCCCTGAGGTGCCGGATCAGCTCGTCCTGCAGGCCCTTGGGGTTACTCCATTGCAGTGGGCGCGACGGATTGTCCTGGGAAGGCGTGGCTGAATACTTCACGACATCGATCGGTCCGTGACGAAACGGTACGGTGCTCCAATAGCGCAGTTGCTGGTACGGCCTGATTGTCTGGCGCGCCTGCAATTGCGCAAAGAGAAGGGTCCTCAGCACTCTCAACTTGTCCCTGACCGGCAGCGACCACAGGCCGGCGGCCTGGTTCGACGCCGTCAACAGCTTCATGGTGGCCAGAAAGGCAGGCGCGTCGTTTATCGGCAGGGTCGTTGCATTTTGCAGCGAGAAATCCTGTCGGCCAAGATGCCCCTCGGGAAAGGCCCCGGGGTCTCCGGAGAGGTGGACCGAGAATGACAACGATCGGACGTCTGGCTTGAAATCGGAATTTATGTTCGGGTCCGCGTTCGCAAACCGCACCACGGCGGGATATGCGCCAGGCCTTGCGAAAATGCCTTTCGCGAGCCGCGCCGCCTCCACGGGATTGCGTTCGAAGGTCACATCAAATACTTCGAAGCGGGCTCGGGCGCAGACTCCCTTCGCGTGGGTTCCGCGACAGAGCGGCCGGTGTTGTTGAACGGCGGCATTCGTCTGCATCAAGAGAGACTTCGTGGCGATCTCCGCGACGGCAGACTTTTCTCCGGCGAAATTCCGCTCGGCGTCGCTCTCGGTCACTCCGAACCACCTGGTCAGGAACACGATGAAAGCCTCCTAGGCGGAGCCGGGCCGCAGGGCTCAACTCAGATTGGCGATGAATTTGATCGCCGTGACGCTTGGCAGAAAGCAGTAGGCAGCGGCCTTCGTCGTAACGAAGCTCGAGAATTTCGTGATCTTGATCGGCGCCGCGTCCGCCTGCGGAATGACAAAAATGCTTTCCGCCGGGTTCTGCGTGCCGATCATTGGATCCTTCGACTTGGGCGGCAGCCTGACCGCTCCGGCGAACTCGCTGTCATTGACCCAATGGCCCAATACGAACTCATATTGGTTCTCGATGCTGGAGTTGATGAAGTAGCCGAGCAGCCCGCGCTCGATGCCGTCATGGGGTTGCTTCGGATCGTAGGCCGGCCCGTAGGGCATGCCGCGACGGATAAGCCGATGAGTATTGTTGCTGCCGCCGGGTTGGCCTTGGCCGGCGACCGGCTGCCCTCGGGGATTTATGCGGCGGATGTGCGCACCGACGGGACAGCGCAGCCCTTTCGGATCGCCTGAACCATCAGCGTTCACATACTCGAAGTCGTTCAACTGCTCGGGTGAAATACCGCCCGGTGGGCTGTCGGTTTCCGGCGACAACGCAAGGGGCACTCCGTTGCGCCACCGTCCGCAGATCTTGGCGGCAAGCAGTTCGGGATCTATCGTGTCCTTGTGAGATTGCAGGAAATCTTCGAAGGCGACGACGTCCGTCTCCATCATCTTGAAGACGGCGAAACTTCCGTTCAGACCGAATTGCCGAGGTTCCGGCACGAAGTAGTTCTCGGCGTCGTCCCGCAGGACGAATAGCCAGGAATCGCATCGCTCCTGGTGATCCGGCGGATATCGTTCCGGTCCGCCACGAATGGCCGTCATGCTGATGCCATCGGTGTAACCGAAATGAACCTTGGTGGTGGGGACGGGTCGGCCATCCTTCGCCTCCATCAGCGCCATCCCGTCAGCGCGCCAGATCTCCCGAAAGGCGCCGCCTTCCGAAAACAGAGTGCTTAGCCGGTCGCTATACGACGTCATCGCCTCCGCACCGAGAGCATGCAGCGTCACCAGGACATGATCGCTTCCAGCGCCAAATCCGCCGATCCAGTGCCGCGGGTCGCTCTCGCCGGTGTCGCCCACCAGTTTCGCGCGTTCGGCGGCGCCGGCGACGAACGCACCGAGCGGGTTGAACGAGAGCGTCGGGACGCGATCCCTGATCTCCAACGCGATCAATCCGGGCCAGGTAATGCCGATGTTGAGGCAATAGTCGGGCTTGCGGCGCGGGACATCAGCGGGGTTGTCTCCTGGCCCCGGCTCGAACCCGACGTGCCAGTCTTCGGCGGTGGTGATCTGCGGCGCGTCGGACTCATTGCCGCTAACGAGCCGCCCGAGCAACCTGCGGGCCTCCGCGGGAACGCCGACCGTAAGCAGGAAATGCCGTACCATCGGCATCCTGTAGCCACGCAAGATGAACCCCTGAATGTCGCCGAGGTCGAGCGGGCTCGCCGAGGCAGAGCGGGACGGGGAATCACGTCCGGGCACGTCGCTCTCCACGCCCCCGAACAGGCGCCGAAGAAATCCCTGGCTTCCCTTCGCCTCAGGCGCCCGTATTTCCCTGGCTTGCCTCATCTCTCGCCTCTTTTCAGTATCAACCCGAGACGGATTGCGGTTTGCTGTCGGCGATCAGCGCGTGGATGTCCTGGACCGACAGCCCCGGATACGCTTGATAGAATCCGATCGGAGCGCGGCTCGCTCCCGCTGCGAAGTCAATGAACTCCTGCAGGTGCTTTCGGCATGGCGACGGCGGCGGGCTCTTGGTAAATCTGAAGATAAGATCGAAGACCTGTCCGATGTTCTTGGTAAAATCGGCGATGTATTTGTCGAACGAGCCGTCATAGACCGTAAAGAAGCCGATCTGATTGTCCTCGAGCGGTACGAATTGCGCGAAATGAGGCGTGCCGACGGAGTCCAGGTCTTTCGTCGTCCCTTTCCCGCGCGCGCGCAGGATCAGTTGTACAGTGACGAAATGCAGGTACGACTTGATCGGCAGGATCACCAGAAATGGATGCAGTTCGCCGCCTCCGTCGACCTCCGCGTCCGAGGCAAGCGCCTTGATCTCCTTGGCGCTTACCCCGGGATAGGCCGTGTAGAGATTCACCGCTTCGAGAAGATGCGCCTTCGTCCAATTGGCGAAGGCGTCTATGTTTGCGGCGACGGGCGTGGGTGGCGAATCGACAACATGCCGGAGGATCGCATCGAACACCGGTCCCGCGAGTTTCGCGAGATCGGTCATGAGGTGATCAAACTCGCCGTCGAAATCGCCAAGAAATAGCAGCGTTTTCTCGCTCAGAACCGTGAAGCGCGAGTAGTGGACCCGGCCGATCCTGTCCGTTGCTTGGAATAGACCCGGCATCATCGGTGGAAGCTGCTCCGCCAGCAGCATTCCTGCCGAAGGGGATTTCAAGGGAAAACCGAGGGTAAAGTGGTTCTGGCCCATCTGATCGGTCCTTCGCCTTACTGGATCATGCCGCAATCGAACATCTTGTTGAGAACGGGGGCGGCGATTTTGCCGATAAAAAACACTCGCGCTTGGGAATCGTTACGCAGGAATTCTACGGCTTCCTTCTCCTTATCCGTCCGCGGCTGGTTCCTTTGCGCCTTCAACTCCTCGCAGGTTGCCGTCTGATACCTCGTGATCACTTTGTCGGCTGCGGCGTCCAGGAGCATGCCCTGAGCAGATGCCGCGCCGATGACGATCAGCGCCGAAATTCCCACCGCTATGCCGATTGTTTTGTTCACGGAAGCCTCCTGTCATGCCTGCCGACGATAACCGCGGGGATTCACGGGATCATGTTGCATTCGAACATCTTGTTCAGCACTGGAGCGGCGATCTGATCGACAAAGGCTACTCGCGCCTTCGGATCGTCGCGCAGCATATCCAGCGCTATCTTCTCCTTCTCGGATGGCGGCTCCAACTTCTGTGCCTTCAATTGATCGCAGGTTGCGGCCTGGTACTTCTTGATCACCTTGTCGGCCGCGGCGTCCACAAGCATACCTTGCGCAGCCAAGGCGCCCGCAACGACCATGGCTGAAACGAACACTACGACGCTGATTGATTTGCTCACGTTGCGCTCCTCATCATCAATATTGAGTAGTTCAGGCCCGCCTTAGGGGCCGGACAGATAGCAGGCCGTTTAACCGGCTGCTGGTTATCCCCCCTTAATCGTGCGCTCGGGCGGTCGCTTCCCGCACCTTCATCTCGTCCGCAGCGGTCAGGTGCGTCGGTCCGAGGTTGAAGGTCACATTGTCGATCTTGCCGTTGAAGCGAAATGGTATCTGATAGTCCTGATCGTTCACCCCGGTGCGGGTATCCATCCCGACGTCGAAGGTCTCGTCCGCCGGCAGCAGGAACGGCACCGTCTTTGGGACTTGCAGCGTGCGGACGTCGTTGCCGTCGACCTTCAGCACTCCGGTGCCGCCCTTTGCGATGCCGGGGCCGTCATACTTGAAGTCAAACACAATCGTGTGTTTTCCTGCGGCGAGCGGCTGATCGCCTGCCCATCGGGCCTGCAACAGCGCAAGCATGTTGTAGTCAAACACTGGCACTCCCTTGAGCAGATAGAGCCCATACCCGCCCCAGCGTCCGCCCTCCGTGACGATCATGCCGTCGCCGTTTTCCGGGACCTCGACGTCGGCCGTGATCTTGAATGACCTGTTCAGGATGTTCGGCGAGTTTCCGGTGGGAATTCCGGGCATCTCACCCGAATAGCTGAAGACGGTCTGTCCCGCAGTGGCACTCGGCCGTGGCGCTATCGCTCGCGCAAACGACGAGTTGTCCAATGGAAGTACGTTGTATTTGGTCGCCTCCTGCACGAACAGCGCCTGCATCTGTTTCAGCTTGTCAGGCATTTGCGCAGCGAGATCGTTGGCCTGGGAGTAATCAGCGTTCAGGTTATATAGCTCCCAATTGTAGGCATTGATGTCCGGCATCGCCGAGTTCAGCACCCACGG
>WNFD01002673.1_pt1 | contig 17943 bp, 12 predicted proteins | sample 5400491 | NCBI WGS metagenome assembly WNFD01 (sample SAMN13153343, study PRJNA577476) | soil metagenome | isolation source: 120 cm saprolite under Douglas fir tree site 2 hole 2 replicate 2 | place: USA:California | collected 2015-04-18 | reverse complement strand
ACTATTAGGCCGTGAACGTCCTGGGCCTACGGCTGCTGGCCATCGTCGCGCTGGTGGCGGCCAACGCCTTCTTCGTCGCGGCCGAATTCGCGCTCGTCGCTTCCCGCCGCACGCGCATCGAAGCGATGGTCCGGCGCGGCGACCGCAAGGCGCGCACGGTGCGCAAGGCGCTCGGCGATCTGTACCGCCTGCTCTCGGCGACGCAGCTCGGCATCACCCTCACGTCAATCCTGCTCGGCTACGTCGCCGAGGATACGGTCGCCCATCTGTTTCGCGACTGGTTCGCCACGCTGCCGCGTGGCGTCGACTTTCTGACCCGCGGGGGCATCGCCTCCGTGGTGGCCGTCGGCTCGATCTCGTTCCTGCACGTCGTGTTCGGCGAGCTGGTGCCCAAGACCTGGGCGATCACCCATCCCGAAGCCACGAGCCGGTGGGTCGCCACGCCGCTCATTGTCTTCTCGTGGATCACCCGGCCGTTCAACATGCTGCTGAACTGGAGCGCGCGCATCATACTGCGCCTGCTCGGTATCACGAGCAGAAACCCCGAACTCGACCGCGTGCACTCTCCCGAAGAGATCCGCATGCTGGTCGAGCAGAGCCGCAAGACGGGCGGCCTGGGCGCGGGCGATGCGCGCCTGTTGGAAGGCGTCTTCGAATTCAGCGAGAAGAACGCCCGCGAAGTGATGACGCCGCGCACGCAGATCGTCGCGTTGCCCGCCGAGGCGTCTCTCGCGGAGGCCGCGGATCGCGTCGCGGCCGCGGGACGCTCGCGCTATCCGGTGACGGGCGAATCGCTCGACGACGTCGTCGGCATCGTGCACGCCAAAGACATCCTGCGCGGGTTGCTGTCCGGTGCGGAAGCGCCCGTGCAAGACATCGCTCGCCCCGCCTTCTTCGTCCCCGGCACGCGTGAAGTGGAGGACGTCCTGGCGGACATGAAACGCCAGAAGGTGCATCTCGCGATCGTGCTCGATGAGTTCGGTGGAACTGCGGGGCTGGTCACGATGGAAGATCTGCTCGAGGAAATCGTCGGGCCGATCTACGACGAGTATGACCAGACGCCGGCGCCCGGGCCTGGGACCGCGGCGAGCAGCGGGAGGGGGGGCGGCGTGCCGATTCTGGCGGGCAGTACGGAAATCAGCGACGTCAACCGCCTGCTCAAGCTCAATCTCGATGATGCGGACTACACGACGATTGGCGGGCTGCTGTTCGGGCGGCTCGGCCGCCTGCCGAAGGTGGGCGACCGCGTCAACCTGCAGGGCGCGACGTTCGAGATCCTGGAAATGGATGGCCGGCGCGTCGGGCGAGTGCGGGTGTGGCCGGCGACCACGCACGTCCCGGAGCCGTCGAGCTAGTCTCCCTTCTGCTGGCGGGCGACCACCAGCTGCACCGCCAGCTCCAGCGACGCCCGCATCGATCCGGCATCCGCGATGCCTTTTCCCGCGATGTCGAACGCCGTGCCGTGATCAGGTGACGTGCGGATGAACGGCAACCCCAGCGTCACGTTCACCCCCGTCCCGAAACCCGAGACCTTCACCGCCGTCATTCCGACATCGTGATAGGGCGCGAGCACGGCGTCGAACTCACCGCGCAGCGCTCGCACGAACACGGTGTCAGCCGGCAGCGGGCCCGCGGCGTCGAGCGCCGTCGCAGCGGGCCGCAGCAACCGGTCGTCCTCATCGCCAAACAACCCACCTTCACCTGCGTGCGGGTTGAGCGCGCACAGCGCCAGGCGCGGCGAGGTGACGCCCCACCACTGCCGCAGCGCGTCAATCGCGATCCGCCCCGCCTGCACCACGCGCTCGGTCGTCACCGATGCGATGGCGTCCCGCAGCGAAAGGTGCGTCGTCACGAGCACGACCCGTAGCCGCCCAGTTGTCAGCATCATCGCGACCGGGATATCGCCGGCGATATGTGCGAGGAATTCCGTGACCCCGGGAAAGCGATAGCCTGCGGCGTGCAGCGCCAGTTTGTTGACGGGTCCGGTGACGATCGCGTCTGCTTCACCGGAGAGCGCGAGCCGCGCCGCGGCCTCGATGTTTTGGGCGGCCGCTCGACCGGCCTCGAGGTCACTCGGCGTCTTTCCGCCGTCCTCCCAGCCGCCAACGATGCGAACGTCGGCGTCGAGGGGCTGCCGCAGCGCCTTGCGCACCACTTCGGGGCCGATCCCTCGCGGATCGCCAACGGCCACCGCCAGACGCGGGCGAGGAGGAGGTGCCAAGGCTAGAGTCTGATGTCGATGTAGATCTGGCGCCGCAGTTGATCGATGAAATGCCGGATCGCGAGCTGATCACCGAGCGACTGGCGGATCCGCAGTTTCACGTCTTCGAACGCCAGCTCACCGGCCTTGTGGCGCGCGGTCACTTCCAGGACCACGAACTTCCGGCGCGCGGTGCCGGCGCCTTGCTCGATCATCGGTTTCAGCCCCATAGTCGTGTCGCTCGACAGCACCTTCTGGTACTCCGGTGGGAGGTCCGTGAACGGGGCCTCTTCCGCCAGCTTCGGCTCCTGCGGATCAGCGTAGATCTTCGCCAGTGAATCGAATGACGCGCCGACGCCCCCGCGCGCCAGGGCGTCGTGCAGGGAATCCGCCTGGCGCCGGGCGATTGCGATCTGGCCCGCACTGATCTCGGGAGTGATCAGGATGTGACGGGCCAGAATCTCGGCGGGCTGCGTGCGCTCCACGTTGATGATGTGGAACCCGAACGACGTCTCGACGGGGGGCGAGATCTCTCCGGGGCGGAGACGGAATGCGACGTCCTCGAACTCCTTCACCATCACCCCGCGACGGAACCAGCCCAGCTCACCGCCCTGCGCCGCGGCAGCGCTGTCGCCCGAGAACCGCTTCGCCGCCGCCGCGAAATCGCCGCCATGCCGCAGCTGCACAACGAGCGACTCGGCCAGCTGCAGCGCGCGCAGCCGAGCGGCGGAATCCGGCACCGGCTTGATGATTATCTGGCGGAACGAAACCGTCGCGGGTCGCTTCGGCTGCTGCTCCTTGTTTTGCTGCCAGAATTCGCGCATTTGCGCGTCGGTCGGTGGAATCGGACGCAGCTTCCCCTTCTGGCGCTGCGCCTCGATCAGTCGCTGAGCGTACAGCTGCCGCCGCTGTTCATCGGCCAGCCAGCGGCGCCACTCCTCGACCGATCCGAAACGCGCCTGGCGAATCTGATCGCGGAAATCGTTCTCCGCGCTGAATTGCTTGCGGACATTCTGATAAGTCTGCTCCACCTGATCCAGGACTTCCTGGTCCGTCACCTTGATCGATGTATCGCGCTGTGCCTGCTGCACCAGGATTTCGAGCTCGACCAGGCGGTCGAGGATTTGGCGCCGCAGGGTGGCGAGCGCCGCGGAGTCCGTCGGCAGCGTCTGCCCCTGAGCTTGTTGCTGGACCATTTCCTCTTCGATTTGCGACGCCAGAATCGGTCGCGTCCCCACGACCGCCACGATGCGATCCAGTGTTTGCGCCGAGGCGCTGGCCGTGACTGCGGAGGCAATCAGGAGTACGAGAAGCGCTTTCATCGCGGCGTCCGCCTTCTCGTCGTGTCGATCGGCGGGGGGCCCGGTGCCGGGGTCATGCGCGGCGCTGCGGACGCCTGGGCGGAGTCGGCGCGAATCTCCTGGCCGCGCTCCACGGCACGCCGCACGCCTGCGGCGTCTACGTTCCAGCGCGCCTGCGCGAGCAGCGTGTCGGCCAGGAACGCCGGCAATGGGAAGAAGCGCGCCCGCCCGTGGAACACACGATCGAAGTAGTCGTTCACACGGGCCAACGCGAAATTGACGCGATCCCCCGGTGACTTTCCGCCCGAATCGCGGAGCACCTGCGGAGTCAGATTGAGGATCGAGCTGATCATGACCATCGTGGAGTCATGCTCGTCGCGCACACGCTGCCAGTCCTCCGCGGTCAGCGTGACCCTGGCCGAATCCGCCTGCTCCAGCATCAGCTGCTGCTGCGCTAGTGACTTCAGGAACTGATTGATCTGGTCGTTGTTTGCCTGTGGCAGCGCGCCCAGGATCTGCGGATCGAGCGCGTCCAGCCAGCGCGCGAAGTCCCGGACCCTCAGCGATCCGCCCCGATACTTGACGAGCACCCGGTTGCTGGAGCGCGCGGCGTCCATGTCCTGCACGGCAGCTTTCGCGTACACGGGGGCACGGTCCACCACCTCGACCTTCCGCTTAATCACGAGACTGTCGACGTATAGCGAGTCGCCATGCCGGCTGATCTTATCCTGCAGGCCGGTGCGGAACGAATCCTGGACCTCGGCCAGGAGCGGACGGCGGATGATGTGATAACCGAACTGGGTCTTCACCAGCGGACTGACGCCCCCGGGTGCGAGCCGCCAGGCCACGTCATCGAATTCCGGCACGAACTGGCCCCGCGTCGAAACCCCGAGCGATCCGCCTTCGACTTTCGACGCCGGATCCTCCGAATACCGCGAGGCGAGCTGCGCAAAGCGGACCCCCGCCGTGCGCGCCTGTGGCAGCAGCTGCTCGGCCTGGCGGCGCTTTTGGCCTTCGGTTTTCGCCAGGGCATTCGTGTCGGTCGCGCCCCCCCCACTGCCCTGGCCTGGTGCCACTCGAAACAGAATGTGCTGGAACACCCGATACTGTCCCGCCTGATATGCGGAATCCACTTGTTGCGGCGTGAGGTTGCGGCCCGCGGCTATCCGATCGTGGAATCGTTGCCACTTGAGCCGGGAGACGACGGGCCACATCGCCGTCGCGACCATCGCCGAATCACGTAGATCCTTGCCCGCCGCCAGCGCCACAGCGAACAGCGTGTACTCTATCCAATAGCGCGACACGCGACCGAGGGTCAGCGGATCGAGCGGCACCTGTTTGCTCTGGCCAGCCCAGCCGGCGAGCCGTTCCACCGTCAACGTCTGGTCGTTGGCGCGGGCCACGACGTCCGCACGCGGCGAGAACGCGTCGCGCAGGGCGTCGCACCCGAACAGCGTCAGTGAAGTCAGCGCCAGCAACACCAGACTCACACGTCGCATCCGTTTCCTCTTTCTCTACTAACCGTGATGGTCCCGCAGAACGGCCGTGAGCGCCCGGACCAGGCCGGGGCCGATCGACTCTCCGCCGAGCCGGCGGAGCCTGAGGGAGAGCGGCATCGCGCGCCGCACGTCGGCTTCGAACTGCACCGCCTCGAGGGCCACCTGTAGCCCCGCTAAGCGAGGCGACGCGTCGCGCCGGAATGTGAGCCGCGCTTCGTCACCCTTGATCAGCACCGTCTCCAGACCGGCCTGGGCACCCAGCGCGCGCAGCGCAGCGACGAGCAGGAGCCGCTCAGCGGCCGCCGGTAATCGCCCGAAACGGTCACGCAACTCGTCACGAACGGCTTCAATCTCACCTGGATGCTCAGCCCGCGCCAGCCGCCGGTACAGATCGAGCTTCGCGTCATCGTCGGCGACGTATTCATCGGGCAAATGTGCCGGCGCATCGAGCGTCACGTCGGGCGGGGAGAATTGCTCCCTGCTCCCCGCTCGCTGCTCCCCTTGTTTGAGGCCCCGCACCGTTTCTTCGAGCCAGCGCAAGTACATGTCGAACCCGACGGCTTGCACGTGTCCCGATTGCTCGCCGCCCAGCAGGTTCCCGGCCCCACGCAGCTCCAGATCGCGCAGGGCGATACGATAGCCCGATCCCAGATCAGTATGATGCTCGAGGACCTGCAAACGTTCCTCCGCCTGGGCATCCACCTGATCGGGCACGAGCAGATAACAGAACGCCCGCCGGTGGCTGCGCCCCACGCGTCCCCGCAGCTGATACAGCTGGGCGAGGCCGAGGCGGTCGGCGCGGTCTACGATCATCGTGTTCGCGTTGGGCACGTCGAGGCCCGATTCGACGATCATCGTAGACACGAGGACATCCACCTCGCCACGCACGAACTGGCCCATGACGGCCTCGAGATCGGTCTCCCGCATTTGCCCGTGCGCCACCGCGAGCCGCGCACGCGGCGCGAGCGCCCGCACCCGCGCCGCGAGGGTATCGATCGTCTCGATGCGGTTGTGGACGAAATAGACCTGGCCACCCCGATCGAGCTCGCGCGCCATCGCCTCCTCGAGCAGCGCGTCGTCCCATGGCTCGACGAAGGTGAGCACGGGCGAGCGATCCTTCGGCGCGGTCTCAAGCAGCGTAAGGTCACGCAGGCCGGCCAGAGAAAGATGAAGAGTCCGCGGAATCGGTGTGGCGGTCAGCGTCAGAACGTCCACGCTCAACCTGAGCGCCTTCAGGCGCTCCTTGTGCCGTACGCCGAAGCGATGCTCCTCATCGACGATCAGCAGGCCAAGATCCTTGAACGTGACGTCCGAAGAAAGCAGCCGGTGGGTGCCGATCACGATATCCACATCGCCGCCCGCGATGCGTTGCACCAGCGGCGCCGTCTCCTTCGCGCTGCGAAAGCGCGACAACACCTCGATGCGCACCGGGTAATCGGCGAGCCGCTCGCGAAAAGTGCGCCCGTGCTGCTCGGCGAGAATCGTCGTGGGCACGAGGACCGCGACTTGTTTCCCCGCCTGCACCGCCTTGAACGCGGCGCGCACGGCGACCTCCGTCTTTCCGTATCCGACGTCGCCGACGAGCAGCCGGTCCATTGGGCGGGCGCGCTCCATGTCCCGCTTGACCTCGTCCGACGCACGCCGCTGGTCTGGAGTGTCTTCATAAAGGAAGGCGGACTCGAGCTCGCGCTGCCAGGGCGTATCGGGAGGAAAGGAGAAACCCGTGGCGAGCTGCCGCCGAGCGTACAGATCCAGCAATTCCGCCGCCATCGCCCGGATCGCGGCGCGCGTCTTGTCGCGCTGTCGCTGCCACGTCGTGGCGCCGAGCCGGTGCAGGCGCGGCGGCGGCGCGTCACCATCGCCCCCCCCGGTGGTGCGGTACGGCTCCAGCTGGTCGATGCGGTAGAGCGGTACGTTGAGACGGTCGCCACCCTCGTACTCCACGACGGCGACCTCGAGTGTCGCCCCGTCAGCCCCCACCGCGATCGTCTGCAGGCCGCGGTAGATGCCGATCCCATGCTCGAGATGCACCACGTATCCGCCCGGCGTCAGTGGCCTCGACGCTGCGGTCGAAACAGCACTGCGATAGCGGCGCGGCCTCCGGAGCCGTCGCGCGCGGCGGAAGATCTCATGATCAGTGAGCACGCGCAGCGTCGGCATGATGAATCCGCCATCGAGCGCGCCCACCGCGAGCGTGGCGCGATCGGAGCCGATCAGCTCTTCCAACCGTTCGAGCTGCCCTTCGTTGTCGCACAGAATCACGGTCGGCGGAGGCTCAGCCACAATCTGCCGCAGGCGCTTCAAGTCACGGTCGACGTGCTCGGGCGGTGCGAGTGGAAAGCGCTGCTCCGTCTCGGCGTCCGACAGCGCGATGCGGGCGAGGCCGGTCAGCCGCGCACGCCACGCCCCGGGTTCGATCAGCAGATCCTCGCGCGGGGGCGGCTCTTCTCCCATCCGGCGCGCAACCTCGAGATGGTGCGCGGCATCGGCCCAGGCTCGCTCGACTTCCCGCTCCACGGCGGATTCCTGATCAGCGATGACGATCGTGTCGGTCGGGAGGAGGTCCAGCAGGTTGGCTCGTCGGGGCGCAGCGTGTTGTGCTCCTGCACCCAAATCCCCCCCCTCCTGTACCGATTCAGCCCGAACCGGCAGAACGGTCACGCGATCCAGCGTGTCGCCCGAGCGTTGCGTATCGAGATCGAAGCTCCGCACGGAAGCGACTTCGTCGCCCCACCATTCGATGCGCGTCGGCGTCGCCATACCGAAGCCGTAGACGTCGAGAATCCCGCCACGAACGCTGTACTGCGCGACTTCGGTGACTGTCGGGACGCGCTCATATCCCATCGCCTCGAGCCGCTGCGCCGTGTCGGTGAGACTCCTTTCCTCTTTGCTGACCTCGACCACGAGCCGCGCCTGCTCGAGAGCCGCCGGCACCGCCGTCCGCTCGGCGCTGGCTCGCGCGGTCGTGATCAGGACACGCACGGCCCCGCGCAGCAGCGCCTCGAGTGTTTCGATGCGCTCGCCCGCGAGCTCGTAATGCGGCTCCTCGGCACCTAGCGACTCGCGCTGCGGATAGAGCGCCGTCGTGTCGGGTCCAAGGAGTGTTTGCAGATCCGCGAGCCAACGCTCCCCGTCCGCCGGCGTGGGGGCGATCACGGTAAAGAGGCGCTGCGGCAGCGCCCGGGCGAGCGCCGAGACCAGCACGGCGGTGCTGGAACCGGGAAGCCCGCCTACGCCGATGCGTTTTCCGGGCGAAGGCAGCCGCCCGATCAGCGAGCGTGTAGCGGGAAGGTCCTGGAACCTCTCGAGCAGAAAGTCGAGCGGCATCAGCGGGTGCGGGTCGCGACCCCCAACTCGGCGGCGGCGAGCAGTAACGCCAGAACGAGCAGCAGACCGCTCGCGTCGGCGCGCCGTGTGCCGGAGAACCGCTCGGCAGCGAATCGATCGGCACTGAGCACTGCCGTGCGATCCTTACCGCCCAGCGCGGCGGTCGCGAGGGCAGGTGTCGCGGGGGTGAGGTCGGATTCGCGCGGGTCGGGACCGAACACCGTCGCTCCGACCGTATCTGTGCCGCGCGTCCGAAACTCCACGCGCGGCGCGCCTTCGGCTGCCGCGACTTCAGCCTCGCCTATCACGATGCGATTGACGAGCGCATCGACGAACGGCACGAAGCCCGGCGCAGCCGGTAACGCGGTCCATGCCGTGTCGAGCCGGCTGCCCAACAGCACGACCCTGCCCGAGCGCACGAGCCAGGGCTCGCCATTAACGGAGGCGAGGACGGCATCTGCTCCCTGCTCCCTGCTCCCTGCTGATTCAATACGGTATCGTCGCACCACGGGGACGCCGTTGAGAACTGCCAGGTCGGGCGCGGCGATTGCTCCAGGTGTGCCGAGCTGACCCCACCGCCACGGCACGCCGCGAGACGCGAGCGCGCGATTCGCCTGTCCGACGAGAGCCGGATCGGCCGGCGGCTGCACGATGGCGTGGGAACCGGCGGGCGCCTCACCTCCGCTGATCACGACGTCGCGGCCGTCGACTATGCGCTTCCCGTCTTGGAGAACCGCGAGCGCCGCCGCCACAAACGATCCCGCGCTGGATGTCGCCATGACTCTCGCGGGTGGCGCGACGCGCCAGGCGAACCGCCTCCGGTCATCGGCTCGCAGCTCGTCGGGCTCGAGCGCTGCCTCGCCGACCCACCACCCAGGCGCGAGCGATTGCGCCGGCAGCGATACGGTGACCGCCGACCGCGTCGCTCCACCGGAGCGGTCGCCGCCGGGCGTCGCCAACCCGCGGGCGGCGACTTCTCCGCGATTAGGGCGACCACCGCCAATGCGAATCGTGACTGGCACAGGCTCCGGTGTGCCGGCAGCGCCCACCATCGAACCGCTCAACTCGATCACTGCCGCACCCTCGGAGACCGTCACGGCGGCGATTCCACGATTTGCGACCGCGCGCCCCGGAGCGAGCGCCAGCACCCGGACGCCACTCGGCACCTCAGCGCGACTGGACCCGAGCGCCGTGGCTTGCAGATCGCTGAGTACCTGCACCTCCCTACCCGGTAGCGGCTGCGCATTCACCATGCGGGTGGCACGTTCGACAGCTTGCACCAGATCGAGCCGTTGCCAGCCGGTGCGGGTGCTGTCGATCGTGGCGAGCAGCGCCTCGCGACTGCCCCCACGCAGCACGCCGTCGCACAGCATCAGCCAGACCCGATCGGCGGACGTCGTGCGCGCAACAGATGCGCGCGCAGCCAGGCGCAAGCGGTCGAGCACGAGGCGGCCATCTACGATGGCTCCGGACGACGGAGAATTATCGAGGATGATAACGGCGGCCGTCGGCTGGTGCGCGCCGCCACCCCGCAGGGGCACCAGCGGTCGCGCAGCCGCGAATACGATCGTGACGATCAAGGCCGTGCGAAGAATCAGCAGCAGCAGGTGCCGGAGTTTCAGGCGTCGAGCGCTCTCTCGCTCCGCCGCGCTGAGATAGCGGACCGGCGGGAAATCGATCTCGGGCGGAATGCGTCGCTGCAGCAGGTGGAGCAATGCCGGGATCGCGGCGGCGGCGAGTCCCAGCAATGCCAGGGGATGAATGAAGCTCACGTCAACAAGCGCAGCGCGAGGCCGAACGGCATGTCGGTCTGGACGTGATGGTAGGCGATGCCATGCCGGCGGCAGGCCTTGCGCCATGCGGCGATCTCGCGGCGGACCGTGTCCGCATATGCGTGGGCCAGCTCACGAGGGCGCACGACGACGCTCAACGTTGATTCGGGATCCTTGAACCGTACTTCCGGCGGACCACTGAGCTCGACTTCCGCCGGGTCCATGAGGTGAAAGACGACAACCTGGTGGCCGCGATGCCGCAGATAGCGCAATGCTGCGAGTGCGAGCTCGCGATCGAAAAGCAGGTCCGAGAGCAACACTACCATGCCGCGGCGGGTGAGCAAGGCAGTCAGACGCTGCAGCGCAGCGTGTGCCGCGGTCCCCTGGCCGTCCGGCGTGTCGAGCAGGCCGCGTACGATGCGAGTCCACTGACCCGCCTTCACGCGCGGGGGGATCACCTGACGCACCTGCTCATCGAACGTCACGAGTCCGGTGGCATCGCGCTGCCGCAAGAGAATCAGTGCCAGCGCTGCAGCTAGACGATCCGCGTAGGCGCGCTTGGTGAGACGTTCCAGCGCACCCTGCCACGCCATGGAGCGGCTCGCGTCGACAAGGATCATGGCACGGAGATTCGTTTCTTCCTCGAATTGCTTTACGAATAGCCGATCGGAGCGGCCCAGGATCCGCCAGTCGAGATACCTCAGCTCGTCGCCTGGCTGGTAGGCGCGGTGCTCGGTAAACTCCACCGAGAATCCGCGAAAGGGTGACCGATGGAGCCCTGCCAGGAAACCCTCAACTACGCCTTCGGCCACGATCTCGATGCCGCCGAGGCGCGCAACGTCGGCAGGATCCAGCAGATCTAGGCGCTGAGCCAAGAAATGTCCTTGCCATGGGACAGCCGGGATGGATCGCGACGCTGCCAAGTCATTATAACAATATAATTTACGCGCATTATGCCGCTGGCACAGTCTCTGCTTTAGCCGGGGCGGGAGGCATCATGTTCACAAACATCGCGCTGCTGAGCTTGGCCGTCCTGTCCACATCGACGGCGCGGGGTCCGGGTCTGTACCGTCCGCGCATTGAGCTGTGGACCAACCGCGGCGACGCCGCCGTTTATACCCGCGGTGAGCGGGTCCGGCTGTATTTCCGCCTCGATCAGGACGCCTACGTCACGATCTTCCGGGTCGATACGGATGGTCGCGTTCGCGTGCTGTTCCCGCGAGATCCGTGGGAAGACAACTTCGCGCGCGGCGGGCGAGACCTCGAAGTCGATGGGGATGCTCTGTCACGCGAGGGCTTCACCATCGATGACTACCCTGGTGTTGGCTACCTCTTCGCCGTGGCGTCCGCTGATCGGTTCGTCTACGACCAAATCGAAAGCGGACAGCACTGGGACTATCGCGTCATCGCGGATGGCCGCGTGCGCGGTGATCCGTACGTGGCGATGACCGATCTCGCCCAGCGGATCGAACCCGAAGGCTACGTCGATTGGGACTACGACGTCATCTCGTACAATGTTGGCCAGCACTACGACTATCCGCGCTTCCTGTGCTACGACTGTCACACGTACGTGAGTTATCCCTATTGGGACCCGTATTTCAACTCGTGCGTGCGCTTCCGCATGTTCGTGTACGACGATCCCTGGTACTATCCATACCGCTATTACGGCGGCAGCCGCGTCGTGTTCGCGCGGCCCTACCGCCCGCAGCCTCGCTTCATCTTTAAGGACTGGGGAACCGATCGTCCCAGCCGCGAGGGGTTTGTCTCTCGCGAGCGCGAACGCCCAGTGAACGACAACGGTCGTCGCGGCGTCACGGGCCGCGATCTCGGCGGGCTCGGCATCATACCGCCTCCCGACGTGCGCGATCGTCGCAATCGCCCCGGCGACGACCGCAATAATGGCGGCAACGATCATGGTAACAACGGCAACGATCACGGCAACAACGGCAACGATCGCGGCAACAACGGCAACGATCGGGGCAACAACGGTCGCGATCGGGGCAACAATGGCAACGATCGCGGCAATAACGGCAACGATGACCGCGGAAACGGCGGTGGCCGTCGCCAGCGCCCGGATGGGCCGGACCGTCCCGATCACCAGGAACGTGGCAATCCTTCGGACCGGCCGATGATCCTGCCGCCAAAGGAGCAGCCTCGCGTCCAGCCTCGCGACGATCGGCCGCGACGCGAAGAACCCCGCGTCGTCGAGCCGAGGTCAGAGCCACGCCGCGTCGAGCCGCGGTCGGAGCCGCGTCGTGACGAACCGCGCCGTGACGAGCCACGTCGGGTCGAGCCTCGCAACGAACCGCGCAATGAACCGCGCAGCGAGCCGCGGCGTGCGGAGCCGCGCAACGAGCCGCGCAGCCAGCCCCCGCCACGCGCGGAGCCGCCGCGCGAGTCACCAAAGCCGCGCAACGAACCCGAGGTGCGGCGTCGCAAGCCCTGAACGTTCAGACTAAAACCTGACGCGCCCGATCGTAGTCCCACACGGTCGGGCGCGTTAGCTTTCCCTCCCTTTCTTTTGTACGAGGCTCTCTTGGTCGCGCTGCTGATGCTGACAACCGCGTTGCTTGTCCAAACACCTCCTTCCGTTCAGCGGGCGGCCCAAACAATTTCAGCCGATGGCATCCGCCGGCGCATCGGCATCATCGCCGACGATTCAATGCGCGGCCGAGACACACCCAGTCCCGAGCTCGACAAGGTCGCGCTGTACATCGGGCGTGAATACAGCCGCCTGGGGCTGACGCCGGGAGGCGATCGTGGCACGTTCATTCAGCGGTACTCTCTCGATCGCGTAAGAATCGTCGCTGAGAGCTCCGTGGCGTTCGTGCACGGCGGTCCCGGCGCCACGCTCAAATACGGAACCGACTTCATCTTTGCCGACAACATGTTCGAGAGCGGCGACTACGCCGGTGAGCTCGTGCTGGTGTCCGGACCCCTGAGCGCCGCTACCGCCGATACGGCGGCACTTGTGGGCAAGATGATCATTCTCGCGTCGCCTCGTCTGCGTGGCCCCGATCGGGCTCGGGTCTTCAACTGGAAGCCGGCGGGGGTGGTCCTGGTGACCAGTGCCCCGGATTCCACCTGGTCGCAAATCGTTGCCCGTAACAGCCGGCCGCAGCTACGGGACCCGAGCCGGCACACAGGCGGACCGGTGCCACTCGGCGCCCGCTTCGCGTCGATCGCACCGGTTACCTCCGGCCTCGGAATTGATTTGTCCGCCGCACAGGCCGCCACCACGTTCCAAGTACAGCCGTTGGGCGGGGCGCAGCTCCACGTCCATGCACGCATTCAGCCGGTGGAACGAAACTCCGCGCCCAACGTCGTCGGCATCCTCGAGGGCAGCGATCCCACGCTCAAGAACGAGTACGTCGTTTTCAGCGCCCACATGGACCACATCGGCGTCGCGGGACCGCGAGGCAGCGGTGGCTGCCGGGCGCACGGCGCGGACTCTATTTGCAATGGCGCCGATGACGACGGATCAGGAACCGCTGCGGTCGTGCAAATTGCCGAAGCATTCGCGGGCATGAATCCTCGGCCGAAACGGTCGATCATCTTCCTGAATGTGAGCGGCGAAGAGAAGGGACTGTGGGGGAGCGAGTACTTTTCCGACCATCCGGCCGTGCCGATCAACAACATCGTGGCAGACCTCAACATCGACATGATCGGCCGGAACTGGAAAGACACCATCGTCGCGATCGGCAAGGAACACTCAGACCTCGGCGCGACGCTGAACCGCGTCGGCGCGGCGCATCCCGAGCTGAACATGCGGCCGATCGACGACATCTGGCCGGCGGAGAACTTCTACTTCCGGTCCGACCACTACAACTTCGCCAAAAAGGGGGTGCCGATTCTGTTCTTCTTCAGCGGCACGCACGCCGATTACCACCAAGTGGGCGACTCGCCGGACAAGATCGACGCGGAAAAAGAGTCTCGCGTCGCGCAGCTCATCTTCTACCTCGGGGTCGAAGTCGCGAACGGGGCTCAGCGGCCGAAGTGGAACCCCGACAGCTACAAGCGCATCGTCCACGGTAACTAGCGTCCAAGAACCAACACGCCCCCCGCCCCCTGTGCCCCGCCCCCGACGCGGGATGACCGGGAGCGGGGGCGCGCCTATCTTTGCCTCGTGCGAGTGCTGATCGTAGAAGACGATCCTGAGCTCGCCGGGTTGCTCCGTGATGGCTTGCGCGAGCATCGCATCGACCCGACGCTGGCGGCGGGGTTTGCCGAGGGACGGGAGCAGGCGTTGATCGGCGATTACGACGTCGTCATCCTCGATGTCCGCTTGCCGGGGGGCAGCGGGTTCGACCTCTGCGCCGACCTGCGTCGCCAGAAGGTCGGCGTCCCGGTGCTGATGCTCACGGCGCTCGACTCCGTGGATGATCGCGTCCACGGCCTGGCGGTGGGCGCCGACGATTATCTCACCAAGCCGTTCGCGTTTCGGGAGCTCGTCGCCAGACTGCAGGCGCTCGCGCGCCGCCGGGCACTGACCGTGACTCCCGCCGTCGTGCACGTGGCGGATCTCGAGGTCGACCTCGGCTCGCGGCACGTCAGTCGCGCGGGCCGGCCGATCAGTCTGACGGCGAAGGAATTCGCGCTGCTCGAGTTCCTGCTGCGCCACCGGGACCAGGTCGTCGATCGGTCCGCGATCACGGCGCACGTGTGGGACAACAACCACGATCCCTTCGCCAATGTGCTCGAGGTGCTGGTCCGCCGTCTGCGCAGCAAGATCGACGACGGCTTCGAGGCCAAGCTGATCCGCACGGTGCGGGGCGCCGGTTATCGATTGGGTCTGCCGGGATGACCCTCGGCCGGTTGCGGGTTCGTCTCACGCTGTGGTACGCGGCGACGTTCGCACTCATCCTCCTGCTCCTGGGCGCCGGTTTGTTTGTTGCGATCGGGACGCAGGTGTCGCGACGCATCGACGCCTCTCTCGCGGCGGCGACCGCGGCGATCGAGCGCGCCACGCACGTTCTGGAGGTCGAGCGAGCGGCCGGCGGAGCGGCGGATGCCGTGGAAGAGCTCCACATTCCCGACCGAGAGCTGTACCTCTTCGATGCCAATGGACGTCCGATCACGCCACCTCACGCCGACGCCTGGATCGTCGACGCGGCGCGGACCGCGGGGACCAACGGGCGCATCGACGTCCAGCACGAGACGACCGGCGACCACCAGCTGCGTTTGCATGCCGAGCGTTTCACCGGTCGGTCCGGCACGCCGTACGTCGCGGTCGCGATCGCCGAGCGGCCGGATATCAGGGAGCAGTACGCATCGTTGATCGGGATCTTCGGCGCGGCCGCGCTGGCCGCGCTCGCGCTGGTCGCGGTCGGTGGCTTCCTGCTGGCGCGGCAGTCGACGATTCCGGTCGAGCGCTCGATGGAGCAGATGCGCCGCTTCATGGCGGACGCGGCGCATGAGCTGCGCACGCCCGTCACGATTCTGCGCACGCGGACCGAGGTCGCGCTGGCGCACCCGCGTGAGCCAGCGGGCGACACGGCTGCGTTTCAGGCGATCGAGCGGGAGGCCGACCGGCTAGGTGGAATCGTGGGCGACCTGCTCACGTTGGCACGCGCCGATGCCGGCGAGCGAAAGGTCGTTCGCGGATCGCTGTACCTGGACGACATCGCTTCACAGGCGGTCGCATCGGCGCGGGCCCTGGCCGAGCGGAAAGGCGTGGCGCTTGTCGTGGGGTCGTTTGAAGAAGCGCACATCGTCGGCGACGCCGAGCTCGTCGAGCGCCTGGTGCTCATTATCCTCGACAACGCAATCAAGTACACGCCGGAAGGCGGGCGCGTCCGCCTGGACGTCACGGCGGGCAACGGCAAGCGCACCGTCGTCGTTTCAGACAGCGGCATTGGAATTCCGGCCGACCAACTGCCGCGCATCTTCGAACGGTTCTACCGCGGTGACAGCGCCCGGAGCCATGCGGAAGGCGCCGGGCTTGGTCTTCCTATCGCCCGCTGGATCGCAGACCTACATGGCGCCCGCATTTCCGTCGCTTCCGACACAACAGGCACGCGCGTGCAGATCGATTTCCCCGCCGCGGTGTAAGCCTCCCGTAAGGTCGACTCGCTAGTTTTCTCGCCCATGCACCCTCCGTCGTCATTCGTTTCCGCGCTGTGGCCTGTTCTGCTTTTTGCTCAGCAGCCTGTGACGCGCTCCGACGCCGTCGCCGCCGCGCTTGCCCGCGGCGCGCGCGTGGCGCTGGGCCGAGCCGATACCGCCGCAGCACTCGGCGCCGCGCGCGCCGCCCGAGCGTTCCCCAATCCGACGGTGTCGGGGAGCTACTCGAAGGACACACCGAACTACCACGCCCTCAGCGATCTGCCGCTCGACCTGCCCTGGCTGCGCTCGGCACGCATCGGCGCCGCGGAATCGGCGCGCGACGCCGTGCGCTATCGCTTCGCCTTCGAGCGCGCCGGGATCCGGTTCGACGTCGACACGACCTACACCCGCGGACTCGCGGCGGCGCTGCATGCGCGCCTGTCCCGCCGCACCGCCGTCGATGCCGACAGTCTGCTGCGGATCGCCGAGCTGCGGCGGCAGGCTGGCGACGTGAGCGAGCTCGACGTCCGCCTTGCGGCGGTGAATGCCGGTCAGCTCGCGAACGTCGCCGCCGACGACTCCCTCACGGCGCTCGGTACACTGTTGTCGCTGCAACTGCAAATGGGATTGACGGGGGACCAACCGACGATCGTGTTAGTGGATTCATTGCATCCACCACCCGACAGTGCACTGACGGAGGGCCGAGTGCTGCTCCCCATCGCCGCGGCCGAGGCGTCGCTGCGCTCCGCGGAGCGGTCGCTCGCATTCGCGCGCCGCAGCCGCTTCACGCCGAGTCTCCAGCTTGGCTTCGACACGGGCGACCCCACCAGTTCAACACCTCATGCGGTGCTGCCCGTGGTCGGTTTCTCGCTGCCGCTTCCATTGTTCAACTTGAGCCGCGGCGACGTGCTGCGCGCTGCCGCGGAACGGGACCGGGCGCGCGCCCTGCTGGACCTCACGCGCCGGGAGACCGAAGCCGCTGTCGCACGGGCGCGCCGCGAGCTGGCGGCCGCACGCGATCGGCTGCGGCGCAGCGCGGGCCTCGTCGAGAGCGCCAATCGCGTCGCCACCATGTCCTTGCGGGCCTACAGTGAAGGAGCCGTGCCGCTCGCGAGCGTGCTCGAGGCGCAACGCAATGCGCGCGAGATCCTGGCGCGCTACATCGACGACCTCGCGACCGCGGACGCCGCCACGCGCGCCGTGAAGTTGCTCACCGCCGGTCCGGACGAGCCGTGAGCCGCGGCGCGTGGGTGAGCATCGCGCTCGCCGGAATCGGCGCCGGGTGCGGGGGGGGATGCGGCACCTCCGGGAGCGGACAAAATGCCTCCCGAGAGCCTGGCGTCCTTGGGGTCGAGACGAGCGTCGCCACGGTCGCGCCGTTTCCGCACGTCGTGAGCGCAATCGGAACGGTGACACCGCGGCCGGACCGCTTCGCCGCGCTCGCCCCGCCCGGGCAGACGCGAGTCGCGCGCATTTTCGTGGTCGCGGGACAGCGCGTTGCTGAGGGGGATGCACTGGTCGAGTTTGAGCGAGCGTCGTTCGACGCTGTCGCGCAGAGCGCCGCTGCCGCGCTGGCGAATGCGGAGCGCGCCTACGAGCGCGCGGTGCGGCTCGTCCAGGCCGGCGTCCTCGCGCAGAAGGACAGCGGCCAGGCCGCGGCCGACCTGGCGGCGGCCCAGGCGGCCGCGGTCACCGCGCGTCGGGCGCAACAACTGGCGACGCTGCGCGCCCCGCTGAGCGGCGTCGTCACACGCATGAGCGCGGTGCTGGGGGCGTCGGTCGATGCAAGCCAGACGATG
>WNFD01006593.1_pt1 | contig 17950 bp, 18 predicted proteins | sample 5400491 | NCBI WGS metagenome assembly WNFD01 (sample SAMN13153343, study PRJNA577476) | soil metagenome | isolation source: 120 cm saprolite under Douglas fir tree site 2 hole 2 replicate 2 | place: USA:California | collected 2015-04-18 | reverse complement strand
TCCAGATACGCCTCGGCGAAGCCGAGCACCCGCTCCTCGGGGACGTCGCCCTCGAAGGGGCAGCCGAAGGAGCAGCTGATGCTGCCGTTCACGCCAGCCTGCGCGCCACCCACCCCCTTGAGGATCGCCGCGAAACCCTCAAGCGACTGCGCGGTGCTGCGGTTCAGGTTGGCCCGGTTGTGCGACTCGCTGGCGGACATGACGAGGTTCAGCTCGTCGACTCCCGCGGCGACCGCCCGTTCCGCGCCGCGCAGGTTGGGCACCAGCGCCGTGTAGAGGACGCCCGGCCGCCGGGTGATGCCCCGCATTACCTCCTCGGCATCGCGGAGGTTCGGCACCGATTTGGCCGAGACAAAGGAGGTGACTTCGATCTTGGCCAGGCCCGTGCACGAGAGCGCGTCGACGAGGGCGATCTTCTCTGCCGTGGGCACGAAGCGAGGCTCGATCTGAAAGCCGTCGCGCACCGCGACCTCCTGAACGTAGACGCGCTTCATGCGATGACCCCGTTGTCCCGAAGCGCCCGCTCCAGCGCCTCGTCATAGCCCAGCGTGCACGTCATGAGGGGATTAACCAAGAGACCGCGCACAGATGGATGCTCACCGCGGCTGCCCGCCGTCGGAAAGCCGCGGAACAGTCCAAACATGCAGGCCGCCGTCGTACCAGCTCGTGACAACCATACCGCTTTCGTTCCAGGACACCGCGCCGAAGTGAGTGTTAGGAATTTCGAGCTTGAGCTTGGCTTTGCCGGAAGCAATGTCCCACACAATGATGGGTGCGGCTTTCGCGGTATCGATGGGATTGCGGTACCGAGAGACGACCATGCCTCCCCGAGGAGACAGCTTCAGCGACGCAACAACATTCCGTTCGCGGCCAAAGGTTCGCTCGAGTGTACCCGTCGGCAGATTGAGAAGGAAGATTTCCGAACTTGCTCCGCCCACCATGAGGTGCTTTCCATCTTTCGTGAAGGCGAGACCAAAGCTGGCCATCAAAGTATCCTCGAAGGTATTGCTCAGATTGCCGTTGGATACATCCCATACGTAGACATTCGCGTCATCGGCAACCGCCGCGATTTTGCCACCGTCCGGCGAGAAAGCGACGTCTCTCATGAAGCCTATCTGCGCGCCTGGAGAGACCCACAGCGGGCGACCAGCGACGACGTCCCAAACGCGGACCAAATGGTCGGCGGATGTTGTACCGAGCAATCGGCCATCTGGAGAAAAGGCAAGTGAAGACACACTCGACTCGCTCACCGTCAATCTCCGAGCGAGATCTCCTCTCTGGGCGTCGTACAGGCCAACCGTTCCTTCCACGTCGCTGACGGCCAGAGTCTTTCCGTCTGGAGAAAACGCCCATGATGTAAACCACCCGGCGTTCGCCCGACCGGCCGGATCCCTAAAGGCGCCGATCAAATGAACAGGGTCCCTCTCCCAGAGCTTGAATCCTCCAGGACCCAACGCCGCGATATACCGCCCGTCATCGGAAATGAGCACGAAATTAAGCTTCTCGGATCGGATTACCTGCTCTTCGTGCAGTGAATGCGTACCCAGCGGGCCGGAAGCGACCAGGAGCAGCGCTATGGCAAGCATCCAGATCAGAGAGGCTCCAGGCACAAATCAAACACCACTGCCGCCCACACTTTGTTGGGATCGCCGGTCAACACCACGGGACGGACCACGTCTACACTCGGAACGAGAGGGTCCCGACGAAAGTTCTTGCCCGGATTTCCCTCGAACACCTGGTCTGTTGCGAAGTAAAGCTGCGTGACCAGTGGCTTGTGGCCGCGTGCGTTCACGAGGTAATGCACGTGCTGGGCGACACGATCCGGGTAATGGCCTGGCACAATTGATTCAAACCCATACTTGCCATCCGCTGTCGCGATAAGCGTGCCCCGGAACCGGTAACCGTCGAGGTCGTAGCGTCCAAAGTGATCCGCATGCCAAACTTCAATGGTGGCGCCGTCCAGGGCTTCGCCACGCGCGCCGAAGATCCGCCCGTTCACCGAAAGACGTAGCCCCGGATCGCTGGTCGCGCGCAAAACATGTCTCTTCGGAGCCAACTTCTTATAAAAGGGGCCCAGGACAGCCGTGGGCGTTGGGCAAGAGATTTGCTTTTGGGCTTCCTGTGCCAGATCGATCGCTGCTTCGGTCGAACGCGATGTCGTAAGCGTAAGTCCGCCAAGCGCGGTACTGATCTGAAGAACCTCTCGACGCGAGAGGTAGTGCGCCATGCGAACCTCCTGATTCGGCGGGGGAGTGTAGCTTAGATGGCAAACAGTCTGTAGCGTTGAATGAGATTTGCGGCGACAGTGGGCGACTTGAACGCGTCGAACCACCGTGGCAGCTATCGATGACCTAAGGGCAGGATCGGTCCACGCGAGTCGACCGGAATTGACTCGATTCTCCCCCTATTTTGGATACGATTTGGAAGCAGTTTTCGGACCCCGACCATCGGATAAGAAACCCGATGGTCGCTTACGTCAGGCAGCTGCGTTGGAAAACGCCGGACGACGCGATCGATTTTAGTGGACCGGCCAGTTCTCGCTGGCGAGGCCGGGAGAGCCGACCGTCGACAAGACTCTCAGGCCTTCAACACCAGCCAGATGGCGAAGCCTCTCGCGCTCCGCGCGTCACCATTGGATCTACACCTGTTGACTCACCCCACGATTGTCGGATGAACTGAGCTCGATGAAGAGCCAATCCGCTGCGACCCCAACCGGTGAGAGCATCAGCGAAGCGGAGCGTGTGGCTCGGGAGCATCTGAGCATCGTTGCCATTGGCGACGAGAACGCCGTCAAGAAGAACGTAACTCCGGATTACTGGAACCACCGTTCCGCCGACGAGCCCATGGAAGCTCGTCAGCGCGGCCCCGCCGGATTGATTGCGACGATCCGGTGGCTTCACCGGGCCTTTGCGGACATGAAGTTCGAGATCCACGAGGCGCTGAACAACGGTGACCGGGTCGTGCTCCGCGTCACGTTCAGTGCACGCCAGATCGGCCCCTTCGTCGTCCACAACACGCCGGAAGGAGATGTCACGGATGCCTTTCCTCCGACGGGAAAGACCTTCGCAGTCTTCCAGACGCACTGGTTCACGATCATCAATGGCGCGGTCGCCGAGCACGACGCCGTCCGCGATGACCTCGGCATGGCGCAGCAGCTCGGATGGGTCCCGCCTAAGCCAATCTTCATCATTAAGACGCTGATATTGGCTGCGCGCGAACGCCGTGCGACGCGCCAGGCGAATGCCGCGAAAGCGCTGACGAAGTAGCGGCCGAGCGCTACGGTCTGCCTCGAACATGGCCTTCGCAATGGAGACCGGCAGTTACCCGCTACGCCTCCGAATTTGTTGAGTTCGACTCCCGCCCTGTTCCGTCCCGTTCCGCCGCGGAACGTTGAAATCCGCGGCGGCGGGGCACATGTGGGGCACAATCGGAACCTCGTTCCTGTAGAAACAGTCGACAAGCGTCGTGTGCTTTCGGTGGATTACTTGGAACGCGCCCTCTAGAAGGCCAACAGAATACTTGGGCCTAGGATGACCGCGCCAAAATCGGTGCCGGTTATCTTCTCGTAGTCCCCGCTGAGGCCCAACCCGAACCGATCGCCGAGGTACACCATGAAACCGGCGCCTGCCATGAGCAGCGCCCCAGTCTGGCTCGGGTTGGAGACGGTGCCGACGCCCAAACCTCCCTCCACGTACGGGCCGAAGCGCCCCACGGGAAAGGTCAGGCGGACGATTCCGGCGCCCAGGTAAACATTTCTGTCGCCGAAGTAGCTCGTGAACATCGCGCCCGGAGCGACAATGACCGAGCCAAGGTCAATCCCGTAACGGGCCTCGAGCCCCAGGCCGAATCCCGTCTTTCCTCCTCCGGTAGGGAAGAGGACTGACGGCATGAGGATCAAATGGAACCCTCGTTCAAACTGCCGGACGATGCTCGTGTCATCGGCCCGGGACTGGGCGGACCAGAGTTTGCTTTCTTCAATGAGGAACGAGGGCACCAGTCCTTGGAATGCCGGACACCGATGGAGGTCTATGCGGAATCCGTCCGGCTAAAGAAGACAGCGGCATGAAGGCCTCGTTTCTCACGGACCCAGCTTAGGTGCCCCTGGTGCAAAACGCTGCCACACGGGAGGCAGCAAACTGCGCGGATTGAATCGCTCCTTCAATACTTGGGCTTGCCAAGTAGTCGCCCGCGAGCGCGATCGAAGCTGGTCCTAGTTGAGCGTTCATCGTCGCGAGCTGGCGTAACCAGCCAACACGGAACCGCGGGACTCCCTCCGAGAGACGCACCACAGAGCGCGCGACGACCCCATCCAATTGGCGACCGAGCAACTTTTCAGCCTCGGCCACGAGTCGTTGCGCTACGACTTCGTCTGATGCCCCGAGCAGTTGCTCGCCGAGCTGGGCCGACGCAACAATGGCAACGGCGCCGCGTCCTGCGTCGATCTGCCCAGTGCCCTTTGCGTCAACTACCGCTATCCCCGCAAGGGCGAGTTCGCCCCTACCGGCGGGGCAAGCCGGGCGAACACCGGGGAGCGGCCGCTCGAGCGCGAGGTGGAGCTTCAACGCGGGCGAGTACCGCGCGCCGAGCGCAAGGCTACGCTCGGGAATTTCGTCGCCGACCAGGCGTACGGCGATGGGCGCCGGAACCGCCACGATGGCTCCATCGGCTATGAGAATATTGCCGCTCGCCAGCTCAACACGTACGCGCTTACCCTCAAACGCCACGCGCACGACATCCTCGTTGAAGTGCACCTCCAGACCTTCCGCTGCAGCCTCCCAAATGATGCCCATACCGCCGATCGGGCACAACAGCCTCGATAAAGGCGCCTCTCGCATTTGGCTGAGTGCGATGACTCTCGAGGTCTCTGCCGCCGGTGACAGCGTGAGGCTGTCCAACGTGCCGCGCAGCATGACATCGACGTAGTCGTCTCCTATCCTTTCGCGAAAGAACTCGGTGGCTGAGCAATCGTCGAGCGGTGCGGCGCGCTCGAGCGCGCTCCATGTGAGACGGCCTCGCCACCTCATCATGCGCAAGGCCAGCAAGAGTAGACGCCACTTGGAACGGAGGGAAATGAGCGGCGTTTGTACGAGCGCGGCCGGTGTCATCGGAAATCGATACAGCCGACCATCAACCGCGACATCTCCATCGAGTGACAAGCGTACTAACGTACGGATTCCAAGCTCGCGGAGGAGCAGGCGCGTCCGACGGTAGAACGACGCAACGAATTCGGCTCCGCGATCGAAGCGCCATATGGATTCACCGAGGCGGATCGTATCGAATCCAGAACGCCCACCCGGAGCACTCGCTCGCTCCAGAACGATCGGCCGCACACCGAGCCGCTTGAGCTCGAGCGCCGCAGCGAGCCCAGCCGGGCCTGCGCCAACGACGATCACATTGGGCCTAGCGCCCGCGTTCGCGGCCATCCCTAGCACTTATCACGCGAGCCAGCGCCAGCCGGCAAGGTCCGCCCCTAACATTTCAGGAGCACCTGAGAACGTACTCCTTCACAGGCACCCAGAATTTCTCAGCCCCTTTCCCCCGGGGGCCCCCTATCCCACAGCCCTGTCCACACCTGAGGAGATCATCAACAGAAAAGCCACAGCGATGAGCGACTACGACGACGACGACGACGACGACGTGGACATGATCTCGGAGACCTGTACACGTCCGTGCCGCAGAGCAGTAGCTTATCGAGGCCCAAAGTGGTCCAACCGATGGGGTCCACCTCGATCAGCGAGCCTGTCCGGACCTCCTGTTGCAGCGCACGAAGGACAGGGATTCGAAGCCGCGAGAGCACATAGTGCATAGGACTACCAGGCTTAGTGTAGAACTCCCGTCGAACTGCAGGAATACTACTCATGTTTTCGCCACCGGGCTCTATGGGGGAGGCTTATTCACCCACCCTCGATTGAGCTCGGCCAGAGGTTGCATCCGATGAGATCCTCCATATTGCTACTCGCGCTCGCCGGCTGTGTTGCGTCCGCACCCACGCGGGCGGTCGATACGCCCGTTTCGCAACCGCCGCCGATCTCGCCCCCACTCGCGAAGAAAGAGCCGAAGACGGAAGTCCTTCACGGCGAGAAGCGCGTCGATGACTATTTCTGGCTGCGGAACAAGGGAGCGCCGGATGTCGTCACCTACCTGAATGCCGAGAACGCATACACCGACGCATTCATGAAGCCGACCCAAACCTTCCAGGAGCATCTCTACGAGGAGATGGTGGCGCGCATCCAGGAGACAGATGTCACCGCTCCCTATCCCGACGGCAACTGGCTCTATTACTCGAGGACGGAGAAGGGGAAGCAGTATCCGATCCACTGTCGCAAGAGGAGCAGCGAGGCGCCGGAAAACGTTCTTCTTGACTTGAACGAGATGGCGAAGGGGGAGAAGTTTTTTGCGGTCGGAACCACTGACGTCAGCCACGACGGGAACCTGCTTGCCTACTCCACGGACACCGCGGGATTCCGCCAGTACACGCTGCGAATCAAGGACCTGCGGACGGGCGAGATCGGCCCCGAGGCGGTTCCCCGCGTCGACAGCATTGCCTGGGCTCGCGACAACCGAACGTTGTTCTACGTGGTCGAGGGTGACACCAAGCGTCCCTATCGGCTGTATCGCCATAAGCTTGGAACTCCAAACCAGACAGACCTGCTGGTGTACGAGGAAAAGGACGAAATGTTCCGGCTGAGCATCGTCCGGTCGCGCAGCAAGGCTTACCTGTTCCTCGTCTCCAAGAGTCGCACCGCCAGCGAGGTTCGATACCTCAGGGCCGATCGGATGGAGGGGACCTTCGAACTGATCGCTCTGCGCGAGGAGGATCACGAGTACTACGTCGATCACCGGGGCAGTGAGTTCTTCATACTGACCAATTCGGGTGGGAGGAATTTCCGCGTCGTGAAGGCGCCGGCATCGCGTCCCTGGAAGGCCAATTGGAAGGAAATCGTGGCCCATCGCGAGGACGTGATGTTGGAGCGCCTGGAATTGTTTAAAGACCACTACGTGCTGTTTGAGCGCAAGGAGGGTCTACCGCTCATTCGCGTGGTGGAACTGGCATCGGGCAGATCACAGGAGGTCAAGTTTCCCGAGCCGGTCTACTCCATCTTTCCGGCGCCGAACCAGGTCTTCGACATTCAGAAGCTTCGCTTCGCGTATGAATCATTCGTCACCCCGAACTCTGTGTATGACTACGACGTCAAGAGTGGAGAGCTGAAGCTCCTGAAGCGAATTGAAGTCCTGGGCGGATATGATCCGTCGAGGTACGAATCTGAACGCATCCATGCCAAGGCGTCGGATGGGACCTCGATTCCCATTTCGATTATGTATCGAAAGGGCCTCGGGCTGGACGGCCAGAGCCCGATGCTTCTCTTGGGATACGGGTGTTGTGGAATTTCGCTCCCGGTCAGGTTTTCGTCCGATCGCCTGAGCCTGGTAGATCGCGGGGTTTCGATCGCGGTGGCTCACATTCGCGGCGGCGGAGAGATGGGGAAGAAGTGGCACGACCAGGGCCGGATGATGGCCAAGCGAAACACGTTCACCGACTTCATCACTGCTGCCGAGTACCTGATCGCCCAAGGCTATACGCAGCGCAATCTACTTGTAGCCTTAGGGGCCAGTGCAGGCGGTTTGCTGATGGGCGCGGTGACGAACATGCGCCCGGACCTGTTCAAGGCCGTCGTCGCCCTGTTTCCGTTTGTCGACGTCATCAATACCATGCTTGACTCGTCACTGCCCCTGACGGTAGAAGAATTCGAAGAGTGGGGCAATCCACAAAACAAACAAGACTATGATTACATACGGACTTACAGCCCTTACGACAATCTGACTCGCAAAGCATATCCGACCATGTTGGTGCGGACGTCTTACAATGACAGCCAGGTGATGTACTGGGAACCTGCGAAATACGTCGCCAAGCTGCGAACCATGAAGACCGATTCGAATCCGCTGGTGTTCAAGGTTAACATGGAACCGGCGGGCCACGGCGGAGCCTCCGGTCGGTACACCAGGTTGCGCGATACGGCATTCGACTACGCGTTCATCCTCTGGCAACTCGGGATCAAGAGCTAGCGAACGATCCGCCGCCCGGTCGCAACCATCGGGTGCTCACCTCGCCGTGAGCGGCCCGCGCTTGATGAATCGTCCCGCGCCGGCCTTGCCAAGCCACTCTTCGTTCTCCACGATCAGCTTGCCGCGGGGAAAGACGTGGGTCGGTGAGCCAAAAGTCGTGCGCCCTTCGTTGTCAGTGACGGTGAAGGTCGGGACCACGGTGAAGTGGGCCAACAATAGCCAGTCCGCGCATACCGCCACGAGCAACACGGGCACGTGGGATAGCGGCTAGCTCAGCGGCCCAACGACCGGTGACCCTTACTACGGCGGCGGCTCGGCGGGGGGCACGTATCAATACACGTTCATGGCGGGAGGACCGCACTCACGGTGTGCGGTGAGATGGGCAACTGCTCGGCACGGATTTCGGCATGGGGGTGAACGAGATCTCCGACGGCTGCCGGCACCGGATAGTCGCTGACGACATCGAGATCGTCGAGACTGCAGTGCCGTCGCGGAAGGAGCCTTCATGGTCTTTTTGTCGCTCACCGCCCTCCTCCCTCGTTGATCCGGATTGCTGATCGAGCGGGTCTAGCTCAGACGGGGAGCGCCAACAATCATGGTGTGCGCAGATCGTCGATGCCAGTGACGTGGCCGTCCGCGCCGGCGGCGAGCCGCGAGAACACCCGCTTCAAAGTATTGACCTGCATCAAGTAGCGCTCGGCATCGTGGTCGCCGCAGCGCAGCCCACGCGGCCGCAGGCGGAAGCCGCGTCGCGCATAAGCGTCGGCCGTGCCGGCGCCGCAGAGATGCACGATGGCAGCGAGATCCTGCTTTTGTTGCGGCGTGGCGGCGGTTGTGGCGTGGCGCGCGACGATGTCGGCGACGGCGCGGTCGAGCCAGACGGCGGTGAGCTCGATCGCGTGGCTCGGCACGACACGCATATAGAGGGAATTGAACCAGCACGAATTCACATCCCACCATGGACCTTCCGCGACCACTTGGTGGTGGTGAATGCAGTAGTGCCGCGCCTCGGCGAAGGCCGCGTCGGTCATCTGATACATGCCGACCGCGCTCGACGCCGGCCGGTAGATCTCGAACGGGTTCCACGAGAGGCGCCAGCGCCAATAGGTGTGCGCCACCGGATTGCCCGTGCCCTCGACCTGCGCCAGTGCCGCGAGCAGTTCGGGGATGATGGTCGCCGTCGCATGCGATTGGAACATCGGTCCATAGGCCGCCCAGGTCTCCGCCGACGACTTGTTGAGCGCGCTCGCCAGCGGGAAGAACATCTCGGTCGGCTTGCGAGCCACGTGATAGACGAGGTTGAGAGCCACCAGCACCGTGAGCGCCGAAACGCCGAGCACGAGCACCCGCACCCGGACCGGCGCCGCGTGGAGTGCGCGGCGCCCGCGGCCGAGGACGCGCCGCAATCGATGGAAGCGCCGGACGAAGCTGCGCCACAGCGAACGGAGCCGAGCCAGACGAAACGGGACGAGACCAAAGGGCAGGACGGGCATGCGAGCCCCGTGGATTATGACGCGGCATGAGGGCGCGGGCCAGACGGGACGAACCGTCCGTCTTTCAGTGCTCCCGCGGAGCACCTCCTCTCGCCTCCGATGCCCTCTGAGGCGGCGACTGCGGTCTCGCGGACAAGCAGTGTCTGGTTTGACGTCTGCAGCAACGTCGGAAACTATTGACCCGTGTTGGTGATCAGTACCCAGACCTTGTTGGAGCCCGAGTTTGCCGCGGCGAGATCCTGCAGCCCGTCTCCGTTGAAGTCCCCCACGACAATGGTCCCGGCACCCCTGCCGACCAAGTAGTCCTGCGGCGACTGAAAGCTCCCATCCCCGTTGCCTAGGAGCACCACCGCGTTCCCCGTTCCGCATCGAGGAGTCAGACATAATCTGGCCACGGCCAAGTCCTGCACCCCATCGGTATTGAAGTCCCCGATCGCAACGGACAAAGGACCGCTTCCCGCATTGAAGCTTCGCGGCGACTGGAAGCTTCCGTCTCCGTTACCCAAGAGGATTGCGACGCTGCCGGCTCCCGCCATCGAGAAGTTCTGCTAGATTTCGAACACTTTGAAGAATTAGCATTGGACCAAATCGACGAAACACAAGATAAGCCCGCCAACCTTCACGCCTAGTGATGGTTCCGATGTCTTGTTGGGGAGGAGGGTCAGTCGAGTAAAGCAAGCAGAGGAGAACTTTCAGCGAAGTCTAGAGAAGGTTCAGTCAGAAGTTCATTCCACACGTCAATTCACCTGGGAGTTATTTATGAAGCGAATGACTTTGTGCTCCTTAGTTAGTATTTTTGTGTTGGCCGCATCGGTTGTTCAGGCTCAAGAAGTTGTTACCAAAAAAGAAGTTGTTGTTAGAGCGTCGAATGGCACAACCAAGGTTATTCCGCAGGCAGTAAACGGTGCTAGCGACGTCTCTCTCTGCTCGTTCTGTTTCACCTGTGGTGGAGCTTACCCGGCCTTCTCCGGAGGGTTTGAGTCTGTGGGAGATGCGCCACAGGAACGTGGCGGCTCGTGCGCGGACCCTTTGGGACCAAGCACTGATTCGTTTCCCTTCCTCTGTTGTAAGGCAATCTCTCCCTAGATTGAACGTAGCGCCTCGTGCGCGGACCTTTGGCAGGAAGCGGGATCCGTTTCCCTTCCTCTGCTGCGGTCAATAACTAAAAAGCCGTAGAACTTCGAGACAGAGTCGGGGCATGCATCTGCAGTGCCCCGGCTTTTGTCTTGTCGAAGGAGGAGATGATGAGGTGGGAACCTAAGCGGATGCGGTCATCATATAGACGAGTGACGCGTAGACGAGTGACGCGCTTATGGTTCGTAGGTCTGCTCGTGACGGTAGTCGCTTGCTTTCCCACCAGGGTGCTCGCGGTTTTGAGTGTCCCGTTCCTGATTGCCATCACCCCAGATGGCTCGCGCGCTTATGTGACTGATTATTATTCCCATTCCATCGCAGTGATCGACACAGCAACCAACACCGTACGGGCAACTGTCCCGCTTGGGGATCAGCCTTACGGGATTGTCATCACTCCAGACGGAACCCGCGCCTACGTCGCCGATCGCGGAAGAAATTCCGTGGTGGTGCTCGATACGGCGAGCAACACTGTGGTTGCAGCAATCGAGGTAGGGGATAAGCCCTATGGGGTTGCTATCACTCCGGACGGAACCCATGTCTATGTATCCAATTCGGCCGCCGACTCTGTGTCGGCAATCGATACGGCGAGCAACACCGTGCTTGCGTCAATCGAGGTGGGCAACGAGCCCTATGGGGTTGCCATCAGCCCGGATGGAACCCGCGCCTATGTGGCAAATCAGGAATCCGCCTGCGTCTCGGTAATTGATACGGCGACCAACACCGTGGTTGCATCGATCCAGGTTGGGGATGAGCCCTACTGGGTGGCATTCACTCCGGACGGGCAACGAGCTTACGTCACGCGTTTTGTGCCCTTGGGCGCCGTAGAGGTGATCGACACAGCGACCAATACGTTGGTGGCGACTGTCGCGGTTCAAACCCGTCCATGGAGTGTTGCGATCGCCTCGGATGGTACTTCTGCCTATGTAACAAATAGAGACTCCAACTCGGTTTCAGTTGTAGACACAGCCACCAACACTGAGAGAACAAGCATCAGGGTTGGGGGTTTTCCGATTGGGGTGGCTATCGTCCCGGACAATACGCGAGCCTATGTGCCGAATTCAATATCTGCAACCGTCTCTGTGATCGACACGATGACCAACACCGTGGTGGCCACAATATACATTCCCGGTTCGTGAACCGGCGTGCTTTGCTGTCGACCATGGCAATCTACAACAAGACGATGGGGTTGGTTTGCGCAGGGTTGGCGGTGTACAATGTGCTGGTCGCCGCGATAACCCAGGCGCAGGATGTATCTTTCGAGGACGCGCAAAACTTCGGGGCGGGGATCGGTCCTGTCTCGGTCGCGGTGGGCGACTTCAATGGCGACGGCCGTCTAGATTTGGCCGTAGCCAACGTCAATTCCGACAACCTCTCGGTGCTTTTGGGCAACGGGGATGGGACCTTCCCGGCGGCGCGGGACTTCGCGGCCGGAAGGTTTCCCGGTTTCGTTACGGTGGGAGATTTCGATGGCGACGGGGTGCAAGACCTGGCCGTTGCCAACGGCGGTTCCGACGAGGTCTCGGTCTTCTTGGGCAATGGGGATGGGAGCTTCCAGGAAGCGCGGAACTTCGCGGCCGGGAACCGTCCCGAGTCCATTGCGGTGGGGGACTTCAATGGCGACGGCCGTCTAGATTTGGCCGTGGCCAACCACGATTCAGACAACGTCGCGGTGTTTTTGGGCAACGGAGATGGGACCTTCCAGGCGGCGCGAAACTTCAGGGCCGGGCGCCTGGCCTATTCCGTTGCGATAGGCGACTTCAACGACGACGGGCTGCAAGACCTGGCCGTGGCCAACCGCTTTTCCAACGACGTCTCAGTGCTTCTGGGCAACGGAGATGGGACCTTCCAGGCAGCGCGGAACTTCGGGGCAGGTATCCTTCTTTCTTCTCTGGCCGTGGGAGACTTTAATGGTGACGGGGTGCAGGACTTCGCAGTGGCCAACGAGGGTTCCAACAACGTCTCGGTGCTTTTGGGCAATGGGGATGGGACCTTCCAAGGGGCGTGGAACTTCGCGGCTGGAATCCGTCCTTTTTCGGTTGCGGTGGGCGACTTCAATGGCGACGGCCGTCTAGATTTGGCCGTGGCCAACAATGGTTCCGACAACGTCTCGGTTTTTTTGGGCAACGGGGATGGGACCTTCCAGGGGGCGCGGAGCTTTGCGGCCGGTGCCCGTCCTTCTTCGGTTGCGGTGGGGGACTTCAATGGCGACGGCCGTCTAGATTTGGCCGTGGCCAACGGCGGTTCCAACGACGTCTCGGTGCTGATCAACAACACGCCGCAGTAGAGGAGATGAGATGGCCGCTGGCCGATGGACGCAGCGAGCCAAAGGGCCGTTCGACCGTTCTCTGCCAGGGAGAGGGTGGTGCGGTGAGAACCTCGGCCGAGCCCATGCCCTTCACTCGTCGCCGGAACTCGCCACCGTAGATGCAGTCGCGATCGCGGAGTAGGTAGCGCGGCGCCGAGTCATCAGGCAATGCCTCGACGATTTGCTGCGCCGTCCATGCAGCAGTGCTCAAAGAGGCCGATCGACGGGGCGTCAACCCGGAATCGCCGTGCCCCGATTGGGGCAAGCCGGAGGCACTGATGTCCCTGGCGTTCGGACTCACCAAGCTAACGCCACCCGACTTGAAGTCGGCGCACCAGGCGGCATCCGCGGCGCTGAAGCTCGAGCCGGAGTGGTCCTACGTCAAAGACAATCTGCTGCCGAGCATCGAACAGCAGCTCCGCGCCGCGTGGTGTTTGGCCGCTGGCCCTACTGAATCATCTCGCTAATCGTTATTGCAATTGGATTCATACCCGCGGCGAAGGGTGAGCCGGACACTGGCGCCAGGGCTCCAGTGGTGGCGTCGATGATGAATACGGAGACATTGTTGGAATCATAGTTTGGCACATAGGCAAACTTGCCCGAAGGGTCCACCGCCACAAAGGATGGCTTGGTACCGGCTGCGAAGGGCGAGCCCGCGACTGGCGTCAGAGCGCCAGTGGTGGCATTGATGGTGAATGCTGAGACATTGTTGGAATCAAAATTCGCCACATAGGCGAACTTGCCGGAGGGGTCCACCGCTACTGCAAACGGAGACGTACCCACGCTGAAGGGTGAGCCCCCGACTGGCGTCAGGGCGCCAGTGATGGCATTGATGGTGAATGCCGAGACATTGTGAGAAAACTCGGTTGCCACGTAGGCGAACTTGCCCGAGGGGTGCACCGTCACCGAATCCGCACCCCTACCCGCGGTAGCGAAGGGTGAGCCGGCGACTGGCGTCAAGGCGCCAGTGGCGGCATTGATGAAGAACGCCGAGACCGTGGAGACAGTGTTGGAACTAAAATTCGCCACATAGGCAAACCTGCCCGAGGGGTCCACCGTCACTGAATCCGCCTCCGTGCCCGCAACGTAGGGCGATCCCGGGACCGGGGTCAGTGTCCCAGTGGTGGCATTGATGGTGAACGCCGAAACATTGTTGGAACCGTCGTTTCCCACATAAGCGAACCTGCCCGAGGGATCCACCGTTACGGAATAGCAACCCCTACCGGCATCGAAGGCGGACCCCGAAACCGGGGTCAGGGCCGCAGTCGTGGCATCGATGGTGAAAGCCGAAACATTGTTGGAAATCTCGTTTGGCACATAGGCGAACTTACCCGAGGGGTCGACGGTCAATACGTTCGGCGACCTCCCCGCCGTGAAGGGGGATCCCGAGACCGGGGTCAGTTTCCCAGTGGTGGCATCGACGGTGAACGCCGAGACATTGTTGGAGCCGTTGTTTGCCACATACGCGAACCTCGGGGTGATGCTAATCGGCGACGCACCATGGCTGAAGGCAATGGAACGAGGAAAACCTCTGGCAATCATCGTACCGAGGGAATTCAAGGCACCGCTCGCGGCATCGATGCGGTATACCGAAACATTGTTGGAATTTTGGTTTGCCACATAGGCGAACTTGGCCGAGGGATCCACCATCACTGAATTCGGGCCCGCACCCGCGGGAAACGGCGAGCCCGCAATCTGGCTCAGGGCACCGGAGCTAGCATCGATGGCGAACCCCGAGACGGAGGCGGAACCGAAATTCGCCACATAGGCGAACTTGGCCGAGGGGTCCACCGTCATGGAAAAGGGATCCGTACCGGCAGGGAATGGTGAGCCCGCGACCGGGGTCAGGGCGCCGGTGGTGGCATTGATGCTGTATGCCGAGACATTGTGCGAAACATTGTTCGCCACGTAGGCGAAGTTGCCGGAGGGGTCCACTGTCACGGAAAACGGTTGCGTACCCGCAGGGAATGGTGAGCCCGCGACCGGGGTCAGGGCGCCCGTCTTGGCATCGATGGTGAACGCGGAGACATTGCTGGAGCCACTGTTCGCCACGTAGGCGAAGTTGCCGGAGGGGTCCACTGTCACGGAGAACGGAAACCTACCGGCAGGGAAGGGCGAGCCTGTCACCGGGGTGAGGGCACCGGTCGTGGCGTTGATGGTGAACGCCGAGACCGTGGTGGAACCGAAATTCGCCACGTAAGCGAACTTGCCCGACGGATCCACCGCCACTGAATTCGCACCCGCACCAACGGGGAACGGTGAGCCTGCGACCGAGGTCAGGTCGCCGGTGGCGGCATTGATCGCGAACGCCGAGACATTGTTGGAGCCACGATTTGCCACATAGGCGAACTTGCCCGAGGGATCCACCGTCACTGACTGCGGAAGCAGGCCGCTCGCCAACACGTAGCCGTTTCCCCGCAGTTGCCCCGTGGAGGCATTCACTGTGTACAGGGAAACCGTACTGTCGTCAGAATTGGCGACATAAGCGAAGCGGGGGAAGGGTGGCCAAGCCCGTGGCGCTGACCGTGGCGACACCAGTTGCGGACGAGCTCCAGGTTACCGAGGTCAACGTCTCAGTGCTGTTGTCGCTGAAGGTCCCGGTGGCTGCGAATTGCTGTATCCCGCCCATCGGGATGGTCTGATTTGTGGGGCTGACGGATATGGATCGCAGCACGACTTGGTTGCCTCCTCCACCTCCGCCGTCGGCACTCGATCCCCCGCCACAGCTGGCGAGCACGGCCGCGAAGACAAGCACAAAAGAAAAGCCCCAAAGCCTCGGCATGACCAAACCTCCTGTTTGGCGCAACTACGTCCCAGAAGGTGGATCGCAAAGGGATGGCAGAAGACGACAGGCAAGTGGTTGATGCCGCCAGGCAATTCACCGAGCAAGCCAGTCATTCAAGAGCTGATGGGACACGCCAGCCTCGAGATGACGATGAGGTACGCTCACCTCAGTCCGGAGACGAAGCAAAACGCGGTGCAGGTACTCGATGAACCGCTGCCCCGCACGGCACATACGCGGCATGGAACGAAAAAGCGACCCAAGTACTTGAAACGAAAGTGGAGGCGGGGGGAATCGAAAACGCGTCTCTGCATGGTCCGTGTGGTGACCCGTCCGGACCAAAGGCAACAACATCGCGGCTTTGTTGGAACGTAAAGCCCTCTCCGAGCGGTCGCCGTCATGACGAGTCACTACTCGACTGTAAGGACTGTAAGGAGCACCTGCCGGCGAGCGATTGCCCTGAGTCCGCCGCCGGGCCCAGCCTGACGCAGGAAGGTTGCGGGAAACGCCCTGGCTGGCTGCGGTGCTTGCGGGAGTGCCGAGGGGACGGGCGAAGCACCCCACCCGCTCGTTCGCGCTTCCCGTGCCCAATACGGCGATTTGGTCCCTCGACCCGGCTGGGGGGCGAGTGAGGCTCACCAGGCGCCAGCAGCGTTTCGTTGACGAGTACCTAATCGACCTGAACGGGACACAGGCGGCGATTCGGGCCGGATACTCGCCCCAGACCGCCAACGAGATCGCGGCGGAGAACCTAACGAAACCTAGCGTCAAGGTTGCCGTGGATCAGGCGATTGCCCACCGCGCCAACCGCAGCCATGTGACGCAGGACGAGGTTGTGCTCGAGCTGAAGCGCATTGCCCTGGCAGACCCGGCGATGGCGTTCGGCCCCGATGGTGCAATGTTGGAACTGAGCGAGATGCCGGAAGACATTCGCCGCGCCATTTCCTCGTTCGAGGTCGAGCAGCGGACCACCGAAGACGGCCAGACGCGAACGGTGCGCAGGGTTCGCTTCTGGCCCAAGACGGATGCCCTCGACAAGCTGGCGCGCCACCTCGGCATGCTCGTGGACCGTCACGAGGACGAAGCGAAGGGCAGATTCGTGTTGAATATCACCCTGGCCCCGCCGGAGCCAAACGGGTCAGCCAGCGATGCTGTGGTCGACGTGGGGAATCAGCTGGAGGCGCCATCCAGTCCGGCCAACTCGCTGGCCCTGAGTCCATTGGCAGCGAACGGTCGGGGCTGGTGATGAGATTAGAGGCAGAGTTCGATCATGCAAGATGCGAAAGGCTAATACCCGCTTCCTCGCCAAGTTGCTGTTGAGGGATCGACCGCGTCTCGCGCAGATAGCGGATGCGTCGACCAAGCGGTGGGAGCAGTCTCCTGCAGGAGTTGTGCATGACGATACTACGGGAAACCCTAGGTCGCGATGAAATCTTGCTCGAGCTGCCACTGCGTGTAACGTCCATCACTGACCGTGAGCACAGCACGGCTCTTCCTGCGGCACTGCGTGAGGGACACATGAAAAGAATTGGAACGCTACTGGTCGCGCTCCTTGCTTGTTTTACAGCCAAGAACAAGGGGAGTGCACCATGAAAGTGCTGCTGGCTTTCGCTATTTTCCTCGTCCCAGCGATCGCGCTGGGCGACACGTGCGATACTACTCCGTGTAATTTTCCACAGTGTTGTACCGCAACCCCACCCTGCCCTTTTTCATGCACCTCACGCACCATCAAGGACAAGTTAAGCGACATTGTCAGTGTCAAGGACTTCGGCGCGGTTGGAACCGGCATGGCGAACGACTGCCCCGCCGTCCAGTCCTGTGTTGACTGGAGCCGGATTACCGGCGGCGAGTGCTATTTCCCTATCGGCACGTTTAACCTCGGGACGGTCGCGAACCCCTGCACCATCCAACTCATTCTGCCAGCTTCCGTAGTCAACACATTCGGGCCGCGGCTCCGGGGCTCAACCGTCCAGGCTGAATCGTTTGGCAGCGTCCTCAACTATCCGGGCACCGGAATTGCGGTGCAGGGAATGGGACAACAGGTCAGCGGCATCTACGTGGCGCCGCTCAATATGCGGATAGAAAATCTCGTCATCCAGTACCCAAACGCGGCCCCCAATGGAATCGCGCTGGACCTAGTGAATGCAGGACAGAGCTACATCAACAAGCTCG
>WNFD01002672.1_pt1 | contig 17951 bp, 17 predicted proteins | sample 5400491 | NCBI WGS metagenome assembly WNFD01 (sample SAMN13153343, study PRJNA577476) | soil metagenome | isolation source: 120 cm saprolite under Douglas fir tree site 2 hole 2 replicate 2 | place: USA:California | collected 2015-04-18 | reverse complement strand
CAGCGACCAGTGGTTCTGTGCCGAGACGAAGGGGACCCTGCCGTGGCGTTCCGCCTCGCAGGCGGCTTCGGCTATCTGCCAGCCCGTGAAGTTGGAGTGACCGAGATAGCGCACCTTGCCCTCGGCAACCAGCTCGTTCAGCGCTGCCAGCGTCTCGGCGATCGGAGTCCGGGGATCCGGGGTGTGGATCTGGTACAAGTCGATGTAGTCGGTCCGCAGCCTGCGCAGCGACTGCTCGACCGCACGCCTAATGTAAGCTCGGCCGCCCTTGGCACCTGCCGCCGGCCCGTAACCCATGTCAGCGCCCTGATGACCGAACTTGGTCGCCAGCACGACCTGGTCCCGGCGGCCAGCTAGGACCTCGCCAAGCAACTCTTCCGAGCGCCCGCCGCCACCGTAGCTGTCGGCCGTATCGAGGAGGGTGATGCCGCAATCGATGGATGCGTCTACCACGGCCCTGGTGCCGGCCAGGTCGAGCCTGCCGCCGAAGTTGTTACAGCCGAGGCCCACAACCGAGACGACGAGACCGGAGTTGCCGAGAGCCCTGTAGCGCATAGTGCCGCCTTTACTTGTCGCAGCTGTCGTGCCGATCAGATCGTATCGACCGGGCCGAACCATCCCGAGCGGGGCGCACCAGCGCGATATCCTGTGCGGCACCATGCGAGAGTCCCCTGCGGCAGGGCCAGTGGTCCTGCGGATCAGGCTCGGCGCCACACTCCGCCATCTGCGCGAGGCACGCGGGATCACCGCGCAGCAGGCCGCCGAGGCCATCAGGGGCTCGGATTCCAAGATCAGCCGGATCGAGCTTGGCCGCCATGCGGCCAGGGAGATTGACGTCTCCGACCTGCTGACCCTCTACGGCGTCACCGACCCCGCCGCGCGCGAGCCGTTGCTGCTCCTGGCTAGCCAGGCGCTCGCCCAGCCCTGGTGGCACCGGCAGGCGGACATCCTGCCGCCCTGGCTCCAGGCCTACCTCGGGATCGAGGAGGCGGCCGAGTCCGTCCAGAGCTACGACACGCATTTCGTTCCCGGCCTGCTGCAGACCGCTGACTACGCCGCCGGGCTACTCGCGCAGGCCGACATCGGCGAACAGGAGGTGCGCCGGTTTCTCGACGTTCGCGCCGAGCGGGTCGAGAGGTTCGCTGCTGGCGGCTGGCGGCTGGCCGCGGTGATCGACGAGGCGGTGCTGCACCGTCCGGTCGGCAGCCAGCGCGAGTTTGCCGCCCAACTCGGGCATCTCAGGGATGCTGCCGGGTGGCCCGGAGTCACGGTCAGGATCAGGCAGCTTGCGGCCGGGGCGCCGCTGAGTCCGGCTGGATTCACGATCCTGCGCTTCGCCCATGACGAGCTGGCGGATGCGGTGTATTCCGAGCAGCTCACCAGTGCGAGCTACGTCGACCGGCCCGCGGATGTTGCCCGCTATGCCGCCACGATGGACATGCTGTGGAGAACTAGCCTGCCGGCTGACCAGACGGCAGAGATGGTGACTGGCGTGCTCACGCAGATCGGCTAGCCAGGAAGAGGCCGCCGCCGTGACCGGGTTGCCTGCCGCCGGAGGGTCAGAAGGTCCTGGCGATCCGCCTGATATGCGTGGCTGAGTCCGGTGCCGACATCGCTGCCATGCTCAGCAAGTCGAACGTCTGGCGCAGCGCTTGTACCTCGGCACTGCGCTGCTCGAGCAGAACCTGACCGCGGATGCTCTCCGCGCATGCCACGTCCGCATCTGCTGGCTCGGTGAAGCTGAGGATGCCGAATGAGCCGACCAGGACCGGACGCTCCGTGGCGGCCAAACCAAGCACCTGGATGGTCACCGTCGGCTCGCTGCCCGCCTCTGCCAGCCGCTCCAGCTGCGCGCGCATGATGCTCGGGGTCCCGATCGAACGGAGCAGCACCGATTCGTCGAGGATCACCCGAAGCTCGATGGAGTCAGTGCCGCGGAGCACCTCCTGGCGGTGCATCTGCACGGCCAGGAGCCGCTCCACCTGGTCAGACGTCAGGTCGGGCCGACGGGCGGCCATAACAGCCCTGCCGTAGTCCCTGCTCCGCAGCAGGCCGGGCACGACCTGCTCCTGGAAAGTCCGCAGCGCGGCCGCCTCAGCCTCGAGACCCAGGTAATTGCCGGCGCCCGCCGGCAGCAAGTCATCGAAGCTCACCCACCAGCCCTTGCGCTGCCCCTCGCGGGCCAGGTCCAGGAAAAAGCGGCGGCGGTCGGCGTCATCGACACCGTACAGATCGAGCATGAGCACGAGGTAGCTGGTCCTGGTCGGCCCCTTGCCCGTCTCGATCCTGGACAGCGTGGACGGAGCCACGCCCAGCTGGCTCGCGACTTCCTCGAGCCGTAGTGACCTCTGCTCGCGCAGCCGCCTTAAATCAATGCCGAGTCTGCGCCGCCGGACGGTCGGTCCTGCCAACACCGATGGTCGCCTCCTGTCGTGCGGGGACTCTGCCCACCTTACAGCTTCACTCAGATGATCTGGGATCCCATTTGCACTGTCGCCACGCCGATATTCTAGATGCACTTGCACAGTTTGCATTCCCATTGAAGGATAGGGCATGATGCGCGAGCGCAGTGAGTGCCGAAAGGAGACACGATGGCGGCCGAAGCCACCCGCACCAGCGATCCCGCCGCTGATCCAGCTTTACTGCCGCACTGGCTGATCCTGGGCAGCGTGACGCTGCCCGGGCGTCCCGAGCACGTCCGTGCGGCCAGGCAGTTCGTCACCAGGACCATCGGCTATGACCACCCCAAAGCCGATACGGCCATACTGCTGACATCAGAATTGGTCACCAACGCCGTCGAGCATTCCAGGTCACGGTTGCCGGGAGGCACGATCGAGCTGGCCGTGGCGACGAAATCCTCAGGACTTCTAATCTCCGTCACCGACAACGGGTCTGACGCCAAGGTGCCGACGATTGGTGTCAGCCAGGGAGGTGAGAACGGGAACGGCCTCCTGCTGGTCGAGAGCCTTGCCGATGTCTGGGGCTACTTGCACGACCCGGCGCGCACGGTGGTCTGGTTCAGGCTCTGCACGCACGAGGCGCTGCTGTATGGGACCGACCCGGCATTACTCCCCGGCTGCCTGCCACCGCGACGGTCGCTGGCGTGCGGCGTCCGTGATTCCTTCCACGTCGCCGTGCCCGGGCCGGCACCCGCTGTCGCGGTGCGCGGAGTCGCCTAACGCGCAGCGTTTAGCCGTGGCGTGCGCGGCGTCTAGCCGTGGCGTGCGCCGCGTCTAGCCGTGGCGTGCGCCGCGTGCGCCGCGGGCCGAGGTCGCGGCTCGCTTCTCCCGCAGCCGCATCGACAGGTGCACCGGCGTGCCCTCGAACCCGAACTCCTCGCGCAGCCTCCGCTCGATGAACCGCCGGTATCCGGCCTGCAGGAAGCCCGAGGTGAAGAGAACGAAATGCGGCGGCCGAATCCCCGCCTGCGTAGCGAACATGATCTTAGGCTGCTTGCCGCCGCGGACCGGCGGCGGCGTCTCGGCAACTAGTGCCGACAGCCAGGCGTTGAGCCGGCCGGTGGGAACCCGGGTTTCCCAGCCCCCAAGCGCGGTCTGCAGCGCAGGAACGAGGCGGTCCACATGCCAGCCGCTCGCCGCGGAGATATTCACTCTCGGTGCCCAGCGGGCGGTATAGAGCTGACGGTCGATCTCACGGTCGAGGAAATGCCTTCTGTCCTCGTCGACCAGGTCCCACTTGTTGTAGGCGATCACGAGTGCCCGTCCCGCTTCGATCACCGTCGAGATAATGCGGAGATCCTGCTCGGCAAGGGGTTCGCTGGCGTCCACAAGGACCACCGCGACCTCGGCGCGCTCCAGCGCGCGCTCAGTCCGCAGCGCGGCGAAGTAGTCGGCGCCCTGCGCTTCCCTGACCCGGCGCCTGATCCCTGCTGTGTCGACGAACCGCCAGGTGACGCCGCCGAGGTCGATCAGCTCGTCGACGGGGTCCCTGGTCGTCCCAGCGACCGGGTCAACGAGCACCCTGTCCTGCCCGGCCAGCTTGTTGAGCAGGCTCGACTTGCCGACGTTGGGCCGGCCGATGAGCGCGACCCTGCGCGGTCCAGACTCCGCGTCAATCCGGTCGGGCGGAGCCTCAGGCAGCGCGCTGAGTATCGCGTCGAGAAGATCGCCGCTGCCCCGGCCGTGCAGTGCGCTCACCGGAGCCGGCTCGCCGAGGCCGAGCGACCACAGCGAGTGCGCCCCGGATTCGGCCGGCGCATCGTCGACTTTGTTGGCAGCAAGGACGACCGGCTTGCCCGATCGCCTCAGCACCGCGGCGACAGCGGCATCGGCGTCGGTCACCCCGACCACCGCGTCAGTGACAAACAGCACGGCGTCGGCAGCGTCGACGGCAACCCTGGCCTGCGCGGCCACCCGCGCGGCGAGCCCCGGCGATCCTTCGATGGCGGGTTCCCAACCACCCGTGTCGACGACCGTGAAGGCTCGGCCCCGCCAGTTCGCGTCATAGGCCACCCGGTCCCTGGTGACCCCTGGGGTGCCCTCTACGACCGCTTGACGGCTGCCGAGTATCCGGTTCACCAATGTCGATTTGCCGACATTCGGCCGGCCCACGACGGCGAGGACGGGAGCCGCTCCCTGGTCAGCCTGCCCAGGCTGTTCGTCCGTCATTGGGTCGCCCGGTTCGCGCCGACCAGTACGAGGATGCGGTAGATGACCTCGTCGAGCCCGAGATCGGTGGCATCGATCGCTATGGCGTCAGCGGCCATCTGGCTCTGTGGCGCGTCCCGCCGATCACGCTGCGCCTGCTCGGCGAGGGTGATAGCCGCTGTTGGCGGCTCCCGCCGGTCGCCGCCCAGCTGAGCTGCCCTGCGCTCGGCCCTGACCTGCTGGCTGGCGGTCAGGAACACCTTCACCGTCGCGCCCGGCGCGACGACCGTGCCGATGTCCCGGCCCTCGGCCACGATTCCGCCGGCGGCCTCCGCGGCGTCCGCGATGATTGCCTGCTGCTGGGCGATCAGCTGGGCGCGGACCTGCGGAACCGCCGCCACCAGGCTGACCACGTTTGATACCCGCCGGGTCCTGATCTGTTCGCTCACGTCGATCCCGTCAACACGGACCCGCTGCTTCGCCGGATCTGTGCTGATCTCGATGCTCAGGCCGCGGGAATGCTGGGCTATGGCGTCCTGGTCAGCAAGATCGACGTCGTGCTCGAGCATCCACCAGGTCACTGCGCGGTACATCGCGCCGGTATCCAGATAGCGCAGCCCGAGTGCCGATGCCGTGCCGCGCGCAGCGCTGGACTTTCCCGAGCCGGAGGGGCCGTCGACGGCGACCACCAGCGCTTGCCCGCCCGCCGTCCGGCCCGTGATTCCCACCTGCCGGACGCCAGCCACCGAATTTGTCACGCAGGCGATGCTACCGGCCAGCCGGCGGCTGCCAGCGCGGCCGATAGGGCTGCGGCGGCTTCAGGCCGGACCGAAAGCTCCGCAACGCCGACCGGCAGCCCAGGCGAATGCTCGATCCTGACGTCTTCGATATTGATTCCTGCCGATCCCGCCGCTGCGAACAGCCTCGCAAGCTCGCCCGGCGTGTCCGGGATGACGACTTGCACCACCGCGTAATGAGGTGCCGGGCCGCCCTGCTTGCCGGGAATCTTCGCGACCCCGTCGCGACCCGACTCCAGCAACGCCGTCACTTGCTTGGCGGCATCGTCATCACCTGAGGAAACGGCGCCGAGCGCTCCGGCTGCCGCATCCAGCTGGCCGGCCATGGCGCGGATGATCTCGCGTACCTGCGCCGCGTTGGCCGCGAGGATCTCCGTCCACAAGCCGGGGTCCCCCGCGGCGATCCTGGTCACATCGCGCAGGCCGGGCCCGGCCAGCGCGAGGGCACCGGGCGCCGCATCCGCACACTGAGCCGCCATCGCGGCGGCTACCAGGTGCGGCACATGCGAGACCAGCGCCACCCACCTGTCGTGCTCCGCAGCTGACATCAGGACCGGCTGGGATCCGCATGCCGCGGCCAGCTGGGTCACGACTTCGACGCACCACGCGGCCGTCTCCTCGCCCGGGCAGATCACCCATGGCTGGCCGGCGAACAGGTCTGCCCTGGCAGCCGCCGGGCCTGACCGCTCGCGGCCTGACATCGGATGGCCCGGCACGAAGACCGTGATATCGCAGCCGAGTTCCCTGGCTTGGCGCAGCGGCAACTGCTTGACGCTGGCCACATCGGTGTAGCACCTCGCCAGCTGCTGCCGCTGAGCACCCGCCAGGGCCCGCGCGACCGCGGCGGGCGGCACCGCCAGCACTGCGATGTCTGCGGGTCCGCCCCGCTGGCCGACGGCCGGAAGGGCCTGCCCTGCTCCCAGCTCAGCGGCGAGCCGCGTCGCGCTCCGGTCAGTGTCGGTCAGCCAGACGTCTGTGCCCCGCTCTCGCAACGCGAGCGCGATCGACGTGCCGATCAGGCCGGTGCCGACGACGACCGCGGACGCTGGTGCTTCCGGCCGCGTCACGGACGTCCCTGCCTGATCATTGTGCGATGTCCAGCCGCAGGGCGGCCGCGCCGCGCAGATACACGTGCTGCACCTGCGCCCTGGCCAGTCCGGTTTCGACGTGCATCATCAGCCGCACCACCCGCGGCATGGCACCGGGCACGTCGATCTCCGCGCAGCACAGCAGCGGTACCTCCTGGAAGCCGAGCGACCGCGCCGCCAGCGCGGGGAACTCTGCGCACAGGTCAGGCGTGGCCGAGAAGATCACGCTGATCACCTCGTCGGTCGTCAGACCGTTTCGGTCCATCACCTGGGTCACCAGTTCGGCGGTGCCGTCCAGTATGTCCGCGCGGTCATCTGTCCCGATCTGGATGGCGCCCCTGATGGCCCTGACCGCCACAATCGCTCCTCTCCCGCGACTCTCCCGTGACCCTATCCGCCCGCCGGCCGGCCACGTTCTGTCGGCTGGGCTCACATGCCGACAGCGGCGTACAGGTTCCCGACCTCAGCGGTGGACAGCCGCCTCGACGTGCCGGGCCGGAGCGACCCCAGGCTTACCGGCCCGACCTGAGTCCGCACCAGTCTGCTGACCGGATGCCCCACCGCGGCCAGCATGCGCCTGACTACATGCTTGCGGCCCTCGTGCAGCGTGACCTCAACCAGCACCCGCTGACCCGCCTGCTCGACCACGCGGAACCTGTCCGCGCTGACAGTCCCGTCCTCGAGCTCGACCCCCGTGGTCAGCCGGCGAGCGAGATCCCTGCGGACCGGGCCGCGTACCTCGGCGAGGTAGGTCTTCAGCACCCCGTACCGGGGATGAGCAAGCCGGTGCGCTAGCGCACCATCGTTGGTCAGCAGGATCAGTCCCTCGGTCTCGTAGTCAAGCCGGCCGACGTGGAACAAGCGCTCGCTGTGATCAGCCACCAGATCCGCGATCGTGCGCCTGCCCCGGTCGTCAGACATCGTGCTGAGCACGCCAGCTGGCTTGTTCAGCGCGAGGTAGACAAGGTCCTCACTGGTCGGGATCCGCTTGCCGTCCACCCGGATGACCTGGGCGCGCGGGTCGACTCTGGCGCCGAACCTGCGGACGATCTCGCCGTCGACCTCGACTCGCCCGGCCCCGATGAGTTCCTCGCAGGCGCGCCTGCTGCCCACGCCGGCCGCCGCGAGCACCTTCTGCAGCCGCACCCCGCCAGGAACGTCGGTAAGCGAGTCCCGCTCCCCCGGCTCGATACCCCAGTCGTCGTCATCGTCGGCATGGCCGTCGCCGGCCCGGCCAGGCGATGGCCGGCGGCCGGCTGGCGGGTCGCTGCCGCCCCGGGGGTCACGACGGGCCGTCATGGCTATCCTGTTCGTCGTCGAGATGGTCGGGCAGGAACGGGGCGAGCTCGGGCAGCTGGTCGAGGCCTGCGATGCCGAGCCTTTCCAGGAAGTACACGGTCGTGCGGAACAAGGTCGCCCCGGTTTCCTGGTCGGTCCCCGCTTCGGCCACCAGGCCCCGTAGGGTCAGCGTGCGCATCACCCCGTCGCAGTTGACGCCGCGTACGGCAGAAACCTGCGCCCGGCTGACCGGCTGGCGGTAGGCGACGACGGCAAGCGTCTCCAGGGCAGCCTGGGTTAGCCGTACCTCCTGGCCGTCGCTGACGAACCTTTCCACCACCGGGGCGAACTCGGCCCTCGTGTAGAAGCGCCAGCCACCGGCCACCTCGCGCAAGTCAAATCCGCGGCCTTGCTCGGCGTAGGTGCCGGCTAGCTGATGCAGGGCCGCCGCCACATCCTGTTGTGCCACCTCGAGCACCTGGGCGAGCGTGTTCTCTGGTACCGGCTCGTCAGCGACGAGAAGGATCGCCTCGAGGGCCGGCTGCAACCCGGAACGGGACTCGCCGGAGTCTGGCAATGGCTCTTCGATCATTTCCGCCTGTCGTCTGATCAGCCCGGCCGGCCAGGCACCGGATCGCCCGCGGTCTCGCCGTCGGTGGGCTGGGTGCCGGCGGAGTCCTGCGCGATCCAGGTGATGTACAGGTCGCCGAGCGGGGTCTCCTGCTCGAACGAGACGCATTTGTCCCGGTAGAGATCAAGGACAGCCAGGAAGCGCGCCACGATCTCGTAGGTATCTTCGCAGCCGGCGGTCAGTTCGGCGAACGAGGCCCGCCCGGCAGCGCGCAGCAACCTGGTGACGATCACCGTCTGCTCGCGCACTGTAGTGCGCGGGACGTGCAGGTGGGCGGTGGATACAACGGGCGCCGCCCGCGGCGCGAGGGCCGCCGCGGCGACGGCCGCGAACTGCTCGGCGGTCAGGCCGAGCAGAACCTCCGGCAGCAAGTCGGCGAACCTTGGCTCCATCGGCACCCGCCGGGGGAACATGTGGCGCTGGTGGGCCATCTGAGCCGCCATGTTCGCCGCAGCTTCCTTATAGGCGCGGTACTGCAGCAGCCTGGCGAACAGCAGGTCCCTGGCCTCGAGCAAGGCGAGGTCCTCCTCGTCGTCTACTTCCCCGGACGGAAGCAGCCTGGCCGCCTTGAGGTCCAGCAGGGTGGCGGCCACGACGAGGAAGTAGCTGGCCTGGTCAAGCTCCCAGCGTCCGGCGAGCGCGCCGATGTAGCTGATGAACTCGTCGGTGACGGCCGACAGCGCGATCTCGGTGATGTCGAGCTTGTGCTTGGAGATCAGCGCGAGAAGCAGGTCGAAGGGTCCCTCAAAATTGTCGAGGTGGACCTCGAAGCCGCCTGCTGGACCGTGCGCGCTGCCGCCGGGTCCTTCGGTCATAACTGCCGTCAATGTCCGTTCCGCAGCCGGCGCGCCATCAGGCTCTCCGCCCCTTCGGCATCCAGGTCGGCCAGGAGTACGGCCAGCGCTTCCCTGACGATCCGGCCCCGGTCCGCGGACATCCCGTATGAGCGCAACGTCAGCCTGGCGCGCTCAAGCTCAAGGAGCTCGGACTCCGATAGGTACACCGTGATCTTGTGGCTGTGGCTCTCGCGGCCGCTGGCCTGCCGCTGCTCGGATTCGGCGGGGAGCTGGGATGCCGGGCGCAGCAACTCGGCGATCCCGGGAACTCTTACCCGGCGCTGACCCGGCCTGCGAGCTCGGCCTTGTGCCACCGGTCAAGCACCTCCCTGGCGAGCTCCCGGTAGGAGGCCGCTCCCGCCGATGAGGGATCAAAAATCGTGATCGGCTCTCCGGCGACGGAGGCGTCAGGGAATCTGACGGTCCGGTTAATGACGGTATGGAACACCTTGTCGCCGAACCCAGCCACAACGCCGGCCAGGACCTCTCGAGTGTGCAGCGTACGCGAGTCGTACATGGTGGCGAGCAGCCCGTCCATGGTCAGCTTCGGGCTCAACCTGTTCGATACCTTGTCGATCGTCTCCATCAGCAGCGCCACTCCGCGCATGGCGAAGTACTCGCATTCCAGCGGCACGAGGACGCCGTCAGAGCACGCCAGCGCGTTGACCGTGAGCAGCCCGAGCGACGGCTGGCAGTCGATCAGGACGATGTCATACTCGGGCAGCAGCGGGGCCAGGACGCGGCCGAGCACGAACTCCCTGCCGACCTCGTGCACTAGCTGGACCTCGGCGCCGGACAGGTCGATATTGCTGGGCAGCAGGTCCATCCCGTCGACCTTGGTCTGGAAGAGGACCTCACCAGCCGTGACCCCGGCGTCCATCAGGACGTTGTAGACCGTGGCATCAAGCTCGTGCGGCTGAAAGCCCAGGCCGACGGAGAGCGCGCCCTGCGGGTCGAAGTCGACCAGGAGCACGCGCCGTCCGAGCTCTGCGAGCGCCGCGCCTAGGCTGATCGTGGTGGTCGTCTTGCCGACGCCGCCCTTCTGATTGCAGACGGCGACGACGCGAGCCGGCCCATGCTTCAGCAGCGGTTCTGGATCGGGGAATACCGGAAGCGGGCGGCCGGTCGGGCCGATGATGCCGGCACTAGCTTCCGTTGTCCCTGACGCTGACACGGTAACAAGCACCTCCCCGGCGGCGCGCACGCTGCGGCCGCTGACTTCCGGACTTTAGAGCTTGCATCGGGTCGCGGCAAGCCGACTCACCCTTTGCGCGGAAACGGCCCGCTCATCTGCCCTGGTCTGGGCCATCATGTCTGGTCGGGATTCGGTGGGTATTCGGTCGGGATACGGTCCGGACTCGGACTGGCTTCAGCCCAGAGCCCGCGGATGGGACGCCGCGTATACCTCGCGCAGCTTGTCCACCGTAACCAGGGTGTACACCTGGGTGGTGCTGACCGAGGCGTGGCCGAGCAGTTCCTGAACGACCCGTACATCGGCGCCCCCGTCGAGCAGGTGCGTCGCGAAGGAATGACGGAGCATATGCGGCGAAACCGCGGCCAGCCCAGCCCTGGCGGCGGCGGCGCGCAGCGCGCCCCAGCCGCCCTGCCTGGTGAGCCTGCCGCCGCGGGCGTTCAGGAAGACGGCCCGACTGCGCTGCCCCGACCGCGCACTCGCCGCGAGCGTCGGCCTGGCCCGCACCAGGTAAGCGTCGAGCGCCGACAGGGCGTAGCTGCCGACGGGCACCATCCGCTGGCGGCCGCCCTTCCCGGCCAGCCTGACCGTGGCGGCTGTCCCGTCGGGGCCGCGCTGGCCGGTCAGGTCAAGGTCGTCGATGTCCAGGCCGACGGCCTCGGAGATCCGCGCCCCAGTCCCGTAGAGCAGCTCGAGCAGGGCGCGGTCGCGACGCTGGGCTGGCGTGTCGCCAGCAATCTGGAGCAGCCGCTCTACGTCGGGAATCGAGATCGCGCGCGGCAGCCGGCGCGGCGGGGCAGGCGGGCGCACGGCCCTGGCCGGGTCCGATCCCGCGAGCCCCTCAGCCATCGCGAAGGCATGCAGGCCACGGACGGCCACCACTGCACGCCCGGCCGAGCTGGCTGCCAGCGGCTGGTGGTGCTCGTCGCCCTCGCGCAGCCTGGCCAGGAACTCAGCGACGTCGGGTGTCGTCACCTCGCCGATCTGCGTCCGGCCGGCGGCGGCCAGCGTCGAAGCGTACCGCTGCAGGTCCCTGCGGTACGCCTCGATCGTGTGAGCAGCCAGCCCGCGCTCGACAGTCAGGTGGTCGAGGTACCGGCGGATCGCCCCGGAGACGGTGGTCAGCCCGGCTCTCCTGTCATCTGCGTGCCCGCCGACCGGAGCCGAGTCGGTTCGGAGCCGAATCGGTTCGGGCGCTCAGGCCAGGACATCAGCCAGCGGCGTCCACGCGAGCCCGTGCGCCTCTGCCACCGGTTCGAGGGTAACGACGCCGTCGTGGGTGTTCAGGCCGGGCGCGAAATACGTGTCGCCCCGCAATGCCTCGCGCCAGCCGCGGTTCGCGATCTCGATGGCATAGGGCAGCGTCACGTTGGTGAGCGCGTACGTCGAGGTGTGCGGCACCGCACCCGGCATGTTGGCCACGCAGTAGAACACGGACTCGTGCACCTCGTAGGTCGGATTGGCGTGCGTCGTCGGCCTGGAATCCTCGAAGCAGCCGCCCTGATCAATGGAGATGTCGACGAGCACCGAGCCCGGCTTCATCCTCGCGACCAGCTCGTTGCTGATCAGCATGGGCGCCTTGGCGCCCGGCACCAGCACGGCGCCGATCACCAGGTCCGCGTCAATGACCGCGCGCTCGACTTCATAAGCGTTGGAGGCGACTGTCTGGCAATGCCCCTGATGGATCGCATCGGCGAATCTCAGCCTGGCCACGTTCTTGTCGACGAGCAGCACCTCAGCCTGCATCCCGAGCGCGATCGCCGCCGCGTTCATGCCCGAGACGCCCGCCCCGAGCACGACCACCTTGGCCGCGTACACCCCTGAGACGCCGCCCATCAGGACGCCCCTGCCACCGCCGTCACGCTGCAGGTGATGCGCGCCCACCTGGGGCGCCATCCGGCCCGCCACCTCCGACATCGGGGCGAGCAGCGGCAGTGTACCGTCTGGCGCTTGGACCGTCTCATACGCGATCGCGGTGATGCCAGAGTCAAGCAGCGCGTCCGTCGTTACCTTCGAGGCCGCCAGGTGCAGGTAGGTGAAGAGGACCTGGTCCTTGCGCATCCGGTGAAATTCCTCGGCGACCGGCTCCTTCACCTTCAGGATCAGGTCTCCGCTCTGCCAGACCTCGTCGGCCGTCGGCAGCATCTGCGCACCGGCCGCGACGAAGTCCTCATCCGGGATCGACGAGCCGATGCCGGCGCCTGCCTCAATGAGGACCTCGTGCCTGTTCCTGACGAACTCGTGCACGCCCGCGGGAGTGATGGCCACCCGATATTCGTGATTCTTGACTTCCTTAGGAACGCCGACCTTCATTTCTTCAGTCCTCCTTGTGGTCGGGTCCGCGCAGCGTCGCGAATCCGTCCTGTCTCGCCGCGAACGCGGCGAGCACGCCGATCATCATCACGCCGTTGTGCAGGTTCCCGGCAAGTATTCGGGAGACCACCACATCGAGAGGTGCCCACTCGATCCTCAGATGAGCCTCCTCGTGATTGGGAACGTACTGACGCTCAGCATCAGGAACGCTAGTGAGACCGCGCGCCAGGTAAACCCGCAGCCGCTCGCTGGTGATTCCTGGGGAGGTGAAGAAGTCAGCAAGCACCTGCCAGTCTGCGGCCAGGTAGCCGGCCTCTTCAAGCAGTTCGCGTTGGGCTGTTGCCAGCGGCGGCTCTCCCGCAACATCGCGCAGGCCGGCCGGTATCTCCCACAGCTGCCTGCCGACCGGATGCCGGTACTGGCGGATCAGCAGCACCTGCCCCGCCTCGTCCATGGCCAGGATGCCGACTGCGCCTGGGTGCTCGACAACCTCACGGCCGACTTCTTCGCCATCCGGCATCCTGACCACATCTCGCCGGACGCTGACCACGGTGCCTTCCGCGAGCTTCTCGTTGCTCACGACCGGCCAGCGTTCCGCGACGTCCGAGAGCCACTCCTGGTCCGCCTCGTTCATGCGCTCGCGACCGAGCGGCTTACGGCGGCCGCAGTCACCGGGTGCTCCGCTGGCCTGATCCGCGATCGTTCGATCGCGGCCGCGATCAGCCCGCTGAACAGCGGGTGCGGCCTGGTGGGCCGGGACAGGAACTCAGGATGGGCCTGGGTGGCCACGAAGAACGGGTGCACATGCCGCGGCAACTCGACGAATTCGACGAGACGACCGTCGGGCGACATGCCGGAGCAGACCAGGCCAGCCGCCTCGAGCGCGGGCCGGTAGCAGTTGTTGACCTCATACCTGTGCCGGTGCCGCTCGTGCACGATCTCAGCGTCGTACAGGCTCCTGACTATGCTGCCCTCCGCCAGCACGGCCGGGTAAAGGCCGAGCCGCATGGTGCCACCCATGTCCCGCTCGCCCGCGACGACGTCCTCCTGATCGGGCATCGTGGCGACGACCGGGTGCGGCGTCTGGGGGTCGAACTCCGCGCTGTTCGCGTCGTCCAGGTCGGCCACGTCCCTGCCGATCTCGATGGCCATGCACTGAAGGCCGAGGCAGAGTCCGAGGATGGGGATCTTATTCAGGCGGGCGTGCCGGACCGCGCCGATCTTGCCCTCAATGCCGCGGACGCCGAAGCCCCCCGGCACGAGGATGCCGTCGACGCCCTCCAGGTGCCGTGCCGCGCCGTCCGGTGTCTGGCAGTCATCGCTCGGCACCCAGCGAATGTTGACCTTGGCATCATTACCGAACCCGCCGGCCCGCAGCGCTTCGGCCGGCGACAGATAGGCGTCGGGCAGGTCGATGTACTTGCCGACAAGCGCGATAGTCACGCTCCTGGCTGGCCGGTGTACCCGGGCGAGCAGTTCGTTCCAGTCGGTCCAGTCGACGTCCCTGAACGGCAGGTCGAGCCGTCTGACCGCGTAGGCGTCCAGGCCCTCGGAATGCAGCACCTTAGGAATGTCGTAGATCGACGGCGCGTCGGGGGCCGACACAACCGCCTCTTCGTCGACGTCGCACATCAGGCTGATCTTCCGCTTAAGCCCGCCGCTGATCGGCCGGTCTGACCGGCAGACGATCGCGTCGGGCTGGATGCCGATGCTGCGCAGCGCCGCGACCGAGTGCTGAGTCGGCTTGGTCTTCAGCTCGCCAGACGGCCCGATGTAGGGCAGCAGCGAGACGTGCAGGAAAAAGCACCTGTCCCTGCCGATCTCGTGCCTGATTTGCCTGATCGCCTCGAGGAAAGGCAGCGATTCGATGTCACCCACCGTGCCGCCGACCTCGGTGATCACCACGTCAGTTTGCGGGCCGCCCATCTCGATGATGCGGCTCTTGATCTCGTTTGTGATGTGCGGGATGACCTGAACGGTGTCGCCAAGGTAGTCGCCGCGACGCTCCTTGGCGATCACGCTCGAGTAGATCTGGCCGGTCGTCACGTTGGACGAACCCGGCAGCCGGATGTCCAGAAACCGCTCATAGTGCCCGACATCGAGGTCGGTCTCCGTGCCATCGTCGGTCACGAACACTTCGCCGTGCTGGAACGGGTTCATCGTTCCTGGGTCGACATTGAGGTAAGGATCGAGCTTCTGCATGCTCACCCGCAGGCCGCGTGCCTTCAGCAAGCGGCCGAGGCTCGATGCGGTGAGTCCCTTGCCGAGACTGGAGGCAACGCCCCCGGTCACGAAGACGTGCCTGGTCAGGACTGGTCGTGGCGTAAGCGCTGACGTCGCCAAGTTGGCTCCCGTGGTCAGTGCCGGCGGTCGATGGCCGCCGGTCCACGGGGTCTCAGAATATCAGGAACGGGCCCGTTCACCGTCGGCATAGATCGGCGTTGCCAGGAAGATTGCCTGGCGAGTCCCCGGGGGGCCCCGTTAATTATGCTAAGTCTGGCCCTTCGCTCTGGCCTGGCGGACCACGGGGAGGCATCTTGGCGGCGCGCGACGCGGCGATCACCGGGCTCGGCATGACGAGCCTGGGGCGAGTCTACGGCTTGAGCCCGCGGCGGCTGGCCGCAAGCGCGGTCCGGCTCGCGGCGGCCGATGCGGGCATGGAGCTGTCCGACGTCGACGGCCTGCTGATCTGCCCCGGCATCAGCGGCGGGCTTGATGTCGGCCTGGCCGGCTTGCTCGGGCTGCGTGACCTGGCATTGCTCGCCGTGGTCAACAGCTTCGGCGCGTCGGCGGCGACGGCCGTCCAGGTCGCGGCGCAGGCCGTAATCACCGGCACGGCGCGGGCCGTGGCCTGCGTCTTCGCCGACACCCCGCTGCGTGAGGGAATGCCCGCGGGGAGCGCGTTCGGCAGCCCTGGCGGCCCCGCAGGCACGGCAGGGCCGCTCGAGCGGCACGGCCTGGGCGGGCTAGCCGCCGGCTACGGTTTCCGCAGCGTGACCGTCTACTACGCGCTCGCCGCCCGGCGGCACATGGAGCGGTTCGGCACGACCAGTGAGCATCTCGGCGCGATCGCCGTCGCGCAGCGGCAGTGGGCGGCCGGGAATCCGCGCGCGCAGTACCGGGATCCGATCACGCTGGCCGATCACCAGCGGTCGCGGTGGGTGGCCGAGCCACTGCACCTGCTCGACTGCTCGGTCGTGTCCAACGGGGCGATCGCGGTGATCGTGACGTCCGCGGACACCGCCGCCAGCGGGCGCAGGCCGCCGGTCCACATCTGGGGCTGGGGCCAGGGCCATCCCGGACAGCCGATGGCCAACGGCAGCGAATTCGGGCTGGTCACGGGGGCTGTTCAGGCCGGGCGCGCGGCGATGGGCATGGCCGGGGTTGGCCCGGCCGACGTCACGATGTGCCAGATCTACGACTGCTACACCTATACGGTGCTCGTGACTTTGGAGGACTACGGGTTGTGCGCCAAAGGCGAAGGCGGTCCGTTCGCGGCCAGCGGCGCGCTGGCGCCGGGCGGTTCGCTGCCGGTGAACACCGGCGGAGGCCAGCTCTCCGCCTACTACATGTGGGGATTCACGCCGTTGTCCGAGGCGATCGTGCAGGCGCGCGGCGACGGTGGCGACCGCCAGTCGGCGGCCACGGACGTGATCCTGGTCAGCGGGAACGGCGGAATCCTTGGCCATCACGGGACGCTCGTGGTTAGCCCGCATCGCAGCGAACCCGGCAGCGGGCGGAGCGCACGGGACGCGGCCAGGAAGCTAGGCCCGGCGGACGCGACGACTGGCCAGGGCGGACCCGGCACGACTCGGGCATCCACGACCCGAGAATCCGCGACCCGAGAGTCAGGCGGGAACGACGGGGTGACCGCGCGGAGCCTGGCCGGACCCGAGGACGTCGGTGTGATCCGCCCCGATACCCGTGACACGCCGTTCTTCGCGGCAGCCGCGGGTGGGGTGCTGATGATCAAGCGCTGCGCCGGATGCGGCGTCTGGCTCGCGCCAACCGCGAGCGGCTGCCCGCTGTGCGGCGAGGACACCGAGCTGGTCTGGGCGCCCGCGTCAGGCCGGGGCACGCTGGTGAGCTGGTCGGCGGTCCATCCCAGGCAGGATGGCCCAGTCGCCGTCCCGGCCCTGGTCGAACTGGCCGAAGGTCCGTGGCTCGCAACTGGGCTGCGGCTCGCCGGGCCGGCCGAGCTGGCCTGCCTCCACGCCGGTCAGCCCGTTTCGGCCCAGTTCGTCTGCCCCGCGGAGGGGGCTGCCTACCCCGTTTTCGGCCGGCTGCGCAGCTCGGACTGACCTCGCGGCCCTGCCTGCCCGGCCCGGGGGCCCAGTGCGGGCGCCGGGCCATCGTGGCCGCCTGCCTCGCCGAAACGTGCCAGCGCGATCGCGCTGACCAGCGCAAGTACGAACCCCGCGACGGCGAGTCCCGCCCTGCCCGGCCTGGTGGTGTCACCCAGGAGCAGCACGCCCACGATCGCGGGCGGGATGGTCTCCACCAGGATCACCGCCGCGGTCGCAACCGTGACGCTGCCGCTGTCCAGCGAAGACGCGTAGAGCATGAACGATATGATCCCGGCCGCCGCGAGCGCGTATGCTGCTGGCGACCTGATCAGCTGGTGCGGCGCGAACCCAGGCAGGATCCTGGCGCAGACCGCTACTACGCCGTAGCCGAGACCTGCCAGGGCGCCGAGCACGGGCGTCCTGAGGTTGGCATGGAGCCTGGCCGCCGCTACCCCGCCAACAGCGATCGCCGCTAGCGCGGCCACGAGGGCGATCTCGAACTTCACCCCGACACGGTGAGCGCCCTCGCCGCCCGCCGATGAGCCGAGCAGGGCGACTCCCAGCACGACCGCCATGACCGCCGTCCACTCGCGTACGGTCAGCACCGATTTCATCAGCCACGACGCGAACACCGCGGTAACGGCGAGGTTGGCTGCGATGATGACCTGAACCTCGAAGAGCGGCAGTCGCCGCAGGGCGATGAGCTGGCAGACGAACCCGAACAGATCGATGCCGAGACTGGCGATGAAAGGCCATTGCCGCAGCATCCTGAAGATCAGGCCTGCGTCGACTCCACCGGCCGGTCCAGCGGTCGCGAGAACGGGGCGTCGCGACGACGCACGGACGGCCATGGCCTGCATGACCGCCGCCAGGCCGTAGCACAGCGCCGCCATCAGCGCTGCCGCGAAGCTCAGGAGCACAGT
>WNFD01003424.1_pt2 | contig 17953 bp, 19 predicted proteins | sample 5400491 | NCBI WGS metagenome assembly WNFD01 (sample SAMN13153343, study PRJNA577476) | soil metagenome | isolation source: 120 cm saprolite under Douglas fir tree site 2 hole 2 replicate 2 | place: USA:California | collected 2015-04-18 | reverse complement strand
TGGTGGAGCCCTTCCTGCTCAAGATCGGCTACGTGGTGCGGAGCCCGAGCGGGCGCAAGGCCACCCCCGCGGCCTACGCGCACCTGGGGCACGCGGTTCCCGCGTCGCCGGGCGGCCAGGGACAGCTCCCGCTCTAGCCGCGAAACGGGCGTACCGCGATGCGTGATCTCGGGAAAATGCTTCTCGGTTTCGGCGCCCTGATGGTATGCCTGGGTCTGATCCTGCTCGTCGCGGGAAATCTCTCGGGAAGGGTGCCATGGCTCGGACGACTGCCGGGAGACATCCACATCCAGCGGGGCAACTGGTCGTTCTACTTCCCACTCGCCACCTGCCTCGTCATCTCGGTCGTCCTCACGCTGCTCTTCTCGCTCTTCGGCCGGCGCTGACGCGCGCGCTCCGCGGGCTGCTGGTCCTGGTCCCGATGCTCTCGGTGATCCTCGGCGCGGGTCCCGCAGGGGCCGCGGGCGACATCCGGGTGGCCATCGCGGACGGGCTCAAGACGGTCGAGGTGGGCGGCGGGCCCATGATGGTGAGCGACCTGGCCGGGCGATCGGTGGTGAACGACTCCCCCACGTGGCTCCGCGCCACGCTCAAGAACGGCGCCATCGAGGTCGCGGGCCGCCAGGTCGAAGGCCTGCGCCTGGCTCCCGCCGACGTCGGCTCGCTCCGCACCAACAACCGCGAGTATCCCGGCGTGCTCGAGATCGTGAAGAGCGGCGACGGGCTGACCGTGGTCAACGAGCTGCCGCTCGAGGACTATCTGGCCGGCGCGGTCAAGGCCGAGGCCGGGGACAAGATGCCACTCGAGATGCTGAAGGCCCAGGCGATCGTGGCCCGGACCTACGCGGCGTACCATCGGCGCCTCAACGCGGAGAAGGCCTTCCACCTGGTCGCCTCGACGCTGAACCAGCAGTACGTGGGCCGGGTGCCGGCCGACTCGGTGGTGTGGACCGCGGTCCGGGAGACCGCGGGCCAGGTGCTCCTGTGGCAGGGGGAGCTGTTCCCCGCCTTCTACCACACCGACAGCGGCGGCTACACCGAGGACCCGCGGGTGGTCTTCGCGGCCTCGAACATGCCGGCGCTCAAGCCGGTCCGCGTCGAGTTTCCGTCGGAGTCGCCCCATCAGCGCTGGCACCTGGAACTGCCGCTTTCCGAGCTGTCGGCGGCCCTGCTGCGCGGCGGCATCTCGATCGGACGCGTGGTGGCCCTCGACGTGCTCGAGCGGAGCGTGTCCCTGCGGGTGGCCCGCATCGCGGTGCGCGGCACCGCGGGCACCGTGACGCTGCGGGGCAACGACCTGCGACGCCTGGTGGGGTACGACACGCTCAAGAGCACGCTCTTCGCGGTCGCGGTGGTGGGGCCGATGGTGCGCTTCGTGGGACGCGGCTACGGGCACGGGGTCGGCCTCGACCAGTGGAGCGCCAAGACCATGGCCGACCAGGGCTACAACGCGCAGCGGATCGTGCTCTACTACTATCCGGGCGCCACGCTCTCCACGCTGCCCGCCTTCTCCGCCGCGCCGTCCATTGTCCGCTGAGCCCCGCCCCAGCGGGGCCCTTGCCTGGGAGGACTTCGAGCGCGTCGACATGCGCGTGGGTGTGGTGATCGAGGCCCAGGAGTTCCCCGAGGCACGGCGACCGGCGCTCAAGCTCGCGATCGACTTCGGGCCGCTCGGCGTCAAGCGGTCGAGCGCCCAGATCACCGACCGCTACACGCCGGCCGCCCTCGTCGGCCGGCGCGTCGTGGCGGTCGTCAACTTCCCGCCGAAGCGGATCGGGCCGTTCGTATCCGAGGTGCTCGTGCTCGGCGCGTACGGCGAGGGCGGCGAGGTCATCCTGCTGCGGCCGGACTTCGACGTGTTGCCTGGCGCGCGGATCGGGTAGCCTTTCGCGCGAGGCGGGCCGGGGAGCGGGGCGCGGCGGGGGGCGCCCCCTCGCCAAACTCTACATGCCCGTCCTCAGCGCGGTCCGCTGCAACCCCTGGCTGCGCGCGTACTACGAGGCGCTTAAACTGCTCCATGCCGTCTACCGCGTCGCCACCCATCGCCGGCCCTTCGTGCCGCACGTGGTGGCCCAGGAGGCGCGTCCGTGAAAAACATCCTTGACGGCCATCACGGTATCTGAGTCGCGACCCGATGCGCCGTCTTGATCGGGCCACGAGACCGAAGGGTTCAGCCTTCGACGGCGCGCAGAAGACACGGTCCCGGCAAGGGGGCGCCCCCCGCCGCGCCCCGCTCCCCGGTCCGGTCACCCTCTCTGGTTCGTGACTCGCGTGGGCTACACTTGCATTCGCGATGGACGTCTCCCTCTTCGAGTACGAGCTGCCTCCAGAGCTGATTGCGCAGGAGCCGGCGGAGCCGCGGGATGCTTCGCGGCTGCTGGTGCTGGATCGGGCGGCGGGAGCGTGGGAGGATCGGCGCTTCACCGAGCTGCCGGAGCTGCTGCGGGCTGGTGATTGCGTGGTGGCGAACCGGAGCCGCGTGATGCCGGCTCGGCTCCTGGGCACGGCGGTGGACGGCGGCGGCGCGGTGGAGCTATTGCTGCTGCGTCCGGTCGGGGACGAGCGGTGGGAGGCGATGGTGCGTCCCGGCCGCCGCTGTCGGGTGGGCTCTCGCGTGGATCTGGCCGGAGGCGCGGCGCGGGCCCACGTGGTGGGCGAGGGGAATGAGGGGACGCGCGTCGTGGCGATCGAGGCGCCGTGGCCGGTGCGCGAGCTGATGGAGCGCCACGGGTTGCCGCCGCTGCCGCCGTACATCGGCCGGCACGATGCGCCCAAGCCGGAGGATCGCGAGCGCTACCAGACCGTGTACGCGCGTGAGGACGGCTCGGTGGCGGCGCCCACCGCGGGCCTTCATTTCACGCCCGAACTGCTCGCGCGGCTCGAGCGCGTAGGAGTCGAGGTCCACTACCTCACGCTGCACGTCGGGCCCGGGACGTTCCGTCCGCTCCGCGCCCGGCGGCTGGAGGAGCACCGGATGGAGGCCGAGCCCATCGACATCCCCGGGCCGACCGCGGAGGCGGTCGAGCGGGCCCGGCGCGAGGGGCGTCGCGTGGTCGCGGTGGGGACGACGACCACCCGGGCGCTCGAGTGGGCGGCCGGCGAGGGCGGCCGGGTGCGCGCGGGGACGGGGCCGGCGGATCTGTTCATCCGCCCCGGCCATCGCTTCCGCGTCGTGGACGCGCTCGTCACCAATTTCCACCTGCCGCGCTCGAGCCTGCTGGTCCTGGTGTCGGCCTTCGCGGGGCGTGAGCTCGTCCTGGCCGCCTATCGCCACGCGGTGGAAGCCCGCTATCGCTTCTACTCGTACGGCGACGCGATGCTGATCCACTGAGGTATGGGCGGCTTCCGGTTCGAGCTCGTCAAGACCGACGGCGCCGCGCGACTCGGCCGGATTCTCACCGCGCACGGGGCGGTCGAGACGCCGGCCTTCATGCCGGTGGCGACGCAGGGCTCGGTCAAGAGCCTCGCTCCCTCGGATCTGCTCGCCGCGGGCGCCCAGATCGTGCTGGCCAATACCTACCACCTGATGCTGCGGCCGGGACACGAGCTGGTGCGCGAGCTGGGCGGCCTGCATCGGTTCATGGGCTGGGACGGGCCGATCCTCACCGACTCGGGGGGCTTTCAGGTGTTCAGCCTCTCGAAGCTGCGGCGGATCGGGGAAGAGGGCGTGGAGTTCCGCTCCCACGTCGACGGCTCGCTCCGGACCCTCACGCCGGAGTCGTGCGTGGCGGTGCAGCACGCCCTGGGCGTCGACGTGCTGCACCCGCTCGACGAGTGCCTGGCGCACCCGGCCACCACGGCCGAGACCGAGCGCTCGCTCGCGCTGACCGAGCGCTGGCTCGCCCGCGCGATCGCCGCGCACCGGGTCGCGGGCTCGCCCGGGGCGCTATTCGGGATCGTGCAGGGCGGCTCGTACGAGCCGCTGCGGCGTCGGGCGGCGGAGGGCATCGCGGCCCTGGACCTGCCCGGCCACTCGATCGGCGGGCTGGCGGTGGGAGAGCCCAAGCCGGTGATGTACGACATCACCGAGCTGGTGGCCGGGCTCCTGCCCGCGGACCGGCCGCGCTACCTCATGGGGGTCGGGAAGCCGCCCGACCTGGTCGAGGCGGTCGCGCGCGGCGTCGATCTCTTCGACTGCGTGCTGCCGACCCGGAACGCCCGCAATGGCCAGGCCTTCACGCCGGACGGGCCGCTCAACATCAGCAACGCGCGATTCGCCCGGGACGGGGCGCCGCTCGACCCGGAGTGCGCCTGCGAGGGGTGCCGCCGCTTCTCGAGGGCCTACCTGCGCCACCTGTTCGCGGCTCGCGAGCTGCTCGCCTACCGGCTGTTGACGCTCCACAACCTGACGTTCTACCTGGGGCTCATGCGCGACATGCGCCGGGCGGTGGCCGATGGCGCGTTCGGGCGGTTCCGATCTCGGTTTCTCGCGCGATATGGGGTAGAATCCGTGGGCGACTCGGCCGACTTACCTGCGGACTCGGAGGCCTGACCTTCATGGTGGATCTCGCATACGCAATGGGGCCGTCGCCTGCCGGCGGCAACGGCGGCGGCATCATGTCCGTCCTGCCCCTGATGATCGGCATGTTCGCGATCATGTACTTCCTGATCATCCGACCGCAGCAGAAGCAGAAGAAGGACCGCGAGGCGCTGCTCTCCGCGGTCAAGAAGGGCGATCGCGTCGTCATGTCGAGCGGGCTCTACGGCACGGTGGTGGGCCTGTCCGAGCACACCGTCACCATAAAAGTGGCCGAGCAGGTCAAGATGGAGTTCGAGCGCTCCGCGATCGGCCGGATCGTGCCCGTCGCGGGCGACAAGGAGTCGTCGGCCTAGATGCGGCGCAATCTCGGTCTCCGCATCGGTCTCGTGGTCGTGGTGATCGCGGTATCGGTGTGGTATCTCTATCCGCCCCGCACCAGCATCAACCTCGGCCTCGATCTCCAGGGCGGCATCCATCTCGTGCTCGGGGTGGACGTGGACAAGGCACTGGAGGCGCAGGTCGAGCGGGCGGGGGACACGGTGCGGGGCGAGCTCGAGAAGAAGGGCATCGCGATCTCCAAGATCGAGCGGCGCGGGATCGCCGATCTCGCGATCCAGATCGCGTCGCCCCAGAGCTGGGACAGCGCGCTCGCGACCGTCACCGAGGTCCTGGGCGCCTTCGACCGCAAGGAGGCCGACCAGGCGGCGGGCCGGATCGTCATGACCCTCAAGCCGCGCGAGGTGACCCAGATCCGCGAGCTGGCGGTGCGGCAGGGGCTCGAGACGATCCGCAACCGGGTGGACCAGTTCGGGGTCGCCGAGCCCTCCATCCAGCAGCAGGGCGAAAACCGCATCCTGGTCCAGCTCCCGGGCGTCCAGGATCCGGCGCGGGCCAAGGCGTTGATCGGCAAGACCGCGCTCCTCGAGTTCAAGCTGGTGGACGACAAGGTCGATCCCGAGGCCGCGCTCCGCTCCGGGGTACCCGACGGGGACGAGATCCTCTACCAGCGACGGGTCGACAAGGAGACCCATCAGGAGCGGAAGGTGCCGTTCGTCGTCCAGAAGAAGGCCTACGTGACCGGCCGCGACGTGGCCACCGCGCGGGTCTCCATCGATCAGAACACGAGCGAGCCCTACGTCTCGGTCGACTTCAACGCGGCGGGGGGACGGGCCTTCTCGGATCTGACCGACGCCAACGTCGGTCGCCGGCTCGCCATCGTGCTGGACGGCAACATCCACTCCGCCCCGCAGATCCGCGAGCGCATCCCGTCCGGGCGGGCCCAGATCACCGGCGGCTTCACCTCCGCAGAGGCCACCGACCTGGCCATCGTCCTGCGGGCGGGCGCGTTGCCCGCCCCGGTCCAGGTGCTCGAGGAGCGCACGGTCGGACCGTCCCTCGGCGCCGACTCGGTCCGCCAGGGCATCGTCGCGATCCTGGCCTCGACCGCGCTGGTGTTCGTGTTCATGATGGCCTACTACCGCCTCTCCGGCCTCATCGCCGACGTGGCGCTCGGCCTGAACCTGCTGCTCCTGCTCGCGACCATGGCCGGCTTCCACGCCACCCTCACGCTGCCGGGCATCGCCGGGATCGCCCTCACGATCGGCATGGCGGTGGACACGAACATCCTCATCTTCGAGCGCATCCGCGAGGAGCTCCGCGGCGGGAAGACCATCCGCGGCGCCATCGAGGCGGGCTTCTCCCGCGCGTTCAAGACCGTCATCGATACCCACGTCACGGTCCTGGTGTCGGGCCTCATCCTGTTCCAGTTCGGGACCGGCCCGGTCAAGGGCTTCGCGGTGACGCTCATGATCGGCATCGCGGCCAGCCTCTTCACCGCGGTCTTCTTCACGCGCCTGCTCTTCGACCTGTTGTACATGGGCCCCCACAAGCGCGAGTCGCTGTCGATCTGACCGCCATGTTCGAGCTCTTCCGCAACCCCAACTTCGACTTCATCGGCCGGCGGCGCTGGGCCTACATCATCTCGCTCATCTTCATCCTGGCCGGCTTCGGCTCCATGGTGGCCAAGGGCGGGCTGCGCTACGGGATCGACTTCTCGGGCGGCACCTTGATCCAGGTGCGCTTCGAGAAGGCGGTGCCGGTGGACCGCATCCGGCGCGCGCTCGAGACGGTGCGGATGGGGGAGAGCGTGATCCAGGAGTTCGGCGACACGCGGGAGTACCTGCTCCGGCTGCCGGCCGCCGAGGGCGCCTCCGAAGAGGTGACCAAGCAGGCCCTGGCCGCCCTCGCCAAGGAGCCCGAGCTGGGCACCCCCGAGGTCCGGCGCGTGGAGTACGTGGGCCCCCAGGTGGGCCGCGACCTCCAGATCCAGGCGATCTATGCTGCGCTCTGGAGCATCGCCGGTATCCTCGCCTACGTCGCGATCCGCTTCGACATGCTCGGCGGGCTGGCCTCGGTCGCGGCCATCGTCCACGACGTGCTCATCTGCCTCTCGGCCATGTCGCTGACCAACCGGGAGATGTCCCTCCCGATCCTGGCCGCCCTCCTGACGATCATCGGGTACTCCGTCAACGATACGATCGTCGCCTACGACCGGGTGCGGGAGAACCGGACCAAGGGGGCCCGCCGCAAGGGTGAGTCATTTGCGACTCAGATCAACAACGCCATCAACCAGACCCTGTCCCGGACGGTGCTGACCGCCTTGACCGTCTTCTTCACGACCGCGGTCCTGTACCTGTTCGGGGGGAAAGTCCTGGAGGACATGGCGTTCGTCCTGACCATCGGGGTCGTGACGGGCACCTTCTCGACGGTCTACATCGCCGGCTCGCTGATCGTGGACTGGCAGGGCTGGCACGAGCGGTGGATGGCCCGAAGGAAGAAAGCGGTAGCAAAAGCCTGATTTTAGTGGCAGAATTTGAGGTCAACCTGAGGAGGGCGCTGGGTTGACCCAACTGCAGACGCTGATCGAGGAGATTCCCAAGTACCAGCCTGCGGCTGACTTGGCTCTCCTGGAGCGGGCCTACCGCTTCTCCGAGCTATCCCACGAGGGCCAGCAGCGGGCCTCGGGCGAACCCTACCTGTCCCACCCCCTGGAGGTCGCCGGCCTCCTGGTCAACTTCAAGATGGACGTGACGACGGTGACGGCGGGCCTGCTGCACGACGTGCTGGAGGACACCAAGACCACCAAGGTGGACCTCCAGCGGGAGTTCGGGGCCGAGATCGCCGACCTGGTCGACGGGGTCACCAAGATCGGCAAGCTGGCCTTCTCCTCCCGGGAAGAGCGCCAGGCCGAGAACTTCCGGAAGATGCTGGTGGCCATGGCGCGCGATCTCCGCGTGCTGATGATCAAGCTGGCCGATCGCCTGCACAACATGCGAACCCTGCAGTACCTGCCCGCCGACAAGGCCCGCAAGATCGCCCAGGAGACGCTCGACATCTACGCCCCGCTCGCCCATCGCCTGGGCATGGCGAAGGTCAAGGCCGAGCTGGAGGACCTGGCCCTCCGCGTGCTGCACCACGAGGACTACCAGGAGCTGATGCGGCGGGTGGCCAAGCGGCGGCTCGAGCGGGAGGCGGAGATCAACAACCTGATCTCGCTCCTGCACGACAAGCTGGCCGAGGTGGGGATCGGGTCCAAGATCGCGGGGCGGCCCAAGCACTTCTACTCGATCTGGAAGAAGATGCACGAGGGCGGGCGCGAGTTCGACGAGATCTACGACCTCACCGCGGTCCGGGTGCTGACCAACTCGGTCCGCGACTGCTACGGCGCCCTCGGGGTGGTGCACTCCCTGTGGAAGCCGGTGCCCGGGCGCTTCAAGGACTTCATCGCGATGCCCAAGGTCAACATGTACCAGTCGCTGCACACCACGGTCATCGGGCCCAAGGGCGACCCGGTCGAGATCCAGATCCGCACCTACGACATGCACCGCATCGCCGAGGAGGGCATCGCGGCCCACTGGCTCTACAAGGAGAAGCGCAGCGACCGCGACAAGTTCGACGACGCGTTCACCTGGCTGCGGCAGCTCCTCGATTCGCAGAAGGAGACGAGCGACCCGAAGGAGTTCCTGGACAACGTCCGCCTCGACCTGTTCCCGGACGAGGTCTACGTGTTCACGCCCCGCGGGGACGTGAAGGCCCTGCCGGAGGGCGCGACCCCGGTCGACTTCGCCTACGCGGTCCACACCGACGTGGGCCACCACTGCGTCGGGGCCAAGGTCAACGGCAAGCTGGTGCCGCTGCGCTACACCCTGCGCCAGGGCGACATCCTCGAGATCGTCACGTCGCCCACCCAGCATCCGAGCCGCGACTGGCTCAAGATCGTCAAGTCCAACCGCGCCCGCGCCAAGATCAACCAGTGGCTCAAGATCGAGGAGCGCACGCGCTCGCTGGCCCTCGGCCGCGAGCTGTTCGAGCGCGAGGCCAAGAAGTACCGCCTGGCCCCGGCGGGGCTGCTGGCCTCCGACGAGATGAAGAAGCTGATCGGCGAGCTCGGCTTTCCGTCCGCGGACGACCTCCTCGCTTCGATCGGCTACGGCAAGACCTCGATCCAGCAGGTCCTCGGCAAGCTGGCCCCCGCCGCCGTCCACGATACCGACGCGGCGACCGAGGCCAAGCCCGCGCGGCCCGCCCGCAAGGGGGAGGGCCCCGCGGTGCGGATCCGCGGCGTGGACGACCTCCTGGTGCGCTTCGCCAAGTGCTGCTCCCCGGTCCCGGGCGACGGCATCGTCGGGTTCATCACCCGCGGGCGCGGTCTCACCGTGCACGCCCGCGACTGCCTCACGGTGGCCAAGAACGTGCTCGACAAGGAGCGCCTGGTGACGGTGGAGTGGGGGGCGGCCGAGCCGGCCAAACGGCCGGTGCGCATCGCGGTCTACATCGGGCGCGACCGGCCGGGGCTGCTCGCCGAGATCACCGCCGCCATCTCGTCCCGGCAGGGCAACATCATCAAGGCCGAGATCACGGTCACCGACGACCGCAAGGGCCTGAACCACTTCGTGGTGGAGGTCGAGGACCTGCGCCAGCTGCAGGACATCATGCAGGCCATCCGCGAGGTGAAGGACATCGTCAACGTCGAGCGGGTCCGCGGCCTCTAGCGCCCGCCCGGCGACCGCCCCGCGGTCAGCATGACCCGTCGGGAGTTCGAAGCCCTCGTCGATACCGCCCTGCGCCGCCTGCCCCGCGCCTTCCGCGAGAAACTCGCCAACATCGCCGTGGTGGTCGAGGACTGGGCCGACGACGCGACCCTCGACGAGATGGGCATCGAGCCCCCCGATACCCTCTATGGGCTCTACCGGGGGGTGGACATCACTCGCCGGGACTCCTCCTACGGCAACGTGCTGCCCGACACCATCCACATCTACCAGGGGCCGATCGAGGAGGACTGCGAGAACCCCGAGGAGATGGCGGAGCTCGTCCGTGACGTGGTGGTCCACGAGGTGGGCCATTACTTCGGCCTCGACGACGAGACGATGGATGGGATCGAGGGGGAGCGCGGCTAGGGTTCACTGCAAGATTTTTGCTTGACAGGAATTTCATTTGTCCCTATGGTTTCAGCATACGCTGAAAATGACGGAACAAGTGAAAGTGGACGTAAAGGGATGGCGAAAGCAGACGATATCAGGGCGCTGGCGGCGCAGCGAGTGCGCGAGCTGATGAGCAAGGCCAGCGGGTGGGAGCAGCTTGCCGACGTCAAGGTCGGCTCTCAAAGTATTGATTTATTGCTTAAATTCAAGATGGGCGAGCGGCCGCACGCCATCGCGATCGGTGTCACTTCCCTCGGCCAGCCCCGACAGATCCGGGAGGCGGCGACACGCCTTTCGGAGATCCGGCGAGAGATGCCCGAGGCGTATCCGGTGGCGGTCTCCCCGTACATCAGCCCCCAGAGCGCGGCCTTGCTGAAGCGCAGCGGGCTCGGATACCTGGACCTCTCCGGGAACTGCTACCTGAGCTTCGAGAACGTGCTGATCGAGAAGGAGGGGAAGCCGAACCTCCGGCCCTCCACCCGGCCGCTCAAGTCGCTGTTCGCGCCCCGGGCCACCCGGGTCGTGCGGGTCATGCTGGTCGACCCCCAGCACGCCTGGCGGCTCGAGGAGCTGGCCAAGGCGGCCGAGGTGAGCCTGGGGCACGCCCACAACGTCATCAAGCGGCTCGAGGAGCTGTCCTGGGTCGAGCGCAACGGCCAGCAGCGCATCCAGCTTGCTCGGCCGGGCGACCTGCTGGACGCCTGGGTCGAGGCCTACTCCTACCGGCAGAGCGACGTCCAGGCCTACTTCTCGCCGGAGCGGATCAACCGCGGGCTGGTCGCCGAGCTCGGGCGGGCGGCCCACGAGGCGCGCCGGCGCTACGCGTTCACGCTGCACTCCGGAGCGGCCCTCGTGGCGCCCAACGTGCGGTTTCCGGCCATCCACTGCTACCTCGAGGGCGATCCCGAGCCGGTGGCGAAGGCCCTCGGGCTGCGGCCGGGGGAAGGCGAGGGCAATGTCTACCTGCTCGCTCCCTACGACCCGGGCGTCTTCTACGCCCCGATGGCCAAGGGCGGCCTCCCGGTCGTTTGCCTGCCGCAGCTCTACGCCGATCTCTATCACTACGAGCGCCGAGGGCGGGAGCAAGCCGCTCACCTCCGGCGCGAGGCGATGGGCTACTGAATCCCAGATGGGAGGGAGGTGAGACCCCACATGCCGAAGCGCAAGAAGGCCGTCAAGAAGGGTGGCAAGAAGAAGGCCACCAAGAAGGGTAAGCGGAAGTAGTCAGCCGCGAGTTGTGAGTCCTCTCAGGAAAGGAGGTGACGACCTCATGGCGAAGAAGAAGAAGGCGGCCAAGAAGAAGAAGAAGTAACGCTGTTGTCGTGCGGTGGGGGGTGGCGGCCTCCCACCGGGACTCATACTAGATGCACGGCGGGGGGTGGCGACACCCCCCGCCCCCTTTTCATGCTCGGAACCTCAGACGACCTTGACGACCTTGCCCGCTTTGAGGCAGCGCGTGCAAACCTTCATGCGCTCGACCCTGCCCTTGACCAGTGCACGCATCGAGACGAGGTTGGCGAGCCAGCGCCGCTTGGTCACGTTGTGGGCGTGACTGATGCGGTTGCCGACGGCCGGACCCTTCCCGCAGACATCGCAACGCTGAGCCATGCTGATCCCCTGCTGAGTGGTGAGTGGTTTGCCGGACGAAGCGATCTTTTATAGCATGGCGACTGGCATGAGGCAAACCGTTGCCCTCGAGTAAGCCGGCGGGTGCCGCGGGCCGCCGCGCGGGCCCGGAGGCGACCCACCCCCTCGCGACGGCCCTGCAGTTCGTCAAGGGTATCGGGCCGCAGCGGGCCAAGCTCCTCGCCAACCTGGGCCTCCACACCGTGGAGGACGCCCTCTACTACCTCCCGACGCGCCACGAGGACCGCAGCCAGCTCACGCCGCTCCGGAGCCTCAAGCCGAATGACGTGACCACGGTCTCCGGGACGATCCGCGCGATCAGCCCGCCCCCGCGCGGGCGACCGCGGGTGCCGCTGTCGGCGCTGCTGAGCGACGGCACCGGCTTCCTCACCTGCGTGTGGTTCGGGCAGGCGTACCTCGAGCGCGTGTTCCAGCGTGGGCAGCGGCTCATCGTCCACGGCAAGATCCAGCGCTATCGCTCGGGGCCGCTGCAGATGCAGGTGAAGGACTTCGAGATCGTGGAGGACGAGAGCGGGGAGGGCCCGGCCGAGCCCGGCGACGAGACCCTGCACACCGGGCGCCTGGTGCCGGTCTACGGGCTGACCCGCGGCCTCACCGCCCGGCCGATGCGACGGCTGATGAAGCGTCTGGTAGACGGCTACGTGGACGGTCTCGACGATCCCCTGCCGGACGCGCTGCGCGCGCGCCACCACCTGGAGCTGCTGAGCCTGGCCCTGCGCGCCGGCCACTTCCCCAAGACGGACGCCGACTACGCCTCCGCGCGGCGGCGGCTCGTCTACGACGAGTTCCTGCTGCTCCAGCTGGGCCTCGCCATCCGCCGGCATCGGCAGGGGAGGCAGCCGGGCCTGGCCATGAACCCGCCCGGGGCCCTGGCCCGGCGGCTGCTCGCCTCGCTCCCGTTCGCGCTCACGCCCGCACAGGATCGGGTGTGGCGCGAGATCCGGATGGACATGGCCGCGCCCTATCCGATGAACCGCCTCCTGCAGGGCGACGTGGGCTCGGGGAAGACGGTGGTGGCCGCGCTCGCGATCCTCACCGCGGTGGAGTCGGGTTACCAGACCGCGCTGATGGCCCCCACCGAGATCCTGGCCGAGCAGCACCTGATGACCCTGACCCAGCTGCTCGAGCCGCTCGCGGTGGAGGTGGCGCTCCTCACCAACGCGGTGAAGGGCAAGGCCCGCGAGCGCGTCGCGGCCGGGACCGCGGACGGGAGCATCAAGTGCGTGGTGGGCACCCACGCGCTCGTGCAGGGCGACGTGCGCTTCCGCCGCCTCGGCCTCGCGGTGGTGGACGAGCAGCACCGCTTCGGGGTGAATCAGCGCGCGACCCTCCGCGGCAAGGGCGAGAGCCCGGACGTGCTCGTCATGACCGCCACCCCGATCCCGCGCACCCTCGCGCTCACCCTGTACGGCGACCTCGAGGTCTCGGTCATCGACGAGCTGCCGCCGGGCCGGAAGCCGGTGGTCACCAAGGCCCGCACCGAGTCGGCCCGCCGGCAGATCTACGGCTTCCTGCGCGAGCAGGTGAGCGAGGGGCGGCAAGTGTACGTGGTCTATCCTCTGGTGGAAGAATCGGAGGCGCTCGACCTGCGCGCGGCCACCGAGATGGCGGCACGCCTGCAGGGCGAGGTCTTCGCCGATCTCCGGATCGGCCTGCTCCACGGGCGCATGGCCTTCGCGGAGAAGGACCGGGTGATGCGCGAGTTCAAGGCGGGAGCCATCCACATCCTGGTCTCGACGACCGTGATCGAGGTGGGCATCGACGTGCCCAACGCCTCGGTGATGCTCATCGAGCACGCCGAGCGCTTCGGTCTCTCCCAGCTCCACCAGCTCCGGGGCCGGGTCGGGCGCGGCCCGTGGAAGAGCTACTGCATCCTGCTCTCGGGGGCCGCGTCCGAGGACGCCCGGCGGCGCCTCGACGCGATGACCGCCACCGGCGACGGCTTCAAGATCGCGGAGGCGGATCTCTCGCTGCGGGGGCCGGGCGATTTCTTCGGCACCCGCCAGTCGGGGCTACCCGAGTTCCGCGTCGCGGATCTGCTGCGCGACGCGGCCGCCCTCGAGGCCGCGCGCCGGGACGCGGTGGCCCTGATCCGCGACGATCCTCAGCTGCTCGCCCCCGAGCACCGCGCGCTGCGCGCCGCCTTGCTCCACCGCTGGCGCGGCAAGCTCGACCTGGCCGGCGTCGGCTGATGCGGCCCCGCGGCTGGGGCGTGCTGGGGTGCGCGCTCGCCCTCGGGGTCGGCGCCGCGCCCGCCTGCGCCCAGGACAGCGCCGAGCTGGCCCGCGCCCGCCAGGTGCTCGAGTACTACCAGGCGTGCGAGCGCACGCGCCACTTCGCGCCGTGCTGGAGCCTGCTCTCCATGCGGGTGCAGGCGGAGTGGAGCCGGCAGGGGCGGGGCAACGTGGACGAGTACGCCCAGGCGAGGGGAGCGGTCGAGCGGCAGTTCTCGGACTTCCGGGTGCTCCAGATCCGGCGGAGCCCGTCGCGGGTCGTGTTCGTGGTGGAGGCGACGGGAGGCACCGAGCAGAGCCCGGGGTGGGAGCGGGTCGAGTACGCGCTGCTGCGTGAGGGCGGGCAGTGGAGAGTCGACGGCCGCCGGCTGGGGCCGTCCGAGACCACCCCCTGATGCGCGTGCTCGCGGGGGCGCTCAAGGGCCAGCGTCTCACCACGCCGCGCGGGCGCACCACGCGGCCGACCGCGGACCAGGTCCGCATCGCCTGCCTCGACACCCTGATGCCGTATCTCGAGCGCGGCCCGTTTCTCGACCTGTTCGCGGGCGCGGGCGGGGTCGGCATCGAGGCCCTCTCGCGCGGCGCGCCGTCCGCCACCTTCGTCGAGCAGGACGGCGCCGCGCTGCGCGCGCTGCGCGACAACGTCGAGCGGCTGGGCCTGGGCGAGCGCGCGCGGGTGGTCCGCGCGGACGCCGCCCGCGCGGTGGCAGACCTCGCCGCGGGGGGCGAGCGGTTCGCGGTCGTCTTCCTCGATCCGCCCTACGAGGCCCCGCGCGCGGGCGCCGCGCTCGAGGCGGTGGCGGCGGGCGACGCCCTGCTGCCGGGCGCGGTGGTCGTCCTCCAGCATCGGACGAAGGCGCCGCCCTCTCCGTCGCCGGGCGCGCTCGCGCTCTGGAAGGCGCGCCGGTTCGGGGACACGACCTTGACTTTCCTGGTCCCGAGGGTAGACTGAGCAGCGTTTTCAGACGTTTCCAGATCGCCAGATCTCAAGACGGCGGGGGGTAGAGCGTGGGCAAGCGAGCGGTGTACCCGGGGATGTTCGATCCCATGCACAACGGGCATCTCGATCTCATCGAGCGCAGCCTGCGCATCTTCGACGAGCTGATCGTCGCGGTGGTGGCCAACCCCTCGAAGGAGCCACTCTTCACCGCCAAGGAGCGTCTCGAGCTGATCGACGAGTGCACGACCGGCATCGGGATGAGCCGGATGCGCATCACCTCGTTCGACGGTCTCCTGATCGATCTGGTGGACCGCGAGGGCGCTGACTGCGTGGTGCGCGGCCTCCGCGCGGTCTCCGACTTCGAGTACGAGTTCCAGATGGCGCTCATGAACCGCAAGCTCCGCCACACTGTGGAGACGGTCTTCATGATGCCGCACGAGCGCTACACCTACATCTCCTCGCGCCTCATCAAGGAGGTCGCGCTGCTTGGAGCTCCGATCACCGGCATGGTGCCGCCGCCGGTGGAGGAGCGTCTCGCCCAGAAGTTCGCGAGTCGCCGCTGAGAGAGAGGACGCCATGCTCGCCGACCGGATGAAGACCCTTGCCCCTTCGCCGACCCTCGCCATGCAGGCCAAAGCCCGGGCCATGCGCGCGCAGGGCATCGACGTGATCTCCTTCGGCGCGGGAGAGCCCGATTTCGACACTCCCGCCCGGATCAAGGCCGCCGCGATCCGCGCCCTGGAGTCGGGGCAGACCAAGTACACCGAGGTCGGGGGCGTTCCCGAGCTGCGCGCCGCGGTCTGCCAGAAGCTCAAGCGCGACCACGGCCTCGAGTACACGCCGGATGAGGTGACCGTCTCCTGCGGGGCGAAGCACACGCTCTACAACATCGTGATGGCGCTCGTGAACCCGGGGGACGAGGTGTTGATCCCGAGCCCCTACTGGGTCTCGTACCCGGAGCAGGTGCAGCTCCTGGGCGGCGTGCCGGTCCCGGTGCTCACGCACGAGGCGACCGGATTCGACCTCGATCCCGCCGCGCTACGGGCGGCGGTCACGCCCCGGACGAAGATCATCGTGCTCGACAGCCCCGGAAACCCGACCGGCGCGGTCTTCTCCCCGGAGGCGCTCGCGCAGGTGGCCCGCCTGGCGGTCGAGCGCGACCTCTGGGTGGTCTCCGACGAGTGCTACGAGTCGCTCACCTACGAGGGACGCCACGTCTCGATCGCCTCGCTCTCGCCCGAGATCAAGGCGCGCACCATCGTGGTCAACACGTGCTCGAAGGCGTACGCGATGACCGGCTGGCGCATCGGCTACGCGGCCGGTCCCAAGGCGATCATCCGCGCGATGACCGACGTGCAGAGCCAGGTCACGTCCAACCCCGCCTCGGTGGCCCAGTGGGCCGCGGTCGAGGCGCTGGGCGGGCCGCAGGACGAGGTCGCCAAGATGGCGGGGGAGTTCGACCGCCGGCGCCGGGTCATCGTGCCGGCCCTCAACGCGATCCCGGGGGTGAGCTGCGTGATGCCGAAGGGCGCGTTCTACGCCTTCCCCAACGTGTCGGGGCTCTTCGGCAAGCGCGGCAAGGGCGGCGTGCTCCGCGGCTCCGCCGACGTCTGCGCGTTCCTGCTCGACGAGGCCCGCATCGCCACGGTGGCCGGGGTCGACTTCGGCTCCGACGCCCACATCCGCCTCTCGTACGCGACCTCGCTCGACAACATCCAGGAAGGCCTGCGGCGGATGGACGCCGCCGTCCGCTCGCTCGAGGGCGCGTAGATGAAGATCGAGGGCTCCGCCGACATCCCGGCCGCGCGCGACAAGGTCTGGGCCGCGTTCCTGGATCCCACCATCCTGGCCCAGGCGCTGCCCGGCTGCGAGAAGCTCGAGGCGATCGGGCCGAACGAGTACAAGGCCACCATGAAGGTGGGCGTCGCCGCGATCAAGGGCACGTTCGAGGGCAAGGTCAAGCTGAGCGATCTCGAGCCGCCGCACCGCTATCGCATGGCGGTGGAGGGGAGCGGCGGGCCCGGCTTCGTCCGCGGCGAGGCGGGCATGCAGCTCTCCGACGTGGACGGCGGCACCCGGGTGAGCTACGACGCGGACGTGCAGGTCGGCGGGCTGATCGCGAGCGTCGGCCAGCGCATGCTGGGCGGCGTCACCAAGATGATGCTCGACCAGTTCTTCAGCCGCATGACCGAGCTGCTCACCGCGCAGAAGACGTAACGCTGCCCACGCCGCCACTCCTGCTGGCGGGCCTGCTGTCGCTCGCGGCCGCCGCCACCCCGCAACCGGTCGCGGGAGACTGCGCGGGATCCGGGCCCGACCAGCCGTCGCGCTGCATCTACCGCGCCGCCTTTCCCAGCACCGGCCTCGTCTCCCACTGTCGCACCGACCGCGACTGCCGGGTCGGCTACTACTACGGCGATCCCGAGAAGCCGGTGTGGCTCGAGCCGCCGCCCGGCGTCGCCACGCTGCCGCGCCCGGAGGTCATCTGGCACGAGCCCACCTTCGCGGAGGTCCGATTCGCGGGGGGCGCGACCGGCCACGTCTCGTACTTCTTCGAGGCCAAGCGGCGCCGCTTATCGTCGCCGCAGGCCGACGTGCTCGCCGTGGACGCACATCGCCTGCTGATGGCGCAGGTAGACGGGCACGCGCTCGCGGTCCGCCAGATCTTCTCCGCGCGCGAGGTCGCCCGCATCGCGCGCGACTGGGCCCCCGGCCTCTCGCTCCGCGATGCGCTCACCGCCATCCACTTCGACCCCGACGGGCGGCTGACGTTCACGTGGCTTCAGGGCGCGGCGCGTTCACCGGTCACCGAGCGGATCTCCGTCCCTAGCATTCCGCGTTGAGGGAGAGCCGGCGAGGGGACGGGAGTGGGGGGGGCGGGGGTCCGCTGACCACGGCCCGTTCTGCTCCGGCCACCTTTGGGAGGATTTCCCAACCTAGGCGGTTGGCGGCTTCGGTTACGGTCGGCGGGAACGGGTCAGCGGACCCCCGCCCCCCCCACTCCCGTCCCCTCGCCGGCCCGTGTTTCAAATCTTCCAGCTTCGGCCTTCGATCTGATTCTGAAGCACGCTTTGTGATTCGTCGGTCGGGAGTCGAAGGCTGGTGGAGAATCTCGCGGCACGCGGAGGGGGTGGGCGGGGGGAGGGGGTCGAACTGACCCGTTCCCGCCGAC
>WNFD01002669.1_pt1 | contig 17959 bp, 15 predicted proteins | sample 5400491 | NCBI WGS metagenome assembly WNFD01 (sample SAMN13153343, study PRJNA577476) | soil metagenome | isolation source: 120 cm saprolite under Douglas fir tree site 2 hole 2 replicate 2 | place: USA:California | collected 2015-04-18 | reverse complement strand
AAGTTTCCTGCCCAGAAGAGACGAAAATCTTTATGCCGCAGCGCGGAAGCCATGCGCTGGAGGCTGGGTGCGCGATCAGGCTCGGCTGACGCTGGCAGGATTGCTGAAGCTGACTTGTGCGCCGTGGCTTTGGCCGAAGCGGCGGCTGTAGAAATCATTCTGACTGACCTTGTTCTGGCATACTTTGCCCGGACTACGGTCCGGTGCGCCACTTTTCTCGCCGCGGCGCGTTTACTGCCGCTAATTTTTTCTGGAGGAGTGCCTGATTTCGCCGGTGCAAGCGTTGTGGATTTGGAAATCTCCGGCGACAACGGCGTCTGCGGAACGCCTGCCGTCCCGGCTACAACCGCGCCATCCATATGACTGCTCTGCAACCCTGACAACCTTGTGCTCCGCTGATTCGGATAAACTCTTGTCCTAGTGTAAGCTCAATCGTTTTCAACTCTTGGTTACTTTGGTATGGAGACTTGCTGGAACATGTTCAAAAATTTCCGCTTCACAATGATTTCGTCAGCACTCGCCCTTTTGTTCTTGTTGACCACCACCTTTGCCCAGCAGACGCAGGACAATGCGGGCGCATCCGCCAAGGTTTTTGGGTTCCGCGACTTCAGCCTGCAATACCAGATTGACCAGAAGTTCCTGGCCGTGCCTGACCCCAAACGTGCCGAGCAACATTTGAAGATTCTTACCGCGCTCCCGCACATCGCCGGTTCAGTGGAAGACCACAACACGGCGGTGTATGTGAACAAACAGTTCCATGTGGCAGGCCTTGAGACGGAGATCGTGGAATACCGTGTGTGGATGAACCGTCCGGCAGAGATCAGCGTAAGCGTGACCGCACCGGCCAACGTGAAGATGAACGGGCCCACCCGCGAACATGTGGATGGTGACACCATGCCCGATAACCCCAAGGTGGTGATGCCGTTCAGTGGGTCGTCCCCTTCGGGCGACGTGGAAGCCGACGTGGTGTATGCCAACTACGGCACGCCGGAAGATTTCAAGAAGCTCGAAGACATGAAAGTTGACGTGAAAGGGAAGATCGTCATCGTGCGTTATGGGCAGAACTTCCGCGGCGTGAAGAGCTTTATCGCGGAAGAGCACGGCGCTGCCGGCGTGATCATCTATTCAGATCCCCAGGACGACGGCTACTTCAAGGGCGACGCCTATCCCAAAGGCCCGTGGCGTCCAGCAACCGGCGTGCAACGCGGCTCCATTCAATACATGTTCAAGTATCCCGGCGACCCGACGACGCCCGGCTTCGCCTCCACCACGGATCTGCCGGAAGCCAGGCGCGTGAAGCCCGAGCAGGCCGCGAGCATGCCCAAGATTCCCACCACGCCGCTCTCTTATGGTGACGCGCAGCCAATTCTGCAGAATCTGGCTGGACCGGAATCGCCGCGCGACTGGCAGGGTGCGCTTCCGTTTACCTATCACGTGGGCCCCGGGCCGGTGAAGGTGAAGATCCACCTCAAACAGGATTATCGCTATTACCCGATCTGGGACGTGATCGGCAAAATTCCCGGGACCAAATATCCCAATGAGTGGGTGGTCATCGGCAACCATCGTGACGCATGGGTTTATGGCGCGGTTGATCCCAACAGCGGCACTGCCGCCATGCTGGAGACCGTCCACGGCCTGAGTGAGCTGTTAAAGACCGGATGGAAGCCCGACCGCACCATCATCTTTGGCAGCTGGGACGCCGAGGAAGAGGGCCTGATTGGCTCCACGGAGTGGGGTGAGCAGCATGAAAAGGACCTGGCCAACGCCACCGCGTATTTCAACCTTGACGTGGCCGTGAGTGGCAGCAACTTCAGCGCGTCCGCGGTACCCAGCCTTAAAGGCTTCATGCGTGACGTGACGCGTTTTGTCCCCAGCCCAAAGGGCGGCATGCTTTACAACGTATGGCGCGAAGAGAAGACCAGGCAGCCGGAACGCCGCACGCCGGACTTCAATCAGGGTCGCACTCCCAATGCGAAGGTAGAGAATGATGTCCCGGTCGGCGACCTGGGCAGCGGATCAGACTACAGCGTTTTCATCCAGCACCTGGGTATTCCGTCCACTGACATGACATCCAGCGGGTCGTATGGCGTATACCACTCGGCTTTTGACGACTTCAACTGGTTCAAGAAATTTGGCGATCCTACGTTTGTCTATGAGCAGGAGATGGCGCGCGTCCTGGGTCTGGAAGCGCTGCATATGGCGGCTGCTGACGTGCTGCCTTACGACTACGAGCTTTACGGACGCGAAATATCGGCGTATCTGGACCGTTCCCAGGAAAAAGCCAAACAGATGCTGGGGCAGGATGCCATCGACTTCAGCAAAGCCAGGTCGGCCGCGCAACGGTTTACTGACGCTGGCGCCAGGGTCCTGGCCATCCAGAAAAATCCGCCGCCAAATGCTGCCCGGCTGAACCAGGCGCTGATCGGCGCCGAGCGTGCGTTGCTGCTGGAACAGGGGTTGCCCAATCGTCCCTGGTTCCGCCATGCCATCTATGCTCCCGGCCAGTACACCGGCTACGCCGCCGTGGTGGTTCCAGGCGTGAATGAAAGTATTGATGCCAGGAACAAGCAGCTCACGCAGGAACAGGTGCAGGTGCTGGCTGACGCGTTGAATCGTGCGGCTGCGGTGCTGGAGGGCGCTGCCCAGTAACGTTGAGTGCGGATAACGTTGATTGCGGAAGGATCACAACACGCATGTGATGCCGCTCACAGCCGCAATTTCAGTGGTCAAATAGCATTGCGCGGGTGGAGGGTAACGTTATGCAAGTAACGTTACTCCTCTAAAGCTTACGAAGGGCGCGTCTAAGGTCTTTCGGCGATTTGTGAAACCGCCCGCTGCTAGAACAATGAAGTGCATGAACACGATCGTCAACAAATTCGTACAAGCGCATGACCGCTACATGGAACTGGACAAGATCCGCACGGAATGCACCAACCCGGCTCAGCGGGAATCCGTTCACATTGCCATCCTGAAGGCATATCTGGAAGTCCAGTTTCATGCCCGCCAGATCTGTGGGATGCAATTTGCTGATGGCATGGACTTTGCGGAAGTCAACTAGCTAATCCGCCAGTTAGCTCATCCGCCAGATCTCCGTTTAATTGTCCAAGAGTAACCGAAAACAATCCTACCTTCCGGACAGCCTGCCGAGTATAATCTGCGTCAAAAGTAAGGACGCCACTCCTGTCTCATGTCCGGGACTGCCCGGACAAAAAACTGTATTGTTATTGGACGAAGGGTGTCTAATTCCAGTACGAGCAAATTTTGGCTGACCGGAGCGTCCATGCCCCTGGCACGAATCCTTACCGCTTTTCCCGAACGCGCGGAATCTCTCGCGCAGCAACTCAGAGAAAGAGGCTACAACGTGGAATTTCTCAGCCCGGAGAAGGCGGGAATGCTGCGCGCCGATCTTGAAATTGACTTTGAAATCTGCGATCAGAAGGTGGTTCTCCGCCGTGCGGTAGAGCTGGCCAACAAACTCCATGCCGATATCGCCGTTTCTCCAGAAGCTCTCCCGGCCAACCTGGCGAATTCAGAATCTGAGATATATGTCAGCGAGAACGAGATTGTTGAAGTCCCCAGCCACATACCGGATCCCTTTGTAGAGACGTTCCTGGCCCAGGGCGATCGAACCGGGCAAATTCAAAATCTGGACCACTCACAACACGTGGTCTCATTGCCGCCTGACATGCTGGCGGCGGAGCCGGTCAGAGCCAATACGCCAGAGCAGCCAGCGCAGCCCGTCCAGAGCATTCCTGTGAATAACGTTCCTGTGAACAACGTGCCTTTGAATAACGTTGATGTACCTATTGTTCCCGATCCGGAACGGCACGCGGAAGGGTCATTTGGATTTGAGACTCATGGATTTGAGAACCAGGGATTTGAGAGCCATGGACTCGAGAACCAGAATCAGCAATTGAGCCAGCCTCCAGATCAACGCCAAGTTGAATCCCAACATCAGTCCGATCAGGTCATCCACACTACCAAAGCGGAGTGGCGGGACCGGGCAGGTTCACTGTCATCATCGGCTTTGCAGGCGGCAAAGCAAAAGTCTGCCAGCCTGGCGGCGTTCGCCCGGCGTTTGGGCGCTGATTGCGCGGAATGGATTAACCTGCGTTTGGCTGCAGCACAGGATGCACGGCATCAGCGTCAGATCGAAGCCGAAAAGCAACAGGAACTGGCACAGGCCCGCGCTGAGGAACTTGAAATCGCCCGCGATGCGGCAGCTGCCCGGCTACAGGAGTTGCTGCGCGAACGCGGCGGCCTCACGGACCGGCAGCCAGTGCCGCCTACGGCAGGGCCAGTCCCAGCTTACCGGCGTGACGAAACTCAGGTTTCATCCGGACTCTATCAGGCCGTGAACGCGACAGTCGTTGAGAAGTTCTCTGCTTCTTTCGGGAAGTTCCCCGCATGGTTTGCGAAGGTTAAAGACATCGCCCTTACGCGCAAGTACGGACAGCAGTGGGAGGCGGTACTCATGGGCGTGGCCGCGGCCTGCGCTCTGTTTGTGGTCGGCGTAGCGGTAAACTCCTTCCGCCCGCATCCGGCGCTCTCAAACACGATTACTAAGCCGTCGAGCCAACCATCGTCAAACCAACCATCGGCTCTGGCGGCGCCAGTCTCAGCTCGCGCGACTTCACCCAGCGCTACTTCAACCGGCGCTACTTCATCCAATCAGCCATACGGCGGAGTCACGGTGCAAGGCGGTAGACCCGGTGTAACGCTGCTTCCAGCTCCAGCAAAAGCCGGCGCCTCACAGCCTGGTCAACCTCAGGTCGCCGGCAACAAGCCGGTACCCGCAGAACGTGATGTCACCGTCCGTCATTTCGGCAATGTCAACAAGCCGAGTCCAAGGCGCGGTGGCGGTGGTTCTGATGTGACTGTCCGGCATTTTGCCCAGCAACCAAGACCGGCAGCTCACAACACCACAGCATCCGGGGTGAAGCGGTTCTCTGATCTGGATTAAAGCCGGGTCTGACCGAACCGCAAGACGATGCCTTCGCTCATCCCCCGCTAAGCGCATTCGTCCGTGCGGTCGCATAAGAGCACGTACAAAAGAAGCAGTGGAATCATCAGCGGCAGCAGCAGTAAACCGATAAACCCATTGCGCATCTCATGATAAGGGATCGGCTGGTAATGCCATGCGTTCAGAGGAACAGCTTCATTCTGGTCCACCACTGTCACCGGAACAATCAGCTCAATTTCCTTTTCTACAGGAACCCTCCCCGGAGCGAGTAACTGGTACCTGATTTTTCCTTTCAGGGTGTTCTCGCCCAGCATGAGCTTTTTGTCTGCATGCACCTTCAACAGGACGGCCGTACCGGCTTTGGTGAAGGTTGGCGTGCCCGACTCGGCTTTCCCAAACTTCTTCCCTCGAAAGTCTGTGTAGCGTATGGATAAACCATCCATGGGCTCCAGACGTACTGACTTCAAGACCACGGGGAGGCGCAAATGCCCCAGCGGCAGAGGGTCCAGGTTATCCGGCGTCAGAAGCACTGCCAGTTCGGTATCGTGCCCGCGGCGGAGTTTGTTTTCGCGACGAACCACGTTGGTTGTGATCTCGCGTGAGGTTTGCTTGGTTGGGGCAGACACCACGAGACCAGCAGCGTCAGATGTCTGGGCCAGGGCTGTTGAAAAAGCGATTGATTCAATAAGCAGAAGAACAAGAAGCTTGCGGATCATGATTTGGTCTCCTGGCCCGAACTCTAGTTCGGGCTGGAGAGCGGCGATAGCGGCAATGCACGACAAATGGGGTCTGCCGTTGATTAACGTTGCTGTTATTCGAGGGATTTATCGCGCAGCCGAGGGCGGCCGTCCGACATGTGCATCACTGCCACGGAATTCACATCACGAAAAATGCATAGATCCTTCGACTACGTCGTCGCATCCGCGCCGACTGCGCTCAGGGATGACAAGGGGCAAATGTTGTGTTTGATCGCGAACATTTGCGGCAGAGTGCAGGGATCCCTCGCTTCGCTCGGGATAAAGAAGAAAGCCCTCGGATGAAAACCACCTATTTCGCCGCCACAATCTTATCCACCAGGCCTGAGTAGTCTGTCTTCTCGATCCCGTAAACGCGCTTGTTGAACTCATCCACTTTCTGCGAATAGTTCATGGAGCAGAATTTCGGTCCGCACATGGAGCAGAATTTCGCCTCTTTGTAATAGTCATCAGAGAGTGTTTCGTCATGCATGGAGCGCGCTGTTTCCGGATCAAGTGACAGCTCAAACTGTTTTTCCCAGTCGAAGGTGTAGCGAGCGTAGCTCAGGGCGTTGTCGCGATCCTGTGCGCCGGGACGATGCCGCGCCACGTCGGCGGCATGAGCGGCAATCTTGTAGGCGATGATGCCATCTTTCACGTCCTTGGCGTTCGGCAGGCCGAGATGTTCTTTCGGCGTGACGTAGCAGAGCATGGACGCGCCATGCCAGCCAATCAGCGCTGCGCCAATGGCTGAAGTAATGTGGTCATAGCCGGGAGCAATATCTGTGACCAGCGGGCCCAGCGTGTAGAACGGCGCGCCGTGGCACCACTCGACCTCTTTATCGACTTGTTCCTTTATTTTGTCCAGCGGCACGTGGCCGGGGCCTTCAATCATCACCTGCACGTCATGCTCCCAGGCTTTGCTGGTGAGCTCGCCCAGGGTGCGCAGTTCAGCGAACTGGGCTTCGTCACTGGCGTCAGCAATGCATCCGGGACGCAGGCCGTCGCCCAGTGAGTACGACACGTCATACTTCTTCAGCACCTTGGTGATGTCGTCAAAACGCTCATACAGGAAATTCTGTTTGTGGTGGTGGGCCATCCACTGCGCCAGGATGGCGCCGCCGCGGCTCACGATTCCCGTAATGCGCTTTGATATCAGCGGCAGATATTGCACCAGCACGCCGGCGTGTATGGTCATGTAGTCCACGCCCTGCTGCGCCTGCTCTTCGATCACTTCCAGCATCAGGTCAGCGCTGAGATCTTCAATGCGCTTCACACGTGAGACAGCTTCATAGATTGGCACAGTTCCGATCGGCACCGGTGAGTGCCGCAGGATTTCCTCGCGGATCTCATGAATACCGCCGCCGGTGGAGAGGTCCATGACTGTGTCCGCACCAAAGTGTACGGCCGTGTGCAGCTTGCGGAGCTCTTCATCCACGTCAGAGGTGATGGAAGAATTGCCGATGTTGGCGTTGATTTTGCAAAGTGACGCCACGCCGATGGCCATCGGCTCCAGCTCAGGATGATTAATGTTGGCCGGAATGATCATGCGGCCGGCGGCGATCTCATCGCGTACGTGCTCCGGAGACAACTTTTCCTTCTCCGCAACGTACAGCATCTCTTCTGTTATCAGTCCTTTACGGGCATAGTGCATCTGGGAGACATTGTTGTCTCCGGACTTGGCTGCCTCGGCCTTACGGCGGGCGATCCATTCTTCTCTGGGCCTGGCGGACGTTGCAGTGGAATTAGTGCCGTTTTGTACGCTCATATCGTCACCTTAATGAGTTGCAAACTCTCTATATTATACGCGCAGGAAAACAGGTGAACACCGTAGTGATTTAGCTCACACCTGAGGGTTTCGCCCCTTGACCCCGGTTCCTGACAGGGATACCCTTTGAGATACCATGTCCCCATCATCCAGCAAGTATTTGAAGTTCGGTTCTGCCATTACGATTATCGTGCTTGCTCTGTCGTACCTGGCGTACACCGGGGTGAAAGAGACGCAGAGTTATTACGTCACTATTAAAGAGCTACGCGACATGGGCGATGGCGCTTATACAAAACATCTGCGCGTGGCCGGCTTTGTGAAGCCAGGTTCCATCAAGCAGTCGGGTACGCATGCCGAATTCGTGCTTCTGGAAAACGGACAGCAGCTCCCAGTTTCCTACAAGGGCTCTGAGCCGCCGCCGGACACATTCAAAGATAATTCGCAGGCACTGGCTATCGGCGACATGGGGAAGGATGGCGTATTCCGCGCCAATCAGCTTCAGGCAAAATGTGCTTCGAAGTATGTGGCCCAGGATGGCACTGCCGCTCAAACGCCGGCCGCCCAGTCGCCCGCTACTCAGACGCCTGCCAAAACGTATTGAGGTCCGGCCGCTGACCAACCAAGCTCTACCCGTTCAGGTTGAAAACGTCTCCAAAGTTTATGGCCGCACGGCTGCCGTAAGAAATCTTTCCCTGGAATTGCAGGCAGGCAAGTTCTACGTGCTGCGCGGTGAAAACGGCGCAGGGAAATCCACTCTGCTGCGCATGATCGCCGGCTTGAATGAGCCCACGTCTGGCATGATTCACATCTTTGGACTCAAAATCGGACTCAAGAACAGAGAAGCGCACCAGCACATGGGCTACATGGCGCACGCGCCGCTTCTCTACGACGAACTTTCCGCAATGGAAAATCTCCGCTACTTTGCCCGGCTGTACGGAATTGTGGGCGACGCTCCGCTGGCTGAAGCCATCCGTCGCGTGGGCCTTGATCCTGCGCTGGAACGTCGCGTGGCGCAGTACTCTCAGGGTATGCGGCAGAGATTGTCTCTAGCGCGCGCGATATTTCATTCGCCTAAGCTGCTGCTGCTGGACGAGCCTTTTTCCAACGTTGATCCCGATTCCGCCAGCGCGATTGCCCAACTGCTCGCCAGTATGCGCGACGAAGGCAAAACGATTGTGCTGGTTACTCATCAAATAGGATTGCTTTCAAGTTTGGCCGACGAATTTATCCTGCTCTCCCACGGACAGCTTGTTGAACGCGGCTTAATGAAGGCGAAGCCGCAGCAGGTGTATACATGAGCCTGGGTATCCTCAACCTGACGGCGGTGAATGTCCGCAAAGACCTGCGCCTGGAGTGGCGGTCAAAAGACGTTCTCAACTCCATGTTCTTCTTTTGCCTTCTGGTGGTGGTGATCTTCAGCTTCGCCTTTGATCCTTCGGCTGAGGAATCACGACTGATGGCAGGCGGTCTGGTGTGGACAGCATTCCTTTTCTCCACCATTACCGCTCTCAACCAGTCATGGGCGCGCGAGCTGCGCAACGGCGTGCTGGACGCATATCGCGTTTCGCCCGCGCCCGCAGAGGCGTTGTTCCTGGGCAAGTGTCTGGGTAATTTCTTTCTGGTGCTTCTGCTGGAATGCCTGATGGCCCCGCTCTTCGTGGTTTTCTATAATCTCCGGCCATTAGGCCCGTTCTGGCAACTTGCAATCGTCTCCTTACTGGGGACCTGGGCCCTGGTGGTGAATGGAACATTTTTCGCGGTGATGTCAATTCGTACGCGTAACCGCGAGCTGATGTTGCCCCTGCTTCTCCTGCCGGTCTCCATTCCGGCCGTGGCCAGCATGGTGCTGGCAACAACGCAGGTTCTTACCGGCGAAACGTCGCCGTTTTTACAGATAAAATTTCTGGCAGTGTACTGCCTGGTGTTTACCACGGCATGTTTCCTGCTATTTGATACGGTGTTAAACGCAGAATGAAATCAAAACTATTTTTGCTCTGGTCACTGATAACGATTGCGCTGCTGGCATATGCGGTGTATGAAGCGGCTTTCCACGCTCCCATGGAAAAAACCATGTTTGAAGCGCAGCGCATCTTCTATTACCACGTGCCGGCCGCCGCCACGGCCTTTGGGCTGTTCATTGTGAACTGCATCGCTTCCATCGTTTATCTCTGGAAGCGCAGTCCGCGGGCGGACGCGCTGGCCGTTGCCGGCGCCGAAGTGGGCGTTGTCTTCTGTGGCGTGGTGCTTGTCACAGGTCCCATCTGGGCGCGTTATGCCTGGGGCACATTCTGGGTGTGGGACGCGCGTCTCACCACCACTCTTCTTCTATGGCTGCTCTACATGAGCTATCTGATTCTCCGTCGCAGCTCTGAAGCCGGATCAACCAGCGTATTGGCCGCGGCCCTGGCGATCATCTCCTCGCTCGACATTCCTATTGTCTATATGTCGAACCGCTGGTTCCGAACTAACCACCCGCAGCCCGTGATCTTCAATGACGGTCTGGATCCCAAGATGAAGGTCATCCTGATGTGGAATGTTTTTGCCTTCATGGCTCTGGGCATTCTCATTGCGTGGTTCCGTTATGATCTGGAACGGCTGGCGCAATCCATCAACGCTGCATATATAAGGAAGGCAGCGCACGCCGGATTCGCGATTGCTCTTCCAGCACTTTTTCTTTTTCAGGCTCCGGGACACTGGCCGCCGATTCGTTATTTCCACGCTGGCGCTCTCGCCGCATGGATCATCTATCTGGGCTACATTGCCATTCTGATGGCAAAATTTTCGCGGCTAAAGAAAGAGGAGCGGGAACTGCAGAGCTAGGGCAAAGGATGTTTCATGGCAGAGGCACATAACTCCCACTGCGTCTGAGTTGCGCAATCCACTCTTTGTGCGGATGGTCGGAACCCAGCAGTCTTTTCACTTCTTTCTCCACGTCGTACTCCACACGACGAATCGCAGGCATTCCGTTATCGATCATCAGATAAGAAGCGCGTGGATCCCCATCATACGGTGAGCCCACACTGCCACAATTGCAGATCGTCATCTCTCCCACTCTTCGCACGAACGGCCGATGAATGTGGCAGTAAACAACCGTGCGGGCTTTTAAGCTCAAGTAGGTATCGGTAAAAGCCGCGTCGTCAGCTGTGTCCATTGGCGCGCGCCAAACATTTCCAGGGCTCGCGTGGAGCAGGACCAGATTTTCATGACGCAACTCTGCCGGAAGCCGGCGCAGCCAAGCGATACGTCTCTCGCCCAGCAACTTCCTCGTCGTCTTCGCGAACTGTTCCAGAGTGGCGAGCAAAGATTTCAGCTTGGGGGCGGACGCCTCCATTGCTCTGAGTCCGCTATCGTCCCAGAGCATCTCGTCGGTATTGCCCAGCACGCCGGGCCAGCCCGCATCCGCGATAAGGTCAATCACCTCCGCAGGATTGCACCCGGCAGTCGCCAGATCACCGCCGTGAAAAACGATATCAGGCTTTTGTTGGCGCAGGTCTGCCATCACGGCATGCAGCGCTGTTAAATTTCCGTGAACGTCAGAGATGATGGCGACGCGCATTGATGCAGACCTCCTCGCCTGCCGTCACGATACACTAATAACATGAGTACCGACGCCCTCAACTCCCTTGCTCAAGCTTCTTCTTCTTACCTCCGCTCCGCCATGCATCAGCCAATTCACTGGCATGAGTGGGGCAGTGAAGCGTTTGAAAAAGCTCAGCTGCAGAACAAGCCTGTGCTCCTGGACGTAGGCGCGGTGTGGTGCCACTGGTGTCATGTGATGGATCGCGAGTCCTATGAAGATGCGGAGGTTGCGCAGATCATCAATGAGAATTTCATCGCCGTCAAAGTTGACCGCGACGAGCGTCCTGACGTGGACAGCCGATATCAATCGGCAGTGCAGGCCATCAGCGGACAGGGTGGATGGCCGCTCACGGCATTTCTGACGCCCCAGGGCAAACCATTTTATGCGGGAACATATTTTCCGCCGCAGGATGTCCAGGGACGTCCCAGCTTTCGCCGCGTCTTGCTGACGCTGGCCAACGCCTTCCGCGAGAAGAACGAACAGGTGCTGGAATCGGCTGAGAGCGTGATGGCGGTGATCAGCCAGTCAGAGAGCCATGAAGGTAAATCAGGATCGCTGCGAGCATCGATCATTGATGGCATGGTGGCTGCCGCGGTAAAGCTGTTTGACGCTGAGCATGGCGGCTTCGGTTCCGCGCCCAAGTTTCCCCATCCCAGCGCGATGGACCTGCTGATCCAGCGCTGCGCCGAAACCGGTGATCCGCAACTGCTGCACATTATCAGCACGTCGCTGGAGAAGATGGCGCAGGGCGGCGTCTATGATCAGCTTGCGGGCGGTTTCCATCGTTATTCGGTGGACGAGCACTGGATTGTCCCGCATTTTGAAAAGATGGCGTACGACAATTCAGAGCTGCTCAAAAATTACGTTCATGGCTACCAGCTCACCGGCAATCCATTCTTCGCGCATGTGGCGAAAGATATTGTCCGCTGGATGGATGAGTGGCTTACTGACCACGAGCACGGCGGTTTTTACGGATCGCAGGATGCCGATGTTTCTCTGGAAGATGATGGCGACTACTTTACCTGGACGCTCGACGAAGCCGGCGACGCGTTGAGCGACGACGAGCTTCAGGTGGCCATGCTGCACTATGACATTGGCGAAGTGGGTGAGATGCACCACAATCATGCCAAGAACGTGCTGTATCTGCGTACGCCGATCGCGGAGATTGCGCAGCGGCTGAAAAAGCCTGAGTCCCAGGTGCAGAGTCTTCTCGACTCAGCCAAGGAGAAGATGCTGGCTGAGCGCCTGAAACGGCCAACGCCTTTTGTGGACAAGACGGTTTACGTAAGCTGGAACGCGCTTTGCATTTCCGCATATCTCGATGCCGCGCGAGTCTTGAGCTTGGATTCAACCCGGAAATTTGCTTTGCGCTCGCTGGATCGAATTCTTTCCCACGGATGGAATCCCAAGAGCGGATTGCAACACGTGATCGCCTACTCTGATCCCAAGGCAGAGAAGCGCGCCTTACCAGGCGTGCTGGACGATTACGCTTTTACCGTGATCGCCTGCCTTGATGCCTACGAAGCCAGCGCGGCCCTTAGCTACTTTCATTTCGCCGAAAAGATTGCCACGGCGATGATCGAGCGGTTCCATGATGGCCAAAAAGACGGCCAAAAACAAGACACGCAGGAAGGCGGATTCTTTGACATCGCTGTCGGACCCAATGTCGGCGATGGCGTGGTGCTTGGCGCGCTTGCGGCACGTCGCAAACCGTTACAGGATTCACCAACGCCTGCCGGCAATCCTGCGGCAGCGATTGCGTTGTTGCGACTGCATGCGTACAGCAACAATCCTGACCATCGCACAATCGCCGAGCGCACGCTGGCGGCATTTGCCGGTATTGCAGAACATTACGGGCTCTTTGCCGCAACCTATGGAATCGCTCTCGATATGTACCTCCATCCGCATACTCAAATAGTCATCGCTGGAAGCGGAGAAGCAGCAGAAAAGCTGAAAGCCGCGGCCATTGCGCCGTTCTCATTCCATAAATCAGTGCTGCATCTGCCAGAAGGCGAAGTTGTGCCGCAGATGCTTCCGCCAGCTCTGGCAGAAACCATTCCCAACTTGCCGGACGTCAAACAGAGAAAGACAGTGGCAGTGCTGTGCAGTAATTTCACTTGTCAGCCGCCGATTTCGGATGCGGCCGCGCTGACGAAGCAGTTGGTGGAAGCGTTAAGGATGAAAGTAATGGCGTAGCTTTTTCTTTACCCCGAGCGTTTGCTGTCTTTATCCCGAGCATCGCGAGGGAACCCTACAATCTTAATTTTTTTTTGGTCTCTATGCTCTTCATGCTATTCGCCGGAAGAAAGTTTTCCGGCGACGATACTGATTGTGACTTGTCATCCCTGAGCGCAGTCGGAGGATCTATGTATTTCTGCCTAAAGATCGTCGGCACGATAGGGATCCCTCGCTCCGCTCGGGATTTAACCAACAACCAAGTACCAAATACCAAATACCAATTACCGACTTACGAAAAAGCCTCATCCAACAACTCCACCACATGCTTAATCGGCTGGTTCATGCCACGCTGTTGCATACCGGCGCGCAGTTGAATCATGCAGCCTACGTTGGCTGTGGCAATCATGTCAGACGTGACCGACTGCACGTCATCCATCTTCGCCGCCAGGATCTTCATCGAGAGATCGGTTTGCGCCACGTTATAAACGCCCGCGCTGCCGCAACATTGGTCGGGATGAGGAATCTCAACCAGTTCACAGCCGATCGCCGTCAGCAATTCGCGCGGCTGTGTGCGGATACGCTGAGCGTTACCCAGATGGCATGCGTCCTGATACGCCACGCGCTTGCCGATCTTTCTTTTTGGCTGAAGCAGTCCTTTGCCGGCGAGAAACTCGGTTACGTCTTTGGCTTTGGCGACAAACTCTTTGGCACGGCCGATATATTCGGCATCGTCTTCCAGCAGGTCGTCATACTCTTTCAGGTTTGACCCGCAACCCGCGGCGTTGGTGACCACTGCGTCATAGTTGCCGGCCAGAAATATCCTGATGTTATGCCGGGCCAGCGCGCGGGCTTCATCGCGATATCCCGCATGAGCGTGCAGCGCACCACAGCATCCCTGTCCGGCAGGTACGTGGACTTCGAATCCGTTTTGCGTGAGCACTCGCAGCGTGGCGTTGTTCAGATGAGAGAAGGCGACGTTGTTAATGCATCCGGCAAGGAAGGCTACTTTGCCGCGCTTCTCGCCCACAGCGGCATGCACGGTTCCAATCTGGTCAAAGAAAAACTTCGAGTCAATCTGCGGAGAAAGGCTCTCCACCTCAGCCATGCCCATCAGCTTGAGCAATCCGCTTTTGCGCACCAGAGTCTGCAACCCGGAGCGCTGGTAAAAGCGCATCAGCGTAGCCACAATCTTGAGCACATTGAAATTCGAAATGATATGGCGATAGAAAAGATTGCGCAGAAAACGATTGAAGAATGGACGGTGCGCGTTGCGTTCGATCTGCGCACGCGCCCGCTCCACGATGCGGCCGTATTTCACGCCGGAAGGGCATGCAATCTCGCAGGCCAGGCATCCCAGGCAGCGGTCAATGTGCTCGGTAAATGACGCATTGAAATCCATCGCGCCTTCATTGACTTGCAGCACCTGATAGATGCGTCCGCGCGGAGAATCCATTTCCATCCCCAACGTTTTGTATGTGGGACAGTGATTCAGGCACAGGCCGCAATGCACGCAGGTGGAAAGCAGCTCCCATGAGGGCTGGTCTTTGCCGCCGTCAATCGGCTTCATCGTCGCCGCGTGGACGTGCCCGCCGGTTCCCGTGCCGTGCTCGCTTGTGCCTAGCTCCGTGATGATTCCGCTGGAAGTAGTGTTCTCAGACATATTCGGCTCAGATGATGAAGCGGCCCCTGTTCAGAATATTTTTCGGATCAATTGCTTTCTTCACCGCGCGCATCATCGCGACGTCAGATGTCGAGGTGCCCCACAAATCAAAATGTCCCTTGGCTTCCACCGGACAATGCGCCACCTCCGCCGACGATCCCTGCGGCAGCATGCCACGATACGCCGAAACGCAGTTGGCGTATTGCATGGCTGAAGGCGGATCAACGCTGAGCGGCACGAATGCCACTACCAGGTTTCCCGTGGCTGCGCGGCCCACCACAGCAGGAATAAAGTTGTAGTCAGGCGCCACCCGTTCCAGCGCATGCAGCGCCGGACCAACGTTCTGTATGTTGAGATGCGTATAGATCACCAGCGCGTTACGATGCCGCGCCAGCACGTTCTGCTCAAACCACGCAACCATATTCCAGAAGCTCTCTTCACTGGCGCCATCAAGCTTGGCGGTCACCGCCGAGCCAAGCTCGCGCTCATAGCGAGCCAGCACGTTGTCACTGCCGGCAGCGCGCAGAGCAATTTGCCACACGGTCGGCGTCAGTGCAACGGGTGTGGTTGGTGTGTAGGTATCAGGATCGTGAGGCGCCTTCGGTTCACTCAGATATTCAGGCCCGCGCGGAGAAATCAGCTCCATGCTCAGGAACGTGAGTGGCGACTGGAACAGTCGCGTCCGGAATTGCAGCGCTTCATCCAATGACTTGAAATTGCATATAAATGACCGCGTCTGCCGCGGACGGGGAAATACTTTGAACGCAGCGCGCGTAATGATGGCCAGCGTGCCAAAGCTGCCATTCATCAGCTTCATCAGGTCATAGCCGGCAACGTTTTTTACCACGCGTCCGCCACCTTTGGCCACTTTGCCGTCGGCAGTAACGAATTGCACGCCAATGCAGAAATCGCGCAGGCCGCCAAAGCCATGTTTCAGCGGACCAGCCGCGCCCGTCGCCACGCATCCGCCCACAGTCGCGTGGTCAAGATGGGCAACGTCATACGGCAGCCATTGTAGATGTTCGCCCAGCGTGCGCTGCACATCGCCAAACGTCATGCCGGCATTCACGCCAATCGTCAGATCGCCGGGATCATAATGCTCAATGCCGCCCAGCCTCTGCGTGCTTAGCAGAATGTCGATGCGTTCCGGCACGCCGCCAATATCCTGCTTCGTCATCCCACCGGCTGGCGCGACAACCAGATCACGGCTGTTGGCAAACGCCAGCACCTGTGCGGCTTCTTCCGCCGACGCGGGCGAAACAACATTCGTGGGTGTCACGCCATTAATCGAGAGCGCGTATTGGGTGACGTTCCCGTCACCAACCAGCGACCCAAGTTCGCGAACAACGGATTCAGCCGCTGCAATGGTGCTCATACCGGCACTCCGGCAACGGGCTCTACTTTTGGTTTGGGCAGCGGGCCGGTAATCTCACGGCAGAAATGCAGATCAGGAATCATCTTCTGCGGATTCAGAATTGATTCCGGATTGTACGCATTCCTCAACTGGATCATCACCGCCAGGTCGTCTTCGGTAAACATGGCCGGCATCAGGTTCATCTTCTCCATGCCCACACCGTGTTCGCCCGTAATGGAGCCGCCATACTTCAGGCAGCACGCCATAATTTCCTTGGCGGCTTTCTTGCTGTTTTCCTTCTGCACCGGATCGCGGGCATCAAACAGGATCAGCGGATGAAGGTTGCCGTCACCGGCATGGAACACGTTGCCAATAATCAGTCCGTAAAACTTGCTGATGCGTTCAATCTCCGCCAGCGTAGCCGGAACTTTCGTACGCGGAATCACGCCATCCTGCGTGTAATAAGAAGGAGAGACTCGCCCCACGGCGCCAAACGCCGTCTTGCGGCCCAGCCAAAGTAGCTGGCGTTGTTTTTCGTCGCGTGCGCGGCGCACCTCGCGGGCCTTCTGCTGCATGCAAACCGCGGCCACCGCTTCCGCCTGTTCTTCCACCGCTTCGCGCAGGCCTTCCAGCTCAATCAGCAGCACGGCCGCCGCGTCCGTCGGATAACCCGCATGAACGTTCTCTTCCACGCAGCGCAGCATCCAGCCATCCAGCATCTCCAGCGCCGCCGGAGTCACGCCGCTCTGCGTAATCGCCACCACGGTATTCGCCGCGTCCTGCACGGAGTTATAGATTCCCAGCAGCGTGGTCACATGTTCCGGCAACCGGGTCAGCTTCACGGTAATTTCGGTCACAATGCCCATGGTGCCTTCTGAGCCCACAAAGAACCCGGTCAGATCAAGCCCGGTGGCTTCCTGCGCCTTGCCGCCAAAGCGGACCACGCGACCATCCGGCAGCACCACTTCCAGGCCGGTCACATGGTTCACCGTCACGCCCAGCGCCAGCGTATGCGGACCGCCTGAATTCTCCGCCACATTGCCGCCAATGGTGCAGGCCTTCTGGCTGGATGGGTCCGGCGCGTAGTAGTAGCCAAACTTCGCCGTGGCGTTGCTCAGTTCAAGATTCACCACGCCCGGCTGTACCACCGCGCGCTGGTTGGGCACGTCAATGTCCAGGATCTTGTTCATCCTGGCCAGTGAGAGCACAATGGCTTCTTTCCTGGCGATGGCCCCGCCGCTCAGCCCTGTCCCGGCGCCTCTGGGCACCACGGGAACCTTGTGCTGTGAGGCCAGCTTCATGATCTGGGCAACCTGGCCGGTGTTCTGGGCAAACACCACGGCCCCCGGACGGCTCTTGTCCACGCCGGCGTCATATTCATACATCATGAGCTCTTCCGGCCTGTCCAGCACGGCATCAGCTCCGGCAATTTTCTTGAGTTGGCGAAGTATGGTGGAGTCCATAAGCGTTGCCGATAATTTTAGTCCTTTATGGAGCTGCCGTGGAAATCCAGACGGAGCTCAGGTCTGGGGTGCGACGGGTACTTGGTTTTTGGTGCTTGGTTTTCAATTTCCCGATTACCCGATTACTCAATTACCCAATCTTGGGAGGGGGTACCCCCTGCCCCTACCCCCCGGTTTCACCCATTTTCACCCATTTTCACCCAATGTCACCCAAGCCGGGGTCCCCGGCAAGCCCGATTTTGGCTTGCTGGGGTGGAAG
>WNFD01014718.1_pt1 | contig 17962 bp, 18 predicted proteins | sample 5400491 | NCBI WGS metagenome assembly WNFD01 (sample SAMN13153343, study PRJNA577476) | soil metagenome | isolation source: 120 cm saprolite under Douglas fir tree site 2 hole 2 replicate 2 | place: USA:California | collected 2015-04-18 | reverse complement strand
TGCTCACTGCGATCGTAATGTGCGGCGCGTTGTACACGATCACCGCGACGCTGATCGGCTTCAGCGCGCCGCAACGGCCGCCGCGCGCGAACCTGCGCACCGCGGGGTTGCTGCTCGCGCACGCCGTGCCCGCCGCCCTAGCGCTGTTCTTCCTTTTTCCGCGCGTGCAGGGCCCGCTCTGGGGCCTGCCGCAGGACGCTTACAGCGGCATGACCGGGCTGTCGGACAGCATGAGCCCGGGAAATCTCTCGCACCTCGCGCAGTCCGACGCCATCGCGTTCCGCGCCGAGTTCGAAGGCGAAACGCCGCCGCAGCCGCTGCGCTACTGGCGCGGTCCGGTGATGTGGGATTTCGACGGCCGCAACTGGTCGATGGGGCCGACGCTGCTCGCCGATTTCACGCCTCTGGAAGGCGGCAGGGGACGGTACCGCTACGGCGTGGTGCTGGAGGCGCACAACCGCAACTGGCTGTTCGCCCTGGAAACCGCAGCCACGTTGCCCGAGCGCGCGCGTTACACCGCTGATGGCCAGCTGCTCGCCCGCTCCCCGGTGCGCGCGCGCATGCGCTACGACCTGGTTTCCGTGATCGCTCCGGCGGGCCTCGACACCGACGAAGAGCCGGCCGCCTTGCGGCGCGCGCTGCGCAGGCCGCCGGGGTTCAACGCGCGCACGGTCGCGCTGGCGGAAAAACTGCGCGCCGCGTCCAGCTCGGACGGCGAAGTGATAACGCGCGCCATCACTCTCCTCAGGGAAGGCCGCTACCTTTACACGCTCGAGCCGCCCCTGCTCGGCGCCGACTCGGTGGATGAATTCCTGTTCGACACCAAGGCCGGCTTTTGCGAGCACTTTTCCTCGGCGTTCGTGTTCATGATGCGCGCCGCCGGAATTCCGGCACGGGTGGTCACCGGTTACCAGGGCGGCGAGCTGAACCCCGTGGACCAGATCATCACCGTGCGGCAATCCGACGCCCATGCCTGGGCCGACCGCCGCCGCGGTGCCGGGCCGCATCCAGTCCGGCCTGGCGCGCGCGCTGCCCGCGGGTGAGCCGCTGCCGCTGATGATGCGGCCACAGCTCGAATGGCTGCGCGAGATGCGCTTCCAGTGGGACGCACTCACGCACAAGTGGAACGTGTGGGTGCTCGGCTACAACCCGGAGCGCCAGCGCGACCTGATGCTGCTGCTGGGCATTCGCGACGCCGACTGGCGCAGCCTCACCGCCACCCTGTTCACGATTCTCGGTGTCATGACGCTCGTTCTGCTCGCCTGGTCGCTGCGTCAGCTCGCGCGCCCGGATCCCGTGCAGAAGGCCTGGCGGGCGTTCTGCCGCAAGCTCGCGGCGCGCGGCGTCGAGCGCGCGCCGCACGAAGGGCCGCGCGATTACTCGGTGCGCGCGGCACGCGCGCTGCCGGGCTCGCGGCGCGCCATTCTGCGCATCGCCTTGCTGTATATCGGCTTGCGCTACGGCTCCCAGGCGAGCACGCTCGCGGCAGCGCGGCTGCGGCGCCTGGTGCGCGAGCTGCGGCTCACGTGAAACGCTGCCTCGCTTTCCTGGCGTTGATTTCCCCTGCGCTCGCGCAACAACCCGGCTATGCAGAACGCCCGGAGGTGCGCGCGTTCATCCGCGAGCTGGTCGAGCGCCACGGCTTCGTCGAGCGCGAGCTCCTTGCCGTGTTCTCGCGCGCGCAGCGCACCGAGGCGGTGCTGCAGGCGGTGCAAGCTCCGGCGGAGCGCCGCCCCTGGGAGGAATACCGCGCGACCTTCCTCACCGAGCGGCGCATTGCCGACGGCGTCGCGTTCTGGAACGCCAACCGCAAGGCGCTCGAGCGCGCGGAGCGCCAGTACGGCGTGCCGCCCGAATACGTGGTCGCGATCGTCGGCGTGGAGACCTTCTATGGCCGCAACACCGGCCGCTGGCGCGTGCTCGACGCGCTCACCACTCTCGCCTTCGACTACCCGCCGCGCGCGCCGTATTTCCGCGATCAGCTCGAGCATTACCTGCTCCTCGTGCGCGACGGCGGCATCGACGTCTTCTCCGTGCGCGGTTCCTACGCCGGGGCGATCGGCATCCCGCAGTTCATGCCGGGCAGCACGCGGCGCTTCGCGGTCGATTTCAACGGCGACGGCGTCATCGATCTGCGCCGCAGCGCGGCGGATGCGATCGGCAGCGTCGCCAACTTCCTCAAGCAGCACGGCTGGGAGCCCGGGGGCGAGGTGGCGCTCGAGGCCCGCGTCACCGGAGACGCCTACCGCGCGTATACGGGCGGCCTGGAGGCCAAAAATGCGCTCGCCGAACTGATCCAGGCCGGGGTGCAACCGCTCGGCAAGGATCTGCCGGGAGAGGCGCGTGCGGCGCTCGTCGAGCTCGAGACGCCGGAGCGGCCGAGCGAGTACCGCATCGGCTTCAAGAACTTCTACGTCATCACGCGGTACAACCGCAGCGCGTACTACGCCGCCGCGGTCAACGATCTCGCCAAGGCGCTGCGCGAAGCTCAGAGCGCGGGCAAATAGCGCATCGGATCGACGGCAGCCGATCCCTTGCGGATCTGGAAGTGCAGCTTCGGGCGCTCCGCGTCGGTACTGCCGAGCTCGGCGATCTTCTGGCCGCGCGCCACGCTTTGCTGCTCCTTCACCAGGATGTCCTTGTTGTGCGCGTAGACCGTGATGAAGCCGTTGTCGTGCTTGATCACGACCAGCTTGCCCAGGCCCGGGATGCCGGTGCCGCTATAGGTGACACGGCCGGCGGCTGCCGCGACCACCGGATCGCCGATCCTGCCCTCGATATCGATGCCCTTGCTTCTCGGCTCGGCGAATCCGGCCAGGATCTTGCCCTTGGCCGGCCAGATGAACTCGATCGCGTCCGGCTGCTTGTCTTCCCTCGAAAGGATCGCGACGTTTTCCCTGGAGTACGGCAGGCGCACCGCCTTCGGTTCGGTTTTCGCAGCGCCGTCGCCGCGCCCTTGCTGAGGCGCCGAGTCGAGGGGCCTCGCTTCGACGCGGCCCGCGCCGCGCGCCGGCGCCACCTGCACTGCGCTGCGATCCTGCGGGGGCCTCACTCGCAGAACCTGTCCGACGCTGATCTTGGTCGGATCATCGACGCCATTCCACTGCGCCACCTCGCGGTAATCGGCGCCATGGTCCAAGGCGATGCTGTAAAGGGTGTCGCCGCGCTTCACCATGTAGGAGCCCGGCGGCACCGGTTGCGCGGGCTGTGCGGCCGAAGCCGCAGGCGGCGCCGAGCGGCCGCGATCGACCACCGGCGCCCAGCGGCGCGTGGCGCACGCGGCGACGCTCAGCGCCAAGACCACGATGCATGCCAGTCCTGCCGCCCGCGTCATGCCTTGCCCGCCTCCATCGGAACGAAACGCACCGCATCGAGCCCGGACTCGATGAATCCGCGCCCGCTGCGCTCGATCAGCACCAGCCGCTGCGCCTCCCGCCCGGAATTGCCAGCGTGCAGCGGCAATATCATTCTGCCACCGGGAGCGAGCTGGCGTAACAGGGCGTCGGGAATCTGGCGCGCCGCCGCCGCGACGATGATCGACTGGAACGGCGCCGCTTTCTCCAGGCCGGCATAGCCGTCGCCGTGCGCGAGGCGCAGATTCTTGAGCCGCAGGCCGAGGAGATTGGCGCGCGCGCGCTCGAGCAGCCCCTTGATGCGCTCGATCGAGTAAACGTCCCGGAAGATATGCGCCAGCACCGCGGCCTGGTAACCGCAGCCGGTGCCGACCTCCAGGATTTTTTTTGCAATTTTCTGTTCAATCAATGCTTCGATCATGCGAGCGACGACGTAAGGCTGCGAAATGGTCTGGCCGAAACCGATCGGCAGCGCAGTGTCCTCGTAGGCGCGGCTCGCCAGCGCCTCCTCGACGAACAGGTGCCGCGGCACCGTGCCCATGGCGCCGAGCACGCGCTCGTCGCGGACACCTTGCTCTCGCAGCCGCTCCACCATGCGCACGCGGGTGCGTTGCGAGGTCATGCCAATGCCAGCGGCATTCCTGTTCTGGCCGGCTGCGCTCTTCACTGCTCGAACCACTTCCTGACCAGCGGCAGCTGGGCGTGGTGCGTCAGATCCATGCGCAGCGGCGTCAGCGACACGCGGCAGTGGTCGACGGCGTGGAAATCGGTCCCCGGCCCGGCGTCGGCAGCGCCGCCTGCGGGGCCGATCCAGTACGCAGTCTCGCCGCGCGGCGTTTGCAGCTTTACCACCGGCTCGGCCTTGTGGCGCCGGCCGAGCCGCGTCACCTCGACGCCGCGCAGCTCGGCCGGCGGCACGTCGGGCACGTTGACGTTGAGCAGCAGCGGCTCGCTGAACGGCGAGCGCTTGAAGCGCTCGACGATCTGCAGCGCGACGCCGATCGCGCTGTCGAAATGCTCGCCCGTCCTGCTGGTGAGGGAAACGGCGAGCGCCGGGATGCCGAGCAGGTAGCCTTCCGCCGCCGCGGCGACGGTGCCGGAATAGATCGTGTCGTCGCCCATGTTGGCGCCCAGGTTGATGCCCGACACCACCATGTCGGGGGTGAATTCGAGCAGCCCGGTGACCGCGATATGCACGCAGTCGGTCGGCGTGCCGTTCACCGAAAAGTAGCCGTTGGGCGCGCGCCGCACGATCAGCGGCCGGTCGAGCGTGAGGGAATTCGAGGCGCCGGAGCGGTCGCGTTCGGGAGCCACGACCGTCACCTCGCCCACCTGGCGCAGCGCCTCGGCGAGCAGGCTGATCCCCGGAGCGAAGTAGCCGTCGTCGTTCGACACCAGGATTTTCATGCGAGCGATTCTACAGGCCGTGCGCGCTGGAGCTAGGCGGCGCTCGCGGTCGGCTACAATATTTTGGAGGAGGAGACCCATGCGCAATTCCGTACCCCGCGTGTTCTGGGCGGCGGCGCTCGCCGCGGCGCTCGCCTGCGACGCCGACGCCGCAAAGCAGACCGTAAAAATCGCCTATATCGGCCCCCTCACCGGGGGCGTTTCCGCCAATGGCATCGGCGGGCGCAACTCGGCCGATCTGGCGGTGAGGCTGAGGAACGCCGATCCCAAGGCCAAGTACCACTACGAGCTGGTGAGCCTCGACGACGAATGCAAGCCCAACATCGCCGTGCAGGCCGCGACCAAGGCTGCCTCCGACAACTCCATCATCGCCGGGGTCACGCACTACTGCTCCGTGGCGGCGATCGCAGCCGTGGACACCTATCACAAGTTCGGCTTTCCCGCGGTGGTGTGGGGCGCGGTGCTTCCCGACATCACCTACCGCAACAAATACTCCGAAGTACATCGCGTCAACGGCACGATGATCAACCAGAACGACGTCGCGGCGAAGTTCATGACCGGCCTGAAGTACAAGCGCTGGGTCATCATTCACGACACCACGGACTACGGCAAAGGGCACGACAAGTACTTCACCGAGTACCTGACCAAGTACGGCGGCCAGGTCCTGGGACGCTTCGGCGTCACCGCCGACCAGCAGGACTTCACCGCCGAGCTCACCAAGGCGAAGGAGCTCAAGCCCGAGGTGATCTATTTCGGCGGCCTGACGCCGATCGGCGTGCGCATCCGCTCGCAGATGGAGCGGCTCGGCATCGATGCGGTGTTCGAAGGCACCTCGGGCATCAAGTCCGACTCGTACATCGATGGACTCGGCAAGCTCGCCGAGGGCAGCCTGTCCTTCATCGAAGGCGCGCCGTGGGAAAAGCTGCCCGGCGGGCTGTTCTTCATCGGCAAGTACTCGCAGCAGAAGTACGACCAGGGGCCGGAGGCGTACGGCCCGTTCGCCTTCACGGCGGCGAGCCTGATCATGGACGTGATCGAGCAGATCGGCCCCAACCGCAAGAAAGTAATCGAGGAGCTGCGCAAGACCCGCGACAAGGATTCGATCGTCGGCAAGATCAGCTTCGACGACCACGGCCAGAACGTCGTCCCGCTCATCACGAAGTACGTGGTGCAGGACGGCAAATGGGTGGTCTGGGAGGACAGTGAGTATGCCTCCGGTCGCCGTAGGCTGAAGTAGATCCCTTCAAGAGGTGGACGTAGGCCTCTTCGGGCAGTACGTCGCCAACGGCCTCATGCTTGGCGTGATCTACGCCATGGTGGCCGTCGGCTTCACGCTGTTCTTCGGCGTGCTCGACGTGATCAAGTTTTCGCACGGCGATGTCCTCACCGTCGGCGCGTTCACCGGCCTTGCCACCTACGCCGGCATGCAGGCTGCCGGCATTGCCTCGCCCCTTCTCCAGCTCCTGGCGGTCGTCCTGGCCGCTGTTGCCGCCATGGCTTTCCTGGGAGCAGGGATCGCGAAGTATCTCGTGCTGCCGCTGCGCACCGCGCCCCCGCTCAACACGCTGCTCCTCACGCTGATGCTCGGCTCGGCTCTGCGCGAGTGCGTGCGCCTGTTCTACCCGCAGGGCGCGGTGCGCCTGTTCTACCCGCAGGGCGCGAACCCGAAGCCTTTCCCGCGGCTCCTGCCGCAGGACGCGGTCGCGCTAGGCAGCTTCACGCTGCGCCTGGACAACGTTCTGCTGCTCCTCGGCGGCCTGGCGGCGATCGCCGCGGTGCATTTCGTCATTACACGCACGAAGCTCGGCCTGGCGATCCGCGCGGTGGCGCAGGACGCCGAGACCGCGCGCATCATGGGGGTCGATCTCGAGCGCGTGGTGCTGCTGACTTTCGCGCTCGGCTCGGGGTTGGCCGCGCTCGCCGGAATCATGAACGGCCTCTATTACAGCGAGATCAATTTCTCGATCGGCCTGCTGCTGGGGGTGATCGGATTTTCGGCGGCGGTCGTGGGCGGCCTGGGCAACATTTACGGCGCGATCCTCGGCGGCTTTCTCTTCGCCGGGCTGCAGACGGTCGGCGCGGTGCTCCTGCCCGCGCTGCTGCCGGAGGTGCCTTCCGCGTACAAGGACGTTTTCGCGTTCGCTGCAGTGATCGCATTCATGGCGTGGCGGCCGACCGGCCTGATCGCCGAGAAGACCGCGGAGCGCGTATGAGCGTTCTCCCGGGGATTGCATCGATCGCGGCGATGGCGCTCTACGCCGCGTTTTTCCTGCACGCGGAGTCGCAGGCGCAAGTGCTCGGGCTTCTCGCGCTCGCGGTCGTGGGGGTGCCCGTGCTCGCCCGCGTCGGCTGGATCGCGCGCACTGCAGTGTCGCTCGAAGCGCATCCGCTCGCCGCGCGCTCGGCTAGCGTGGCGGCGCTCGCCGTGATCATCGCGCTGTTCCACGACCAGCACTTCGTCATGCTGATGCTCGCCTCGGTCCTGCTGTACAGCGTGGCCTGCCTGGGCCTGACGGTGCAGTTCGGCTATGCGGGGGTGGTGAACTTCGCCGGCGCAGCGTTCCTCGGCGTCGGCGGCTACACCTCGGCGGTACTCGGGCCCCATGTGCCGCACGCGCTGGTGCTTCTCATCGGCGGTCTGCTGGCGGCACTCGTCGGCTCGATCCTCATCCTGCCGATCCTGCGCACGCGCGGCCACTACGCGGCGCTGATCACGGTCGCGTTCGGCATTCTGTTCCGCACCTTCGTCGAGGTGAACGACGCGCTGGGCGGACCGCAGGGGCTGCAGGTGAAGGGAATGAATTTGTTCGGCTGGGAGCTGAATTCTCCGGCCGGGGATCTTTCCTTCTATGCCAACTACGTCGTCGTCGGACTCGCGCTTGCCGCGGCGGCCTTCGTGCTGGTGCGGCGGCTGGAGCGCTCGTGGGTCGGCCTGAACCTCGACGCCGTGCGTCTCGACGAGACCGCAGCGGCCGTGTTCGGCATCGACGTGGCGCGCTGGAAAATCCTCGCCTTCACCTGCGGCAATTTCTTCGCAGGTGTCGCGGGCGCGGCTTACGCCATGATGACCGGCTTCGTCGCGCCGAACAGCTTCACGTTCGGCGATTCGCTGATCCTCGTGTCGATCGTGCTCCTCGGCGGCCTGGGCAGCGCGTGGGGCGTGCCGCTTGCCGCGGGCATCGTGCTGCTGGTGCCGGAAAAGCTGCAGGCGCTGCAGGAATACCGCTTTCTCCTCTACGCGGTGCTGGTGATCGTCATCCTGCTGGTCCGGCCGCAGGGCCTGATCGCCCGCCCGTCTCGCGAATATTTTCCCAAATGAGCGAGGCGCTTCTTTCCTGTTCCGGCCTCAGCGTGCGCTTCGGCGGCCTGGTGGCGCTGGACGCGCTCGATCTGGAGGTGAGGAGCGGCGCGATCCTCGGCCTCATCGGCCCGAACGGCTCGGGCAAGACGACGCTGTTCAACGTCATCACCGGCGTTTACCGGGCCGCCGGAGGCCACGCGCAATTCAGCGGCCAGGACCTGACCGGCATGACGCCGCAGCGCATCTACGCCGCCGGCGTCACCCGCACGTTCCAGCGCTCGCGGCTCGCGCTGCCGCTCTCCGTGTTCGACAACGTCATGATCGGCAACCACCGCCGGCTGCATCACGGACTCTGGTTCAACCTCTTCCGGAGATCGGAATTGAGAAAGGAGTTCGAAAGAAATCTTGCCAAGGCGCGCGCTCTGGTCGCGACCTTCAGCGCGCGGCTCGCCGAGCGCATGTTCGACGCGGTCGGCGCGTTCGGCATGATCGACCGCCGCCGCATCGAGATCTGCCGCGCGCTGGTATCGGAGCCGCGCCTGCTGCTGCTGGACGAGCCGTCGGCAGGAATGGCGCACGAGGAAACGCGCGAGCTGATGGATGATCTCCTGGCGGTGCGCTCGCGCCTGCCCGGCCTGTCCATCGTGATCATCGAGCACGAGATGAACGTCATCGAGCGCGTGTGCGAGCGCTGCGCGGTGCTCAACTATGGCCGCAAGATCGCCGAAGGCTCCTACGCCCAGGTCGCCGCCGATCGGCAGGTCCAGATCGCCTACCTGGGCACGGAGTAAAGGGGTCATGGCTGCCCTTCTCCGGATCGAGGGCATCAGCGTCGGGTACGACCGCGCCGACGTGCTGCGCGAGGTGTCGCTGGCGGTCGAAGCGGGATCGATCACCTGCATCCTCGGCTCCAACGGCTCCGGAAAATCGACGCTCATCCGCGCCATCCTCGGCCTGACGGCGCCACGACGCGGGCGCATCGTCTTCGACGGCGCCGACATCGCGGGCCTGCCGACGCACGCCATCGTCGCGCGCGGCCTCGCCTGCATCCCCGAGGGCCGGCGCGTGTTTCCGAAGCTCACGGTAGCGGAGAACCTTCGCCTGGGCGCCTATCGCGAGACGCGGGAGGCTACGATCCGCTCGCGCATGGACAAGGTGTTCGCGATTTTTCCGCGCCTCGCGGAGCGCGCGGGCCAGCTCGCCGGCACCATGTCGGGCGGCGAGCAGGCGATGATCTCGATCGGCCGCGGCCTGATGCCGGAGCCGCGGCTGCTTCTCGTCGACGAGCCGTCGCTCGGGCTGTCGCCGATTCTGGTCAAGGAGAATTTCGCCGTGATCCGCCGCGCGAACGAGATGGGCATCACGCTGCTGCTGGTCGAGCAGAACGTGCGCCAGACGCTCGCCATCGCGCACTCCGGCTACGTGCTATCGCAGGGCCGTGTCGTAGCTTCGGGAAGCGCGCGCGAGCTGGCGCAGAACGCGGAAGTGCACCAAGCCTATTTCGGCTGAGTCCCCGCTCTACACTTCGCGGTAATTCGAGCCTTTATGCACGTAGGGTTCGGGCTCTACCCGCCGCGCGTTGCGCTCCATCCAACCGATCAGAGCGTCAAACAAAGCAAAGCCACAGCAGACACCAGCGACCCATAAGCCCAAGGTGATGTAGATGGCCTTGTCGGTCTGTCCGTCTGCAAACTCGTGAATCCCCCGCATCAGGGCGGGAACAGTAAGAATGGCGATCAGCCAGTTCAGAGCCAGGCGCACTTTCATCATAGTCGCCTCCCTAGGTCTTTCTGAGTATAGGAAGGCCAACCGTTCGCGCCAGTGCAAATGTAGCATTTTGAAGCGATGAATCTGCGGTGGGCATGACAGCCGAACCGCCGAAAAATCGAGCGCCCGCCATGGAGCGCGCGACGAGTCCGTTAACAATTGGTAGCAATTCCTAGCGCACTGATACACGGATTGCGCGCACGCTTCTCTTCGTGATTCGTTGCTGGAATCGTGATCTTCACAAGGAGAAGAACCATGAAAGCCTCCCGTAAAGTGCTTGTGATGCTTGCGGCCGGTGCCTCGCTCACCGCAATGGCGCCAGCCTTCGCAGACGGTCGGGATTACGAACACGGGTACGGCTATTGGCACCACCACGAAGCAGGCGTCGTCTACAGCGCGCCCGTCTACTACGGTCCGCCGCAGGTCGTATACGCCCCGCCGCCGGTGTACTACGGTCCGCCGCAAGTGGTCTACGCGCCAGCGCCGGTGTACTACGGTCCGCCCCCGGTCGTGTACGCACCGGCGCCGGCCTACTACGGTCCGCCCCAAGTGGTGTACAGCCAGCCAGCCCCGGCGCGCGTCTGTCGCCAAACGCCGGGAACGTGGGGGGCGCCATCGCTGGCGCGGTGATCGGAAGCCGCTTTGGACAGGGCGATGGGCGCCTTGCTGCCACTGCTATCGGCGCCGTGCTCGGCAGCATGATTGGTGGGGGGATGTAAGCGCACGTCGTACCGCCGCTCCGCGCGCACGAGAGCTTCACGCGATCAGGCCCGCGACGATCCGCGGGCCTTTACGCGCCACGTTTCATACCTTCCCATGCCACGCCCTAGACGCAGGGCGCTGTTCGGCGGCGACGTATGTGAATGAATTCTCGGGTCGGGGCGGAGAGATTTGAACTCGCGACCACCTGCACCCCATGCGTGATCGGGAAAACGGGGAGTATACCAATCAACACCTTGCAGCGTTCGCCTTCCCCGTTTACCGGCTGTACAAGCCAGACAAAGCCGAAATCGCAGCGATCAAAGCTACATCTTGGCTACATGCGGAGCAACTAGCGCGTGAGCGCGGTAAGCACATCCTCAAGTGTTGTCCATGCCGCAGCTTCCGCACGGCCGTGCGACCGCAAATCGGCGCGTGTCTGCCGGAAAACAAGTCCGCCCGTTAATGCGAAGTTGGCGATCTGCGCGAAGCGTAGAGGCTCGCGCTGGACCTTGACACCTGCCAACAGGCAATAGACGAGAACTTTGAGTAAAGCTAGCTGTGCCTGCGTCGCGAGTACGGGTGTGCCGTAGACCTCCTGCAGAGAGTCGATACCGTTGAACAACGCCGCGGACGGTACGCGTCTGCCGGCTTGGCATGCTGCCAAGAGGACGCGCCTGGGATGGAAAGGGCACAGCCACCTTGCTACGACCGACCAGGGACGAATGGCATTGCGGGCTAAGGCCAAGCTGTCTGCGTTGCTGTGCCCTGCCAGGAGGACGACATCGTACCGGGCATTTTTCGTCGCGCGGCGACCGAATTCCGCCAGTAATTGTGACTCGGTCGTGGCCTGCACAAGGTCGCATTTAGCTGTAGGAATAAGAAGGCGGGCTTCCTCAAAAACCTCTCTGGCGAGAGAAAGTCCGTCCCGTGCCAGCTTCTCCGAGTCGCATTCGACGATGAGAAGCGATTTCGGTGCGTGAGACCGCGTTCGGGGCGCGGTGGTTGTTAGCTTGCGTTTAGTCACAGATTTGGCAGCGGGCGGCGCACTTAATCAAGCTGCCCGGAACAATATAGACGCGCGTCCGCTGTTTGTTCGAGCGCTAAGCGGGTCCCCGAACAATGCAAAATTGGGCACTGAATTGTTACTGTACGCGCGCCGCGTGGCTTCCTTCACTTCGCCAAGATTTATGTTACCGCGGGCTAGTTGCAGTCTGTGCGCGTGTAATAGCCGTCGAACCAACTACGGCAATTGATTGTCGGACTTTGTGGCAGCGGATATAACCGAGGCTGAATCTGCGGCTGCTGAATCAGCGGCGAAACGTAAACAGGGGGACCCAGTAGGACCTTCAGGCGGTCCATCGATCGCTCGTAACGCTCATCTGCCTTTCTAATTGCTTCCTGCAAAGCCTCAAGTTGTGTTCGTTCGGTTTGAATGGCACGTAACTTACGCTCGGCCTCATCAACCGACCTTTGAGCTTTTTCTACTTTTCGACGATGACACTCGGTCGCAAAAAGAGAGAAGGATGACATCGACTCACAGTCACCAGCTTCAAGTTTGCGTTCGTCTTCCTGGAACTCCCGCACCGCCTCAGCTTTCATCCTTGCCCTAGTTCGCTCGTTTTCTTCTATCCTCTGCTTGCACTTGTCAGCTGTCGTTGAACGACAAAAGCGCGCGTTGGATTCTAATATGAGCTTATCGTTGTCCTCGATTGCTTGATTCAAGCGCTCATAGATCGCCGCGGTCGAAAACGGAGTCGATGCCGCGTGAAAGGAAACGAGCAGCAATGCTATCGCGAGAGCGGGAAGGCGCATATTTTTAAAAAACCTCACGGTTTCCTCTCGACTTAGGTTTGGGCTGCGCTCGCTGGCCGAATTGCGCCATCCTCTCCGCTGGCCGCGTGTAGTGCGCTTACATCTTTTTCGCCGTAATGCCGAAATCGCGCTTGCCGCGGACTATCTGACAGAACCTTTTGCAACCGCCATACTCTCCTGCAAGCTTGGTAACAAGGTCAATATCAACTTGCGGTGTGCTCAAGCCGAAACAGACTTGCTCTAAATACCCGAAAGGGATGTTCATGAGGCCGTGTTTGTCGCGGATCACTCGCACCTCGCGCTCGCACTTCCACGCAGGACTCTTTGCTGTGAGATAAATCTTCGCCGTTTCCTGAACAAAGTTCTTTAACTCCATTGGTGCTTCATGCGCTAGCCAAACCGTCAGTGCATCTTGACTGTACTTGACCTTGTCTGTGCCGAATATCTTGTTTTTTGGATCAAGGAAAAAAGAAGCGGGAAATCGATATAGGAGACAGACACCTCTATGTGCGTCTGCATAGTGTGACCACATGAGGGTTATGCGTTGACTGAGTGAAAATGAACATATACCGAAATTCTCGAATTGCCGCTCCCATCGTTCAATAAATTTCTTTCCATCCTTTAGGGCTGATTGCAACCAAGTCTTCCGTGTGCCGGTAGCGGACGATGCGGCTTGCGAGAATGACTTTCTTAGGTCCAACCGGCAGTCGAACGGGTCGTTCAGGTTCTTGGGTTTCGCGAAGTAGAGCTGCGAGTTAACCAACGACGCGATCAAATGTTTATTGATCGTCCTATATCTAAAGTACCGGTAGTCAGGAATGGTTGCGGTCATAAACAAGGTTCGGGCGCGCCTTCCCGCGGGCGTAACACGGGGGCGCATGGATACATTCTAGGCCGGGCTGCATAGGAGCGGCGCGGCCACGCCCAAGCGTCCAATGCGCCAACGGGCGAGGTCCGCAGATGGGGGGAAAGTAGGCGGCGACGTGAAAGCGCAACAAACGCGGCCAGCCAGGCGTGTATATATTGACAGTATCGGCCTCGGCCGGTACTTTGAGTGCGCCTACGCGGATCAGGCGCACTACTTTACAAGCGGCCAGGCGCCGCGTGAACCCTACGGGGGAAATCAATGCATTCACTTGTCACTAACCTGTGACCGAGTGAAGCCCGGCGGCTGATCATCATCTAGTTCTCCTGGCTCCATTCGGTCCTTAACGGAATGGAGTCGTCATGGAAGAGATTGGAAGCATTGGGAGCGGCGCGCATGTCGCGCCGCCGCGCGGCGCGACTGCGCCCGCCCCTTTACTTGATAAAGGGGACGGAAACGTGCCGGGGAACACCTGGCGCTCGTCGTGGAATCGTAAGCAATGGATGACGCGTCGGGCGGTCATTGACCGGCTGCGCTACTGGCAGGCGAACGGGTACCAGTGCCTTTGGGTCACGCTCACGTCGTCGCCCCGGAGTTCCGCCAAGCGGCTACGGAGCGATTTCCAGGCCTTACGCAAGAGGATCGGGCGGGAGTTCGGATTTGCAGGCGTCGAGTACGTCTGCGTGGATACGCGAGAAGGCCACGGGGTCCTGCACATGATCTGGGCCTGGAAAGACCCGGACGCACGAAAGAAGGCCTCGTTTTACATCCCCTTCCCCTGGCTGCAGAACTCCTGGTCCGCTCTGCATGGCGCCTTTCACGTCAACGTGAAGCGGATTGGCGGCGCGGACCGGGATGCTCGAGCGCTGTCCCGGTACATCGTGGCGCAGTACTGCGGCCACCAGAAGGCGCTGGTGAGGATCTCCCAGTCCAGGGCGGCCGTACCCTTCGGTCGCATGCGGGCGCAGCTCCTACGCATGCTGAAGAACCTTCCGGAGCGTTACCAGCAGGGCCATAAGCTTATCCGGGGCTTGAGCCATGAGGAGTTCGGCCGCACGTTTAACGGGTTGCTCTGGCGGACGTTCCGCAACGCATGGGACGCGCTGGTGCGTTCGCGCAGCTGCGAGGCCTTCGGGGTCACGCTCATCTGGTCGGACGGCCAGTTGCGAAGGATATGAGCCATGAGCACGCTCAACCTGCAACAAGCTGCGGCGCTCCTGAAGATTCATCCGGTCACGCTGCAGGACAAGGCGCGCGCCGGCGAGATCCCGGGGGCGAAGATCGGGCGGGCCTGGGTGTTCGTGGAAATTGACCTCCTCGAATACATCCGCGCACAATACCGGCGGCGAGCGTTGCAGGGTGAACATGCGGAGAAAACGCAATGTCACTCTACAAGCGCAGTGGTTCACCGTATTGGTGGATCAAACTCAGCCACAACGGACGACGAATACAGCAAAGTTCTGGCACTTCCGACAAAGCAAAAGCCCGGGAGTATCACGACAAGCTGAAGGCGTCGCTGTGGGACCAGGAGCGCCTGGGCATCAAGCCCGTGCATTCCTGGAAGGAAGCAGCTGTCCGGTGGCTGAGGGAAAGTACGCACAAGGCTTCGCAGGGCCTGGACAAGATGCACCTCCAATGGCTCGACAAGTTCTTGGGCGGGTTGAATCTCACGGAGATCAGCCGCGACGTGATAGACCGGATTACGCAAGCAAGGCTGGCGGATAATGTGTCGAATGCTTCCGTCAATCGCATGCTTCAGTGCATCCGGGTCATTCTTCGCAGAGCGGTGAACGAGTGGGAATGGCTCGACCGGGCGCCGAAGATTCGGTTCCTGCATGAGCCTACCCGGCGCGTTCGGTGGTTGACGCGGGATGAGGCCGAGACGTTGTTAGGCCAGTTACCGGAGCATTTGGCGGCGATGGTGCGTTTCTCGCTCGAGACGGGGCTGCGGAAGTCCAACGTAACGGGGCTGAAATGGTCGCAGGTGGACCTGGTGGCCCGGAAAGCGTGGATTCACCCGGACCAGGCGAAGGCAAGGAAGGCGATCGCGGTGCCGCTCTCTTCGGCGGCAGTTGTGCTGCTAAGGGAGCAGCTAGGGAAGAAGCGCGAGGACAAGTACCGCGAGTACGTGTTCGTGTATCACGGCAAGCCGGTAACGCAGGTGAACGGCAAGGCATGGAAAGGCGCTCTGGATCGGGCCAGGATCAAGGAGTTTCGTTGGCATGATCTGCGGCACACCTGGGCGAGCTGGCATGTACAGGCGGGAACGCCGTTGCACGTGCTGCAGGAGCTCGGCAGTTGGGAGTCGGTCGAGATGGTGCGGCGCTACGCGCACCTGTCAGCGGATCACCTGGCGAGCTATGTAGATCGCGTCTCGGGGCTTCGGCCAGTGGGTGCCGGTGAGGTGGCTACATTGGGGCTACAGTCACCAGAAATACAAACGGCCTCCTGAGCGGAAGCCGTTGATATTTCTTGGTCGGGGCGGCGAGATTTGAACTCGCGACCACCTGCACCCCATGCAGGTACGCTACCAGGCTGCGCTACGCCCCGAGAGCGGCTATTTTAACCCTTGTAGTTGCTCAAGGACCGCGCGCAGCTCGCGCTTGATCGCGGCGAGATCGACGCCCGCGCCTGCAGTCGGCGGCTCGCTGCGCACCGGCTCGGGCTTGTCTTCGTGGGTCAGCGAGTTGTCGAGGCGGTTGCGCGCCCCGCTGATGGTGAAGCCGTCTTCGTAGAGCAGCTCGCGGATGCGGCGGATGAGCAGCACTTCGTGGTGCTGGTAATAGCGCCGGTTGCCGCGCCGCTTCACCGGCTTCAGCTGGGTGAACTCCTGCTCCCAGTAGCGCAGGACGTGCGGCTTCACCCCGCACAGCTCGCTCACCTCACCGATGGTGAAGTAGCGCTTGGCGGGAATCGCCGGGAGTTCAGCTTTCCTGCGGTTTTGCTCCATGGCGCGCCTTCTCGACCATGGCCTTCAGTTTCTGGCTGGCGTGGAAGGTCACGACGCGACGCGCGCTGATCGGGATCTCCTCGCCGGTCTTCGGGTTGCGCCCAGGGCGCTGCGGCTTGTCCCGCAGCTGGAAGTTGCCGAACCCCGAGAGCTTTACGCTTTCGCCGCGCTCGAGCGCGCCGCGAATCTCCTCGAAGAAGGCTTCCACCATGTCCTTGGCCTCGCGCTTGTTCAGGCCGACCTTCTCGAATAGCAGGTCGGCCAGCTCGGCCTTCGTCAACGTCATCGCGCGCTCCCCTGAGCCCTTTTCCCTTTTAATTCCGGAGGATTGCGGAGAATTTTCGACCTAGCAGGGCTACCAGCGCATCGCGGGCAGCATCTGCCTCCGCATCCGTAAGGGTTCGTTCAGTATGTTGCATAACTACCCGGAACGCAAGGCTTTTTCTCCCGGGAGGCAGACTTTCGCCGCGATACAGGCTAAACAGCCGCACAGCCCGCACGATGGGTGGTTTTTCGGCCTCGATGGCGTCGAAAACCGCCTGTCCGGGGGTGTTGGAGTCGAAAAGCAGGGCCATATCCCGCACCACGGGGGGGTACTTGGACGGCACCTCCGGGCGGGGAAGCGGGACCGACTCCAAGGGCTCCGCCTCCACCTCGAAAAGCACTGGCGGCTGTGGCAACTCGTACTTCTGCTGCCACTTCGGGTGCAGCTCGCCGATCCATCCCGCCGGCTTGCCATCGACAAGAACGCGCGCCGAACGGCCAGGGTGAAGAGCAGGATGCGCTGCCGGCTCGAAACGCACGGGGAGCGGCGCTACGAGATTCTCGAGATCCGCCTTCACGTCGAAGAAGTCGACGCCGCGCACCGGGGTGTCCCACTGCTCATCCAGCACGGGGCCATAGGCGGCGGCGCCGATGCGCATGGGCTGGCGCACCCCGGCGACCGAAAGCGGACCGTCCTGCGCCGACGCATCGCGCAGGTACACGCGACCGACCTCGAAGACGCGGATGCGCGGCACTTTGCGCGCCTGGTTGTAGCGGACGTTCGAGACGAGGGAACCCATGAGCGAGGTGCGCATCACGGATTGGTGGCTGGCGATCGGATTCAACAGCCGGATGGGATTCTGTTCACCCGCGAAATCGGCCTCCCAGCCTGGCTCGACAAAGCTGAAATTGATCACTTCGCGGTAGTCCGCAGCGGCGAGCCGCTCGCGCAGCGCGTGCAGCGCTCGCCGCGTTTCCGGCGCCGGCAGCATGGCGGCGTGAACGCGCGGCGGGTGCGCGGCGATGCGCTCGAAGCCGTAGAGGCGCGCCACCTCCTCGATCAGGTCCTCCTCGATGGCGATGTCGAAGCGGTAGGACGGCGGCGTGACGGTAAAGGCGTCCTTTTCCCGCTTCACGGGAAATGCGAGCCGCGTGAATGCCCTTTGCATTTCCGTCGCCGGAACCGGGACCCCCAGTATCTTCTGCGCGCGTGCGACCCGCATGCGCACGGGTTTACGCTTCGGTAGCCGCGCCACTTTGTCGACGGTGGGTCCCGGCTCGCCGCCGCAGAGCTCGAGGATCAGGCGCGTCGCGCGCTCGATGCCGTCGACGTTGTTCGCGAAATCGACGCCGCGCTCGAAGCGGTGCGAGGCATCGCTCGCGAAGTTGTAGCGCCGCGCGCGTCCCGCCACCGCCTCAGGATGGAAGAACGCGGACTCTAGGAAGATGTGCCTCGTCGCCGCGTCCGCCTTGGTGCTCTCGCCGCCCATGATGCCGCCCAGGCCGATCACGCCCGAGTCGTCGGTGATGCACAGCACCGA
>WNFD01002667.1_pt1 | contig 17975 bp, 20 predicted proteins | sample 5400491 | NCBI WGS metagenome assembly WNFD01 (sample SAMN13153343, study PRJNA577476) | soil metagenome | isolation source: 120 cm saprolite under Douglas fir tree site 2 hole 2 replicate 2 | place: USA:California | collected 2015-04-18 | reverse complement strand
AATCAACCACAATTTACATTTCGGTCGCGCGTTGGGGTGTCGCGCTTTTCAAAAGTTTGCTTGCCAGTGGGTTACAAATTCGGCAGATGAAAGGAGACAACAATGCTTCGAAGGCTCGGATTCTTCGCTGTCTGCGGCGTGATTATCACCGCCGCCGTTCCCGCAGTGGGTCAGGTCGGAAACACGACTTCACCGGCCGACGGTCACACCATTCACGTCACGGCCCCGCACGTAGTGGGCGGGAAGGTAATGGGACCATACCATCACTACTGCAAAGTTCTGTCGCCCGAGCCCGTGATTGAGTGCCTGTGTTATAGCTCGAGCGATCCAGGCGCCCGCCTGGAGCAAGTCGAATACATTATCGGCAAGTCCATCACTCGGACAGGTGCTGTGTCGCTGGCGGCTTGGAACAAGAACTGGCACGATCACGAACAGGAGATCGCCACCGGGCGGGTGCAGGTGCATGATCTGCCGCCCGACAAGGCCAAGGAAGTGGCCGACCTCGTGGCCACCACGGACGGAATCATCTTCCACTTGTGGTCACATGATGACAAAGTCCCGAGCGGCAGAGTGAGCATCGCACAATCCGTGGGACACGTAACCCTGACGCAAGCCGAGTTGAAGAAGGGCGCTCAGAAGGCCGCTGCGGTAAAGGCGTCAGGCAAATGACGGTAGTCTCTGTCGGCGAACGAAGGCGCGAGCCGGTCACCGCCCGATGCACTTAGACGAGTATCTTGAGAAGGTGAGGGCATCGCTCGACACGATTTGCACGAAGTGCGGGGCGTCAATCACTCCTGAGAAGCTCAGTCGAATTGACTCCTATCGTGTCGTATGTCCCGTATGTCAGGAGCAGTTTGTTCCAAAGAAAAAAACCCTCACCTGACGGTGCGAGGGAACTGGGAGAGAATCATAAGAACTAACGCTGTCCAAAAATACCATCGTGCAAACGAATCCCACATCCCCTTCCGTCCCCGAACAGCGTAGGCGACGAGAAATGCAATCACCAGAGCGGGGAGTGCGAACCCCATAGCACCGCCGATGTCGTATGGGTTGCCCCGTACCCATGCGGCGAACCCGTTTAAGACACTAACAAAGATGATGAGGAACCACGACCACACTTTCACGTCGGCAGTCTACTACAAGAAAATGCTGGTGGACATCACCCAGAAGCCACCGCAAGCCCCCGCCACCCGCCACTAGTCTCCTGATATAACCAGCGCAAAACATTCAGGCTCTTTGCCGTTGCTGGCACAGGAAGACCCTGCTATTGAACCGTTCGTCTGGTGTCCTGTGGGGACCGAAAAGACCTGTTCAATGTGTGATTTCGAGCATGCACTTTGGGTGGATGAAAGACCGAACCCAAAGCAAATCCGACGAACAACGCCACTCCTGCAGCAACTGAGTTGGGAGCGTTCATTCTAGTCTCCTTTCAAAAAGTGCAGCATCAAGTTCGCTGGGTTGCGAGTCGCGCTGTGACGTCGTACTCCTGCGTGTACACAGCTGGCGATGCGCGTGCGGGACTCCTTCGCAGACCTTGACGAACAATTCCAACCGTTCCCGAGTCTTCAGCCGCTTCTGATCGCAGTAATCGGTGATCGGCACACCTGGCACGTACTCCATCACAAAGTAATGGCGACGACCTTTCCGTCGCGGATGCCGAGGTCGCCGGAATACCACGGGGAGCCGGTTCCGTCGATCATGTGGCCGTCGGTGATGACGAGATCGAAGGCGGGAGTTGGGGCTTGGGCTGAGAGCGCCCAAGCAAGGGCTAGCAGGAGCGGGAAAATGCAGACGAATAGTTTTTTCTTGAGCGTTGAAAAAGTGCGGGTTCCCATCATTGTTCCTCGTTCCTCCTTGCTGTCAACCAGCCCCACGTCTCGCAAAGGACGCGAGAAATGGGGCATCCACGGCCGCCGGGACGGCGGCGCTACTGAACCGCACCACCGCGGACCGCGGCTGCAATCGCGCCTAGGGCAATCCAGATTCCCAGGGCCAGCCATTCGTATGCAGTGAAGTGGCCGGGCACTGCCGGGACGATTTTCATCAAGATCATGCAGAGTCCCACGAGTAATCCAAACATAGCCACGCTTCTTTCGGCTATGGAGAGCGGGATGCCGCCGGATGGTGCTCGGCGCGCGAGGGCTAGACAGGCCGCGCAGGCGGCTGACCAACCGATGGCGCAGGCGACGGAGCCGACCTCGGTAATCGGAACCAGAATAGCGTCTCCCAGGAGCATGCATGCAGCAGTGGCAAGCCCGACCAAGAGCACGGCGAGAGATGGAGTCTGATAGCTAGGGTGAATCTGCCCGGCACGAGTGTGGACCATGCCGCGGCGTCCCAAGGCAAAGAGCAAGCGACTGGCGGCGACGAAGTTTCCGTTGAAGCATTTGAACAGCGACAACAGGGCCGCGGCCAGGATGATGTTAACGATCCAGCGGGCGCCTAGTGCGCGCTGGAAAGCGACTGCAGTCATAAATTTTTCGCCGATCAACTGGTGCCAGGGAGCTACGAAACTGACGGCGGCGACGATCACGCCGTAGAAGACGGCGCCGACGACAATGGCCATCCAGATGGCACGGAAGAAGCTGCGGGCGCCGAATTCTGGGCTGGCTTCCTCGGCGGCTTTTCCTACAGATTCGAAGCCTGTCATGAAATAAGGAACGATTTGGATAACAAGAAAAATGGATACAAACGGAGTGTGCGTGAACAATGGGGGAAAGTTGCGCGGCGATCCGCGGCTCGCACCCAGGGCTATAAAGAGGATGAAGAGTGCCAGAGTGCCGAAGCTCGTCCAATTTTGAAACGTCGCGCTCAGCCTAACGCCGCGGTAGTTAAGGACGGTGAGGAGCGCGGTAAGAACGAGGCCAATGACCAGATGGGGAAGAAATATGGGACGGCTGGCGATGCGATAGAGTTCCACGGAGTCGAGCGCGGGGAAAATGTAGCCAGCGATACGGCCGACGGCTACAGCCTCCCACGGACAGACGATGAAGTAGGCGAGGGTCATCATCCATCCCGTGGCGAAGCTGACGGGGCGGGGAAAAACCGCCGAGGTGTAGGCGACTTCGCCAGCGGCGTCGGGCATCGCCATCACCAGCTTGCCGTAGACCCAACCGATGGGAAATAACAGCGCGCTCCCTATGGCGAAGCCAAGTACTGTTCCCAGAGAACCGCCGCGCAAGAGCCAGTCGTCCATGATGACGAGCCAGCCGACGCCCACCATGGTCCCCCAGCCCAGGGTGAAGTAGTCGGTGACGCGCAGTTTGCGGGCGAGTTGGGGCATGGTTAACGCAAAACGTTCAGAAGAGGCAGATCATCTCGTAGAGCAGGTTGGCCGCGAGCAGCGACGTTATTTCGCCGTTGTCGTAGGGCGGCGAGACTTCTACCAGGTCGCATCCGACAAGGTTCTGTCCTTTCAAACAGCGCACCAGGTCGAGGATCTGCGCGCTGGAAAGTCCACCGACCTGGGGAGTGCCCGTGCCGGGAGCGAATGCTGGATCGACGACGTCAATATCAAGAGTGAAATATACCGGCTTGCCTCGGAATTTCTTCAGGACGCGCGCGACGGATGCGGCTCCCGAGCGGTGGATTTTCTCCGAAGTAATCACATGGAAGCCCTGCTCGCGGCCGAAGCTGAAGTCACCTTGGGAGTAAACTTGGCCCCGTAAACCCGCCTGCAACACGCCGCCTTCTAACAGAAGACCCTCTTCGACCGCGCGGCGGACTGGTGTTCCGTGCGAGTGCGGACTGCCGAAGTATCCGCTCCAGGTGTCGTTGTGGGCGTCGAACTGGACCAGGGCTACGGGTCCATGGCGTTTGTGAATGGCGCGGAGAATCGGCAGAAGGATGGAGTGGTCTCCGCCCACGCAGACGGGGCGTGTTTTCTGGGCCAAGACCGCACTTAACTGATCAGCAACGCGGCGGAACGTGTCTTCGATCGAAAGCGGGTTGAGCGAGAGGTCACCATAATCTGCGATACGCCACTTTTGGAACGGATTGCAGTTCAACACAGGATTCCAGGGACGAATGATGGAGGACTGTTCGCGTACGTGCCGAGGCCCAAAGCGGGCGCCGGGACGGTAAGTGGTGCCGCCGTCGAATGGGATACCGATGAGCGCTAGATCGAGTTCGCCAGCTCGAGGGATGTGCGGCAGACGCATGAAAGTGGACAGCCCTGAGAAGCGAGGGTAGACGAGCGCGTCGGTGGGGTGAGGGTGCGGCTTGGCAGATTTTTTCGATGGCATCGGGCTGCGCGATTATAAAGCACTGCCGTGTATCCGCGACTGACTAATGGCTCCCACAAAAACGATCAACCACTAAGGGCACGAAGTTTCATGAAGGGCTTGCTCGTCGGGAATTCCCCAGGTGCCTACCCGCGCTCCGGTTGACGCCGGCTCTTCAGTCTCCTACCATGCCCCGCAGGGAGTGGGCGCTCTTCACTTGCTCGGCCAGACCATCTTGCATTACCACGTCATCGAAAATGCTGGGCGGTGGAGGGATGGGCGTCGTGTAACAAGGCCGGGGACACGACGCTGCATCGTTTTGCTGCTCTGAAGTTTCTGCCGGAAGAATTGGCGAACGACCAGCAGGCTTTGGCCCGTTTCCAGCGCGAGGCGCGGGCCGCTTCTGCCCTCAGCCATCCCAATATCTGCGTGATATACCAGATTGCCCAGCACGAAGGTCATCCTTTCATATCCTTTCAACGTCATCTCAGCCAGACGAACTGGACGATGGTTAGTAGTGGGGAGTGACCTACGCACCTACTGCAGCTTCTCGTACTCCGCCTTGGCTTGCTTCAAGGATGGGGATTTCGGGATCGGCGTCTTTCCAGAGTGTGAGAAAATCTTTATAGGCGGCGAGTGCCCGGACGCGGGCGGAATCGGCATCCGCTCCCTGCGATGTTCTCGACTCCAAGGCGTTGGCACAAGCCACTCCCAGATGCGCCAACGCTCCCGTCCAGCAGTTCCAGACGATGCCGCTGTGGTCGAGAATCTTCTGAAACTCGGCGGCGGCAGCGCTGCCCTGTCCAGCGGCTAGGTATGCCTCTCCACGTACATACACAGGATAGAGCCAAGAAATATTGGAGACGAACTGAACTTGCCCTAGCTCGTCTAACATATTCTGCCATTCGGTTTTCCGCCGCTTGTTTATCGGCCTCCCGCTATCGAAGGATAGCCTCAGCCCTTGGATGTTGAAAATAGGATTCACAATTACTCCCCCCTAGGATTCGATGCCCGTGTGGTTGAGTCAGCCCAAGTGTCGGGGGACGTAATTCGGTTTATGTTTCCGTACTTTAGGCCCTCAAAAGGGTGGTTTTGCGGCGTTTTGCGGCGAAGGTCAGTTTCAGGTTCTGTCAATCTCATCGAGGATGCTATTCAGTTCATCCATGCCTCTGAGGCAACGAGACCAAACAGCCTGGCATACTGTCTTGCAGTGGGTCACGCGGGACAAGGGGAAGGGTATTGGGAGAGGTAAGACTCTCAGTCCTCCGCACCTCTGAGCCACCATTACAGAACGTTTATGGGTGGGTCCTACCCGGAGCGCTGATTGGCACGAAGACCGAGCGCTGCGAGAGTGCATTCACAGTATTTTGATTGTGAAGTTAACGCTGATCTTGGCTTGCGTTTCGACCGGCTGCCCATTTTGTAAATACGGCTTGAAACGCCACTGGCGTACGGCTTCCGCCGCGGCCGAGACCAGTATGGGAGGACCGCTCAGCACGCGCAGGTCACGGATGCCTCCGTCGGCACTGACGAACGCCTGAAGCAGCACGGATCCCTGAACCTTCATCTGCCGGGCCAGCGAGGGATAGAACGCCTCTACGGCTTGCGGTAGTGCCTCAGGCTGATCGGAAGGTATCCGCGTCCGCTCCGCAGCACTCGTGGCCGGACTCCACTGGAACGCCGTCGAGCCCGCGGCCCGAGTGCCCGAGTTCGGCGGCATCTCAACCTTCACCGAGTTGTTGCCAGGATAAACGGTGCGGTGTGTGTCGCCGGCCACTACTTCCACTTCCATTGGCGGAAGCTCAGTACGCGTGGCTGCGATGACGGTCCGGGCGACCGCGGTCGGGGCGGAACTCTTGGCAGCAACTTCGTTCTTTGTCTTGGCAGTTGGAGCAATCTTGGCCGTGGGCGCCGGATTCCCGATGGATGGTGCTTGCGCTACTCTGGTCGGAGCTGGGGAGGTCTGGTCCACGTCCGTGGTCTGGTCTGAACCGAACCAAGTTGTGCAGTCCTTCACCACAACCACGGCAAGAGTGACCAGCAAGATGACTAGCGTAATGAGCATCCTGCGACGGCTCTTGTTTTCCGCTTCCGGCCTTTGCATCAGCTCCGCCATGTCTTGCCTTTTCCTGTCTGCTGCCCAGATCTCTGAACGTCCCCGCTAAGGGTTTCCTTCGCACGTAAGATGTCACGCTTTGGGGAGGGGGAGAATGGCACCGGGGGGCGACAGCCATAGCACAAAAGGGGAATACGACTCGAAAGGGCTTTCCAAGCCAAGGCTTGCTTGCTATCGCGGGCGGCGCACGCAAGATGTCTGCTCTTGACTCAGGGCCTGGAGAGACTCGCAGCCCATGGCGTTCAGCGCAAGAAAGGGCATCGAATACTGCTGATTTCGAAGGCCGAAATGCATGGCAACCAAGAAATGCTGACGAGAGAGCCTAACCCATTCGTGCCGTACCTGGCATCCCTGATCATCCTAAGCGGCTACCGCAAAACCGTCCACTCCCATCGATAGTACGGCGAGTGCAAGGCGCGAGGCGGTACCCTATTGCTGGTTAAGCTCGGCCAATGGAACTCGCGCCGAAGCGCCTGACCCCCATACTTCGGTCGAGCAGCCGAACTCGCCGCCCGTGGAAAACCTTTTCCTCCCCCTATGGAAATGTCCTTCCTCGTCCCACCCATTACTAAGTTTCAACGGTAATCGGAAAGTAATGCTCAAGGTAACCTCTAGCGAGACAATCCCGCGCCGGATCGGCCGACTCACAATCAATGCAAACGCGACCTAAGTGCTTTTAACCACGTAGATTGCGAGTGCAAGCTGTTCATTCTGGAGCGATCCTCACTGTTCGTCTTCAATCGCAATCCGCCCTGGCACTGCGTTTGCTCTTCTAGTTGACGACTTCCCCCTCGAACACGATGTCGACACTTACGCACACGCTAATAGTCTGGAACCTGTTCGTTGCCTGCTGTTTTGCGCAGACACCAGCCTTCAAGGTGTTGCCGTGGAATAACCACACAGCCGCGGTGTCGCTCACCTTTGATGACGCGAGACCAGTGCAATTGGATGTCGCGGTTCCTGAACTTAACAAACGCCATCTGCGCGCAACTCTATTTGTCACTGTGTCAAAGCTCACTCGGTTGGACGATTGGCGAAAGGCGCACTTGCAAGGGCATGAAATTGGCAACCACTCCGTGAGTCATGAACACGCGAGCGAGTTAACCAAAGCAAGCGAGGAGATACAGGTAGAGGACGCAAAACAGTTTCTCGAAAGCAATTTCAAATGCGGCGTCAACATCTTTGCCTATCCCTACGCCGAGCTTTCGCCGGGCCTGCAGTTTTGGGTGAAAAAATATAACTTCGCGGCCCGCGGCTGGCGAGGCGATGGCAATCTGGTCTATGTTACCTCGGATGCTGAGCCCGATTGGTACAACCTTCCCAGCCAACCGATTTACACAAAGTACGATGCTGCAGTTTACAAAGGCTGGATCGGCCGGGCAATGGCAATGGGAGCCTGGACTACGATCCAAATTCACGGAATTGGTGATCCCTCCACCGGCTTTGAGCCCATCCCTCAGGATAGGTTCCTCTTCCTTTTGGACTACTTAAAAAGCCAGCAGGACGAAGGGTTATGGATCGCTCCCTTCGGAGAGGTAGCCGCGTACTTACGTGCGCAAAAGATCCTGGAACAAGTACAGTCGCAGAATTACAAAAACGACCAGAAGTTCACCTGGGAAGTTCCTTCTCCGTTCCCGCGTGGCGTGGTTCTCAAAGTAAAACCAATTGGCCAGGGTCATCAGCATCTTTATCAGAGCGGACGCGAATTACATCGGAACGGTAGTGGGGACTATTCGGTCTCGTTCGACCTACGCGAGCTAACCGTCGGGGGTCAGTTGTGAAGAGACTTTGCGTCATCCTCCCTGCAAAAGACGAACGGCTCGGTATACGTAGATCGCTCAAGAGCATTCTCAATGCTGGCATCCTGCCACTGGACGTCTACGTTATCGATGACGGTTCGAGCGACGGAACCGGGGAGATCGCTCGCTCCTTCGATGTAAACGTTCTACGAAACCCGAAGAACATAGGCAAGGCGAATAGCCTTGCCAGAATCGCCTCAGCATTCGACTTAGCTCGCCGGTACGACTACATCTGTCTGATGGATGCCGATACGGAGGTTTGCAATACCTACTTTCGTGTAATCAAGGAGAGTTTCAGAGATCCATGCGTGGCGACCGTGTGCGGGCGGGCGAAAAGTGCCCCGCACAACTGGCTCACAGCTTATCGCTGCCTTGCCTACTGGATGTCGCACTCCATTTACAAAGTGGGGCAAAGCAATATGGGAGTGATTACCGTTACGCCCGGCTGCGCCTCCAGTTTTCGCGCGGATGTATTCCGGCAACTCGAGTGGACGCACGACACCATTGTCGAAGATATGGATTGCACGATTCAGATTCACCGCAAACAGCTGGGAAAGATCGTATATCAACCACACGCTATTGTTTCAACGCAAGACCCGCGCACCTTACGTGACTATGTGAAGCAGATGTATCGCTGGCATACCGGAGCGTGGCAAGTCGGACAGAAGTACGCGATGCTTACAGGGCTGAGCAAGATTGATTGGGAATACAAATTACTTATGGGGGAGGGTTTGTTTTTCGCAGCCCTGCTTATGTCGTTCCCCCTCTGGCTTAGTCTGTATCCGCGATTTGCACTTTATGCGGTCGCCTCTGATCTCGCCGTTCTCATGATGCTGTCATTGGTTTGCAGCGTATCCGATTGTCGAGCTGACGTCTTCATCAGCTCTCCGTTGTATGGGCTGATGCGTTTTGTGGATTGTTCCGTGCTGCTCTACACGTTTTGGAAGGTTGTGGTCAGAAAGAAGCAGGTGAGCGGATGGTTCGCCGTCAAGAGGTATTGATCTCAAAAACTATGAACAAGTGGCTATTCACATTCGTGGCCGTTCTCATCTCGGCGGGTGTATCGCCGGCGCAACAAAGTGCCGCGCCTGCGCTACAAAGGAGTTTTGCCGACACCATCGGATTGCCGGGACAGACCTGGACCACCATGGGTAATCTGAGTCCAATCGAACACAATAACGGTTACTTACAAACCTATGTCGAGCAGACTGCGACGGTGTTGGCTGCTGACTCTGACTCGATTACTTTAACGCCGTACTTCTCCCTGGGCGTGGTTCTCGACACTAAAGGTTATCCCTGGAATAACAGAGCCCAACCTCGAGTCGGCATAAGGCTAAACAAGTTCTTTCACAACGGCGTCGTGAGTGTAGGCATTGCGTACTCCTATGAGAATCGTTTCAACGGCATGACCAGCAGCGGGCCTACTCTGTATGTTCAGGACTGGTTCGGTTGGCAGTCGGCATTTCATAAGGCAAGTCGTTTCCCAGGATCTTCTTGGGTAGCGGTCGGCAACCTATCTCCCGTCGAACGCGGCAACATCATCGGCCAGGGATATCTCTCACAGGGGATTGTCGCCAAGAGGTTTCCGGGGTTCTTACTTGTACCGTACGGCGAGAGCACGGTGTACCGCGACAGCCACGGTTTCGATTGGGACAACAAGGCCACTTATGGGGGGGGAATTAAGGCCATCATCCCGCACAGCGAACTTTACACAGAGATTGGTGCAGCTTATCTGCGTGAAAATCGCTTCAATTCAGGCAACTCTGCATCAGGCCTAACCGTATTCATGAATTGTTCGTTCCAGTGGAATCTTTTAGGCCGAAAGGCAGGTAGATAGAAGTGACATATCTTGGCTTTGGAAGCGTCTCCGGCATTATCCACCTTATGGCCAGACTCTCTTCTGGAGGCTGCGCCATTGCGATTGTGACTGTGTTGCTGGTGCTGTGCCAATGAAGGTATTCGCGCTGACGTTAGCGCGGAAAGATCATCGGCAAGTTGGAGTGGAAGGACCGTATATGGAGCATTTGTTATTCAGTTCAATTCCAAATCCGCAATCGCGCTGGAAACCGTTCTTGACCAGTTGGAGCGTTCAAGCGGTCGTGGTGGCTTCTCTGGTAACAGTAAGCGCGATGTTCCCGCACACGGTCGCCCAGGCCCGCCGGTTTGCGGCCACAAGCCTCGTGGCCTACGAAGCACCGCTACCGCGCGAGTTTCAGCCCCGTCCGCGCTTAACCTCGAGACAAGTGAAGCTCCAACAGTTGCCGGCGCCTGCAGCCGCACCCATAGTCCTGTCCCGAATTGAACGCAGTGTAGTGAAAAGCGAAATCGGCGCTCCTGAAATTAGGATGACGGCCAGGATGCCCGACATTCCAACCACTCCAACAGCCAAGGTCATTGCGGAGAATACCTTTGGCACGGGGAAGGTGGAAAGACCTGTCACCACCAACCAGGCACAGATGGTTGAAACCGGCGGATTTGGCGACCCCAACGGAGTCACTCCGCGTGACAACCGGGGCCCCGCCAACATCGCTGCCTCCGGTTTCTCCGATCTGCCCACTGGATTCGGACATGGCAAGGGACGGGGAGGACAGATGCCAGGCATCGTGGCTGCAACAGACTTCGGAAACGGTATTACTGGTGATCACACAAGGAGTGGTGACAGCGTTCGGCACTCAGGTTTCACTTCTTACGAAGCGTCTAGCTCTTCTAGGAAGGTAGCAGCTGATGCCGTGCGAACCATTCCGGTCGAGATCATCTCAAAACCCAAGCCTGACTATACGTCCGAAGCCCGCGAACTCAAGATTGACGGGGAAGTTCGGCTGGAGGTCGTGTTCACAATGGGTGGACAGGTCCACGTGATCAAAGTGGTGCAGGGACTAGGACACGGCTTGGATGAACAGGCAGTGCGGGCGGCAGAACAAATCAAGTTCAAGCCGGCATTGCATGAAGGGCAAGCAGTGGACTCGACCGCGGTAGTACACATCGTTTTTCAACTAGTTTCATAAGGAGCCGTACATGCATTATTTGAAAACAGCTTTCCAACTACTGATAGCACTGTTGATTGCTAGCGGTTCCAGTGCCGCCGAAAACCCGGTGTTGTCCTCGATTAGCCTGAGCTCTGCCACCGTGGTCGGGGGGAACACTGTTCAGGCCACAGTAACGCTCGACACAGCGGCTCCTTTCGATTTGTCGGTGTCCCTGGCGGCGGACCCTTCCCGCACCGTCAAGTTACCGGCGAGCGTAACCATTCCTGCCGGTTCGACCAGCGCGACTCTTACCATTACAACACTGCTGAACAAGAGCGCTGTGATCGGCTCTGACACTAAGGTCACGATTTACGGTAACTACGGCGTCACAAAGAACTCATCCTTCATTGCGTTAGCACCGGTCTCATTTGATCGAATGGTCGACCAGGTAGTGGAGCGTGAACGAGCACTGGTAGCGACTCTGAAGCACATGCATCCGCTGGCGGAAACCTACATCCAGAACTTGCAAGAAAACAAAGATCACGATGTCACTCCGGTTAGCGATCAGTATTTTCTCGGTCGCCTCGACATGAGCGAAGGCCCGGTAGATGAGCTTTTCGAAAAACAGCCATCTGGAGGATTCCGAAGCCACTTTATGAATCCTTTCAAGGGCATCTTCGCCCACAAATTCCTGCCGGCCGGCTTTGCGCAAATGGTGATGCTCGACATGGACTTCCAGAAGAGCAATTACTACTTCAACTTCGTACGGCAGGAATTGCTTGGAGAGGTGCGCTGCATCGTCGTTGACGTTCAGTCCCGGAACGCAGAGGCCAAAGGGCTCTTCATGGGAAGGATTTGGGTAGAGGATCGGGACTTCAACATCGTCCGTTTCATAGGGACTTATTCCTCTCACTCCCGCGAGGGCTACTACTTGCACCTTGATAGCTGGCGCCTGAATCTGCAACCGGGAATTTGGCTTCCGGCGTACGTTTACACCGAAGAATCAGGAAGCATGCCCAGCGGTCCCACGATTCACGGCCTGTACTTCAAGGCCCAGACGCGGCTTTGGGGATACGACGTCGAGCAGATGAAACGCAGTCAAGAGGTAACTCAAATCCATGTTGATAGGGTAAGCGATCAAAGCGAATCGGGGAGAGACGCCGGTCCGGTGGAAGCCGCCCGCATTTGGCAGCGGATGGCGGAAGACAACGCCGTGGACCACCTGCAAAAGATTGGTCTGCTCGCCCCTCTCGGCAGTGTAGACCAGGTTCTGCAAACGGTCGTCAACAACCTGATGATTACGAACAAGCTGGAAATCGTTCCCGACGTCCGATGTCGGGTACTGCTAACGACGCCGCTGGAGTCCTTTACCATCGGCCATACAATTATTGTGAGCCGAGGGCTGTTGGACGTTCTTCCTGATGAGGGTTCACTGGCGGCGGTTCTTGCTCATGAGCTTAGCCATGTTGCACTAAATCATCGGGTTGATACCAAGCTGGCCTTCAATGACCGCTTTTTCTTCCCCGATGAAAATACCTTCCAGCGTTTGCAATTTACTCGTGGTCCGGCCGACGAAGAGGCCGCCGATCGCAAAGCCTTGGAAATCCTCGGAAATTCTCCATATAAAGACAAGCTCGCGTCTGCCGGACTGTTCCTGAAAGCGTTGCAAGCCCGCGCACCACAACTTCCCAGCCTGATAAGAGCTCACTTGGGCAACAGCTTGGGCAATAAGAAGGATGTCCGTTTATCTAGCCTCGTCGGTTCTGCTCCACAACTTGAGCCCACGAGTATCGATCAGATCGCGGCTCTCCCTCTGGGCGGCAGGATCAAGCTGGACCCATGGAGCAACCGGCTGGAGATGATGAAGATCAGACCCGTGGCGCTGCTCTCTCAGCAAGAGAAGATGCCCTTTGAAGTCACGCCTTTCTTCCCCTATCTGACAAGACTTTCGGATTCCGAAATCGCGGCACTCAAGTAGTTCAGCACCCGATTTCAATGAGAACTCAGCCGTCCGGAGAAAAAGCTATGAAAGCCTTTGTGCGCATTCTTGTATCACTCGCCTTTTGCTGTCTGGTCGGTTGCGGAGGCAGCGGCTCGATCACAAGCTCAAATCCGACTCCGGCACCAGAGCCAGCGCCAGTGCCAGCGCCAGTGCCGGCACCGGTGCCACCGCCAGTGCCGTCGCCGGGTCCCCTTGCGGCAGAGGCACAATACGGACAATGGTCAACCCTCCCGTACCAAATGCCCGTGAATCCCATTCACGCCGCTCTTCTCTACACCGGAAAGGTGCTGATTGTGTCCGGTTCGGGAAATGATCCCAACAATGCCTTCCCAATCAATACGACCCCCAACTATCAGGCAGCCGTGTGGGATCCGCAGAGTGGAAAGATTACAACTCAAAGTATGGATTGGGACATGTTCTGCAACGGTATGTCGGTTATGCCAGATGGCCGAGTGTTGATCAACGGAGGTACCGCTGCTTACGGAGCATTGGCCGCAGTTGGAGGTGCGTCCGACGTACCATTCACGGGCCTTCCTAACTCATCCATCTTTGACCCCGCCACTGAAAGTTTTTCACCAGCCGATGGCCCTAACCGGGGAAACACAGCGCACGGGCGTTGGTATCCCACTCTCACAGAACTCGGCGATGGCCGCATCATGACTACATCGGGACTCGATGAGCACGGCTACAGCAACAACACCAATGAAATTTACACAGCAGGACAAGGGTGGGGCTCAGAAATTCCCGGCACTCCGAGCGGCCTAGGCACTTTCAATTTTGAGTTTCCTTTGTACCCCCGGATGCATCTGTTGCCCACCGGTCAGGTGTTTTATTCTGCTCCCTCATCCGCCACCGTGGTATTCGATCCCAGTACCCAGAAATGGTCGTTTCTGGCTTGGACCATCTACGGAGGGCCGGTCGAAGAGCGGACTTACGGATCATCGGTTCTGCTTCCACTTACGCCCGCGAACAATTACAGTCCGAAAGTCATCATCATGGGTGGGGATAATCCGGCCACGGACACCACCGAGATCATCGACCTCGGGCAAATCTCGCCCAAGTGGGTGCAAGGACCACCGATGGCGCAGCCTCGAGTGGAGATGCAGGCCACACTTTTGCCCAACGGAAAAATTCTGGTTTCGGGCGGCTCCGCGAAAGATGAAGATGCCAGCACCGCAAGTCTGAAAGCGGAGCTCTACGATCCAGCGACTAACAGTTTTTCATCCGCCGGATCGAATGCATTTGCCAGGCTATATCACAACACTCAACTGCTACTGCCCGACGGCACCGTTTTTTTGACAGGCGGAAACCCAAAACCCGGCGTGTACGAGCACCACATCGAAATCTATAAGCCGGCGTACCTATTCAATTCGGACGGCACTGCTGCGACGCGCCCGACCATCACTAGTGCTCCTTCGTCAGTCACTTACGGAAGTACTCTATCAGTGCAGACACCGAATACCGATATCGCGTCCGTGGTTCTGATCAAAGCCGGATCCGTGACACATTCATTTGACATGGACCAGCGCTTCGTAGCCTTGTCGTTCAGCAGTGCCGATGGTGGGCTCAGTGCCACCCTGCCGGCTAATTCGAATCTCTTGCCGCCCGGTTATTACATGCTATTCCTGGTGAACAAAGCGGGAGTGCCCTCGATCGCCCATTCGCTACACGTCACGGGAGCGCCGGCCCCGGTAGCCGCGGTGCAATTCAGACCGCTGACAGATTTACCGGCATACGTCGCCCACAGACCGCGGCACGTAACCGAATCACCACTTCCGCTGCATAAGAAGGAGATGCACATACACTAGACCAAGACGGTGGCCTTCACTTGATTTTGGGAACTTGGAGTGGAACTTGGAGTCTGTCTTATCCTAACCCCGGATTTTTTAACCTAAAGGCTACGAAGGTGCTTCGCGGCGATTACGGTCAGGTAGTGTTTTCACAGTCTGATTCAGGGTTATTAATGGGAGCCACGCCGGCACATTATTTTTACGAGGTACAATCCTTAATCCGGGAGAAATAACGTGGGAAGTGTATTTAGACCCCCGCCTCGCCTGTTGCCCGTCTGGATGGCAACCCGTCCCGCGTCGAGTCGTTGTTTGAAGATCTGGAGATTGCTATTGAACTAAAAGTGCTGTGCAGTTTTATGAAGAGGTTGTTAAGCAGGAGTCATCCGACATTTTCTAGGAACGCATGAACGACTCCCGCCGCGAAAGCGCCGGTGAACCGTAGTCCCTTTTCGCTGTTGCGTCAACGGGCAAGTTAGCCGTTGTCATACCACATCACGGATGACGGGCAAAAGGGGAAGGTGAAGGCAACTGAAGTCATCTTAGTCATGGAAGCGTACGCTTAGCGAGTAGAGTTCTTGCGTACCAATATCACGGCTGATAATTACCGAGCCCTTGGGCGACGCTCCCAGGTAGAGCCCCGTGAAGGCATCGACGACGCGGCGCAGGGCGCTCAGGCTCGCGACTGTCTCAGAGCTGGTGTTCCACCAACTCAGCAGAAGGAATCTTGTCAGCCTCGCCAGTATCAAAGATGCCCTTGATGTCGCGAAGCAACGTGACCCCGATAGACTCATTCTCGCCTGCGTTGGCGGTCAGCATTTCCAATAGTGCGCGGCGTGCCCGTTCTGGCCACTCACCGCCGGCAGCGTCAGCTGTCGCCAGCAGGGGTTCGACTGCATCGCGTTGGCGGTCGGACAGACTGGCCGGTTGCTCAGGCAGAGCCTCCAACAGGTTTGGGCCCTGCCGCGACACCCACACCGCAGTCCGATTCCGGAACGGGACGGCAACCCGCTCCACAAAGCGTTCCGCAATTCGGCCAGGTTTTGACTCACCGGCTTGCGTTCCATCCTGATCGGGATGGACCTATCGCTCACGGTGTCTAGTAACCGCCCGATGCCTGCAATCGCCTTGGGGCAGAAAGTGCTGAAGTTCTTCACCGTCATCTCCGCTTGCCCACCGCCCGACAATGAGCGTTGCGAAATACGAGACGTGATACTTATATTCGGTTATGGTTTCCACCGCGCACGATGTGTCGTTTGTCTTCATCGAACTGGGTCTGGTCATCGTTGGTCTTGCCGTGCTGGCTCGGCTTGCCAGCCGCTGGGGTTTCTCGGCGATTCCCCTGTATCTTTTGGCTGGCCTCGCTTTCGGCCATGGCGGTCTGGCGCCTCTTAGGCTGAGTGAAAACTTTGATCGCATAGGGGCAGAGATCGGTGTGCTATTGCTTCTGTTTATGTTGGGGCTAGAGTACAGCGGGGATGAGTTGAAGGAGAGTCTGCGAGCTGGGCTCCCGGCAGGTGTCGCGGACTTTGTATTGAACTTCACGCCGGGTCTCATGGCTGGACTTCTCGTCGGATGGCATCGGCTGGCTGCCGTCTTGCTGGGTGGCGTTACGTACATTTCGTCCTCTGGCGTGATTGCGAAGGTGCTACACGAACTCCGGCGAATGGAGAATCCAGAGACACCATTAGTCCTCTCGGTGCTGGTGCAGGAAGACTTGGCAATGGCTGTCTACCTACCGCTTATCGGTGTGCTGCTTCGTGGCGGGGGGACAGCAACAATTGCTGTGTCGGTCGCGATTGCAATTGCCGTGGTCTTTGTTGTGCTCTTTGCGGCGGTGCGGTATGGGCGTCAGCTAAGCCAATTTGTCGCTCACGAATCCGACGAAATCATTCTGCTGACGATCTTCGGGACGGTGCTGCTGGTGGCTGGTGTTGCACAGCGATTCCAAGTGTCGGCAGCAATCGGAGCATTTCTGGTCGGCATTGCGCTGTCTGGTTCCGTTGCCGAGCAGTCGCATCGTCTCCTCAGTCCGCTGCGAGACCTGTTCGCCGCAATATTCTTTTTCTTTTTTGGGCTAGAGATTGACCCCGCAAGCCTCGTCCCGGTGCTGCCATTCGCTGTGGGACTAGGAGTGGTTACGACCTTCACCAAGGTGCTGAGTGGGTACTGGGCCGCTCGTCGCGCAGGGATAGACCATCGCGGACGGTTGCGGGCGGGCATGGAACTCGTTGCACGGGGCGAGTTCTCAATTGTCATTGCAGGTCTGGGTGTCTCGATAGAGCCGCACCTTGGGCCGCTCTCAGCCGCCTATGTGCTGCTGATGGCTATGCTGGGGCCTCTTCTGGCGCGGGTGGTGAAATAACCCGTCATCGTGGGGCTACCTCCTACTACCCCATTGAGGTGATCTGGAGGCCGAGCTTGGCAGCCTTTTTTGAACTAAGTGGACTTGCTGTTGGCGGTATCGGTTCTCGTGGTACTCGGTCCCTTTGTCCACAGCCGAAGTGCGCCCAGACGAGCGCGGACAATATTTTTTGCGGCGTTGGGACAAATTATGCCGGTTGGGGTAACAGAAATCCTCGGCGGCAGAGGCTTGCTGTGACTCGGTCAATCGTTCCCTGTCAGCAACTTGTACTGCCTCGGACCCCGAGGCAAGAGTCGGATCATTACGCCCGGCTATCAAACCGTGGACGGAGAAGTCTTGGACTCCCGTTCTCTGACCGCCTATCAGCGGGCGTACTGTTCGGCCTTGGCCGGGTCCGGATCTTCCTCACCCTTGAGCCAGAACCGAAACCAATCCACGTTGCCCTGTTGAGAGGCTCGAAGCACGCCCGCTGGAAGCACATTGCTCAAGTCCCAGATGGCTCCCGGTCCCGAAGCTCCGTTATCGGGGTTTACTATCTCAAGCTTTCCACTTTTCTCATAGCTCTCACCGCATCCGCCGCAAACGCTAGCGGCTCACTTCAAACGACCCTATCGAAACTGCCCCGACCGCACGGACCTGTGGATCCCCGCATTTCTGATTCGGGGCAGTCCCGATAGGAATCTATCGTTTGTCGTTACTGATCCGTAGTCCAATAGT
>WNFD01003025.1_pt1 | contig 17978 bp, 14 predicted proteins | sample 5400491 | NCBI WGS metagenome assembly WNFD01 (sample SAMN13153343, study PRJNA577476) | soil metagenome | isolation source: 120 cm saprolite under Douglas fir tree site 2 hole 2 replicate 2 | place: USA:California | collected 2015-04-18 | reverse complement strand
CTGCGCATCTCCACGCGTATAAAACCACGCAAACTTGCCATCCAGCACAAACACCTTACCGACCGGAGCCGCGTAGCTCCACCGCATCCGCCCCGGCTTCTTCAGCAGCAGCGTCCCCTCTTCCGTGCGATCCATCCCCATACCGGAGTAGTGCTCCGTATAGTGCGCCCGCAGAGAGCTCAGATGGTTGTAATGGTCATCCACCCTGCGAACCAGCGCATCGTTCTCCTGCGCAACTAAAGGCGAAGCGCAGAAGATCGAGAGGAGCAGGACTGCTTTAGAGGATGTTGAAAAAGTCATGTCGAAGGGCGCCGAGACTGTTGAAAAGTGATTGTTTTGAAAGGGCGCGGCTTCAGCCGCGCCGTAAGGTGAAACAATATCAATGTGGCTTTAGCCACCGAGGGAATCTTTCCACGCCAAAACCGACTTTTTCAGCAGCCTTGACCGCTCTCGCCACCCGCATTACTGAATCGGCTGCGTGCAGTTGGTTCCACCAGCCGGATCGAAGCGAACCGTATTGTTCTCGTCAGAGCAGAAGCCACGATCACCCGTCCGTCCAATCGAGTTCGGCACCGCGGTCACCTCATAGCCCGTAATCATGTCGTGGTTGTTCACATTCACCTTGGTGCAGTTCGTAATGGCAAACGTGTAACCTGCCTTCTGCCCACCCGCCAGGTCCGGCGTCAGCAACTGCGCAGACTCCGCCGACGGAGCCCCCGACTTCGGATCGCCGCCCAGCACCGCGAGCGAGCAGGCAAAGCCATTCGCCGGATAAGCCGAGCTGTACTGCAGCTCAGCCTGCCCAATCGTCCGCACCGACTGAACCGCCGACACCTCATGCCCCTGCTTGGTCAGCTTCAGCATCTGCGGCACCGCGAGTGTCATCAGGATCAGCATTACCGACATGACGATCAGCAGTTCGATCAGCGTAAATCCATCTTCTGTCCGCAGTCGTTCTGCGCCTACCCGATCCAATGCGTTCATGGTCTTCATCATTCCCCGGCCTTCATCATTCTTCGGCGATCCCGTTTCCAACTCCGAAACAAACTCTATCAGCATCGCCCTAACAGGCCAAATCCCCTCGTTCGATCTTCATCGAGCCGAGATTCCCGAGCAGCGTCAGCGCCATCGTCTCCGGCTGAAACAGCTCCTGCGCCAGCTCCTGCACATCCGCCGTCGTCACTGCCTCAATCTCTTCCATCATCTCGTCCACGCCAAAGAAGCGCCCGAAGTACATCTGCTGCCTCGCCAGATTGGCCATCCGGCTACCCGAGCTCTCCAGCCCAATCACCATGTTGCTCTTCACCTGGTCCTTGGCCCGCTTCAGCTCCACATCACTGACCGTCTCTTCCTTGAGACGCCGCAACTCCTGCAGGGTAAGCTGCAATACCTTCCGGGTCTTATCCACCGAGGTTCCCGCATACACGCACAGCGAACCGGTATCGCGAAAAGGATTCATCTCCGAGTAGATCGCATACGCCAGTCCCTGATCCTCGCGAATCGTCTGGAACAGCCGCGAACTCATCCCCCCGCCCAGCATCGTATTCAGCAGATAAACCCCATACCGCCGCGGATCGTTCACCGGAGGAGCCGGCACCCCGAGACAAAACTGCACCTGCTCCAGCGCCTTCTTCCGCTTCAGCGTAATGTGCGGAGTCGCCTTGGGCGCATCCACCTTCAACGCCGCTGCTTCGCCATTCGCGGTCAGCGAATCGAACTCCTTTTCCACCTGCGCGACAAACGCGTCATGCTCCAGATTTCCCGCAGCCGAAAAAACCATATTGCGCGGAGTAAACCGGCCCGCATAAAAATCAAACAGAACCCGCTGGTTGAAGTTCGAAACCGTCTTCGCCGTCCCAAGAATCGGTCGCCCCAGCGCATCGCCCTTCCAGAAATTCTGCGTCCACACCTCGTTCACCAGATAGTCGGGGTTATCCTCGTCCATCTTGATCTCTTCCAGAATCACGCCCTGCTCGCGAGTCAGCTCGTCCGGCGTGAAGGTCGGATGCAGCACCAGGTCAGCAAGCACTTCCAGCGCCGGCGGCACATTCTCATCCAGCACCTTGATGTTGAAGCAGACCATCTCCTTCCCCGTGAAAGCGTCGAGATTCCCGCCGATCGTATCCACCTCGCGGGCAATCTGCTGCGCAGACCGGGTCGTCGTTCCCTTGAACACCATGTGTTCGACAAAATGCGAGATGCCATTCACCTCGGCCGCCTCATCGCGCGACCCCGAGCCAATCCACGCCCCCATCGAAACGCTTCGTACATGGGGCATACTTTCGGTCAGCACCAGCAGACCATTGGACAGGACAGTCTTTCGGATATTGCGCGAGGCATTTTGGGACACACGGACATCATCAATCAGCGTTGCAGGCATGCGACTCCTCGAACCTTTATTGTTTCACAGCCAGCGGAGGATTGGCCCCGCCCCACCCCGGCAGCGTAAACTGACAATAGAGGCTGCTGAAAAACCCTGTTTTGCTTAAGGGCACGGATTTACAGGCTGCGGAAAAAATCCTGTCTTGCTTAAGGGCACGGCTTCAGCCGTGCCGCAAGTGTTCTATTTGCAATGGGGCTTTAGCCCCTGAGGTACGCTTTCTGTTCCGGAAGGCACTTTTTCCGCAGCCTGTTTATCCGTGCGGTAAGTGCTTCATTTGCAATCCGGCTTTAGCCGCTGGGGTCTGCTTTTCGGTTCTACCCCCACTTTTCAGCACCTTTTATAGCCCGTCCCAATGAGCCACCGCCTCCACCTATGTTGAACAAAACAAAAGACGAGATCGAAAATGCCCCCACCCCGGGCCCCCTCTTCGGCCTGCCCCTACCCGAACTGACCGCCCTGATGAAGCGGCTGAACCAGCCCGCCTACCGAGCCACCCAGCTCCATCACGCCCTCTACCGCCAGCGAGTCGCCTCCCCCGACGAGATCTCCACCCTCCCCGCAGACCTCCGCGACCTCCTGAAGACCGAAGGCTACACCATAGGGCTACCCGAGATCGTGCAGACCGCCCGCTCCATCGACGGCACCGAGCGCTACCTCATCCGCATGGCCGACGGCGAGACAGTCGAGACCGTCTGGATGCCCGACGGCGATGGAGGCGAACGCGGCGACGGCTCCCAGGCCGCCGAGGAAGAAGAGAAGGAAGATCAGGAAAATAATTCCATCGCAGCGGAACAAAATCCCGCCGCCTTCCCTTACCGCCGCTCAACCATATGCGTCTCCAGTCAGGTTGGTTGCGCCGTCAACTGTCAATTCTGTCTCACCGCGAAGCTCGGGATCCGTCGCAACCTCACCGCGGGCGAGATCGCCGGCCAGGTCGCCGCCGTCCTCAACCGCCATCAGGTCGCGCTCTCCAGCTCCCGCGGCAACCCCACCCCCGCCCGCATCAACCTCGTCTTCATGGGCATGGGCGAGCCCTTCCTCAACTACGCCAACTTCATCGCCGCCGTCCGCCTCCTCACCCAGATGCCCATCCCCGAATCGCGCATGACCGTCAGTACCTCCGGCATACTTCCCGGCATCCTCGACTTCGCAAAAGAAATCGTTCGCCCCAAACTAGCCGTCAGCCTCAACGCCTCCAACGATCAGGTCCGCGAGTCCATCATGCCCATCACGCGCAAGTGGAACATCGCCGCGCTCCTCGAAGCTCTCGCGACCATCCCCCTGCGCAATCGCGAGTGGATCACATTCGAATACGTTCTCCTCGGCGGCATCAACGACTCGCTCCAGCACGCCGACGAACTCATCGCCCTGGTCCGGGACATGCGCTGCAAGATCAACCTCATCGTCTGGAACTCCGGCCCCAACATGCCCTTCCACGAGCCCCCGCAGTCCGGCGTCTCTGCCTTCCAGAAACGCATCATGGCCGCCGGCATCCCCGCCTACATCCGCCGCCCCCGCGGCCGCGACATCTACGCCGCCTGCGGCCAGCTCAAGCGCACCGTAGAACAACCACCGCAACTGGTAGAACTCGCCCCGGCCTAAGCAGCAGGATGGATGCACCCAATTCCGCTCCTCGTGACGCTCCAACCCTGAAAAGATCGTCATTTCGACCGAAGCTGCTCACAGTCTCATCGTGAGCAGCGCAGTGGAGAAATCTGCTGTTTTCCGTCGTTGTTCCATACCTATCCCCATCTCCCCTATCCCCATCTCCGGAAACCTGTCATCCTGAGCGAAGTCGAAGGACCTGCGGTTGCCTTTGCTGTTGCGGTTGCCTTTGCCTTTGCCTTTGCCTTTGCCTTTGCTGTTGCCTTTGCCTTTGCTGTTGCTGTTGCGGTTGCCTTTGCTGTTACGGTTGCCTTTGCCTTTCTTGCTGTCATCCCCAAAGGGGATCTGCTGTCGCCCTTGCCTTTGTTGCTACCTTTCTTGTTGTCATCCCGTAGGGATCTGCTGTTGTCCTTGTTCTCCTTAGGACAGCCAAAACAAAACGGGTGCCCCATCCTTCGCGTCTTTGCGAATCGGGGTCCCCGCCAGCTTTGCTGGTGGTGCGGGAAGGGTGGGATGTAAACCCTCCACCCGCCACTGAGCCGTTGCCCTTGCATTTGCCGTTGCCGTTGCCGTTGCCGTTGCCGTTGCCGTTGTATTTGTCCTAAGCATAGGTCTTTAAGAGGCTGCTGAAAAATCCTGTTTTGCTTAAGGGCACGGATTTATCCGTGCCGTAAGTGCTTCACTTGCAATCCGGCTTTAGCCTTGGGTCTCCCCGGCCTTCCTCCCCGCCACGATCCAAAGTTTTCAACACCCCTCCCACCTAGCCATCCCCCCGTCGAAGAGAGTAAGGTAATCTCTGCACCCAACTACGTCGGATGAGGCACTCGGCGGCCCCTCAATCCTTCTCCCAGGTTCCGCGCTTACTAAAGTCGGCCGAACCATACCGCCTGCCGCGTGCACACCGTAAACCTCCACCTCCAACCCACATTCTTGAGGAGAACATCATGGCAGCTAAAGTCTCGTACATTCCCAAAGACTACAACTCCGTCACGCCTTACCTGATCGTCAGGGGCGCGGCGCAAGCCATCGACTACTACAAGAAAGTCTTCGGAGCCACCGAAACCATGCGCATGCCCGGCCCTGACGGCAAGATCGGTCATGCCGAGCTCAAAATCGGCAACTCCCAAATCATGCTGGCCGACGAAAATCCCAGCATGGGCGTGGGACACACCAGCGCCGCCACCGTCGGCGGCAGCCCGGTGAGCCTCTACGTCTACCTCCCCGACGTCGACGAAGTGGTCAAGCGCGCAACCACAGAGGGCGCGAAGCTCCTCAAGCCGGTTCAGGACCAGTTCTACGGAGACCGCACCGGCTTCATCCAGGATCCCTTCGGACACCTATGGGGCGTCGCCACCCACATCGAAGATGTCTCACCAAAGGACATGCAAGAGCGCATGAAGAAGGTCATGCAGGCAGCCTAGCTCGCTCCGGCCAGTCCAGCCAGGAGGCAGGGCAGTCACGCCCTGCCTCCGTAGCCAACATACTCATAGCTCAAAGCTGATTGGCAAATGTCTTCAGCAAAAACCGAACGCAAAGACCACAAAGTTAAACGCAAAAGACCGCCACGGCACCCTTTGCGCCCTTAGCGAAACCTTAGCGTCCTCTGCGTTCATCTTTCATAACCGATTCCCCCGCCGATAAATCCTATCCTGCAGCTGCACACATTAAAGTTCACGAAAGTTCAGGCAAAACCCCTTCGCACAATTCAACGAGAATCGTGAGCAGCGCAGCAAAGAAATCAAAACCCCAACTAACTGAATCTACGACCGTTGCCCTCACCATTATTTTTCTTTTGCCGTTTTCCGCCCAAAAATCGCATGTCAAGCCCCCAAACCACCTAACCCTTTACTAACCAATAACATCCGCGTGGCACTTTAGTTTCACTCAAACCGCTATACTGTATAGATAGATCAAAAACAAGCAAGCCCCGGACATGTTCCGGGGCTAATTCGTTTAGAAAGAATAGTTTGCACGTAGGCCCAATGTATTATCAATCGTTTGCAGGCGAAGTCCAAGGGTAAGTCATCTGCTATGAAGACTTTGCACAAAAAGCACCCCGGGGGGAGGGGTCGCTTCACCGTCTCACCATCGGAGTTTTACGAATGAGCCAAAGCCAGCCGCTCCAGTCCCAGAGCAAGAACCCGCTCAGCCACACGATCATAGTCATGCCGCAACAAATCACCCTCATGGACGAAGTCCCCGGTCACCGGCTCAACCCCAAACGCCCGGATTCGCTCAAGATCAGCCTCAATCGGCTCCTGCCCCTCGCGAGCGTACTGCTCCAGCCGCTCTGCCGAGATCGCCCCCGTATTGATCAACGCATAGTCGAAGATCGGCGCCCCCACCCCCACGGCATGCTGCATAATCTTCTCGATGTGCTGTGAAGCCGTCAACCCCAGGGACTCATTCGCTTGGGTCATCAGGTTGCACACAAAAACCTTCGTCGCCCGCGACGCCGCCAGTGCCTCCGGGATTCCACGAACCAGCAGATTCGTAATCAACGAGGTGTAAAGCGACCCCGGTCCCAGCGTAATCAGGTCGGCATTCGCAATCGCCTCCAGCGTCTCCGGCAGCGGATCGGCCATCGCCGGCTCCAGCCGCAGTTCCATGATGCTGCGTTTGCTCTTCGTGATGTTGGTCTCACCCCGCACCACCGAGCCATCCTCCATCTGCGCCGCCAGCCTCACATTCGTATTCGTCGAAGGAAAGATCTTCCCTCTTGCGGCGAGGATCTGCGAGGACATCTGCACCGCCTGGGCAAAGTCAGCAGTGATATGCGAGAGCGCCGCAAGAAACAAATTGCCGAAGCTGTGCCCCTCCAGGTCGCCGTGCTCGAAGCGGAACTGAAACAGCTTCGACAACAGGTGCTCATCCTCCGACAGCGCCACCATGCAGTTTCGGATGTCGCCCGGAGGCAGCATCTTGAAGTCTTCCCGCAGCCGTCCCGACGAGCCGCCATCGTCAGTCACCGTCACCACCGCCGAGAGCTCACGAATAACGCACCGCAACGACGGGCACGGTGGGGCAGGAGGCCTCTGTGTCTCTGGCGCGCCCCCAATCCGTATCCCTCGCCTCCGGTCCGGCGTCACGACGTACCGCTTCAGTCCCCGTAGCAGCGTGGACAACCCCGTGCCGCCGCCAATGGCAACCACCCGGAGCGACCCATCGATCGATTCAGCTGCGTTCAGCAACGCCATGCAAAATCCTCCAACGTCAAAATCCAACCTCCATGTTAGCGGGTGTCCTCCAAAAAGTCGTCGCTGGAAAATCAGCCCGAACCGCCCCGACCGAGCGGGAGCCCTGTGCAATCTGCAGTAAGGAGGCCCTGCTACTAGGTCTTTTTCTCTATTTTTTTCTTCTTATTCTTGAAGTTTTGCTAGTCGTCATGGGCCAACTCCATCCGTACGGTTACTTAACCGTATCTACGACGAAAGAGTATTCGTTGTGGCTGCCTTCGGATAGCGACTAAATAACCTCGACATTCAACTTCTAAGAAAGGAAGCCCATTCCATGAAAACTAAGATACTCATTCCACTCCTCAGCCTCCTAATCCCAATAGCGTCATTTGGTCAGGGGACAGCTTCAAAGGGTGAAGGACCAACCGTTCCAAAGGCAGAAATAGCATTTGGATATTCCTTCATCAACGTTCACCCCAACTTTCCGCAGATTACCAGCTATAACATCAATGGCGGGGGCGCCGCCTTTGTATATAACGTCACGCCGTTAATTGGGATCAAAGCAGAGTTCATGGATTACACGGGCGGCGGCGGCGCGCAACTCAGAAAGTTTGGCTATACCGGGAACGTAAGTGGAAACCTGTTTACTTATGAGTTCGGGCCGCAAATCAAGAAACACTCAGGCAGATTTCAGCCGTTTGGCGAAGCCCTGTTCGGGGCGGGACACAGCGGAGCCTACGCAACGATTTACAACGCCATACACGGCATTCAAGCTGCCGGCAACAGCAACAATGCGTTCGCGATGGAGTTAGGTGGCGGTCTGGACATTCCACTAACGCCGCATATATCGATTCGCCCTGCTGAGGTCGACTATCTTCTGACTCAATTCAGCGCCAACAATATCAAGGCAAATCAAAACAACTTCAGGTATATGTTGGCAGTCAATATCGGACTTGGCCGTAAGTAGAAGGTTCGGCGAGCGGCTCGACACACAAATGCATCCATGGGACGCCGAGATAGCGCACGGCGTCCCTGACTTGTCCGCTAGCCTGCCTAAACCTCGGGATAGAGCAGCTCCGTAAACCGCGGATCGTCCGCCATATCCTGAAAGTCCGAATCCGACCGCGCCTGGATCCGGTTCCGCGGATTCTGACGGATCGCCTCCGTCAGGTGTTCCAGGCAACGGTGCGAGTCGCCCGTCATGCTGGACAACACCGCCAACCCATAGAGCGCATAGTCCGCCTTGTCATTCTCCTTCAGAATCAGCTTGAACTGCTCGCGGGCATCTTCATAGTGCCCATCGTTCAGCAGTGAGACGGCGTAATCATAGTGCTCTTCATGGCTGGTAAATGTGTTCTTCCCCTTCGCCGCCTGCAGCAGGCAGGCATTGGCGTACATCCGCACGCGATCGCTCAGTTCGCCGGCGCCTGCTGCCAGCATCTTGTCGAACGCCGCATGGGCCTTGTCGTACTTGCCGTCCTGCATCAGTCGCAGGGCCGCCTCATACTGCGCAACCAGTTGTGCGCGTGCGTTGTCCGTTGCAGGGAGTGTTCCAGCCAGCGTGCGCGGGGCACGCTTCGTAGCAGGTGCATTTGCCGTCTTCGTCTGAGCCATGGTCATTCTTGTCACCTAAGGATGTTTCTGAGCTCTACCATTCTAACGGTAGCTCGTTATTCGTTTATTCACGTGTCGGTTTTATACGCAGACCCGGCTGTCAGGTCAACTGGGGAGTCTTTACCCTGCAACTTTCTGGTTATAGACAGCAGGATTCAACTCAGGATCGTTATACATCTTCATCTGGCGATAGAGCTTGAATCGCCGCGTCCCCTTGAGCACCTCCGCCCACAAAACGTCCAGACAACCCGCCAGATCCTCTCGCTGCTCCTCGAGCAGAGCCAGCCGCTCCGCGTTCCGCAGCCGATGACTCTCCGTCGCACTCGCACGATGCGCCTCCTCCCGCGTGTGATAGATCTTCAGAGCCAGGATGGAAAGCCGGTCGATCATCAGCCCCGGCGTCTCCGAATGCAGGGGCGCCGCCGCATCCTGATCCAGCCTCTCCAGCAGCCACAGGTCCATCTTTTCCACCAGGTCGTTTCGTTTCTGGTTCAGTCCGTCGATCGCATGTTTCACCCTCACAATCTCCGCATCGGCAACTCCCGGCACGCGTGCTTTGTCTTCCTCATGCCAAAGTTCAAAGTTAGCCCGGTGCTGCGCCATCGCAACCGCCATCAATCCATCCGCACCCGCCTCAATCGCCAACTCACCCTCCGTCTCATGCAGAGCCGCCGTCATCTCATCCTGCATCCGCGTTATCAAAAGAGCATCGAGCATAGGCCCTCCGTTCCAACCAACCGGGTTCTTGCAATGGTCAGGTTAACACTTCCGCTCCTTCGCCACGCTTGCCGGGAGCGAGCGAACCAAGCAGACTAGAGTCAGACAATGGCAAGCTCGACAAAGCGGGTTCTGATCTACCGGCTAGGCAGCCTCGGCGACACCCTTATCGCGCTGCCGGCCCTCCACCTGATCGCCCGCGCCTTTCCCGACGCCGAACGCCGCCTGCTGACGAACTTCCCGGTCAACGTCAAAGCCCCTCCGGCTGCCGCGATCCTCGAAAACACCAACCTCATCCACGGCTACTTCCGCTATGCCGCAAGGACTCGGAGTCCACGCGAACTCCTCAGCCTTTGCTGGCAGCTCCGCCGCTGGCGTCCCCAGGTCCTCATCTACATGGGACCCGCTCGCGGAGTCGAGTTCGCCCGTCGCGACGCCAGATTCTTTCGTCTCTGCGGAGTCTCCCGGCTCATCGGCGTTCCCGTGACCGAGGACATGCAGCGCAACCGTTGGCAGGAGTCGGAGCAAGCCCTTGAACCCGAAGGAGAGCGTCTCGCCCGCAATCTGGCGGAGTTGGGAAACGCTCATCTCGAGGCGCCGGCAAGCTGGGACCTTCACCTCACCGATGCAGAACACGCTCGAGCAAAAGAGGTCCTCTCGCCAGCCGCCGGCCATCCCCTCCTCGCCGTCAGCGTAGGCACCAAGGTTCAATCCAAAGACTGGGGCCGCGACAACTGGCGAGCCCTCCTGCATCGGTTGGCCACCCTCTATCCCGATCACGCCTTAGCCCTGTGCGGAGCCTCGGAAGAGAGCGAAGCAAGCGAGTTCGCCGCGGACGGCTGGCGGCAAAACTCCCCCAGTCCCGTCGTCAATCTCTGTGGCCTGCTGACACCGCGCGAGAGCGCCGCCGTCTTCGCCCGGGCCCCGGTCTTTGTCGGGCACGACAGCGGCCCCATGCACCTCGCCGCAGCCGTGCAGACTCCCTGCGTAGCCATCTTCGCCGCCCGCAACAAGCCGCGCGTCTGGTTCCCCTATGGCAAACAGCATCGCGTCCTCTACCACCAGACCGATTGCTGGGGCTGCGGCCTCGAGACCTGCATCCTCGAACGCAAAAGATGCCTCACCTCGATTACAGTCGATGAGGTCGTCACCGAGGTGCACGCCATCCTCGGCTAGTGTGGTGAGCGAGCCTAAAGCAATTGCCATAATGTATGTGTAATCCCGCAGCGTCGTTTGTTTGTCATTCCGCAGCGTAGCGGAGGAATCTGCTGTTTGCCTCGGTCAGCAATCATGCCACGCGTCGCGATGATGTCGCTTATCTCAGGACCCTGGATGCGCGAAGATGCGATGATGGTTTCACTATGGTTTCAAGGAGACAGTCTCACGCATGCTGCCGGAACTTCATTCGATTCTGAATCTGCTGGAAGGCGGCTTTGGCCAACTCAAGGTGTTGGTGATCGGCGACATCATGCTTGATCGCTACATCCACGGCGACGTCGAGCGCATCTCTCCCGAGGCGCCCGTCCCCGTTCTCCGCCACGCCCGGCGTTACGAGCGTGCCGGTGGCGCGGCCAACGTCGCCATGAACCTCGCCGGCCTCGGCTGCCAGACCTTCCTCGCCGGCTTCTGGGGCAGCGACTCCGAGCAGGCCGAGCTGGCAGCGATCCTCGAACGCGCCGGAATCGACACCGTCGGCGTGGTCTCGACCTCGCTCCCCACAATCTCCAAGACCCGCATCGTCGGCCGCACCCAGCAGTTGCTCCGGCTCGACATCGAAAGCCGCGACACACCACCAACCGCCGAAGCCCAGCGCCTCCACGACCGCGCAACCGAACTCGTAGCGAAGGTCCACGCCGTCATCCTCTCGGACTACGCCAAAGGCGCCCTCTCGACGACTTTGTGTGAAGCGCTCATCCGCGCCGCACGCACCGCAGGCATTCCCATACTGGCCGATCCGAAGACTCACGACTTCAGCAAATACACAGGTGCAACGACAGTTTGCCCCAACCTCGGAGAGCTCGCGGCCGCAACCGGAATCCCCGCCCACCACACCAACGATCTACTCGCTGCCGGGCAGGCTTTAGTCGCCGAACACGACTTGAAATTTTTAACCGTCACCATGAGTGAGAAGGGAATCAGCGTCCTCCGCCCCGCCTCCCTAGGCACTCCCGGCATTTATCACTCGCCCGCCCGGGCACGCGAGGTCTTCGACGTCTCCGGCGCGGGAGACACGGCGATCGCCACACTCGCCGCATCTCTCGCCGGCGGCCTTCAAATCGAAACCGCCGTAGAACTCGCAAATCTCGCAGCAGGAATCGTCGTCAGCAAAGTCGGCACCGTGCCGATCGCCGCACACGAACTCGTCGCAGCCTTAACGCCAAGCTCAGGCCTAACGGCAGGCGAAAAAATCCTCGACCTCGAACGCATCAAACTCCGCGTAGCCGAGTGGCGCGCCTCGGGCGAGACCATCGTCTTCACCAACGGCTGCTTCGACCTCCTGCACGTCGGCCACATCACGCTGCTCGAAGACTGCCGCCGCTTCGGCTCTAAGCTCGTGCTCGGCCTAAACGCCGACGCCTCCGTCTGCCGCCTCAAGGGCCCCACGCGCCCCATCGTGTCGGAGCGGGAACGCGCCCGCGTCATGGCCGCTCTCGCCGCCGTCGATGCCGTCGTCCTCTTCGAAGAAGACACGCCGCTCGAACTCATCCGCGCTCTGAAACCGAACGTCCTCGTCAAAGGCGGCGACTACAGCATCGAGACCGTCGTCGGCCACGAAGATGTCATCGCGTCCGGTGGCCGAGTCGAGATCGTCCCCACCGTAGAAGGTTTTTCCACCACCAACATCGTAAAAAAACTCACCGCGAATTCCATGCAGAGCGAGGAGATACAGAAGTGATCATCGTGACCGGCGGCGCCGGCTTTATCGGCAGCAATCTCATTCACCAGCTCAACCGCGCGGGCGAGCGCGACATCCTGTTGGTGGATAACTTCGCTCCAGCCCCTAACCTCACCGGCCCAAAGTTCCTGAACCTCGCCGGTGCCGAGTACGCCGACTACATGGACAAGCGCGAGTTTCGCGCCGCCCTCAAAGCCGGCGACTTCGAGAACACAAAGATTCGCGCCATCCTCCATCAGGGCGCCTGTTCCAACACACTCGAAGACGATGGCCGCTACATGATGGACAACAACTTCACCTACTCCAAGGAACTGCTGCACTTCGCGCTCGATCGCAAGATCCCGCTGGTCTACGCCTCCACCGCCGCCATCTACGGAGCAAGCACTAACTTCGCAGAACTTCCAGGCAACGAGCGTCCCCTGAACGTCTACGGTTACTCCAAGCTGGTCTTCGACAATTACGTTCGCCGCCTATTGCCCGAGATGAAGAGCGCCGTCGTCGGCCTGCGCTACTTCAACGTGTACGGTCCGCGCGAACAGCACAAGGGCCGCATGACCAGCGTCCTCCACCACTTCACCCGCCAGCTAAAAGACTCCGGTACCATCCGCATGTTCGAGGGCTCGGGCGGCTACGCCAACGGCGAGCAGCGCCGCGACTTCGTCTTCGTCAAAGACCTCGCCCGCATCAACATGTTCTTCGCCGGCCTGCTGCCCGAGAGCCCAAAGAAACCCATCCACGCCGTCGTCAATGCAGGCACCGGCGAAGCCCGCACCTTCAACGCAGTCGCCGCGGCACTCATGCAGGTCCACGGCCCAGGCAAGATCGACTACATCCCCTTTCCCGGCGACCTGAAAAACCGTTACCAGCACTACACCCAGGCCGACGTCACCGGTCTGCGAGCCGCAGGCTACACATCACCCTTCACCACTCTCGAAGACGGCGTCAAACAAACCTTCACCGAGGAACCGGTTTCCTGATTTACTCTCGTTGCATAAAGAAGTACATTCGTGACGGTTGAACCGAAGGCCCAGTCGTTCCTGCGGCAAGAGGAGACAGCGTGACCGATCAGCAACAGAAGCCGACAATTCTCTGCATCAGCACCTACGAAAAGGGCCAGCTCTTTATCCAGGAGGTCGCGCGCCTAGGCGTAAACGTCATTCTCCTTACAGTCGACAAGTTAGAGCACGCCGACTGGCCTCGTGAATCCATCTCCAAACTCGTCACCATGCCGGAGAACCTCACTCCCGGGCAGGTCCTGAATACCGTCAGCTACCTCGCTCGCGAAAACCGATTCGACCGCATCGTCCCCCTCGATGAGTTCGACCTAGAGGTAGCGGCGCTGCTGCGCGAACACATGCGTCTTCCCGGCATGGGCGAAACCCTCACCCGCCACTTCCGCGACAAGCTGGCGATGCGCGTCCGAGCCCGGCAGTGCGGCGTCCCCGTCCCGGAGTTCACCTCGGTCTTCAACTACCACGACATCCGCAGCTTCCTGCGGCACGTTCCCGGCCCCTGGCTCTTGAAGCCGCGCACCAACGCCTCTGCGATCGGCATTCGCAAAATTGAAGCCCCCGACGCGCTCTGGCCCATTCTGGACGAACTCGGCGATCTCCAGTCCCACTACCTGCTCGAGCGCTTCGTGCCCGGCGAAATCTTTCACGTCGAAGGCATCACCTGGGACCGGAAGGTCCTCTTCAGCTCTGCCTACAAATACGGCAAGCCACCCATGCAGACCATGCATCAGGGAGGCGTCTTCAGCACCCACGCGCTCGACAGGGAATCAAGCGATGCCCTCGGCCTCACCGGCATCCACGCCCACGTAATCGAATCGCTCGGCCTCATCTCCGGCGTCACTCACACCGAGTTCATCAAGGCGCACTCCGACGGCAGCTTCTACTTCCTTGAGACCGCGGCCCGCGTAGGCGGCGCACACATCGCCGAGGTCGTCGAATTCGCCTCCGGCATCAACCCCTGGGTCGAGTGGGCCAGAATTGAAGTCGCCGCGCTCTTCCACATGGAGTACGCCTTATCGAAGCCGAAGCTGCGCTACGCCGGAAGCGTCATCTGTCTAGCGCGCCAGGAGCAGCCCGATACCAGCAGCTACAACGCATCTGAAGTCGTCTGGCGCCTCAATCGCCATCATCACGCCGGCCTGATCGTATGCGCCGACTCAGCCGAAAGAGTCGAAACGCTCGTGCACGAATACAGCGATCGTTTCTTCGAGGAGTTTTGCGCCATAGTGCCCGCTCCGGACAAGCCAACGGCATAGCGGTATTAGGCGAGGCTACCCCTCCAGCTCGAAGAAAGGCATCGCCGCGAACTCCGGCCGATTCAATTCTTCCGCCAGCAACGCCACGCCCAACTCGCCCTTGTAGAGGCTATCCGAACGAAGCACAAGATCCTGAAATCCTTCCCCCGGAGGCATATCGCGTATCGAACGCGCGGCTCGTTGCGTCAACGCCTGCGCCCGGTACAACCACGCTGCATCTCCGCTGTGCTTGTACATGTTCAGCAGAGCATAAGCCTGTCCACCAAACCCGCAGCACAGGTTGCCGATCTGGCTCTCGGACTCCCAGCAGTCGAACGCCGCTCCCTCCGCGAGCCGCGCAAACTCGGGACGGCCGATCATCTCGTGTGCGAGCGTCCAGAGAAAAACGAAGCCTGCGCTCCCATTGCACCATCCAGCCATATAGGGACTCCCCTGCGAAGAGGATCCGCTCTGCCGAATGCTCCACTTCCACCGTGTACTGCGCCCAAAGCGCTCTGCCATTCGCGCAAGCTGATCCAGCCTTTCTTCCAGATGACTAGGAAACGCAGCGCCTGAAACCTTGCACCAGTTCAGCGCAGCGAAGAGAATCCCGGCCCAGCCGTGCGCCGCACCCGAGTACGCTATCTGTCTGCATTCGCGAATGGGACGGAACGTATCAAGCTCAGCCCAGATGTTCTGAAGCATCCCGTTCCCGAAACCAGTGAGCGCCGTTGCATCCAGATATTTGCAGCCCTTGATGGCATTCAGCAGAAAGGCAGCGCCCAGCAACGTGCCGGATCGCCCCAGCGTAACGTCGAGACTATCGCATGGCGCCTGCCCCACAACCGACAGAAATTGTTCCATCGCCATCTGCTGGGTCAACAAATCCCCCTGCGCCCGCGCAACCAGCAACTGCACCGCATAGACGCCGCTTGCCGTGTGATACGGCGAGATGCGACCGACAATCTCAGGCGTGATGTCGATATCGGAGTTATAGAACGCTTCCGGCCGCTCCACGTCGTGAGCCGAACGCGCCGCCCAGAGATCCGCCGTCGCCAGCAGATGACAGTCGTCGCGGCTGCACGCCATGCGATAGAGCGCATACGCAATCCCCGCCGAGCCATACGTCATAGAGGTTCGCGGAGCAGCGTCCAGACCCGCGACAAACAAGCTGCCACCCACATCCATGCGCGCCAGCACAGATCGAAGCATCTGCTGCGCTTCAGGGAAGACTGCGGGTGTGACTACTTCTTCAACGGCGGCGGCATCTTCCGTCTGCGTGATAGCCGCAACCGCGGAAGCAAATTCCGCCACGCTTGCGAACCGTTCCGCAGGCCGCTTGGCCAATGCCTTCGCGAGCACCTGCTCCAACTCCGGCCACGCCGGTACACCTCGCCGGATAAACGGCAGCGGCGGATCTTCGACGATCTGCCGCAGCATCTCCTCCTTCTCGATCGAGAACTCCAGATAGTGGTTGCCGGTAACGATGGAATAGAGCAGCGCGGCAAGCGCATACTGCTCGCCGAGAGCCGACGAGGCCGGTGGACCAAGTTTGCCTTGCGCAGCTTTGGCATACTCCGGCTCAAAGAAGAACGCAATCCCAGCGCGTTGCGCGCCGCGAAACTCACTCTCAATGCCCGATATCCGTGCGAATCCAAAGTCGATGATCTTTACCAGTCCGTCGTCGTCAACCAGCACATTGCGCGGATGAATATCGGAATGGATCACGTTCCTCTCATGCAGGCGAATGTAGGCGTCCAGAATCGAAGAGCAGAGAGCCAACAGCTTGCGTCGCGATGCCGCTCCAACCTCCGCGCGCAGCATAGCGGATACCGAAGCGCAATCCTTGCCCTCGCACCACTCCATCACAAGATAGCGTTGACCGCTCTCCGTTGTATCACTGCGCAGCAGGCGCGGCGAAGCCTCCCCGGCAACACGCTCCAGCATCGCCGCTTCGCGATCGAACATGCGGCGAGCGCGCTCCGAAGCATTCGCCCGGCCCAGCTTCAACGCAGCATATTCCCCATCTTCCCCTCGCAGTTGATACAACTCCGTATCATCCAGAGATTGAACGCAGCGGAGAACTTCAAACTCCATGAATCGCGAAGGAACCTCAAGCGACGGCAGACTTCCTCTGAAGTCGAAGGCACCAGCAGCCGGCTTCCCGCAAGCTTCTCCAGCATCGGAAACGCCTCTTCGAGAATCCGTTCCGGATCGACCTTGCGCTCGCGGCTGTAACGGATCACCGCCTCAATAATCGTGATCGGTGTGCGGAACTCCTTCAACAGATCGGCGGCTGCAGCATCGACGATACGCGACGGCGTACGGGAATTCGGCCGCGTCAAGGCATAGTCACCCTCGTCCGCCTGCACCTGCTGGCGCACATGCTCCGGCAGATCTTCGATCGGCATCAGAAGCAAATCAACCGGCAGCATCATGGGTTCCGTCATCTGCATCGCTAGGTCGCCTCCACTGCAACAGCACGCCCGAATCCTGCCAGGGGCGTCCAGGTATCCGTATCGATGGCGTCCAGACGAAGCCGTTCCAGCGCAAAGCGCCAAGGAGCAAGCCGTCCGTTCGGAGATTGCCTCGCACCGATCATCGCTACAGCGACGCGATTGGTGATCCACATACGCCAGCTCTCACGCTCCTGCCACGCGAGCACGCCGTTCTGCTTCGGCGGATCGACACCCCACGAAAGAAGCCTGCTCCCCTCCAGAGCAGCCGTGAACGGCACGCCCTGCGCGGGGCAGTCGGCAAGCCGCGCCGCGATCTTCCGGCCCGTCTCTTCCAGTGCCGCAAAGCTGCGAAAGTAAATCACAATCTTGTCGGGCCGCAGCAGGCCGTATCCATCGTCTCCCACCTTGAAGTGATACGCCGCCGAATCCTCGAGACATTCCACAACCACCTTAAAGGCCTCGCGCGTCGCCTCCGGCATCGGACTCACGTAGAGTTTGTATCCAGTCACGATGTCATCGTCGGTCTCAGCTCGCCTGACGGGTGATGTCCACTGAAACCACCCCTCGTTTTGAGCCGATACAGGCACGCGCTCCCAGCGCGCATCGAGCATCGGCCGCAACGCACCCTTCCGATCGATGCCAAGCCATTGCGCAACCGCATCCCGGTCGGGAAACAAGCGCTTCCAACGCGCCGAAAGAGGAACCCGGTTATACGCGTACAGCCGCGCCGAGAGCATGTTGCTGTCCTCCAGATCCAGCATTTGCCCATACTCCAGCGCATTCCGCGTCAGATCGGAGAGCGGTACCGTCGTCTCTTCCATGTGCGGCTCGCTGTAGAGCAGGTCATAGGCTGCAGACCCGCACACGAACCTGCCGTCAT
>WNFD01003299.1_pt1 | contig 17981 bp, 21 predicted proteins | sample 5400491 | NCBI WGS metagenome assembly WNFD01 (sample SAMN13153343, study PRJNA577476) | soil metagenome | isolation source: 120 cm saprolite under Douglas fir tree site 2 hole 2 replicate 2 | place: USA:California | collected 2015-04-18 | reverse complement strand
TCGAAACGGCCGGACGCAGTTATCAGCAGATCGCGCAAGCGTGCTGGAATTCGTTCGAACCGTACGTGCGCGAAAATCCGGCGCCATGGCTTTGGATGTATAAACATTGGCGATACGAACCGGGCGCGGTCGATCGGCCTTATCCATTTTATGCGCGGCCGCATCCGCGCTTCGATAAACGGATCAACGGAGTCATTGAAAATAAACCGGTGCCGGCGAAGATGTAATGCCGTCAGAATGGTTGACAAAAGTCCTGGCAGATTCTCCAGTACTGCCATGCGAATCGTTTCTCGCTTAGCTTTCGTCGCCGTTCCGGCTGCTCTTTCGTTGCTCACTGGTTGCCAAACGGGAGGTCTGCTCTCCCGAGCTGGCGGCGGCCCGTATCACGTCACCGCTTACAAGCCTAACGATCCCTCAGCCGTGCGCGTAAAAGTTTCGTTGTCGAAACAGAACGTTTACGTCATGGAAGGTGATCGCTGCCTGATGGCGGCCGCCATTTCGGTGGGTTTGCCTAACAAACCGACACCGCGCGGCAGTTTCACCATTTACTCGAAGCAGGAGCACAAGCGCTCCGGCTCGTACGGTTTTAGCGTGCAAGGCGATCGAATTGTGCCGTCAACCGGAGGGGGTGGCGGACATTACGTCGGTTATCCGATGGGTTATTGGTGCGAGTTCGCGCCGGGATACGGATTTCATCAGGGCTTTGTGCATGCATCCGTTTGAAAGGCGAGGCCGCGCCAAAATTTTATGCCCTAATGCGCATCGGCACACCGGTGAACATCGCCAGCACACAACCCGAGGACGAGACGATCGGTCCGAAAGTGCAACGGGTGGACGATTCGCGAACGCCCGATCCAGACCCGCACATCATGGTTTCCGACGCCGCCTTTCAACAACCAAGCGGCACGTTGCTCGAGTAGCGTTCCTGCGGCAAATTAGCCGTTGGATATTGTGAGCACAACCAATCTCATCTCCAGCGGAACGACGGCGCGCGAGAAAGTAAACTTGCGGACGCCGGACGTGATGGCGGCGGTGCAGGAGCAGGTCGAGCAGCATTATCGCAGCGACATCGTCGATAAAGTACATCGCGCCGGAGGGATCATTAAAGTAGGCGACACCACGGTTCGCCTCGCCAAGCAGTTCGGCTTTTGTTACGGGGTCGAGCGCGCGATCGACCTCGCTTACGCCGCGCGCAAAGTTTTCAAAGAGCGCCGGCTCTTCATTGTCGGCGAGATCATTCACAACCCCGAGGTAAATCATCAGATCGCCGCTTTAGGCATCAAGAATCTTACCGGTCGCAACAAACAAGCCGACATCTCCGATTTACAACCGGAAGATATCGTGATCGTGCCGGCGTTCGGCACCGAGTTGTCGATGTTGCAGCAAATCAAAGAGCGCGGCTGCCAGATTGTCGACACCACCTGCGGCGACGTGATGAGCGTTTGGAAACGCGTCCGCAAATACGCGAGCGAGTCGGTCACGTCGATCATTCACGGCAAAGCCGAGCATGAAGAAACCAAGGCGACCAGTTCGCGCGCGCTTGGGGACGGGAAAGGTCATTACCTGGTCGTGCTCACCTTGGCCGACACCGATTACGTTTGTAATTACATTCGCAACGGCGGCGACAAACAGGCGTTTCTCGAAAAATTCCGCGGCGGGTATTCGCCCGGGTTCGATCCGGACGTGCATCTCAAAACTGTCGGGGTCGCGAATCAAACCACGATGTTGCGCGGAGAGACCGAGGAAGTTCAGCGCCGAGTGCGGCAAATTTTCGTTTCTTCGACACGATCTGCGGCGCGACCCAGGAACGTCAGGATGCGTTGCGCGAATTACTCGACATCAAAATGGATTTGCTCCTTGTTGTTGGCGGTTACAACAGCTCGAACACTTCGCACCTCGCGGAAATGGGCGAGGAAAAATTGCCGACCTATTTTGTCCTGAACGCTTCGCGGCTTCTCTCGCGCAATGAAATCAAGCATTACAATTTGCCCGAAAAACGCGAAGTGGTTTCGCACTTCTGGCTTCCGCCTGGCCCCGCCGTCGTCGGCATCACCGCCGGCGCGTCTTGTCCCAACAACTTGATCGAGGAAACTCTGATTCGGCTTTTCGAGCTGCGCGGAATTCCTCGCCAGCAACTCGAGCTCGCCGCCTAAGATCGAGTCGCCATGCGCTTTCGCTGGCTTCTCCTTGCACTTGCCTGTTTCGTGCAGCCTAACGAAGCGCGTGTTTATTGTCGCCGCCCGGTTTCGCGTCACCGCAGGTGCCGCCTTCACAAAATTCGCGCTTAGGGAGAAGATGAAGCTGGCACGACTTCAAGCGCACCAAGACCCGACACAAATGTGAATCTTGCCGTGGCTCTTGCACCACCGATTGGCTTGACAGCGAAGACCGAGATCGTTCAGCCTAAACGACCATGAACTCTCTCAATCGATTTGCGGATCCGTTTTACTGCCTTACGCGGCTGATTGTCGGTTTGATGTTTGCCTCCCATGGAGGGCAATTAGTGCTGGGCATGTTTGGCGGGATGCCCGGTTCAGACAACATGATGATGCAGGTCGGCGGTTGGGTTCAACTTGTCGGCGGCTTTATGATCGCGTTTGGGCTGTTCACGCGTATCGCCGCATTCATTTCCAGCGGCGAGATGGCCGTGGCTTATTTCATGATCCACGTGGCCAACGCGCCGACACCGATGGCCAAGTTTTTCCCGATCTCGAGCGCCGGACCACAAGTATCGAACAAAGGCGAACTGGCTATCTTCTATTGTTGGTTTTTCTTGTTTGTCGTGTTTTACGGCGCCGGCCGTTGGAGCATCGATGCGCTGATTAGCAAAGGGAAGGGCGCGGCTGCGTCTTCCACTCCGTAGTCAATACCGGATCGATGTCGTCGCTTCAATGAAACGAGCCATCCTCGCGGCCGCTTTTATTCTAGTCGCGCAGTCGCTGCCAGCTCAAGAATACAAAGACTTTGGCAAAGACCGGTTAAACAATTCGCCGCGACACGGCGAATGGGTCGATATCAAGTCGGGCGATCGCACGATCAAAGCATTCGTCGTTTATCCCGAGCGCAAGGACAAAGCCCCGGTCGTGCTGGTCATCCAGGAGATCTTTGGCCTGACCGATTGGCTGCGCAGTTTGTGCGACGAATTGGCCGAAAACGGAGTCATTGCGATCGCGCCCGACTTCCTCAACGGCGAAAAATTCGAAGACGCCGACGGCGCGGGCAAAGCGACCTCGGCGTTGACCAAGGAACAAATCAAAACGGTTCTCGACGCGACTTCAGATTATGCGCTCACAAAAATCCCGGCGGGCAATGGCACGCTCGCGGTTTGCGGATTTTGCCGGGGCGGGGGATGGGCGTTCGATTACGCCACCGCAAACCCGAAACTCAAAGCGGTCTATTCATTTTACGGAAACGCGCTCGATGATCCGGCAAAGATCGCAAAAATTCCCTGTCCGGTTTACGGATTCTACGGCGAGAACGACGAGCGAGTGAACGCCACAATTCCGAAAGCCGAAGAACTCATGAAAGCTGCGCGCAAAAAATATGAGCCGGTGATTTACAAGGGCGCCGGCCACGGTTTCATGCGCTCAGGCGAGCCGAACAACCCGAATGTTCGCGAAGGCGACAGAAAAGCGCGCGACGAAGCCTGGGCCCGCTGGAAGACGCTATTAAGGCAACTTTAAAATGCTAAACTTAATGCGCATTTCGGTTGCGGTCGTTGCAGTGCCGTTAGTCGCTTATGCCGCGCCTTTTCAGGTCAACGGGCCGTACGCGAATCGTTTATCGAAGGCTGATATTGAGCAACTTAAAGTTCTCGCGTCGAAGGAACCTGGCATTGATCACAGGTTGAAAAAGATTGAGGCGATTCGTCTCGATAAAGTTCACATACAGACGGGAGGCGAAACGGCTGTCGATACCGCCACCTACAATGATTTCAACGTTTACAATCGCGCAGGCAGATGGGTAATCAATACGGCTTCGATCGAGATCAGCATCGAAACAATAGTTCTACCGAACAGCGGTCAATTTCAAATCAGATAAGTCAAACCTACTTTGCACTCAGCAATTCATCCACCAACGGCTGCGCGTCATACACATTTCGTAGCGCTTCGATAATGGCGGCGGAATCGACTGAGACGGCGCGCGCTTGTTTGTCGGTGAAAATACAATCGAGCACGAGCGATTGAATGTTGCCGTCGAAAATAATTCCCACGAATTCGCCGGCATTGTTTACGACCGGGCTGCCGCTGTTGCCGCCAATGATGTCGGCATCGGAGACGAAATTGAATCTCGTTTCCGGATTGAGCGACGACTTCTTGTCGATCCAACGGTGCGGCAAATCGAACGGCGCTTTGTTGTCGTGCTCGGCCGCGCGCTGATACAGGCCCGCGAAATTCGTGAACGGCGCAATTTGTTTCCCATCTTCTTCGTAACCGCGCACTGTTCCGTACGATAATCGCAACGTAAACGTCGCGTCCGGATAACTTCCGGTACCTTCAACCGCAAACCGCGCCCGCGCGATTTCGGCGTAAGCTTGTTTCTTAATTTCTTCCTGGGTCTCGTGAATCTTTCTCGCCTCTCGCGCCGGTTTGTCGATCAAACGGGCGACATCGAGCATCGGATCGTGCGCGGCTTGCAATCCGGCTGCGTCACCAGCGTAGAGTTTTTTCCTTAGATCGACATCTTTCAAGTTCGTTCCGGTGACCAGCTCAACCGCACGCGCCCGCGGCGATTTCCCGTTCAGCACCGCCTTCACCATCGGATCGTTCGCGCCGAATTTTTCGGCGAAATCAGTCAGCGAATCGGTCAGCCGGAGGATTTCGTAATCATCGTACACGGGTTCGGTCGAAAACAGCGTCAGCTCGAGCGAATCCTTCGCGCTGTCGCGAAACGTTGCCATGCGTTCGCCATTCGGTTTCGCTCGTTCGTCGATCGCACGCGTCAGCAAGCGCGCGTACTTGAACAACGTTCCAAAAAAAGCGCGTGGACCGCGGTAGCCAACGGTAATCGGACGTTCCTGCTCGAGATAATCGTAGCGCGCGGCAATCTTCTCTTCCTCCGCTTGCGCTTTCTTGATCGCATCGTAGGCGGCGGTCACCGGCCGTCCTGCGATAAACTTGGGCGTAATCGCGTCGCGCAATTTCTTGTCGCGCCCCTCGATTAACTTCCAAATCTCCGGATCGAACAACGCCGCGACGTAACCGTCGTAACGCTTCCGGTTATTTTGATCGCCGAAAAGATCGTCGCGTCCGCGCCGCGCGTTTTCAAACGACCGCTGGCTCCAGGAGTTCACGAGAATCTCCCGCCGGTTAAACATCTGCAACCACTTCGGCACTTCGTGGTCGCGACGATCGGCCAGTTCATCAGCGGTTAGTTGTCGATCCGTTCGTCCTGGGCTTCCGCTAACGAATGTTAATTCGCCATCGCTTGGTCCTTGCGAATTCCACCTCAGGTAATTGTCGATCTTGGCCGGTTGCCCCTTTTCGTAAACGCGAAAGATGCAAATATCCAAATCGAATCGCGGGTACTCGAAGTTATCCGGATCGCCGCCGTAAAACGCCATCTGCTGTTCCGGCGCAAAAACAATCCGCACATCGTCGTAGCGTTTGTAACGATACAAATGGTAAACCCCGCCCTGATAAAGCGTGACTACATCGGAGCGCAGTCCTGTTTTGTCTTTGCTTTCTTTTTCGATCGCGGCAATCGCCCCATCGCGCGCTTTACTCGCCGCGTCGGGAGACATTGCCGGTTTCACGGCGCCGTTCACGCGGGCGGTCACATCTTCGATCGAGATAAGCACGTTCAATTCGAGATCGGCGCATTTGATTTCTTCAGCCTGCGATTTTGCGTGGAAGCCGTCCTTCAAATAATTGTGCTGTTCGCTTGACGCCTTCTGCAGCGCGTCTGCTCCGACATGATGATTTGTGATGCACAGGCCGGTCGCGGAGACAAACGATCCACTGCCGCCGGAATTAAACCGGACGCTCGATTTCTGGAGATGCTCAAGCCATTCCTTTGTCGGCTCGAAGCTGTATTTGTCCTTCAACTGCTTAATGGGCGGCGCGGTGTAGAGCCACATTCCCTCATCGCCAAATGCGCGATCGCTCAAACCGGCGACCAGTAAGCAGAGACAAAGCCGAATATTTCGCATCGGCCACCATAATCGCGTTGAAGTAACCGACAAGCTGGTCAGAACGGCCGCGCACCAACGCGCTTCCGCACGCGAACCATGCCGGGGAGCGCGGTCGCGCCAAGAACGAACAACACTAACAAGACGATCATAAACTCAACCACCGCCAGCACGGCTGACATCAATCTCGCTATTCCATGCACCATCAACGTCTAAGACCGCAGCTTGTCTTTCGAGGTTACAGAAAATCTCGTGGTGCCGCTTTCTGAGGAACTCGACCGTGGACATTAAGCAACCGCCAGAGCACGATTGACCCGGTGTTCAGCCTGAAACGTCATAAAGTCGAGCGGCTCGATTTCATTGTCGCCGGCGCGCAGAAGTCCGGCACGACTGCGCTGCGTTATTTCTTGAAGCAGCATTCCCAAATCGCGCTGCCGGACCGGCAGGAACTCCATTTCTTTGACGACGAGGAAATTTTCTCGGGCCCGGTCGACTACGAATTCTTGCACCGACATTTCCCGCCGGTCGCAAGATCGGCAATCGTCGGCGACTGCACACCGAGTTATTTGTATTGGAAACGGGCGATGGAGCGGATCCGAAATTACAATCCGCTAATCAAACTCATCATCCTGCTGCGAAATCCGATCGATCGCGCATTCGCTCACTGGAACATGCAGCGATTCAAGGGCCGCGAGTCGCTCGATTTTCTGGATGCGCTCAAAGAAGAGCCGAGGCGGATCGCACAGCCGTTGACGATCGAATCGCGGCGCTTTGCCTATGTCGATCGCGGTTTTTATTCCGAACAACTCGAACGCGTCTTCCAATTTTTTCCGCGAGAACAAGTCAGAATCGTGAAGTTCGAAGATTTTCGAGATCGCAAGCAGGAAACGCTGAACGGAATTTTCGAATTTCTTGGCGTGAAACCGCTGCGCGGTGTTCGCGACAAAGATCGAAATGTTGTCCCGTACGAGCGCGCGATGACGCCGGAGGAACGAAAATATCTTTCGACGATTTTTGCCGTTGAGATCGCGAAGCTCGAGCAAATGCTCAGCTGGGATTGCTCGGCTTGGAAATTGTAGCCATCGCCCTGTGGGCCGTTTGAACGCGCCCTCAGGTGTGGCTATACCCTAAATCGCGGCCGAACTTTCGGATCTGCGCCCAGCAATGCTTTCGAGCGAAAAATGCGGGCGCCTTGCGATAAAAAAAAAGTGCGCAGCTCAGGAGTGAAAAAGGAGGAACCATCCGGCCGCGGGTTAAAATCGAGGAGCAAACGGCCGTTCTCATTCAAGAGGCGCGTCCGAATGTCGTTGATGAAAAATTCCCAATCGGCGGGTGACCATTCAACACCATCGCGGACCCGGCCGATCCGGTGAAAACAAATCCGGTGCGCCGTCACGAGATCGAATCTTCCGCCGAGATCAGGCGGGGGAGTTTGCCGTTGGATCCGACCGATGACGCGTGGAACATCGAGTAGCGCGCTCGTGGCGCGGAAAAGCGGCTCGTTATCGGTGTCGAAGCCGAGGACCTGATGGCCGAAGAATTTGCAGACGTAAAGGAAGTAACCGGCGCCGCAGCCGAGATCGACAATGCGCATCGGCGGGGTGCGGTCGAGCCAAAGGTCTTGCGCGCGCTCGATGTTGATCTTGATCCAATAAACGACGTCCTCGAAACGATTGATCCGCGGCGAGCCTGGCCGATAAGGGTATTGTTCGCGCAACTTTTCGAATTGTGCGCGATCAAGGGTGTCGAGAATGGGACGCCGGTTGACGGGATGCGTCCGACGACTGAGATGTTCGAACGCGCTGGCGAATAGATCAGGCGAAAGTAACTTCTGAAGTTTGCGTGAGAATCTCATTGCTGCCAACTAATGCTGCGCGCTAAATGACGGACTTTGCTGATCAGGGGTAACAGATGCAACAAGCGAAACGAATTCTTCTCATCGGCCTCGGGCGTTGGGGTGCGAATCATCTCCGGGTTTTGCAATCGATGCCAATCGAACTTTTCGTGGCTGAGCACGATCCGAAACGATTGAATTCTTCCGGTGTTGCTCAAAGCCGTCGTAGCGCGGATGGGCATTCTCTTTTTCCGGTCGTCGATGCAGCGGTCGTTGTTACTCCGGCGCAGACTCATTTTGAAATCTGCCGCGACTTGCTCGAAGGCGGCAAGGACGTGTTTGTCGAAAAGCCGATCAGTTTAAAATCGACACAGGCGAAGGAATTGGTGGAGCTGGCGAAACGCAACGGACTGATTTTGCAGGTCGGACACATTTTCCGGTTCGATCCGGCCTCGGTCTGGATGCGCGACGCGATTGCGCAGGAGCGCTTCGGCGAGATCAAAATGCTGCGCGCAAATTTCAGCGGCTTTAAGCGTCCACGCCAGGACACGGGCGTAACGTTCGCCGACAGCATTCATTTTATCGATCTGTTCAAGTTTCTTCTCGGAAAATCGCCGCGGCGCGTTCATGCGGTGATGCGGAATTTTCTTGGACGCGATGGCGAGATGGATGACGAATCGCTCATTGTCCTGGAATACGATCGCGGCGGCGGCGCTGCGATTTTGGCGACAATCGAGGCCGGTTACCATTTACCAGGGAAAATGCGCGAGCTGACGATTGTGGGTAAAGATTGTTCCGCGGTCTGCGATTACAACGTGGCCCAATACAAAGTTAAAACGTTCGCAAACCGGCACGTCAGGGACGGCGCGGAAATAAAAGGAATGGAAGGCGCGATGCATCAACTCGAGTTTCCTCCGGAAGAACCACTGCGCGCGGAGTTGGCTGCCTTTCTCGATGCGATTGAAACGCGGAGCCGGCCGTTGGTTGATGGCGCGGATGGAATGGAAGCCGTGCGAGTGGTGGAAGCCGCGGTCGAATCGGCGCGCGCTGCAAAGTGGATCGACATCTCCGAGTAAGTCGCGCTCGAACAAAATGAAAAAGGTTCCGCTTTCCCGCGTGTTCGTGAACGACGAAGTCCGCGAGGCCGGAATTCGCGCAATGAATTCCGGCTGGTACATCCTGGCGAAGGAATGCGAAGCGTTCGAAGCCGAGCTGGCGGCGTACGTCGGGACGAAAGAAGCAGTGCTCTGTTCGTCGTGGACGGCGGGCGCCCTGATGTTGCATCACGCGATGGGCCTTTGTCCCGGCGACGAGATTCTGGTTCCGTCGCATACCGCATTTCCATCGATCGAGCCCATGATTCATCGCGGCGCGCGACCGGTCTTCATCGACATCGACGAGACTTACTGCATCGATGTCGATCTTCTGGAAGCGTCGATGACTTCGCGCACGGTCGGAATTCTTCCGGTCCATCTTTACGGGCATCCCGCCAACATGGATGGAATTTTCCTGGCCGCGAAGAAATACGGGCTTTGGGTGGTAGAAGATTGCGCCCAAGCCTTCGGCGCGCAGTATCGCGGCCAACGCGTCGGCTCGATTGCGGGCGCGGGCGCGTTTTCTTTTTTTCCATCGAAGAATCTCACTGTCATGGGGGACGGTGGTTGCATCACGACCAGCGATTCAGGGTTGGCTGGAAAGCTGCGAATGCTGCGCGATCACGGCCGGAAATCGAAATACGTGCACGACTTCGTTGGTTACAATTTCCGCTTCAACGAAATTCAAGCTGCGGTCGGCCGAGTCGAGCTGCGCAACATCGACAACTTGAATGAACATCGGCGAGGCGTTGCGGCGCGTTATAACGATCGCCTGGAAGGCGTCGTGCGAACTCCGCCAGAGCGGCCGTGGGCCCGCGCGGTTTATCACATGTATGTGATTCGGACCGAGCGGCGCGATGCGCTGGCTGAATTCTTAAAAGGCAAAGGCATCGGCACCGGAATTCATTATCCAGTGCCAAACCATCAACAGCCCGCGATCATGAAACTTTATTCCAACTTGCCACGGTTGCCGAAAACCGAAGTGGCGGTGAGCGAAATTCTTTCGCTCCCGATTTACGGCGATCTTCCGATGGAAGATGTCGATTATGTTTGCGACGCCGTCCTGGAATTCTTCGGCAAGAAATGACGACGCCAGAACTGAGCGTTGTCGTTCCCTGTCACAACGAAGCGGAAAATTTGCGCCCGCTTCTCTCAGCGCTCCACGCTGCCCTTGATTCGCTCGGTTTGGATTTTGAGGCTGTGATCACGGACGATTGCAGCACCGACGATTCATGGCGCATTTTGCAGGAGCTGGCCGCGACCGATCCGCGCTTGCGCGCGCAACGTTTCAAATTTAATTGCGGCGAATCGGCCGCGAGCTGGGCCGGAATGCAAGCGGCGCGGGGTCGCTACATCGCTACGCTCGATGCCGATTTACAAAACGACCCCAAAGATTTGCCGGCGATGATGGAAGCGCTGAGCGGCTCCGATTGCGTCTGCGGCACGCGGGTTGAAACGCGCGGCGAAGGAGACAGTTGGCTTCGAATTGTTTCGTCGCGCATTGCCAACTGGGTGCGCAACAAATTGTCCGGCGAGAACGTCACGGACGCAGGCTGTACCTATCGCGTGTTCAAGCGCGAATGCATCGCCAACATAAAATTCTTCAACGGCGCGCATCGTTTCCTTCCAACACTGATCAAGCTCGAAGGCTTCACCGTTACAGAAGTGCCGGTGTCGAACAACCCGCGACGCGCAGGAAAAAGTCATTACGGTGTTTGGAATCGTCTGTTCAAGTCTTTCCGCGATTTGCTCGCAGTCCGTTGGATGAAATCGAGAAAATTGCGTTACGAAATCGCTGAGTCCCTCAATAACCCATGAATACTTCAATCTTTATCGCCGCAACGTGGTTCGGCCAGGAACATCGCTTTCTTGGCCTGGACTGGAATTATCTCGTGATCCTCGGCTTGATCGGGAATTTCACGTTTTCGATGCGTTTTCTCGTGCAGTGGTGGGCGTCGGAACGTCAGGGCGAGAGCGTGATTCCAGTTTCGTTTTGGTACTGGAGCATCGGCGGCAGTCTTCTCATGTTTTTGTATTTTCTTTTTCGGCGCGATCCAGTCGGAATCCTCGCTTATCTGCCGAACTCAATCATCTACATCCGCAATTTGATGCTGATTCGTAAACGCCGGCTTGCTTATACAGCTGCGACGCCTTCTCAGCACCCGCGCGAAACCGAATAGCTTCGATGGCCAAAAAAGATCCGCGAGTCGACGATTACATTAAGCGCGCCGCGCCATTTGCCCGGCCGATCCTGAAACATCTGCGCAAAATCGTGCACGTCGGCTGTCCGGATGTTGAAGAAACGATCAAGTGGCAGTCGCCGTTTTTCGAACGCAAGGGAATCATTTGTTTCATGGCGGCGTTCAAGCAGCACTGCGTCTTCGGTTTCTGGAAAGGTTCGCTGATTTTTGGCGGGAAACACAAGGGCGCGATGCGGCATTTCGGCCGGATCACTTCGATGCACGATCTGCCGAATCAGAAAATGTTAATCGGTTTTGTTCGCAGAGCGACGGAATTGAACGAAACCGGCACTAGGAAATCGCGTCCGCGACCGCGCGCGAAACGAGAGATAAACGTGCCGGCCGATCTAAAAGCGGCGCTGCAAAAAAAGGTAAAGGCGAGAAAGACGTTCGAAAATTTCAGTTACAGCCATAAAAAGGAATACGTGGACTGGATCACTGATGCGAAGCGCGACGAAACGCGTAGGCGGCGATTGGAAACTGCGATTCAATGGCTGGCCCAGGGGTAACCCGCAGAACTGGAAATATCTCTGATTTCGCCAGTAAGACCGAGGTCTTCCAGTCGCGGAGCGAAGTGTAGGGGCAGGCGGTCGCCGCGGCGCCCCTCCCATTCTAGAACGCGGCAACCGGAGCGGTGCCCTACAAAGAATTGTCGACGAACCAAGCGAGCTCTGCCGGCAATTGGCTCGTCCATTCATGTTCGTTTTCGATCGCGAGCTTGGACGACTGAAGCGCATGGCGCGGCAGGAGTAGTTCACGTTCAAGCTTCGGGGTCCAACCCGTTTCGATAAATTCGAGATAGAATTGCTCGTTAGGCCCGTAAATCTTGTCGCCGACGACCGGATAACCAAGCGAGGCGAGATGCACCCGAATCTGATGTGTGCGTCCCGTCTTCGGAATTGCATGAATCAAAGCGAATTTGTCGGTCGCGCCATCACCTGCTGCTTCGCGGCTTTCTTTTCCTGAGGGAGAGGATGGAGGTGAGGGCCCTGCGGAAGTTAAGGACGAAAATCCCACCTGCGATTTAGCAAAACGCTTTTCGACGCGAAGCTCAGTCAGCGCGCGCGCACCAGATGGATGAATCATTTGCTTCAACCAAATCACTGACGGCTGATGTTTGCCCTGCCGATCCATCGGCGCGTCGACAATTTTTGTTTCCCATTCCGGCCAACCCAAAACGATCGCCAGATATTCTTTGCGCAAACGATGCTCCTGCATGAGCAATCCGAATCGCCGCGCGGCCGCGGAAGTTTTTGCCACGAGGACAAGTCCGCTTGTTTCGCGGTCCAATCGATTCACGATTGAAACCTGGCCACCATTGGCGATCTCAAACGCGAGCAGTTCGCGCAATTCTTTCCAAAGTGTTGTCCTTTGGTCTGGTTTTGTTGGGTGCGTTAACAAAAACGCTGGTTTGTCGACGACAATGTAATCGTCGGTTTCATCGATGATTCGAAAATCGCGATCGACATGTTTGAGCATACAAATTTCGATTCTGAAACTAGCCTAACTATTAAGCCGTTGTAGCCACGATGTCTCATCGCCGAAAAAGTGCGACGGTGATAGACCACCGCTACAATTCGTTGACTTGACCTCGCTGGGAAAACCGCTTTACGTAAACGGCTCACTTTTGACCCAGGGAGAGCTGCGCCGTGGACCTTAAAGACATCAAAGCCATCATCGATTTGATGAAGAAGAACGATCTCTCCGTTTTCGAAATGGAGAAGGACGGTTTTCGTCTAAGACTGCAAAAAGGTTTGGGTGATCAACCGATCGTGACATCGACGACCGGGCCGGCGGCGGCCAAAGGTCCAGGGGCAACCGCTTCCGCCGAAAGGGCGTCGACCAAAGATATCGTTTCCCCGATGGTCGGTACTTTTTTCCGGGCGGCATCACCCGACGCTTCGCCGTTTGTCGATGTCGGAACAAAAGTGGACGAGGACACGGTGGTTTGCATTATCGAGGCGATGAAAGTGATGAATGAAATTAAAGCGGAAACCAGCGGAGTCATTGCCGAGGTCGTGGCCGAGAACAGTAAACCAGTGCAGTTCGGTCAGGTGTTATTCCGCGTGCGATAATTTGAGTGCGGCCCGCCGAATCGCGGGAGCAACGCATGTTCGAAAAAGTCCTGATTGCCAATCGCGGTGAGATCGCCCTGCGCGTGATTCGCGCATGCAAGGAACTCGGCATTCGCACGCTGGCGGTTTATTCAGACGCGGATGTTGATTCGTTGCACGTCCAGTTGGCCGACGAAGCGATTTGCATCGGAGCGGCGCCGAGCTCGGAAAGTTATTTAAAGATCGATCGCATCATGAGCGCGGCCGAGGTGGGCGACGTCGACGCGATTCATCCCGGCTACGGTTTCTTGGCCGAGAACGCGCACTTCGCGGAAGTGGTTGAAAGCTGCAAAATCAAATTCATTGGCCCGCCGTCGCACGTGATTCAAAAAATGGGCGACAAAAATACGGCGCGTGCGTGCGCTCGCAAAGCCGGCGTCCCAGTAACGCCGGGCAGTGACGGTGTCGTCGAGAACGACAAAGATGCGGCCACGCTTGCGAGAAAACTCGGCTATCCGGTGATGATTAAGGCGGTCGCGGGCGGCGGCGGCCGCGGAATGCGCGCGGCGCACAACGAGACCAGTTTAATCGCCGGATTCCACAGTGCGCGTCTTGAAGCGGAGAAGGCCTTCGGAACGCCCGAGGTTTATATCGAGAAGCTGATTGTGAATCCGCACCATATCGAATTTCAAATCGTGGCTGACAGCCACGGTCGCGTGGTGCACCTCGGCGAGCGCGATTGTTCGATTCAACGGCGTAACCAAAAAGTGATCGAAGAATGTCCGTCGCCGATCGTGAGCGCCGGTCTTCGAAGAAAAATGGGGAACGCCGCGGTCAAGCTGGCGAAGTCGGTTGGCTACCAAAACACCGGCACGATCGAGTTTCTGGTCGATGAAGATCGACATTTCTATTTCATGGAAATGAACACGCGACTTCAGGTCGAGCACACGATCACGGAAGAAGTTTACGGATGCGACCTGGTGAAGGAACAAATCCGCATCGCCGCCGGTGAACCGTTATCGCCGCACGTTGCCCACGCTGTGCCGCGCTCGCATGCGATTCAATGCCGGATCAACGCTGAGGATCCGGAAAACAATTTTCAGCCGTCGCCCGGGCGGATCGCGTTTTACTATGCACCCGGCGGTCGCGGCGTTCGGATCGATTCGCATGCTTACACCGGTTATGTGGTGCCGCCGTATTACGATTCGCTGATTGGAAAAATAATCACGATCGGAGCGACGCGAGATTCGGCCATCGATCGCATGCGTCGTGCGCTCGACGAATACTATGTTACCGGAATCAAGACGACGGTCCCTTTTCATGCCGCGATCATGCGCCGCGGCGAGTTCCGCGATGGGAAGTACGATACCGGCTTCGTCGAGCGGATGATGAGCTCGGACGCTTTTGAACTGAAGCCCCCGCGGGTCCGTCTCCACGAATAACAGCTTTGCGAAATCTAAGCGACTGCCGCCTCTACGGTATTCTAGATCTCGGTTACGTTGGTATCGACGATGCCGAACGTGTGACGAAATCGATGATTGACGGGGATGTCGATCTGATCCAGCTGCGCGCCAAGGAACATTCGGTCGAAGAAATTGTCGATCTTGCCGGCAAGCTGCACGAAGTCACGTCTGCGGCTGGAGTTCCTCTAATCGTGAACGATCACGCGGAAGTTGCGGCCAAGGTTCTAGTAGAAGGCGTTCACCTCGGCCAGGATGACGACTCGCTTGCGCACGCACGAAAGAAAGCGGGCCGCGACGTTCTCGTGGGAAAATCGACGCACAGTTTAGAGCAGGCGGTTGAGGCGGAACGCGAAGGCGCGGATTACGTCGGCTTCGGCCCAATTTTCGCGACGCCAACGAAGCCGGATTATCAGCCAATCGGACTGACGGGCATCAAACGGGTTCATAACGAAATCACCGTCCCGGCTTTTTGCATCGGCGGAATTAAGATCAACAATCTCGGGCAAGTGATTGCGGCGGGCGCGCGACGCGTCGCGATTGTTTCCGGTTTGCTGAAAGCGCCCGACATCGCCAAGTACGCGCGGGCGTGTAAAGCTCTCCTCAATCCCGAAACCTGATGTCTCTTCTCGTTGTTGGTTCTATCGCGCTCGACACCGTAAAAACGCCGGTCGAAGAACATGGCGACTTGTTAGGCGGCTCGGCCTCGTACGCTGCCGCAGCCGCGAGTTATTTTTCGCCGGTCAATTTGGTCGGCGTGGTCGGCGGCGATTTTCCGCAGGCCGAGTTCGATTTTTGGAAATCGCGAAAGATCGACAGCGCCGGTGTCCAGCGCGTCGACGGCAAAACTTTTCGCTGGTCGGGCGAATATTCGTGGGACTTGAACACGCGCCAGACGCGGTCGGTCGCGCTCAATGTCTTTGAAAATTTTCAGCCGATGCTGCCCAAGTCATATCGACAAACCGATTTCGCCTTGCTAGCCAACATCGCGCCAACTTTGCAATCGCATGTGCTCAAGCAAATGGAGAAGCCGCGCTTTGTCGTCGCCGACACAATGGATCTTTGGATTGAAACGGCCCGTGCGGACCTCGACGCACTTCTGCCAGATGTCGATCTTTTGATCCTCAACGACAGCGAAGCGCGCGAGATGACGAAGGAGACAAGTTTGATCAAAGCCGGGCGCGGGATTCGCAAAATGGGTCCGCGCTACATTGCGATCAAAAAAGGCGAGCACGGCGCGCTCCTTTTCGGCGAAAACGAATTCTTTAGCTGCGGCGCGTATCCGCTCGAAGACATTCACGACCCGACCGGGGCAGGGGACACGTTCGCCGGCGGCATGGCTGGCTATTTGGCGAGCACGGTGAGGAAAGTGACGTTTACTGATCTTCGCAAGGCGATGATCTACGGCAGCGTGCTAGCAAGTTTTTGCGTGGAAGCATTCAGTCTCGAACGCTTGCGCAACCTCACGATGGACCAGATCAACGAGCGCTACGAAACGTTTAAATTGATGAGCCAATTCGAAATCTCGACATGATGTTTCTCTCCGTGATTTCACATGACATATAGTCCAATATTTTTTGCGAGTTAGACGACTTTTAGCCTGTTGCGTTCCCATTGGCTTCAGTAACCACGGAGCGTGCGGTTCAAATCGTCTATCGCGTCAGCCAGTTCGCGTTGGGCATCTATTCGGTCTTGTTCCTGGCTACGCTGGATTTGTGCGTCAAGCTCTTTACTTAGGCGATCGTAGGCAGCTTGGCGCTGTTGGTAGTCTGGGATGGCTCTGATTTGAGCCATTCGCTCCTCGAAAGCTGCGTGCCGCCTGAGTCGGGCTTCCCTGAGCTGCGTGATTTGTGGGTCTTCAGCACAACCGACTAGCATTAGGCCAAAGATTATGGCCAGAAGGTTTTCATTCCTCAGTTCCTTGCGCTCGCCGCCATTGCCGCTCAATCTGACTCACCAGCTGCTGTAAGCTTTCCGCACTTATAAGCGGCGCACCTGTGCGACTCTTCGGCGGGTTCTTCATCTCGAAGTTGTCTACCTCCGAATCGACAATGGCCGGCACTTCAACAAACGTTACTTCGACATTCGGTATCTTCTCACGTAAAACTGTTTGAAGGTCTTTACTCGACGGAGCAATCTCGATTCGGGCTGATGCATTCATTGCCGAATTCTAAGCCTCACATCGAACCACACAACGCGGAAGGTTGACGCCACAGGCGGACCCCTTCACACAACGTCAGCAGGTCTAATTTCGTAGGAATTAGTCGGTTCAATCGGATTCGGAAATCAGCTGATTGATTTCGGCTTCAAGTGTATTGATCTGCTGAGCCACCTCGGTCGTATCCTCGCGCGTCACTTTTCCCTGGCTTGCCCATGCAATATTGCGCGCCTCGATCAAAGTGAGATTCTGCATATATGCTGCGAGCAGTCCTGTTTTAGCGGCAATTCGTATTTGGCGCTCGCTGCTTTTGCGCAGCTTGTGCGTTTCTCGAGCGTAATAAAGAACAATGACGCCTGTTAGAAAAACGATGATTGTTTGCGCAAGAAATATGCAATCGCCCGCGTCCATGTTCGATTTTCGCGGAGCATAGCCGAGCATGCAAGGGCCTCTGCCGGCTGATAGGGCTAATGAAGTGGAAAGCAAGAAGAGCGCGCCCGAGAGGATTCGAACCACTAACCTTCTGATCCGTAGTTTTTCCCTTGCCTTGTTTGTCTCTGTTCTGTAGTGTTCACATCTGTTTGCATTATCTTATTGAAAGTCAGCAACTTGTCAGGCGAAACGATATGAAAGATTCAAAACAAATCAGGTCAGAAGTGAACGGCAAAAGTGGCCAATAAGTGGCTAAGCATGGTTTTGGTAAAACGGATGTCCGCTATTGGTACGATGCGATTTTCAAGCCGGAGTATAGGCGGGATGGACAGAAGTTGACGGTTGAAGATTGGGCGGCGCGAATGCAGTGGCGCGGGCGACGGGAGACGTTCAATCTGAAAACTTCCAACAAGACCGCTGCCGCTGCGAAAGCGAAAGAGATTTACACAACGCTGGTCGGCGCGGGTTGGGATGCGACGCTGGAAAAGTTCAAACCGGAAATGGCGCGCAAGTCGGTTTCGACCGTCGGTGATTTTCTGACTGAGTTGCGCGGGCATTGGTCGGGCAAGCCAAAAACCT